>Ga0182037_10000266_pt1 | contig 24687 bp, 24 predicted proteins | sample sta12Cox44000082_FD_125974 | JGI IMG/M metagenome (GOLD analysis project Ga0182037, IMG submission 125974) | Lab enrichment of tropical soil microbial communities from Luquillo Experimental Forest, Puerto Rico - statoxic.12C.oxic.44.000.082 | ecosystem: Environmental > Terrestrial > Soil >... | reverse complement strand
GCCACCGCGCTGAACTCCGCCTCGCACAGTCTGGACGCGTTCTCGACAATCGCTTCGAACACCGGCCGGATATCGGTCGGCGAGCGTGAGATCACGCCCAGGATCTCGCCCGTCGCGGTCTGCTGCGCCAGTGACTCGCGCGTTTCTGTTATTAGCCGCGTGTTCTCGATGGCGATAACCGCCTGGTCGGCAAAAGTGCGTACCAGTTCGATTTGCCGCTCGCTGAACGGCTCGACCCGTTCGCGCGCCAGCACAATGACCCCGATCGGTTGACTCTCGCGCAATAGCGGCACGCCGAGCGCCGTGCGCTGTTTGCCCAGCGATATCGCCTCCGGCAACCGATATTCCAGGTCGGCCGCGACATCGGCGACATGGACGACCTTGCCTTCGAGCGCCACCCGCCCGACCATTGTGCCGCGGTCAACCGCCACCGGGTGCGACCGCAGGAAGCTCTCGAATTCGGCCGGAAAGCCGTAATTAGCCGCCAGCCGATAGACCTCACCCTCGCGACGAGACACCAGAGCCATCTCGGCCTGACACAGCCGCGCCGCGGTCTCAACGAGGGTGTCGAGCACAGGCTGCAGGTCGAAGGTCGAGCGGCTGATAACCTTCAAGACATCGCCAGTCGCGGTCTGGTATTCGAGCGATTCCTGCAGATCGCGAGTGCGGTCGCGCAATTCACTGAGCAGCCGCGCGTTCTCCATCGCGATCACCGCCTGGGCCGCGAAGTTCTGCAGCAGGACGATCTGTCTATCGGAGAACGGCCGCGGTTCCTGGCGATAGATCATGATGAAGCCAAGTACCGCCCTATCCTTGACGAGCGGAACAAGCAGGATGGCGCGGGCGCCGCCCAGATGAACCAGCGCGCGGCGATCCGGGTCGCCCCGCTGATAGGGTTCCGTAGCCAACAGGTCCGGAACGTGGACGATGGCTTCTCCTTCGAGAATTCGCGCCGGGCCGGTACCGGCTCCGTAGTGTCCCGAGTCGTGGTTTTTGTAGTAATCGGCATAGGCGGCCGGCACGCCCCGTATCGCGGCCAGATGGAAGCGCTCGCCGTCATAGGTTCGCAATTCGCCAAACACGGCGTCGCACAGCTGCATCGCCTTTTCGAGCATCGCGTCGAACACCGGCACGAGATCACCAGGCGAAGAATTGATGACCTGCAACACTTCGGAGGCCGCAGCTTCGCGGGCCAGAGCCTCGTCGCGCTCGGCCGTTCTCGCGTCGAGTTCCCGCCGAAGCTCCGCTATCGTTTGACCGAGATCGGTCACGGTGTCGTCAGGCATCGCCTTCGCCTACCTCCCCGTCACACGCGACGATACCCTTCCTCCCCCCGCCCCGCTAGCAAGAGCGAACAAACGCATAAGCGAGCGGTCCTTTTCGCTCGCCCTCCGAAAGCGGCTTTGACCCTAATTCGGAGCCGCACAGTGCCCCCCGGTCGCTCGGACCGGGAGGCATTGCTCACTTTTGGAACCCGGGATTACTCGAACGTCAGCTCCGGCATCACCCGGATGGCGCGGGTGATGTTGAAAAAGTTGGGTGACGTCGCCAGCACCATTTGGTGGATCTTCTGGAACTGCTCCTCCGTGCCGTCGCCCTTGATCACCACTCGGCTCTTCAGCTCGCGATAGCCGGCGGGGACAGCCGGATCGAGGCCAAAGAAGCCGCGCAGGTCGATATCCCCTTCGGTGGTGATTTCGAGCTTCTGCAATGGGATGCCCTGCAATGCGCAGAGTGCGGTATAGCCGACGATCATGCAGGCGTTCATTGCTGCGAGCAGGTATTCCTGCGGGTTCGCGTGAGCGTTGCCGCCGCCGATCTCGAAGGGCTCGTCCATGTCGATCGCAAAGCGACGCGGCACATTGGCGCCGCCCATCACAAACCCGTCAACCTGAGCGCGCGAGTGCGTGCCGCCTTGCCAGGAGCTGGCAACCCGCCAATGGGTCATGCCCTTTGCGGAGTCGCCATCGACTTCGTCGATCAGCGTATGTACGGCATCGGTGTCGATCCCGTTCACGATGTTGCTGGAAGGCGATGAAACAGTCTCTGCAATCATAGTTGTCGTGGACATGGTCTGGTTCCTTTCATTGAATGAGGATGGATGGATCAGGCAGCAGCCAACACCCGCACCGCGGCGAGGCCGCTCAACGCGTCATGAATGCGCCCGAGTTGGGTCTCGGTTGTCAGGCTGGCGAGCGTGCTGGCGAAATGTGGGTGCTGCGCGCCAGAAAGGATGTATTGCCAGCGGTAGGCTTCGAGAAGGGTCTTCTGGACCATGCCGGTCTGGAACCTGTTTAGCTGGCGCCCACAGGTTCGGGCAAAGTAATCGCGGTCGACAGCGGCTTGCTTTTGTACAATCCCGTCGACGGCCCCGACTAGCTGGATCAGCTCGTCGACCGCCATATCGCGTGCCGCATCGCTAGTGCCGGCATCGACACGGCGCCACTCCAGCTCGTCCATGATGGCGTGCTGGCACTCCTCCTTCCAGTGGAAGAAGAAGACGTCCTTGTAGAGGTCCGACAGACCGGCATCCTCGCGAATGCTTTCGCGATAGTGGGATTGCGTGAACAGCTCGATGTGCAGGGTCAGTGCCAGCACCGCCCAGCTGCCCTTGCTCAAGACCGCGGCGGCGACCTCGTTCGGGTTCCACGCAAAGCTGTAGCCCGGCGGCATTACCTGTGCAGTCAGCGCTTCGACCCGGCGGAATAATTCCTGGTGCTTGAGCTCTTCGTCGGTGAAGCGGACCAGCGCCTCGAGTGCCACCTGATCGCCAAGCCAGTGGTCGCGGCTCAGCTCCAACACCTTGGCGCCGATGAAGCGCTCGACCAGCCCGAACATGTTGGCGTAGGTGCGCCCCTGGACCTGGCTGAAATAGATCTTCTCGGCTGGCGAGAAGAAATCGAGCTTGTTCACCAGAGTGAGCCCGTCGGGCAAAAACTTGTTCGCGCGATCGAACCCGCGGCCACGAATAACGTCGGTCTCGATGTCCCAGCGAACGCGTTTTGAGCTGGCAATGCAGCGGGCGAACCGCTCGCTCGGAACGACATAGGAAGTGTCCATGATCCGAAGCTCCTTTCTGCGCCGGGGCCGGGTGGCCCTCAGCGGTCCGACAATCCGCCCCGACCGTGTGCGCCAGCGTGGGAGGCGGCGTGGAAAGTTGCCGCGAAACCGTGGTTACCGCATAATCGGCAGCAAATATCCGCAATCCGGCAGGCCGCTGCGGAGGACGCCACGTGCTGGAACTCAAGGTCCTCGGCGAACTGGAGGTGATCCGCGACGGCGCTCCGGTAACGTTGCCGCCGTCGCGCAAGACACGTGCCTTGCTCGCTTACCTCGCTTTGACCCGGCACCAGCACCGGCGCGAGAGGCTGTGCGAGATATTTTGGGACGTGCCGGACGATCCGCGCGGGGCTTTGCGCTGGAGCCTCAGTAAAATTCGGCCATTCATCGACGATCCGGAACATCCTCGGCTGGTTGCAGAACGGCAGACCGTCGAACTGCTGACCGATGCACTCGACATCGACTTCTTTGCCGCGCAGGCCTGCGCCGGCGCAGAGGCCGCCGCGACCGGCGAGTTGACGCGGGCGGCAGCCTTCTTCCGCGGGCCATTGCTGGCCGATCTCGACCTGCCGTCAAACAGCGAATTCCACAGCTGGCTACTGGGTCTGCGTGAGGACGCGCGCAAGCTGCAGTCGCAAATTCTCCGCGTCTTGACCGAACGTCTTGCGACGAAACCGCAGGAAGCTCTGCCCTATGCGCGTGAGCTGGTGCGCATTGACCCCTATGATGAGACAGGGTGGGCACTGCTGATAAGCAATCTCGCCGCGGCGGGTCGCGGCGGGGAGGTTCGACAACAGTACGAGACCGCAACGCGCATGCTGCGCGAGGTCGGCGGCGGGTCGGGGCCGTTGCTGCGAGCCTGGCGCGCGGTTCAATCATCGGCCATCCGCGCGCCCGACCGCGACACGATGGGTGCCGAACCCGTTGTCGCCGAGCCGCCGGGATCGAGGGTCGCGATGGCTTCCGCCAGCGCACAGCCCAGCCCGGCGCCACGCCTGTCGATCGTTGTGCTGCCCTTTGCCAATTTGAGCAACGACCCCGAACAGCAATATTTCGCCGACGGGATCACCGGCAATTTGACGACCGATCTGTCGCGGATCCCGGACATGCTGGTGATCTCGCGCAATACTGCCTTTACCTACCGGAACAAGCCGGTCGATACAAAACAGATCGGCCGCGAGCTTGGTGTGCGTTATGTCCTCGAAGGCGAGGTCCAGCGGTCGGGAAACCGGGTGCGCGTCACTGCTCAGCTGATCGATGCGGAAACCGACGCGCATCTGTGGGCGGAACGCTTTGACGGCGACGCCGGTGATCTCTTCTCCTTGCAAGCTGAGATTACCAACCGGATCGCGGTTGCGCTCGACCTCGAGCTGGTCGACGCTGCGGCTGCGCGGCCGATCGAGCACCCGGACGCGCTCGATTACGTCTTGCGGGGACGCGCTGCGCGATTGAAGCCGCCATCGCGTGAGAACCGGGCGGAGCAGGTTTTGCTATTCGAGCGGGCGTTGACGCTCGATCCAGCTTCCGTCGCGGCGCAGAGCTGGCTTGCGATCGAGCTCGCCGCTCGCGCCCTCGATTTTATGACTGACACTGCGGCAGCTGATATTGCGCGCGCCGAGGTCTTGGCCATGCAAGCCTTGGCCGCGGCGCCGCGCAGCTCGGTCGCGCGTTTCGCCAAGGGGCAGGTATTGCGAGCGCAGCACCGATACGACGAGGCCATTCTCGAATATGAGGCCGTCATCGCGCTCAATCGCAACTGGGCCCACGCATATTCCCATCTCGGCTGGTGCAAGTTCATGACCGGGTCGATCGAGGCGCTGATCCCGGCTCAGGAGCAAGCCATCCGGCTCAGCCCACGCGATCCCCAAATCGGCCTTTTCTATAGCCGGATCGGACGCGCGCATCTGCTGCAGTCGCATATCGACGAGGCGATCGTCTGGCTCGAAAAGGCGCGCAACGCCACTCCGGCGGCTGCCATCTTCCGCTCATTCCTCGCCTCTGCCTATGCGCTTAAAGGCGACATCGGCCGCTCCACCGCCGAGCTCGCCGAGGCTCGCAGACTGGTCGGCGACAATCGTTACTCCAGCATCGCCCGCTTGCGGGCAGTCGACTCTTGGGGGGTGCCGAAGATCAGTTCCCTTTACGAAGCCACATATTTCGCCGGTCTGCACAAGGCCGGGGTCCGGAAAGAATAGCGCCGTCTGGTGTGCGCTCCGCGGTCGGCGGTTTTGACACAGACTTCAGACGCAATGGCGCACAAAGCCCGCAATCAACGGCGCTGTTTGCCAAGCGGAGCCTGGGCACTTCGCACAAGCAGCTGGCAGCGGCAAATCAGTGCATTGTCGGGACCGAGCCGACCTCAGCAATCAGCCGTTCGGATCGCCTGACCAGTCGTGGGCGCGGATCGCGCGGGTGAAGGCCAACACCGCGGGCGAAAACCGCCGGCCGGCCATCGAGACCAATGAGACGACGCGAACGACTTCCGGTTCGCTGACGGGCTGGGTCCGCACGCCAGGGATGGTCGGCGAAAACTCGGGCAGAAAGCAAACGCCGAACCCGGCTGCGACCATCATCTGAATCCAGTCCTCTCGTTCGCTCTGAAAGCCAACCCGCGTCGCAAGCCCTTGCTCGCGCAGCCGCTCGGCGAGATAGTCGCGGTATTCGCAATTGATTCGCCGCAAGTACGTCTCGCCGGCGACATCTGAGATGCTGACGCGGTTCTGCTGCTCCAACCGATGACCGGTCGGGAAGGCGATGCAGAACCGCTCGCGATAGAGTGGCACTACGTCGAAGCGTTGGTGGAAGCGCGCGGGCTGAGCCGTCACGGCGAGATCGAGCTCGCCTTGCAGTAGCAGTTCCGAGAGCCGCGCCGGCATGCCCTCGACGAGAGTGATTTCGCATCCAGGATTGGCGCTGCGGAAATGGGCGAGAAAACTCATGAAGCGAGCCGGGCCGACCGTGCACATGACGCCGAGGCGGATCTCGGCCTCCTGCAGGCTGAGAAACCGCTTGGCCGTCGATTTCGCGGCATCGGCATCGGCGTGGAGCTGGCGCAAATGCGGTTCGATCAACCGGCCAAAATCGGTCAGATGCGTCAATTTCCGTTCGCGCCGCAGCAAAAGCCCACCCAGCTCCTCTTCGAGCTGTTGGATAGCGCGTGTCAGCGCCGGCTGCGATACATGGCATTGTTCCGCCGCGCGCGTAAAATTCAGCGTGTCGGCGACGGCCAGAAAGTAGCGGATCTGGTGCATCTCCATGCGGATCACCGTGCCCGCCTTCGATTTCCGACGCAAGATGCGACCGCGATTGGGTGCGCTTGCTGTTTATAGGCGGCACGCATCGAATCGATCTCACAGCGGTATTTCCACCGGCTGTGTCGGATCGCCACATCTTTCCCCGTCGCAACGGAGGACAACGCGATGGACGGGCTGATCGAGCGATTTGCAAAAGTGGAACCAACCTCTGTTTCGGTTACCAGCCGACGCCCGCAAGTGGTGATCATTGGGGCCGGCTTCGGCGGGCTGACGGCGGCGATGCGCCTACAGCGCACCGATGCCGACGTGATGGTCATCGACCGGCGCAACTATCATTTGTTTCAGCCGCTGCTGTATCAGGTCGCGACCGCCGCCTTGTCGCCCGCCGACATCGCGGCACCGATCCGCGGCATCCTCGCGCGTCAGGCGAACGCGAGCGTGGTGCTGGGGGCGGTTACCGGCATCGACGCGGAGGCTCGCGCGGTCTTGATCGGCGCGCGGCGCATTCGCTACGACCAGCTCATCATCGCGACCGGCGCTCGCGAATCCTATTTCGGCCATGACGAATGGGCCGCGGTGACCTCGGGGCTGAAGAAGATCGAGGATGCGACGACGATGCGGCGCCGCATTCTGATCGCTTTCGAGCGTGCCGAGGACAGCGACGATGAAGACGAGCGCCGCCGGCTGTTGACCTTTGTGATCATCGGCGGTGGCCCCACGGGAGTCGAGCTGGCGGGCGCGCTCGCCGAGCTCGCGAACGCGGCACTCGCACGCGATTTCCGCCGAATCGACCCGGCGACCGCCCGGATCGTGCTGATCGAAGCCGGACCGCGGCTGCTGCCAAGCTTTCCGCCGCGTTTGTCCGACAAGGCAGCCAAGGCCCTGACCCGGCTTGGTGTCGAGTTGCGGCTCGGCACGAAGGTCAGCCGTTGTGACGACTGTGGCGCGGTGCTCAACGGCGAGCGCATCGACAGCCGCACTTTGATCTGGGCCGCCGGCGTCGCGGCCTCGCCGGCGGCCGACTGGCTCGGCATTGCGCCGGGGCGCGGCGGAAGAGTGCCGGTCGACCCTGATCTGACCGTGCCGGGTCATCCCGAAATCTTCGTCGTCGGCGACACTGCGCAGGTCGAAGGTCCGCACGGCCCGCTGCCGGGGGTAGCGCCGGTGGCGAAGCAGGAGGGTGCCTACGTCGCCCGAGTCATCGCCGCACGCCTTGCCGGCAAGCCCGCCCCTCCGCCCTTCCGCTATCGTGATCTCGGTAATCTGGCGACGATCGGGCGCAAGGAAGCGGTCGTCGACTTCGGCCGGCTAAAGCTGACCGGCCGTCTCGCCTGGCTCGTCTGGGGCTTGGCCCACATCTATTTCCTGATCGGCTTCCGCAACCGTATGGCGGTCGCGGTCGATTGGCTGTGGTCTTACCTGACCTACCAGCGGGGTGCGCGGTTGATCACCGGCGAAGACATGCGGATGTCGCCGCCTGCATCAAAACCATAACCGCGTTCAGATGCAGATCCACTGAACTGTCATGGCCGGACTTGTTCCGGCCATCCATAAGCCGCCGCACAATCGCTACCGATGTCTAGACGCCGGGCACAAGGCTCTCATGGCTGCATCTGAGCGTTAGGTCGGATCACAGGTCGATCACAATGTCGACAATAGGCTGGGAACAGCAGATCAGCACATTGCCGTCGGCCGGCGGCTCGACCGGCGCCGGGCGATAGCTGACAGCGCCGAGAACGAGCCCGCTCTCGCAGCTGTGGCAAACGCCGGTCCGGCACGACCAGCGTACGGGGACGTCGCAGGCCTCGGCGAGTTCGAGGACGCTTTGGAACGACGAGCTCCAACGGATATTGAGGTTGCTCCGCGCAAACGATATCAGCGGCCCGGAGCCGGCCGGGCCGTCCGGCAAGTGCGGCGGCCGGCGTGGAGCCGCCACGACGCCGGGTGTCTTGGGCGGCGCTGAGCCGAAATTCTCGGTATGGAGACGATCCCTTGCCACTCCCCACGCCGCCAGCGCGACGGCAAGATCGCTCATAAAGCCGGTTGGTCCGCACAAATAAAACTCGGCGTCGCGCGGCACGCGCAGCTCCTGCAACACACGTAGGTCCAAGCGTCCGGGAATATCGAAATCGACAGTCCGCCGGTCTGCGGGACCGGGCGCGCTGTAGCAAATGCGGCCGCGGCTGCGGGGTAATCTTTTGAGCAGGGCAGACGCCTCCGCTGCAAAAGGATGCTCGCTGCCGTTGCGGGCGCCATAAATCCACCAGACCTCGCGTGAGGAAGCCCCGGCGGCCAACGCTTGCAGCATCGTGAGCACGGGAGTGATCCCAATGCCGGCACTCAGCAGGACGACCGGCGCGTCGCCGGGCCCCAGCGTGAAATTGCCGCGTGGCGCGCTGACCTCAAGCACGTCGCCGAGCTTGACTTGCGTCTCGATGTAGGCCCCGGCTCCGCGGTCCGTTTCCCGCTTGACGCTGATTCGGTAGCGATGCTCGCTCGACACGCCCGACAGCGAATAGGTGCGCAACAGTGCTGGCGCCTCAGGTGTCGTCTTTAGCCGCAATACGATGAACTGCCCGGGCAAAGCCGCCTGCAGCGGTTGCCCGTCAGTGGGCTCGAGGGTCAGCGACGTGACATTGCTGCTCTCACGCTTCTTGTCCGATACCTGCAATGGCCGGAAGCCCGCCCAGGCTGGCGGCGGCCCGACCCCCGGGGCGAGCGCCGGGTTGCCCGTCATCGCCCCGCCGCTCTGCACACGCTCCAGCAATGCCCGAAAAGACTCGCGCCAACCGGCGCTCAAGGCCGGGATGCGCAACGCCTTCTCCAGATCAGGCTTGGGGTGACCGGGGATGTAGAGCAGCGCATTGACCTCGGCGATGGTCATGTGCTCGGGGCCCGCCGCGACCTGCACGATCTCGTCACCGGCTGCGACCTCTCCTTCCTCGATGACGCGGAAGTAGAAGCCGGGTCTGCCGTGGGCGACGAGCAGTGCCGCCATCTGCGGCTCGTTCATGCGAATGCCGACCCGGTAGCAGGTGACGCGCGGCTGGGTTACTTCGAACACCCCACCGCCGATACGGTAGCGGTCGCCGATGCACACCTCGTCGTCGGAGAGGCCGTCGACGGTGAAGTTCTCGCCGAACTGCCCGTAGGCGAAGTCGCTGCGGCCGAGCTGGTTCTGCCAATAGCGATAGGAGTCGATCTGATAGACAAAGACGGCCCGGTGCTCGCCGCCATGCCCCGCCAGATCGCCTTGTCCATCACCGTCGATGTTGAGCCGCCGCACCATGCGCCGGCCTTGAACAGGCTCCTTCCAGACCGCGGTGTGGACGGTTTTGCCCTGCCACGCGATGTCGCGCGGCAGACCGACATTGACCGAGAGCAAGCGTGCCATGGGTTATCTCCACGGGAAGCCGCGCAACATCTGCAATCCGGCGTTAGGCCAAGGGCCCGCCGGATGGGTTGTATGCAGAGGTCAACGCCACCATTCCCACAACGGGCTGGCAGTGTCAGAGGTAATGCTGCAGAAAACCCTCGATCCTCGCGTTCACCTGGTCGGGAACTTCGAGCTGGTTGAAGTGGCCGGCGCCGACGGTCCAGCCGTTGACCACGTTCGGCAGCCATTCCGACATCAAATGCCGAGGGTCGGAATTCTCGACGCACTGATGGTGAGCCCTCTCCCGCGATGCGGGAGAGGGGCTAAACGTCTGAAAGCCAAATTCAGGTCTTTCTCGACCTCGAGCCGCTGCAATCGCTCGAAGAGGGGCGCGGCACCGCCGCTACCCAATAGCACGGCGGCTGTTGAGGAATCTTTCGGACGAGGCTCATCGAAGATGGCTCACTGTTTCCCACTACGCCTTCCTCGAGGCGCTCGCGCAACCGCTGGACGCTATCCCCGACAGGTCAACTCTAAGCTGCTCCTGTTGACGGTCATTGTCCCGTTGCCATCGATGGTTATGTGAAAGGTCTCCTTGATGGTTTCATTCGCGACCGTCCCCTGCCCGATGAGGTTCAAGTTCAGCGCTGCGTTGGTCTCGAAGGGGAAGCCGGCGAACGATCCGTTCCTCTCACTACTGTCCTCAAGGTCCGACTTGTAACGGGCGCCAGTCGACAGCCCCACGCCGTCGAGGTGCGAGGTTATGTGGATAGAGGCATGAAAGGTATTGGCATTCACCGAAAAGGCGAGCGAAACGGTCGAGCTTCCGGTGAATTCGACATCCTCCCCGCTGCACTGGTCGCTGAGTATGAAGTCGACCGGAAAGGTGGTCTTTGTCGGAGGGCCTGCTACTGCGGCAGGAATTCCGGCGGCGACCAGCGCAGCCAGGCAAACAGCACCGAACGGCATCTTTCTCATAACAGTTCTCCCGAAAAAAGGTCGATTGTCGTGATCGTGCTGTCGACGGTTGTCGCCGGCCGCTGTCATGGGGTCAAAGCTGGCTTTGATAGCCATGGTCGTACTCCTTTCGAAGATATGGCCGCGGCGCAGATGCGCATTAGCCGTCGAAGCCGGCCGGCCTCCACAGCGGAGCCGCCTTTCGATGTTTGGGAGGATGCCCGAACCCGGAGCGGAAGACTTTGAGATGCGCTTGATTTATCTTCAACGTGAGCTTGTCTTCTCCTTAAGAAGCTCATCTGGGCCGAACCGAGGGAGCGGAGATGGTTCTCAGGTTTGGCGATCATGTGCTCGATATCGAGCGGCGCGAATTGCGTCGCGGGGCCGAGCCGGTGGCGCTCGAACCTCAGGTGTTCGACCTTCTTGTCTATCTGGTGCGTAACCGTGACCGGGTGGTCAGCAAGGATGACTTGATCGAGGGCGTGTGGGGCGGGCGGATCGTCTCGGACTCAGCATTGACATCGCGCCTCAATGCGGCGCGCAGGGCGGTCAACGATAGCGGTGCAGAGCAGCGCGTCATTCGCACCATGCAGCGCAGGGGTGTGCGCTTTATCAGAGAAGTCTGCGAAGACAGCGAATTGGGTGCGGGAATCATGTAGCGCCCGCTGCTACGGAGGCGCCGACTGTGCATGCCTGTCAATCGTCGTGCTGCCCTTCGCCAATTTGAGCAGCGATCCCGAACTGTTCGCCGTGCAAGAGGACATTACGAACCGGATCGCGGTTGCGCTCGACCTCGAGCTGGTCGACACCGCAGCTGCCCGCCCGCTCGAGCGTCCGGATACCCAGGACTACATAGCCATCACACGCGCGATATCGAGCGGCGCGCCGGCAGGACCCTCCGCGCCTTCTGTGCCGGCCCTAAGATTCCGGTCAAGCGGTCGAGCACGGTATCGAGCAAAGGACGAAGTCTCGTGCACTGATTGAGGTTGGCGAGCATGGTGCCGGGCTGCTGCTCGAAAGCTCCACGGCCGATTTCATGGGCAGCATTGTTCAGCAGCGCCTGCACGCTGGCCTCGGTCGCCTCCATGTGAAACTGCAGTCCAAGAACTCTCCGGCCTACTGCAAACGCCTGGGTCTCGGTAATTTTGCTCATGGCGAGCGTCATTGCCTCGCGAGGCAGATCGAATGTCTCGCCATGCCAGTGAAATGGCGTAAAGCTATCGGGTACTTCATCGAAGAAAGGATGTGAGCCCGTTCGCTGGACAGGGAACCAGCCTATTTCTTTGGCGCTCCCGGGATAGACCCGCGCGCCCAAGGCTTTGGCGATGATCTGGGCACCGAGGCAAATTCCAAGCACGGTCTTGTCCGAGGCTGTGGCCTCGCGAACCAACGCAATCTCTGGACCAAGCCAGCCGAGACGGGCCTCGTGATTCGCGCTCATCGGGCCGCCCATGACCGTCAGCATGTCGAAATCGGCAAGCGACGGCAGCGTGGGATCGCGGTGCAGGTGGAATAAGCGGAGAGGAAACCCGCGCGCTACGGCCCAATCGGCGACAGCCGCCGGCCCTTCGAATTCGACATGCTGCAGAACTGCCATACGCATAATGATTGGGCCTCCTGCCCTCTATATTCCGAGGCATCAGGCGGCTCAACTGAGCCGAGCCGCCCGCGCCATATCGCCCGGCTAATCGATAAGCTTCTGTTCCACGAACGCGGCACGCGCCGTCGGATGATCCAGGATACCGACGCGCTGCATGAGCTTGAGTGTCGGGAAAGCGTCGGCGCGACTGCTTGCGGCTATTCGTTCTGGCGAATAATAGTCCCGCAGAAGGATCTCCGCGTCGTGTCCGTCGAGCCCAGCTTCCAGAAGCCAGGCCCGGCACAGATCGAGGTCCGGATCGAGAAACAGCCTTATCAGCTTTGCATAGAGAGGCCCGAGCATCTCCCTCCGATCGGGCGTGCTCGAGGCCCAATGCTGGTGCACAACATAGACAAAATAGGAGTGATGTCTGGCCTCGTCGGTGCAATGGTCGCGCACCGTGTTGCGCACGGCACTCACGACACGCGGATCACGCGGAACGCCGCGTAGGATCGACGTTATCAGTGTCTCCGAGATCGAGACGAACGCGATTAAGAGATCATCGGTGAACTGGGCGGGAAGACCTCTCCCGAACTCCTCCAACCCTCGCAAGAACCGCGGTTGCGACGGGGTGAGCGGCGGCAGGTCCGAAGCGTCGGGAAGCCGCTTCATCAATTCGACAGCCACGTAGGCGTGGTGACTTTCGTCGGTTACGATGAGCCGCGCCTCCCGCCCCGCCTGTTCGCTCAACCCAAAAGCCTGCGGATGCTGAGCGAGCTTGATTGAAGCCGCCATTACGGCTTGATATTCCAGCTTCTCGGTAAACGCGTTGTAGCTCTCCAGTTTGCGCATCGTCAGACGGCGCGTTGCGTGACGTCCCAGCCTGTCGACCAGTGGATGACCGACACCTGGCACGAGTTCCGGAGGGAACAGCATCAGACCGGCTTCGCATGTGAAATCCGGCAGCGGCTTGTGCACGGTACTGTAGGTGTACCAATCCTCAAACGGGCTTTGATACTCCATCGACTTTCTCCCGTTTCTCGAAGTCTTCACCGTTGGCGCCCAGGTTCCCGGTTTTCGGGAAACCGAAAGTGACAATTTGTTCGCTTCAGGCATTCATCGGTGAGGATCTTCTGGTATCCAGTAATCGAGATGTTGAAGCTCACTTCCCCCGGGGTTTGGCCGCTCCCCGGGAAGACCGTGCCGGTCTTCGGGATCAGCACGGCTTTGCGGACCGCCTCAGGGCAGGGTGCGATCGATTTCAGTGGGCGATCGAACTTCACGATTGGCCGTCCTCGTGCGCGGCGAAGCGGTTTCCATTCCGACCACGGGTCCGCAACGGCCCGTCAGTCCATGACGAATCACGAGGGCGAATTTGTGCCAGGCAGGGATTCGTACTGGGTTGTCAATGTGACGCCAGCCGCGCACGAGGAGCTCGTGGAGAAGGGTGCGATGAATGCCGAGCATTACGGCCGCCGGGCGCATGGTCCACCGAGGGCAAGCGGCAATCGCCTCAACCGCAGCGGCGTAATGGCGTTCGGCGAGTACGGCGAGATCGCGACACACGTCGGGAAGCGCTGGGTGCGCCAGCACCCAACTCGGCGTTGTCGCGAATATGCCGTGCGCGTGCAATAGCTCGCGAGGCAGATAGAGCCGGTGTCGCTTCGCATCCTCGGCGAGATCGCGAAGTATATTCGTGAGCTGCAACGCACGGCCGAATTCCGCCGCGACACGCTCGCCCGCCGGCGTTTCGTCGCCGAAGATGCGCACCGATAGCCGCGCAACAGCTACCGCAACACACTCGCAATAGCGATCCAGCTGCGCGAAGCTGGGCGCCGGGATGTCGGTCTGCGCCTTCATTTCCGCGGCATCGAGGATGGTGAGGAAATCGTGACACCGCAGACCGTAAACATGTACGGCGTTGCTCAGGCCGCGGGTCACAGCATTCCGCGGCCGACCGCCATAGAGGTGAGCGATTTCACCGCGCCAGTTCCCCAAGAGGGTCTCCTTCAACGCGTGCGAGGCCTCGCCATCCGCGATGTCGTCGACTTCCCGGCAAAAAGCGTAAAGTGCGCGCATGGCCTGGCGACGCTGGGCCGGCAGGAGATGGATTGTCCAGGAGAAAGAGCTTTCAGCGGTGCGCCCGCGCACCGCTGTCGCCTCTTCCTTAGTATCAGCGGCGCCGGTGGAGGCGTGGGCAGTTTGGCGGTCTAAAATCGGCGCGTAAAGATGTTCGACGCTGCTCATTGTGAGGCCCTTCGCGATAGCGAGGCAAATCACTACCTTCGGAACGGTCTGATTGCTGCGTGGAGCAGCGCGTCACGAGTCAGGCCGATGTCTTGGAGGATGTGGTCATTAAGCTCGCACAGCCGGCGACGTGAGTGCGTGTGCTCCCGCCAGCGTCTCAGCCAGCCCATGACGAGCCGGGTAGCCATATTACGGCGAGATGGCGGTATTGCATCCGCGCCGAGCGCGGCGGCAAAAGCAAGTTTGTTCATGATAATCTCCTCAGTAGTCTCGGCCGGTTGTAGCCGAAGAGCAGCAACCCCCACTCCCTCTCTCCACCCTCGCCCCGCGGCGAGGCCGTGTTTCGATGGCGAGAGGATGCAGGAGTTCGAAGCGGAAGACTTTGAGATGCGCTCGATTTATTCTTAAGGTGAGCTTGTCTTTTCCTTAAGAAACGCCGCTCGGGCCGCGTCAGGGGAGCACGGGTCACCGCCAGCCCGCTCAGGAGTGCCCGCCGCCGCCGTAGAAGTCGTCACGCCGAGGTACCCCGCGCCTTACGGCAAGCACCTGTGTGGATGGAAACATCTCTGCGGATGTAGTCGGCCGGGTTGATCGCGAGCCTCTCGCCATTTTCCTGAACGGTTGAACAGTAGTGCCATGGGGTCGCGCATGGCGCTGTCCATACTGCAGCCCGCCGGGCCGAGATGAGATTTCAGTCGGGGATAACGTTCGGCCAGTTGGTCCAACGAGACGTTTTCCGGGAGGCGCGGGCGCGCGACGCAGATTGCGCCGTCCGGTCCCCACGCTGCCTCGAACGCGAACGGGGCGTCCTCGCGGCAATGGTCAAGATCGAAGCGGTCGCACCAGTAGATTATCATGCCCTCGCGCGTGGTCGCGCGGCCGTCGCCGCCGTAATCGGCTCGTGCCATGTGGATGCAGGCCTGGTGCAGCGCCCCGAGCGGCGGGCCGCCGGGCTGCTCCTCCCACGGCCGATACCCCCCAGCGAATGCATTTGCCGACCGCACCGCTGGTGCAGGTGAGGTCAAAGCCGCCATGCCCGTCGGCCACCGGAAAGCCGAGGCTGCGGCCGTCCGCGTCAGGCGCGCACATGTCGACCTGTCTGCCGGTGTCGTCCCTTACGAGAAAATGATGGAGGAGGACGCGCCCGCGGACCGAGTGACGATCCTCCTCCACGCTGCCGATCATGATCTCGAGCTGCTTCCCGTCCGCGGCGATGTTGAGTGTCGCGCCCACCAGATCGGCGCTGCGCAACGTGCGGCCGTCCGGCGTGGTCAACACGAATTCCGTGCCTACGGCCGTGAGCCCCTCCTGCGCCGGGGCGGCGACCGGCGCGGCCATCGCCAGCGCCGTCGCCAACCCAATGTGGCGAGCCAACGGCGCGGCGCGACACCCAAACATCGTTAACGCCGCGAGGAAGCGTCGCCAACCTCGCGCAGGTCGACGGTTTCGTCGGAAGGCAGGGACACCGCAGTGACGACCGGGTGGCTGAGCTCGAGCGATTGCTGCGCGATGCCGGTGAGCTGCGGTCCGTTCCCAGAGACTCGCGCGTTAGCCGGCGAAGTTGCCGCGGCGCCGAGCGCGGCGGTGGCCACGGCGGCAAGAGCAAGCTTGTTCATGGTAATCTCCTCTATGATGTCGGCTGGTTGGTGGCGGGGGGAGCAGTAGCCGTCATCTCCTCTCCTCGATCGCCCCGCGGCTGGGCCGCGTTTCGATCGTGTGAGGATGCCCGAGTTCGGATTGGAAGACTTTGAGACACTCTTGATTTAGACTGAAGGTGAGCTTGTCTTTTCCTTAAGAAACGCGCGCTTGGGCCGAGCAGGGAGGAGCACAGGTGGTCTTCAGGTTTGGCGATCACGTGCTCGATATCGAGCGGCGTGAATTGCGCCGCGGGGCCGAGCCGGTCGCGCTCGAGCCCCAGGTGTTCGACCTGCTTGTCTATCTGGTGCGCAACCGTGGCCGGGTCGTCAGCAAGGACGATTTGATCGACGGAGTTTGGGGCGGGCGGATTGTCTCCGACTCGGCGTTGACGACGCGCCTCAATGCGGCGCGCAGGGCGGTCGGCGACAGTGGCCTAGAGCAGCGCCTCATTCGCACCGTGTCGCGTAGGGGTGTGCGCTTTATCGGCGAGGTGAGTGAAGATGACGAGCCCCGGGGGGCAATCGACGCGGCACGCGGTGCTGCAGACTCGCCGATCGCGCCGCGCCTGTCGATCGTCGTGCTGCCCTTCGTCAATCTGAGCAACGATCCCGAACAGCAGTACTTCGCCGACGGGATCACAGGGGATCTCATAACCGATCTGTCACGAATCCCGGACATGCTGGTGATCTCGCGCTACACCGCCTTCACCTATAGGGACAAGCCGGTCGACATCAGGCAGATCGGCCGTGAACTGGGAGTGCGCTATGCACTCGAGGGAGAAGTCCAGCGATCGGGAAGCCGGGTCCGCGTCACCGCGCAGCTCATCGATGCCGAAACCGATACGCATCTGTGGGCCGAGCGGTTCGACGGCGCCGCCGGCGATCTGTTCGCCTGGCAAGACGAGATTACCAACCGGATCGCGGTGGCACTCGACCTCGAGCTGGTCGACGCCGCCGCCGCCCGGCCGAGCGAGCGCCCGGACGCACGCGATTACATTTTGCGCGGACGCGCCGTACGGCTGAAGCCGCCGTCGCGCGAGAACCGTGCCGAGGCGATTGACCTGTTCGAGCGGGCATTTGCGCTCGATCCGCAGTCTGTTGTGGCGCAGAGCTGGTTGGCGATCGCGCTGACTGCCCGTGTACTTGATTCAATGGCCGGTACGGCAACGGCTGATATCGCGCGCGCGGAAGAGCTGGCCGATAGAGCCATGGCCGCGTCGCCGCGCAGCTCGCCCGCGCGTTTTGCCAAGGGCCAGGTGCTGCGCGCGCAGCACCGACACGACGAAGCCATCCTCGAATACGAGATCGTGATCGCGCTCAACCGAAACTGGGCCCACGCATACTCCCATCTCGGCTGGTGCAAGTTCATGACTGGGTCGATCGAGGAGCTCATCCTGACCCAGGAGCGAGCCATTCGGCTCAGTCCCCGCGATCCCCAAATCGGCCTTTTCTATAGCCGAATCGGGTGCGCGCACCTACTGCAGGCGCGCATGGACGAGGCGATCGTCTGGTGCGAAAAGGCGCGCAACGCCACTCCGGCGCACCCACAGTTCCGCACATTCCTTGCCTCTGCCTATGCTCTCAAAGGCGAGATCGAACGCGCTGCCGCCGAGCTCGCCGAAGCGCGCAGGCTGGTCGGCGACGATCGCTACTCCAGCATTGCACGCTTGCGCGCCGTCGAATCTTGGGGGGTGCCGGAAGTGCACTCCTTGGTCGAAGCCACCTATTTCGCCGGTCTTCGCAAGGCCGGTATGGTGGAAGAGTGAGGCACGGCCCGCGGCTCCAACGCCGATCCGATGCACGCCGCGGGGCCGGTCGGTGCGGTGTCGCCCGCTGCGTTTCGCCACCGACTTCAGACGTAATGCCGCAGAAAACCCTCGATCATGGCGTTCACCTGGTCGGGAACCTCGAGCTGGTTGAAGTGACCGGCGCCGACGGTCCAGCCATTGACCACATTCGGCAGCCATTCCGACATTAGATGCGGCGGATTGAGGGGCGGTGTGGCCGCCAGGTGGAGGGCCGGCACCTTGCACGATGCTGCAGCAGCGCGAGCGTCGAACTCGAGGGCTCCCCGGATGGCATTGGCGGCTACGTGACTCGGCGCGGCCAGCATCCCGTCCAATACCGTCTCAACCAGGTTCCGGTCCGAGGTCGGCAGGAACATGTTCTTAATGAAGCGAGAGCGTGGGTCCTGATTGCCGGCCTCGATGGCCCCGACCATCGCTTCGACGGCAGAGCGCAGTTCGGACGAGGGGACGAACGGCGCTGGATCGACCATGACGATCGCCGTCAGGCAGCCGGGGTGCGCCGCGGCCAATTGCAGGACCGCGATACCCCCCAAGCTGTGACCGACAGCCACGGCCTTGCCTAGGCCCAGCTGCTCGATGACGTAAGCGATATCGTCGGCGTAGGCCGCGACCGGGTACGTCCCGTGGGGCTTGTCGCTCTCGCCATGCCCGCGCAGGTCGACTGACACGACCCGATGCCGCCAGGCGAAGTGTTCGGCCTGCCGGGCGAAGAACGAGCGATTGCATGTCCAGCCGTGGACGAAGACAAAGGCAGGCTTGCCCGCACCGCGATCCTCGAAGGCCAGCTTGACGCCGTCGCGCGTAATCGTCGCCATGCTCTCTCTCCCTCTTCTGGCCACATCCGTCGTAAATCGACCCCGACCCAATTCTCTCTTCGGCTGAGTTAATTCTCTGATCGCGGATTTTGTTTCCCTGTTCGGCCGAATTAATTCCCTGTTCGGTCGTCTAGGGAATTTGCGCTATCATCCGCTGCAATATCGAAGGTTTAGAAGCCCATGTTCGGTCCAAAAAGGGCGCGGAAACCGATTTTCCCCAGTATTTTCCCGTCGATCAGGGAAGGCTGGAGGCCGGTTGCGCCTCCTCCGCCGCGGCTTTCGCGAGCACGGCGGGCGGCAGGTCGCGCAAGTGACAGGCGACGTGGTGGCCGGGAAGCACCTCCCGCATTTTAGGTTCTTCCTGCGCGCAGCGGGTGAAGGCATAAGGACAGCGGGTCCGGAAACGGCAGCCCGAGGGTGGGTTGATCGGGCTCGGCACGTCGCCTTTGAGAATGATGCGTCGGCGCGCCGCCTCGGGATCGGGAACCGGCACTGCCGATAAGAGCGCCTCGGTGTAAGGGTGCTGGGGGCGGGTGAACAGTTCTCGCTTGTCGGCGAGCTCGACGATCTTGCCGAGATACATGACCGCGATGCGATGGCTGATGTGCTCGACCACCGCCAGGTCGTGCGCGACGAAGAGGTAGGAGAGCCCGAACTCGCGCTGCAGGTCGCCGAGCAGGTTGATGACCTGCGCCTGCACCGAGACATCAAGAGCCGAGACCGGCTCGTCGCAGACGATCAGGCTCGGATGCAACGCCAAGGCGCGGGCGATGCCGATGCGCTGCCGTTGCCCGCCCGAGAATTCGTGCGGGAAGCGGTCGAGCGCCTCGGCGCGTAAGCCCACCTTGAGGGCCAGCTCCTCGACTTGGTCTTCCAGCTCGCGACCGCCGGAGACGCCGTAATTGATGAGCGGCTCGCCGATGATGTCGCGGATCCTGAGGCGCGGGTTGAGAGAGGAGTAGGGATCCTGAAAGACCACCTGCAGCCGGCGCCGCCATGGCCGCATCTCGCGCCGCGATAGGCCGTCGATACGTGTGCCGCCGACGCGCACCTCCCCCGCGGTCGGGTCGATCAGCTTTAGGATCGCCTTGCCCGCAGTCGACTTGCCGCAACCGCTCTCGCCGACGAGGCCCAGGGTTTCGCCTTCGGCGATATCGAAGGAGATGCCGTCGACCGCGTGAACCTGCCCGACGGCGCGCTGCAACAGACCCTTCTTGACCGGGAAATGCTTGACGAGGCCGCGAACGGACAGCAGCGGCTCGGCCGAGGTCACAGCGCCACCCGGTCCGAGTGGAAGCAGGCGGCGTAATGCCCGGGTTCCTTCTCCTCGAATAGCGGCATCTCATGGCGGCATTGGTCGGTCGCGAAGGTGCAGCGCGCTTCGAACGGACAGCCTGCCATCGCCTCCTTCAGCGAGGGCACCGTCCCGGGAATCTCGGCGAGCCGCGGCACACGCTCGCTCGTGAGCGTGGCGCCGAGCCGCGGCACCGAGTTCAAGAGCCCCTTGGTGTAGGGGTGGAGCGGCCGGCGGAACAGGGGTCCGACCGGCGCCTCTTCGGCCTTCTTGCCGGCATACATGACGACGACCCGCTGTGCCATCTCGGCGACCACCCCGAGATCGTGGGTGATCAGCACGATCGCCGCGTCGATCTTCTGCTTCAACTCGCGCATCAGATCGAGGATCTGCGCCTGGATCGTCACGTCGAGCGCTGTCGTTGGTTCGTCGGCGATCAACAGCTTCGGATTGCACGCGAGCGCCATCGCGATCATCACCCGCTGGCGCATGCCGCCCGACAGCTGGTGGGGGTATTCGCCAATGCGCCTCTCGGCCTCCGGGATATGCACGAGGCGCAGCATATCGGCTGCCCTGGTCAGTGCCTCGCCGCGGCTGAGCCCCTGGTGAAGCGTCAGGGTTTCGGCAATCTGCCGGCCGATCGTCAGCACCGGGTTCAGCGAGGTCATCGGCTCCTGAAAGATCATCGAGATCTCGTTGCCGCGGACGTCGCGCATCTGGGCCTCGCCGAGGTCCAACAGGTCGCGCCCGGCAAAGCGGATCCTGCCGGAGACAATGCGCCCGGGCGGCGACGGTATCAGCCGTAGTACCGAGAGTGCCGTGACGCTCTTGCCGCAGCCGCTTTCGCCGACGATCGCCAATGTCTCGCCGGGCGTGACGTGGAACGAGACACCATCGACCGCGCGGACGACCCCGTCACGGGTGAAGAACCAAGTTCTGAGATCAGCGACTTCGAGGAGCGGCTCAGCCTTGGTGGCCGCCACCTTCTGGGCAGTGGCGACATAGGCGGCCTCGGCCACGGCTACATCCGTCGCGCCAGGCGCGGATCGAGCGCGTCGCGCAGCCCGTCGCCCAACAGGTTGATGGCCAGCACGGTGATCGACAGAAACAACCCGGGGAAGAGCACGATGTAATAGGCGACCTGAAAGAGGCTCCTGCCCTCGGCCATGATGTTGCCCCAGCTTGGGATGTTGGGCGGCGTGCCGGCGCCGAGAAACGACAGGATCGCTTCGACGATCATCGCCCCAGCGGCGACGAAGGTACCTTGCACGAGGAGCGGCGGCACCGTGTTGGGCAGGATGTGCCGCCAAAGAATGCGAATAAAGCCGGTGCCACTGGCGTGCGCCGCCTCGACAAACGGCAGCTCGCGCAAGGTCAGCACGACGCCGCGGACGAGCCGCGTGACCCGCGGCACGTCGGCAACGGTGATCGCGAAGATGACGTTCTCGATGCTCGCGCGGGTCAAGGCCATCAACGCGATCGCGATCAGAATCGAGGGGATCGACATCAGCCCGTCCATCACCCGCATCACGATCGCGTCGGTCCACCGGCTGAAGCCGGTGACCAGACCGATGGCCAGCCCGAACCCGCTTGCCAGCAATGCCACGCTGATCCCGACCGTCAGCGACACGCGGGCGCCGTATACCGTGCGGCTGTAGATGTCGCGCCCGAGCATGTCGGTGCCGAACCAATATTGCGCCGACGGCCAGCGCAGCCGACGAATCGGCGACAGGGCCTGCGGGTCGACGGTGCCTAGATAAGGGGCAAAGATCGCCATCAGCACCATAAAGCCGAGCAGAACTCCGCCGACGACGATCGTAGGGTGGCGGCGGATGTAATTGCGCAGTCCGCTCCGTCGTACCGAGCCCGCGTCGAGTACGGCGAGATCAGCGGGCGCTACCGTCATCGCATTAATACCGGATACGCGGGTCGAGCAAGGTGTAGCTCAAATCGACAAGCAGATTGATCAGCACGTAGGCGGCTGAAAAGGCGAGGATTATGCCTTGGATGATCGGGTAGTCGCGACGCAGGATCGCGTCGACCGTCAGCCGACCGAGACCGGGGATTGCGAACACCGTCTCGGTGACGACGACGCCGGAGATCAGCGCCGCCACCCCGATGCCAATGATCGTCGCGATCGGCACCGCCGCGTTCTTCAGCGCATGGCCGATCAACACCTTATCGTTCGCCAAGCCCTTGGCCTGCGCCGTGCGGATATAATCCTGGGCCAAGACGTCGAGCATGCTGGCGCGCGTCATGCGGGCGATAAGTGCCGCAAAGACCATGCCGAGGGCCAGGGTCGGCATGACGAGGTGCGACAAAAACGGCCACAACCCGCCGCCGATTGTAACAAAGCCCTGCACCGGCAAGAGATCGGCGGAGATCGCAAAAACGTAGATCAAGAGATAGGCGAGCACGAAGACCGGCACGGAAAATCCCAGCACCGCAAAGACCATGACCACTCGGTCAATCCACGAGCCGGCCTTCCACGCCGCCACGACCCCCATGGGGACCGCCACAAGGACGGAGACCAACAGGGTCGAGATCGTCAAGGTCAGGGTGGGCTCGACCCGCTGAGCGATCAGTTTGGAGACCGGAAGGTTGGTGAAGATCGAGATGCCGAGATCGCCGTGCAGCAGACCCCACACCCAGGTTGCGAATTGCACGTAGAGCGGCTGGTCGAGCCCGAGCTTCTGCCGGATCCGCGCGATGTCGTCCAATGTTGCAGTATCTCCGGCGATGATGACGGCCGGATCGCCCGGGCTCAGATGCAGCAGCGAGAAGACGAACAGCGCAACGACCGCCATGACCGGGATCGTCGCGAGGATGCGCCTGATGATATAAGCGAACACGCCTCAGCTTACGCGATCCATATCCGGGTTCACAGAGCAAAGGCCGGACCACTTTGTTGGAGGCCGAGGATGCCGAGCACCACCAGCAGCCAGACGATCGGACCCTTTTGGCACCTGATAGAACACCCGGAATGGGCCGATCTGACGCGGTTCGGCGCTGTGGGCCCCGCGGTTACGCTGACTGGGACCATCATCGACGGCGACGGCAACCCGGTGACCGATGCCGCGGTCGAGTTGTGGCAGGCCGACCCACCCTCGGACGAACATTTCCCGGCCTTCGGCCGGTCACGCACAGACGAAACGGGGAAATTTCTTTTCAAGACCATGAGGCCCGGGCCGGTGCCGGGCCGCGGCAACGCGCAACAGGCGCCTCACTTCGCCATCACCATCCTCGCACGCGGTCTCCTCAAGGGTCTAATGACCCGCGCCTATTTCGCCGGAGAGCCGCTCAACGAGACCGATCCTCTGTTGTCCTCAATCGAAGACCCGAGGCGCCGCGCCACCTTGATCGCCAGACCCGAAGATGCCGATGTTTGGCGAATAGACATTCGCCTGCAGCGCGGCGCACTCGGGGAGACGGAAACGGTGTTCCTCGACACTTAAGGAAGAAAACCTCAGCTCGCCGCTCCGCCTGGGTGCATTAGCGCAGCGCGTTGTGGATCAGGTAGTCGGCGAAATCTGTCGGTTTCAGCTTGATCTCGACCCGGTCGCTCTCTCCAGCGAGTGCGCGTGTCACGAGGATGTGACTCTCGACGCGAGTCGGAGCGAGCCGGAATACTCCATTGGCTCCTTTGAGCTTCGGATAGAGGTTCGGTTCGATGACCTTTTCCTTGCGCGCGAGCCTCGTGAGCGCCTCCACCTCGCTCAAATCTTCTGCCGTCTGCTTGCGGGTGATCGTCCAGTCGGCCTCGCCGGCCCAACCCGCGGTGGCGAGCGCCCTGGGGTCGCCTGAGGCTACGCCGACCTTGTAGACGTGCTTGCCGAGTCCGACATCGGATGCCCAGCGGCAGAGTTTCGCGCTACGCGCGACGTAAAGGATTCCCATGACATCCCTCCCACTCCAGGGAATAACCATGACGCCCCATCCGTTACATCGCGCTTTTCAACCTCAAGTCAAACACCAGGATCGCGCCGTGCCGCTGCTCATCGGATCCGCCACTCTCGCAGTCACTTTGTTCAGCATGGCATTAGGCCAGATTAATACCGGGTTCGAGGCTTTCGGCGTCCTTCTAGCCGCTGTTGTGCTGATGACCTTACGGGAGGAGTGATCGGGATCACTCGACCGCGATCTGCGCCCGTTCGTCGCAACAGGGAAAAACCCGGCATCTCGTCAAAGCCTTGGCGTCGAGCCCCAGCCGCCTTTTGTTCCTTGTGAAGTGACACAAAGGGCAATGCTTCGGTAGACTCCGCCCCGTCGGCCTGAGTCAAGGCAAGGGGGGGTCAACGATGTGGCAGCCTCTTTTCGCGGGGGCTTTAGGGTTCCTCGTCAGTATCCTTTTGTACATTGCCTCGCCAGCGGCGATGGGGCTCGCTCCTGCATTTCATCAAAGTTTGCTGGGTCCCGAGCGGGCCATGGGGGTCCTCGTCTGGAGCCACGGCCGCTCGATGACCGTCGAAGACGCCGAGGCAGCCACACCGCCGTTCCTCCGGACCCTGCGCGAGGGCGGCTGGGATGTATTGCGCTTCGATCGTCCGCGCGATGGCGACACCCTGACCGACAGCACGCGGCGCCTCATCGACCAAGTGGCCCGGCTCAAGCAGGGGGGCTATCATCGGATCGCTCTGGCCGGACAATCCTTCGGCGCCTT
>Ga0182037_10000262_pt1 | contig 24846 bp, 23 predicted proteins | sample sta12Cox44000082_FD_125974 | JGI IMG/M metagenome (GOLD analysis project Ga0182037, IMG submission 125974) | Lab enrichment of tropical soil microbial communities from Luquillo Experimental Forest, Puerto Rico - statoxic.12C.oxic.44.000.082 | ecosystem: Environmental > Terrestrial > Soil >... | reverse complement strand
TCTGCTGATCATTGCCGCATTTTCTTTCGCTGTTCCGCCGCGAATCGCTTCGATCGGCGCGCGCTTCACGCCAAATTCCTCCGGGGTTACGCTGAATTTTCGCACTTTGCCGTCCCGAACTTCTGCGACCATCGTTTCTCCGCCCAGCGCGATCTCATCCAATCCTCCTGCGCCATGCACCACGAACGCGTGCGCGGTGCCGAGTTCCGCCAGCGTTCGGGCGACGAGGTCCATTACCTCCAGCGAAAAAACTCCCAGCACTTGCGCCTGTGCGCCTGCGGGATTCGTCAACGGCCCCAGCAGATTAAACACCGTGCGAACTCCAATCTGTTTCCGTGCTGGAGTGGCATGGCGCGTCGCGGTGTGCGCCGCCTGCGCAAATAAAAAACCCATGCCGATTTCCCGGATGGCGCGACCGTATCGTTCGAATGGCAAATCGATGCGCACCCCGAGCGCTTCCAGCACGTCCGCCGATCCGCTCTGCGAGCTTGCCGCACGGTTCCCGTGCTTGGCGACGCGTGCTCCCGCAGCCGCCGCAACAATCGCCGCCGCCGTCGAAACGTTGAACGTTCCGGAAGCGTCGCCGCCGGTGCCGCAGGTATCCACCATGTTTGCGGGACCTACATCCCCATCCACGAACACGCGCGTGGCGTGGCGCCGCATCACCCGCGCAAAGCCTGCGAGTTCTTGCACCTGTACCGGTCTTCGGTTCAGAGCCGTCAATAACCGCACGATCTCCGGCGTCGCGATGCGCCCTGCGAGCAGTTCCTCCATCAAGACTTCGGCACCACCGCGCGTGAGAGTGGAGCCCGCCTCTACCCGCTCGATCAGAAGCAGGCTCATCGCGCGGCGCTCCCGCCGCCGCCGTCAAGCGTCCTGAGCCATTTCGACTGACGCTGCATTTGCATAGTATTTCGCATCCCGAGGTGTTTAGGAAATGAGGCACGTTCACTGCCGTGTTCCGCGTGTCCTTGCTCCCTTTTTCGCTTCCGAGTACACTTTGGTGTTTCGACTGGCCTCAAATTCTAACACTGGCTGACATTTTTCAAGCCTGAACGGAAACACAGAAACCCTGATGAAAATCCATGAGTACCAGGCCAAAGCAATACTCGCGCGTTATGGCGTGACTACTCCCCGCGGCGAAGTCGCGTTTAGCAAGGAGGAAGCACTGCAAGCCGCACAACGTTTGAAATCCAACATTTGCGTGGTCAAGGCACAGATCCACGCGGGCGGCCGCGGCAAAGGCGGCGGCGTCAAGCTGGCGCGTTCTGCCGAGGAAGCCGCCGACATTGCCGGCCAGATTCTTGGCATGAAGCTGGTTACTCCGCAAACCGGGCCCGCTGGCCGCATTGTCAAGCGTCTGCTGATCGAAGAAGGGTTGGACATCAAGCGCGAACTCTATCTGGGGCTTCTCGTGGACCGCGCCTCGGGCCGCGTCGTTTTCATGGCCAGTGCGGCGGGCGGCATGGAAATCGAGGAAGTCGCCAAGAAAGATCCCTCCGCGATTTTGCGCGAAACGATCCATCCTGCGGTCGGCCTCGAACCTTACCAGGCCCGCAAGATTGCTTTCGGACTTGGCTTGCCCCTTGAGGTCGTCAACTACGCTACGCCTTTTCTGCAAGCCCTCTATCGCGCCTTCACCGACACCGACGCTTCGCTGCTCGAAATCAATCCCTGCGTTTTGACCGGCGACGGCAAGTTGGTGGCCCTCGACGCTAAGATGACTTTTGACGACAACGCGTTATTCCGCCACAAAGAGCTCCGCGAGTTGCGCGATCTCGATGAAGAAGATCCCCTCGAGGTTGAGGCCTCCAAGTACGGCCTCAACTACATCAAGCTCGACGGCAGCGTGGCCTGCATGGTGAACGGCGCGGGCCTCGCCATGGCCACTATGGACATCATCAAATACGCCGGCGGCTCGCCGGCCAACTTTCTGGACGTCGGCGGCGGCGCCTCTTCCGACCAGGTCAAGAACGCCTTCCGCATTCTGATGAATGACCCTGCCGTAAAGGCCGTGTTCATCAATATTTTTGGCGGAATCCTTCGCTGCGATGTGCTCGCTACCGGGGTTGTGGCGGCAGCCAAAGATTTGCAATGGAAAGTTCCCGTGGTGGTGCGAATGGAGGGCACCAACGTGGAAGTGGGCCAGCAAATCCTGCGCGATAGCGGCTTGAACTTTGCCATCGCCAGGGACATGAAGGACGGAGCGCAAAAAGTCGTGAAGCTCGCCGGAGGTCCCCGATGAGCGTCCTCGTCAATGAAAAGACGCGCTTGCTGGTTCAGGGCTTCACCGGCCGGGAAGGTACATTCCACGCCCAGCAAATGATCGAGTACGGCACAAACGTTGTCGGGGGCGTCACACCCGGCAAAGGCGGCACGAAGCATCTCGAGCGCCCGGTCTTCAACACCGTCGCGGAAGCCGCCAAAGCCACCGGCGCAAATGCGTCAGTCGTTTTTGTTCCGCCAGCCTACGCTGCCGACGCCATCCTGGAGGCTGCCGATGCCGGCATGGCGCTTGTCGTTTGCATCACCGAAGGCATTCCCATATTGGACATGGTCCGCGTAGCCTCTGTCGTGGATTTCCAGAAAACGCGCCTCATCGGCCCGAATTGTCCGGGCATCATCTCTCCCGGCAAATGCAAGATCGGCATCATGCCCGGCCGCATCCATAAGCAGGGAAATGTCGGCGTGGTCAGCCGCAGCGGCACATTGACCTACGAGGCGGTCGATCAATTGACACGACTCGGCATCGGACAGTCCACCTGCATCGGAATCGGTGGTGACCCCATCATCGGCACCCCTTTCCTCGATGCCATCAAACTTTTCAACGAAGATCCCGACACGCACGCCATCATCTTGATCGGGGAAATCGGGGGCAACGCCGAAGAAAAAGCTGCGGAATGGATCAAAGTGAACGTGAAGATTCCCGTTGTCGGTTTCATTGCCGGGCAGACTGCGCCGCCGGGCCGCCGTATGGGTCATGCCGGCGCGATCATCAGCGGCGGTCAGGGCAACGCGAAGGACAAGTATGCCGCCATGAGCGCCGCCGGCATCCGCTGCGTGGAGACTCCCGCGGACCTCGGCTCGACCGTCGCGGTAGCCTTGAAGGGATGCTGAACCTCCGCGGCGGCGGAGCCAAAAATCGCAGATTAAGGGGTTGTTGACCTCCGTTCTCAAACCAACAGGAACGTTGGGAACGGCCAGCACGCCGCAGAAGGGGAGGAACCCCAGCCCGCTTGGCCGAGGAAGCGTGGCCGCGAAGTACCAGCAGACAGCGAACCCCGCTATCGGTAGGGAAGGAGGAATGAGGTATGGCAGCGGAAAAGCACGGGAGGGCAATTCCCAGGGACAGGACCGTTTCTTTTCTGATGGTCGTGCTCGATTCTACATCACGCTTGGCTTAGGAGAACCCCTTGTCTCTCGAACGCACTTTTGCAATCATCAAACCTGACGCCGTAAGCCGCAATCTCCAAGGGGAAATTCTCTCTCGCATGCACAAAGCAGGCTTCCAAATCATCGCCATGAAATCGCTGCGCCTAACCAAAGAAGAGGCCGGTGGCTTTTACGCGGTTCATCGCGAGCGCCCGTTTTTTTCGGAGCTCACCGATTTCATGAGCTCCGGCAAAATCTTCGCGATAGTCCTTGAAGCCGATGGCGCCATTTCCAAATGGCGCGAAACGATGGGGGCCACCGACCCCAAGAAGGCTGCTCCCGGCACCATTCGCCGCGACCTCGGCACAAGTATTCAGATGAACTGCACACACGGCTCTGACGCGCCGGAGACCGCGGCCTTCGAAATCAGCTACTTTTTTTCTTCGATGGAGCTGATCTGATTCGGCCTTTTTTTTTCCGATCTCCTGGCAGCTAGGTGTTATACGCCAGGGATAGCCGTGCTTGGACGGAGGACTTGATTGCCGCTTCGGGTAAAATGACTTCATGGATCCTTTCCGCGATCTCGGCCGCGCCCTGCTATTCTTTGGGGCACTTCTCCTTGTCGTCGGCGCTTTTCTGTACTTCGGCAACAAGCTTCCCTTCCGTTTGGGAAGACTTCCCGGCGACATCGTTCATCGCGGCGGAAACACCACTTTTTACTTTCCCATCGTCACTTGCCTCCTTCTGAGCGTCGCGCTTTCACTCCTTTTCTGGCTTATCTCGCACTTCCGCCGCTAGCTCGAGGCGGTTTGGGAGTCCGGCGAGCCTATCCGGGCCCGTTGGCACCGCGCGGCCGCTTTTCTTTTGGCTTGCGGGCGGCTCGCCGGACTCCCCTGGTATATAGTCTCCCTGCGCAATAATCGTTCTTTGTCGCAAAGGAGGAACCCAATGAGAAGCGCTCTTTTGGCCTTGCCTGCCATCCTTTCTTTTTCCTTTCCCGCTGCGGCTCAGTCTCCCTCGGCAAAGCCGCCGGCCGAGCAGCAAGCGCCCCCGCAGGCCGCGGCCAGTCCGTCGACGAGCGTTCCCGCTCCGCGCACCGAGGACGTGAAGTCCATCGACCGTATTCTCGTGGCGCTCTACGGCGTGATTTCCGGCCCCGCTGGCGAGCGCGACTGGGATCGCTTCCGCTCTTTGTTCCTGCCTCTGGGACGCCTCACTTCCGCCACCAAGAACCCGGATGGTTCCGTTCGCATCCGTCCCATGAGCGTCGAGGATTACGCCCAGGGGGCCGGCAGTTACTTCGCACAACATGCATTTTATGAAAGTCCCATCGTGAATCGCGTCGAGACCTTCGGAAACGTCTCCCAGGTCTTCAGCAGCTACGAATCCCGCCGCGCTCCCGGCGAAGCTCCTTTTGCTCGCGGCATCAACAGCATTCAGTTGCTTTACGATGGCAGCCGATGGTGGATTGTCAGCATCTTGTGGGACCAGGAGCGCGACGACAACCCTCTCCCCAAGGAATTTGCCACCAAGTCGCCCGGCGAACGGAAATGATTTCCGGATGCGGAATAAGAGCCAGCCTTCCCAAAACGCCGGAAGGCTGGCTCTTGAATGGTTCGAAGCCATTCGCTCACGGCAACATGAATTCCTCCCGTATGAACTGCTTGATTCCCTGTTCTCCCGTCAATCGCAGGCAAATCAGCTTGCGCTGGTTCTCCAGGTCTATGTGAAAATCGAAAAACGGGCAGCACTTGCTCTCCGCCGTCACCCAGTCTGCCAATTCCGCAAGCGTGACGTCCGACGGGCTGAATTGGAATTCGTACCCTTTCTCGGTCTCGACAAGGGCCTTTCGCGCCCGAATCAGTTTGTCGCCCAGTCGCTTGTGATGGGCCCGTTCTTCCGCCGTCAGCGCCTTGCTGTTGCAATAGAACTTATTCTGCGTCGCGATCACTTGCCTGTCCGCCTTTCCTGATTCCTGCGTTGGCCGATTTCGAAGGCCGGTCGCCCCTAGGCTCCCGGCGAATAGGGTCAGCGTCGTTAGGGCCCCTGCAAAATACTCTGTCTTCGGCTTCATGGCGTTCCTCCAAAATAGGATTTGCCACGTCCCATTCACGAATGCTAAAAGTTAAAGTCGGCTTTAAGTCAAGTGCTGGTCGGTACGGCTGGCGGCGGTGCATGGTCGCAGCTCCCGGGGAGGTTCCATGAAAATCGGCGAACTTGCTTCGCGCGCTGGTCTCCACGCCTCCGCGATCCGCTACTATGAAAGTGTCGGTCTGCTCGCCCCGCCCCACCGTGTCGGCGGCCAGCGTCGCTATTCCCCTGATGCTCTCGACCGTGTCCTGTTCGTGCGCTTCTCGGGCGAGATGGGTTTCTCCCTCGCCGAAATCAAGCTCTTCCTCAGCGGCCTCCGGGATAATGCTCCTGTCGGTCCGCGTTGGAAACAGCTCGCGGCAAAAAAACTCTGCGAGGTGGAGGGCACCATCGCCCGCTCTCTCCGTCTGAAAACTCTTCTCCAGAACCTGCTACATTGCCGCTGCGCTTCTCTCAAGCAATGCGTCACCGCCCTTGGCCTCAGTGAGAACCTCCGCCTGGTTTCCGGACGCGCGTCGCGTGTCGCCCGATAAATCTCGTCTGCGGCTGCGCGGGAGCGCGAATTGTGGCAAACTGAACGTTACTCGGCACGGTTTGCGCCTGCCCTGGTTCGGAGCGGTCAAGCTGCGGCAGGCCAGCTTGCGTGTGGCGGACTGTCCTCAACAGAAGCGGCTCCTGCCGGTAACCGAAAAAGTTAAAAGCAATTCCAAAGCTGGGCGATAATCGAGTTACATGGATCCAAAATTCATACGGAATTTCTGCATCATCGCGCACATCGACCACGGCAAATCCACGCTGGCCGACCGCCTGCTCGAAATGACCGGCGCGCTTTCCGAACGCGAGATGCATGAACAGGTGCTCGACTCCATGGACCTGGAGCGCGAGCGCGGCATCACCATCAAAGCAAAGAGCATCCGCCTGCATTACAAAGCGAAAGACGGAAACACCTACCGTTTGAATTTGATCGACACACCGGGCCACGTGGACTTTTCCTACGAAGTTTCGCGCGCGCTTTCTGCTTGCGAAGGTGCGCTGCTTGTGGTTGACGCCTCGCAGGGCGTCGAAGCGCAGACCGTTGCGAATACCTTTCTGGCTGCGGGACACAACCTCACGATCATTCCAGTGATCAACAAAATAGATCTGCCCGCAGCGGAGCCCAATAAGGTGAAAGAACAGATCGAAAGCGTGCTCGCGATTCCCGCGGACGACGCGCTGCTGATCAGCGCGAAAAGCGGGCTTGGCGTGGAAGACGTTCTCGAAGCGATTGTCGCGCGTGTGCCGCCGCCGAAAGGGAGCGCCGCGGATCCGCTGCAGGCGCTGATCTTCGATTCCTGGTTCGACATTTACCGCGGCGCCGTAATTCTTGTGCGCGTGAAAGCAGGCCGCGTCGCGAATCATATGAAAATCAAACTCGTCGCCGGCGACCAAACTTACGAAGTCGAACAGCTTGGGACGCTCACGCCCAAACCGGTCGCACTCGAAGATCTCGAAGCGGGCGACGTTGGCTTCATCATCGCAAACATCAAACGCGTGGCCGATGCGCGCATGGGCGACACGGTGATCGAAGTTGACCGCCCAGCTCCCGCGCTTCCCGGTTTCGAGGCCATCAAGCCGATGGTGTTCGCGGGATTGTTTCCCGTGCTTGCCGACGATTATGAGCCCCTGCGCGACGCGCTCGGAAAATTGCAGTTGAACGACGCGGCATTTTTCTACGAGCCGGAAAACTCCGTCGCGCTCGGCTTCGGCTTCCGCTGCGGCTTTCTTGGGCTGCTGCACATGGAAATCGTGCAGGAGCGATTGGAGCGCGAGTTCGGGCTCAACCTGATTACCACGGCCCCAAGCGTTCGCTACCGCATCACGCGGGTGACCGGCGAAGTGATGGAAGTCGACAGCCCCGCGAAGTTTCCGAATCCGAGCGACATTCAAAAGATCGAAGAGCCGATCATCAAAGCGATGATCATCACCAACGACGAATCGGTAGGCGGCCTGCTGCGGCTTTGCCAGGAGAAGCGTGGCACGCAAAAGAATTTCGAATACCTCTCGCCGACGCGCGTGATGCTCACCTACGAACTGCCGCTCAACGAAATCGTGTTGGACTTCTACGATCGCTTGAAGAGCGTTTCGCGCGGGTACGCTTCGCTCGATTACCAGCTCGCCGGGTACCAGGAATCGGACCTGGTGAAGCTAGATGTGCTGGTTGGCGGTGAGCCCGTGGATGCGCTGGCGCTGATCGTGCACCGCAATTTTGCGTACGAGCGAGGTCGCGAACTGGTGACACGCCTTCGGAAACTGATTCCTCGACAACTATTCGAGGTGCCCATTCAGGCGGCCATTGGCAGCCGTATCATTGCACGTGAAACGGTGGCGGCGATCCGCAAAAACGTGCTGGCCAAATGCTACGGCGGCGACATCACGCGCAAACGTAAGCTCCTCGAAAAGCAGAAAGAGGGCAAACGCCGCATGAAGCGCGTCGGCCAGGTGGATATTCCGCAGGAAGCCTTTCTCGCGGTGCTGAAGGTTTCTTCCTCGGATGAAGAATAGTTCAAATCACGCGGCGTGTTCACCGGAGGAGGCTAGCCATGCGTGGGTTGCGCATCCTTTTCTTCGCGTTTCTTTTCATCAGCGGCGATCTCATCTCGCAAGCGGCAACGAACCATCCCAAAATCCTGCTTATTTACGACATGGAAGGCGTTTCTGGCGTGAGCCACTACGAAATGACCTGGGTCGAACAACCCGAGGATTATGCCCGCGGCCGCGAGTTCCTGACTTCCGACGTGAACGCGGCCATCCGCGGCCTCGCCGCCGCTGGTGCGGGTTCGATTTGGATTCAAGACGGCCATGGCTCCGGCAACGTGAAAGAGCCAGACCTGCTTGTGGACAAAATGGATCCGCACGCTCAGTTTGATTTTCGCGACCGGGACTTCGATCCTTACGACACGGGCATCGATGGTTCCGTGGATGCCATTGTCTGCGTCGGAATGCACGCTCGCGCGAACACCGACGGCTATGAAGCTCACACGGTGACGGACCGGATCAGCTATCGCATCAACGGCGTGGACTTCACGGAGACGCATATCGTCGCGCTGTCTGCGGCGCGCTGGGGCATCCCGGTGATTATGGTCTCGGGCGACAACGTTCTTGGCGAGCAGTTGAAGCCGGATTTTCCCCTGCTCGAGTACGCGGTGGTGAAAACGGCCAAGAGCCGCGCCCTGGCGGAGCCTCTGCCATCCGCCGAAGCCAGCAAGCGAATTGAGGAAGCGGCGAAGCGAGCGATGGAAAAATTTCTGAAAGGAGCCTACCGGCCGTATTACCTGCCGCCGCCCTATGACTTCCAGCTTGGTTTTCAGAACTGGCAGCAGGCGAACGGCGCCGCAACGGCTCCCGGGCTGTTGCACGACGGCGAAACCGGGGTGCGCTACCGCAGCGCGACGTTCATCGAAGGCTATCGGCTCAGCCTGGACGCGCTGCGGCGCAGCAGCGATACGCTCCAGGTGCTGATCCGCATCCTGAGCCAGGACCCCCAAGGGAAAAAATACCTGGATCAGCTCGCGGACGCGTTCTGGACGCGCTGGCTGACCCCGGAGAAAGCGGCGCCCTACATGGGGCCCGGTCCGAAACCCGCGCCGCAGACTCGCTTCTACGGCGACAATTGAGACCACTCGCTTATTCTTTTTCCTTTTGGGAGCTCCCGTGGTGATCCGCGTCGGCCCAGTCGATGTCCCTCGCGGAGACTCTTTTGAGGGTGTCTTCCAAACTACCGAAGGGTAGAATGAACGTGCCGCAGGGTTAAACGGAGACCCTGATGTTTCGATTCAAAAGAAATGCATTGCCGGCAAGTATTCGTGTCGGGCTCATGACCGTACCTTTGGTTCTCCAATGCGGGTCAGCAGCGAGATTGCTGGCGCAAGACGCGCCACCACCGACGGAAGAACAAAGGCAGGCGCGCGACGTACTCGATAAGGGCGTACAAGACTTCAAGAACGGTCAGTACGACGCGGCCATCTCGGAGTTCGAGCGGGCGAAGGAGCTGAATCCCCAATTCTTGAATGCTCGGTTGTACCTCGCGACCGCGTATGCTGCCCAATTCTTTCCCGGAGCACCGAGCGAAGCGAATCGGGAACGGGGGCGCAAGGCCGTCGAAGAGTTCCGAGGCGTGCTCGAGATCGATCCAGAAAACTTGAGCGCGATCGACGGAAGCGGTTCCATCCTGTTTCAGATGGCGGGTACGCCTTATGATTCCGAGAAGTTTCAGGAATCGAAGTCGTTCTTCGAGAAACATATTCAGATCAGACCCGACGATCCTGAGCCGTACTACTGGGTTGGCGTGATTGACTGGACCCTGTCGTTTCGCGCAAATCAAGAGCTGCGGGCGCGCTACAACGAACGCGCGGTTAGCAGGCAACAAGTGCGCGATGAGGACCCCTTGCCAGCCGAGCTTCGCCGGGAATACCTCCGCGAATACGGCTCGATCATTGACGGAGGAGTCACATCCCTCGAACATGCGATCGAGTTGCGGCCTGAATACGGCAACGCAATGGCCTACTTGAATCTGCTGTATCGGCGCAAGGCGGATACCGCCAGTTACCAAGATGAGCGTGACGGACTTCTTAAGCTGGCCGACGACCTGGTCGACAAAGTCAAAGAAATCAAAAAAAAGGGGGCGGAGCAGCCCACGCGGCCCTGAGCGGGGAAGGAATTCACGGTGTCTCCTTTTTGCGAACCTCGGTGGTGAGGCGGCCACGGTGAAGTTGCAGCGAGACGGAGTCGCCGATTTGGATTTGGGCGGCGTCGCGGAGGACCGCGCCGGAAGCGTCGGTGGCGATGGCGTAACCGCGTTCGAGGACTTTCAGCGGGCTTCGCTCCTCGAGCTGCAAGGCGAGGCGCGCTAGGCGCTCGCCCTTGGACCGAAGCAGGCGTTCGCCGCGAATGCCGAGATCGGCAGCGCATCGTTCGAGGCGCAAGCGCAACGCTGCAATCTTCACGCGAAAATCAAAAGAGACGATGCGCAGGTGCGCGGCGGCGAACCGTTTGCTTGATTGCTCAAGGCGCGCGCGGAGGCCAAGGGCCAGGCGAGCAGTCATTTCATCGGCGCGCTGGCGCTGCTGGCGAAGGAGATCGAGCGGGCGGCGAAAACCGGGGCGCGCACCGAGTTCGTGAATGCGTCGGCTGAGGACCAGAATACGGTAACGCATCTGCTCGGCAAGGGCACCCCGCAGGTCGGCAAGGTGTTTATCGAATTCGCGCCGTGTCTGCACGACCAGCTCCGCTGCGGCGGAAGGCGTGGAGGCGCGCACGTCGGCCACGAAATCCGCAATGGTGAAATCGCTTTCATGGCCGATCCCCGAGATCGTGGGAATTTCCGAGTCGGCAATGGCGCGGGCGACAATTTCTTCATTAAAGGCCCACAAATCTTCGAGCGAGCCGCCGCCGCGCGCAAGAATCAGCACGTCCACAGATTTCATTGCATTGAAGAACTTCACCGCCTTGACGATTTCCTGCGTGGCGCCTTCGCCTTGGACCCGCACGGGAAAGACCGTGAGATGGACATTGGGGAAGCGGCGCGTGAGGATGCGCACCACGTCGCGCACCGCGGCTCCGCGCGGTGAGGTGATGAGCCCGATGCGGCTGGGGAGGAGAGGCAGCGGCTTCTTACGCCGGGCGTCGAACAGGCCTTCGGCTTCAAGCCGCTTTTTCAATTGATCGAAAGCAAGCTGCAGAGCGCCAAGCCCCACGGGCTCGATACTCTCAACGTAGATCTGATATTCGCCGCGCTGCTCATACACGCTGATGGTGCCGCGCACGGTGACCTGCAGGCCGTCTTCCGGGCGGAACTTGATCCCGCGCTGCTGTTGTTTAAAAAAAACGCAGCGGACCTGGGCGCGGTCATCCTTCAAGGTGAAGTAGATGTGGCCGGACTGGGCTTCGCGGCAGTTGGAGATTTCGCCTTGGACAAAAGTATCGGTGAAATTTCGAACCAGCAGGTCGCGGATGCGGGCGGTTAGTTCGCTGACGGTGAGAATCTGGCGCGTGGGCTGGAGATTGAAAATGAGTTGGCTCATTATTGATTTCTGGGCGTCTTCCGATTGGAGTGCTCTGTAGCCTGCGGCCAGCATACGCCGGTCCGGGGAACAAGCCAAATCCGGCGCATCGCTCCCGTAGTTTTGCGCGGTGCGTTTATCTAGCGGCTCGGCGCGGTTACTTTCTTGGTCACGATCTTGCGATAGCGAGTTTTGCCGTTGATCGTGAGGGTCCCCTCGAGGGTGTCGCCGGAGAGCGTGTACTCCCCGTCGTCAGCCTCCTTGCCGCGCGACGTGCAGCTCAAAGTCTTCTTGCGGGCCTCGAATTCGCAGCGCAGAGTCCCCATGAACACGCGCTCGCCATTCACGACTTTATAGCCGTCCATTTTCAGACCGCTCGAAACGTTTTTGTCGGCGGAGATTTCGTAGATGACGTGTTCGTCGTGACAGGGAGAATCGGGCAGGGTGCACTTGGATTCGCCCTCCCAGGCGCCGAGGATTTCGGCATTGTCGCGGGAAGAGCCGGATTGGGCCGCGGCGAATGCCACCGGGAGGAAAAAGGTGCCGGCAAAGAGGCGGGAAAGGATGCTGTCGCGGGGCCAAGCGATGCCGCGGAAGGGAGAGAAGAGCCAACTCCACGCGTGCCAAGGCATGTGCAAAGAATAGCCCCTTACCCGGCCAAAAGCGACGCGTTTCTTGACCGGTCGAGCTTCCGAGCATAAAGTCTTGCAAACTCTAGTCTGCACACGAACGCCGAGCGATCGCGGTCGGCGACACTCATGGATGGAGTCTTTTGGCGAGCACAGAACACACGGAAGCGATCGCGGGCGGCTCTCTCGAGAAGCCCTTTGAGCACAAAACGATTCGGAAGCTCCAGTTTCGGCTGATCCCGTACCTGTTCCTGCTTTATGTCGTCGCGATGATTGACCGGGTGAATATCAGCTTTGCCCAATTGACGATGAACCGGGACCTGGGCCTGAGCAGCCAGCAATATGGAATCGCCGCGGGAATTTTCTTCATCGGATATTTCCTTTTCGAAGTTCCCAGCAATTTGATCCTGCACAAGGTGGGAGCGCGCATCTGGATTGCGCGCATTCTTCTGAGTTGGGGATTGGTGGCGTCGCTTACCGGTCTGGTCGAGAGCATCCATCAGCTGTACGCCGCGCGCGTTCTGCTTGGGTTTGCCGAAGCGGGCTATTATCCGGGGATTGTCCTGTATCTGACCTACTGGTTCCGGCAGCGGGAGCAGGCGCGTGTTCTCTCTTTATTTCTGACCGGGTTTGCCGTGAACAGCATCGTGGGCGCGCCGGTCTCCGGCTTCATTTTGACGCATGTCCATTGGCTAGGCCTGGGAAGCTGGAGGTGGCTTTTCATTCTCGAAGGCCTGCCAGCCATTGCTCTGGGATTCCTTACCTATCTCGTCTTACCCGATCGCCCGAGCGAAGCGGGATTCCTGACGGCGGAGGAGAAACGGTGGCTACAAAAGGAGTTGGCGCGAGAGGAGGAAGGAAAATCGGGGCGACGCTCGGCGATGGCGGGAATGACCAGTTTTCGCGTATGGCACCTGGCGGCCATCTACTTCGCGATGATGATCGGGAGCTACACCCTAAGTTTCTATGCGCCAAAGCTCGTCGAGTCCCTGTCGAGCGAATATTCCTACAGTTTGGTCGGCTCCTTGGTGATGATTCCGTACCTGGCGGCGTTTGCGGGGATGATTTTCGTCGGGCGCAGTTCGGACCGCCGGATGGAGCGCCGATATCACGCGGCGATCTGTTTGCTCCTGGGAGGAATCGGGTTTTTGTCGCTGACCGCGCTTCATTCTCCTTTTGTCACGATTGTGCTGCTGTCCCTTTTGGCGATCGGCTATTGCAGCTCCCTGAGCCCCTTCTGGGCGATGCCCAGCGAGTTTTTGTCGGGGTTCTCGGCCGCCAGCGGGATCGCGTTCATCAATTCGGTGGGAAACCTTGGCGGGTTTTTCGGACCGTCCATGGTCGGTTTCATCACGCAAAAGACCGGCACGCTGTACGGTGGCCTGGCTTTTGCCGGGGTTTCCATGCTGGTGGGGGCAATGCTGGTGGTATTGCTCCCGAAAATGTCTGCGGCCCGCTGAACGCCGGCGTAAAGGGGCACATTGGGGTGGAAACAGAGCACCGCTTGGTACGTCTAAGGTCTCTGGAGGAATCCTCGAATGATCAAACGAGTACCGTTTTTTTTGCTTTTGTTGCTGGCCATTCCCGTCTCCGCGCAGGACAAGAAACCAACGACGCTCAGAGAGGTTTTGCTGGCGGAACTGAAGTCGACGCACGGGGCCGAAGAGTGGTTTGTACCGGCGAATATTGCGGTGAAAGGTTTGACGGCCGAGCAGGCCAGCTGGACCGACGGCAAGGGCAATCATTCGGTCGGACAGTTGGCGTACCATCTGGTGTTCTGGAATCGCCGGAATCTCCAGGTTCTCAAAGGCGATAAGCCCGAGAAATTCAGCGGCGACAACGACGAAACCTTCGACAAGTTTGATAGTAAAAAATGGAACGAAATCGTCGCACAGCTCGATGACGTCATGAATGAGCTCGAGAAATGGGTGGAAACCGCCGATGAAGCAAAATTGCAACAGTCCGCCCAAGTGTTTACGCACATCAGCACGCACAACGCGTATCACATCGGCCAGATCATCTACGTTCGCAAAGAGCAAGGCTCCTGGGACCCCAAGAACGGTGTGCGCTAGCTGCCAGAATAGCTCGGCGAAGATCCGCGCCTACAATCGCAGCGCGACGGGCAGTGGATGGCGCGGTCGGGATGATTTTCGTTCAGGAGCATCGCAGGCATCAGTCCTTCAAGAGCTTACTTCCTGGCAGGATTGCGCGAACGCAGCGCAACGTGCTGCTGCTGCTGCTGCTGCTGCTGCTGCTCCTCCTCGACGGCCGCTCGAGACGGTCCCGTTTGCGGCGGTCCGCGTCCAAGACATTCCGTTGATGCATACCGCAACTTGGTTGGCGATGGTTTTTGTACCTCTCCCGAGAGCGGTATATAGTTGCTTTAGGGCCGTACACACCACGCGTGTGCTGCTCGAGCATCCTTCTCTGCCGTGCTATGGGCTCTGCTGATGGCGAGCTCCGATCAGGCGTGCGACGGGCGCCAGAAACGGGCCACTCCGCACCGGTTCGGCACCAGTTAGGCAGCTTTCAGAAACCGCAAAGGCAATTCGAAGGAATGGCCGCAGACGTCAACAAGCATCTGGATCGCGCGAAGCGCTTCCTTGAGAAGAGTCGTGTCGAGGATGCCATTCAAGCGTATCTCGCAGTGCTGGAGGAAGCACCCCAGCATCAGGAAGCGACGCAGGCATTGGGTGATCTGTATGCGCGCATCGACCAGGCCGACCGCGCGGCCGTGTATTACGGCATGTTGTTTGATCTGCTGAGCGATCCTAAGGATGAAAGCAAAGCGCTGGCCATCTACAACCGGTTTCTTCGTTCGATTCCGGCGCAGCAGGCCCCCGAGCGCGTTGCGCGATACGCCTTCCTGCTGCAGCGGCAGAATCGCGCGGATGAAGCGGTCGAGCAGTACAACAAGGCCGGCGAGCTTTTCGTAGCGGCCGGGCGCGACGAAGACGCGCTGTTTTGTTGGGAGAGGATCGCTCAGCTCGAGCCGGACAACCTGGCGCGGCAGATCAAGCTGGCGGAGGGCGCGGAGCGTCTGGGAAGAAATGCGTTGGCGGCACGCGCGTTCCTGCGAGCGGGACAATTGGCCGCGGCCAAAGGCTCTGCAGCCGATGCGGTGAACCTTTTGGGCCGCGCGCAAAAGCTGGCGCCGCAGGAGCGCAGCGTGGCGCTGCTCTACGCGCAGGCGAATCTGCAAAGCGGAAACGCCGTTCGCGCCGTCTCAATGCTGGAGCCATTTGCGGCCTCGGAGAGCGATGCGCCGTTCCTGACGACATATTCCGAAGCGCTGATGGGCGCGGGCAACCTGGAACGCGCCAGCGAAGTGCTCGAGAAGCTGCTCAGGGAAAAAAATGAGGGATTAACGCAACTCTTCGACCTGGCCGAACGGCACGCTGCCGCCGGGCAGGACCAGAGGGCCACCGCCATCCTCGAAATGCTGAAGCGGCGCATGTTCGCGGACAAACGGCAAAATGATTTCGCCACCATGATGGACGGGTTGGGCGCGAAATTTCCGCACGCGCAAGCCATTCTGGAATTCTGGGCCGGCATCCACAACGAATTGAACCGCGAATCACAGTATTTCGAGGTGTTGATCAAGCTCTTTGACGTGTACCTGACTTCCGGAAACGTCAAGAAGGCAGCGGAGTCGTTGGAACGCCTTGTGGACATCGACCCTTACGATTACCGCAACCAGGAGCGGCTCGAAATGCTGCGGGGTCGCGTGGAAGACGCGTATGTGAATCGCCTTTCAAGGCGGATGATGAAAGCGGGTCAGGCCACCGGAGGACACGCACCGAGGTCGGGAGCGTCCGAGCGGGCTTCGGGGCCGCTGGCCAACCCCGAAGGCGGACGGCAGATGCAGGCGCTCGAAGATCTGATCGTGCAGACGGAAATTTTTCTGCAATACTCACTGCAGAGCAAAGCGCTGGAACGCCTGCAAAAGATTGCCTCGCTATTTCCCGGGGAAGAGGCGCGCAACGCGCGGCTATCCAGCTTGTATCAGACCGCGAACTGGTGGCCCCCGGGCGCCCAGAAGCCCAAAGACGAACCTGCGGCAAAGGGTGGGCCTGCGGCTCTAGCGCCCTCGTCTGGCGAACCGCAAACCGCAGCGATTTCGAGCAAGACGGGGGTGTATTCCGCCGAGACCTTGCGCGACCTGTCGAAAATCTCGGAGATCAACCAGAGAATCTTCCGTCAACAGACGCCTCGCGCGATGCTCAACACCGCCGTCAACGAGGTAGGGACATATCTGCGCGCCACCCGGGCACTGGCTGTGGTTGGTGCGCCGGGAAGGCCGCCGGAAATGGCTGCGGAATTTTGCGGCACCGGCGTGAAGCCCGCACCGGGCGCGCAAGTGGTGCTGTTGCTGGCGCAGATGGAAAGAGCCCAGCCGGACGAGCTTGGCGGGCTGGTATTGAAGGCATCGGAAGGTTCGATTCTGCGCGATCTCGGAGTGGAGTCGGCGCTGGGGGTGGTGATCTTGGACAAAGAGACACAAACACCGGCGGGCATGTTGGTCGCGGCACAGGCAGAAGGCCACAAATGGAAGCCTAACGAGGTCTATTTTTTGCAGGCCATCGGCGATCAGATGCTAATGAGTGTGAGCCATACGCGGCTGCGTTCGTTGGTGCGGCGCATGGGCGTCTCGGATGAACGCTCCGGGCTGCTGAGCCGCAGCTCCTATCTGAGCTGTTTGGTGACGGAAGCGGACCGCGCGAAATCCCAAGGCACGCCGTTGTCGCTAGCCGTTCTGCAGATCGACCGCGGAGGGGAGATTTTGCGGCAGCAGGGCGAGCCGCCGTTAGAGCGTTTTCTCGAGCAACTGGCGCGAGCTCTTCAGCCGATTGTGCGGCAAAACGATGTGGCCGTGAAATATACGGCATGGTCGCTCGCGTTTGTTCTGCCGGACACCACTTTGGTTGGCGCGCAGAACCTGGCGGATAAATTGCGGCGCGCGGGGTCCGGGTTGCGGCCGCCTTGGGATTCCACGGAAATTACTCTGAGCGCGGGAATTGTCGAGGCCGTTCCAAAGCCGGATTACGACAGCGAAGATATTGTGACCGACTTGATCAATCGCGCAGAATTCTCGATCGAGGAAGCGCGCAAGAAGGGCGGCGACAGCATCGTCGCGCTGGCGACGCCGAAACTCTAGACACCGAGCGATGCCGTCAACGTGGGCTGTTCATTCGGTGCAATTGCCCTTTAGGTTCCCATGTACATCGCGTGGTCGTAGGCGCCGGTGTGAATGTTTGTGCAGCAGATACCAGCCGTAATGATCGGGGTCGGTATACCACAAAGTCGTCGCTGTCGCAGTTCCAGCACCAATCCGCCGCAACGCCCAGTCCCACGAAGCAATCTGAAAGGAAAAGTCCCCGGGGAACCAAAAAATATGAGGGTCGCGGTCGAATCGCTCAACTTTGTACCGGTAAGACGGCCCGAAAATGCTCGAAACGTCCGTGTTCGAATGGATGATCGATGTGATAGCGCCTCTGGTTGGGCTTGTCGTGGCCATGCCAACGATCGTTGGTCACGTGCGGCAAGTTGTTGACGCGCCCGCCTTCCTGGCGCTCGGGCTCGGTGGGGCGGAGCGTGATTCGCGGCGCGGCGGGGGATCGGGGATGCGTCCCTGGTTGGCGTGAGGCGCATTCGGTCCGTGCTCGTCGTGTCTCTCTTCGCATCGTTGCTCGTTCGGCCGACGATCCTCCGAAGCGGCCCACAACGCTGCGCGGTTCTTCATAGTCCTCTCCTCAAAGGGTGAATTCGAGCCGAGTAAACCTGCTGCGAGCCGGGCGGGTCGCGATTTTTACTATCATTGCGACGCGGCGACAAGGCTTCTCTGGTACACGGACAATGGCGAGGTTAGGTGTGCTCGGGAGCACAGGTTTGCTCTTTTCTTCCGCAACGGTAAACTGTGGGCAGGGACTCCTGCAAAGCGAGGAAGAAATGTTTCCAACGGACGTGGTAATTGTGGCGGGCGCGCGGACGCCCATGGCGCGCTACACTGGCGCATTCTCGGAGGTAAGCGCAATTGATTTGGCGGCGCAGGCCTCGAAGGAGGCCATTCGGCGCTCGGGCGTTGACCCGGGTGAGGTCGACCACGTCGTCTTCGGCAACGTGATGCAGACGAGCGCCGACGCGATTTATGGCGCGCGGCATGTTGGTCTGAAAGCGGGGCTGAGAATCGAAACACCGGCGGTGACGGTGAACCGCTTGTGCGGTTCGGGCATCGAGGCGATCGCGCAGGCCGCACAGCGACTTTTGCTTGGCGAAGCGACGATGGTGCTGGCTGGCGGAATGGAAAATATGACGCAGGCGCCATTTGTGATTCGTGGGCTGCGCAACGGATTGAAGCTCGGCGGCGGCGCGCTGGAAGATTTGCTAATGGCGGGCCTGACCGACACCTATTGTGGCTTGCCGATGGCGTTGACCGCGGAGAAACTCGCCGAGCAGTATGGAATCACGCGAAAAGATGCGGATGCGTACGCGCTCCGCAGCCAGCAGGCGGCAGACGCCGCGTACAAGGCGTGCCGGATCAAAGAAGAGCTCGTGCCAGTGGAGGTTAAGCAGGGAAAGAAAACGATGGTTGTCAGCGAAGACGATCACCGGCGGCCAGACACGACCATGGAAATCCTGGAAAAACTGCCGCCTTCGTTCAAGAAAGACGGCATCGTGACCGCGGGAAATGCAAGCGGCATAGTGGATGGCGCTGCCGCAGTGGTCGTGACAGGAGAAAAGACCGCAAAAGAACACGGCTTGAAGCCCTTGGGCCGGATCGTGTCGTGGGCGGTGGCCGGAGTGGATCCGAGCATTATGGGCATCGGGCCCGTGCCGTCTTCCCAGAAGGCGCTAAAGCTCGCGCGGCTGAAGCTCGAGCAGATGGATCGCGTGGAAGTGAACGAGGCGTTTGCCGCACAATATCTGGCGGTCGAGAAAGTGCTCGGATTGAAGCGCGACAAAACCAATGTGAATGGCGGGGCCATTGCGCTCGGCCATCCGCTGGGAGCAAGCGGAACGCGCCTGGTTATCACCGTGCTGAACGAACTGCGGCGAAATGGAATGCGCTACGGGCTGGCGACGGCGTGCATCGGCGGCGGGCAGGGCGTTGCGATGATCGTCGAAGCCATGAAATAGGGGATCTGAAGGCAGTTACCGGCCGGGCAACTGCCGCGCAAAATAGGTTTCTGATAAACTTTCCGTTCCCGGACGAGGTGCTCATCCGCGGTCTCAGCGAGGAAAAGCATGGCAATTCAAAGAGTGGGAGTCGTGGGGTGTGGGCTGATGGGTTCCGGTATCGCGCAAGTAAGTGCGGCGGCGGGCTTCCCCACGGTCGTCCGCGAAGTGAGCGCGGAGCTCGTGGAAAGGGGACTAAAGGGCATCGAGAAGAATCTGAACCGACTGCTCGAGAAGGGCACGATTACCGAAGGGGCGAGGAGCGAAACGAGGGGACGCCTGAACGGAACGACTTCCCTCGAAGACTTGAAGAACTCCGACCTGATTGTGGAAGCGATCGTCGAGCAGTTGTCGGCAAAGCGGGAAGTGTTTTCCGCCCTGGATAAGACTTGCCCGCCTTCCACGGTTTTCGCGAGCAACACCTCTTCGCTGACGATCACCGAAATCGCGACAGCCACGAAGCGCCCGCAACGATTTGTGGGCTTGCATTTCTTCAATCCCGTGCCGGTGATGAGGCTTGTGGAGGTTGTGCGCACCATTGCGACCGATGCAGCGGTGTACGAAGAAGTTGTCGCGTTCGGCGCAAAACTGGGCAAGACGCCGGTGCGCGCGAAAGACAGCACCGGCTTCATCGTGAACCGGTTGCTGGTGCCCTACCTCCTTGACGCGATTCGTGCTCTCGAGGAAGGGGTAGGCTCGACCGAGGACATTGACAACTCGATGAAGCTCGGGTGCGGGTACCCCATGGGTCCGTTAACGCTGCTGGATTTTGTGGGGCTGGATACCACGTATTACATTTCGCAGATCATGTTCGACGAATTCAAGGAGAAGCGCTTCGCCGCTCCGCCGTTGCTGAAGCGCATGGTCCTCGCGGGATGGCATGGGCGGAAGTCGGGACGCGGATTCTACGATTACGCCGATCCGCAGAAGCCCACAGCGGTGAGGCTGTAGGTTGCGGTAACGGTTGGGGTCCGCGGTGCCTTCAAAAAATGCACCGGCTTGTCCCTTGGTGAAAAGGATTTCAGAAAAGAACGATGACTTACGAAAATATCTTGTACGAAAAGAAAAACGGAATTGCGTACATCACCTTCAACCGGCCGAAAGTGTTGAACGCTCTGAATCGCAGAACAGTCGAAGAGCTCCATCACGCCCTGCTCGATGCCCGCGATGATGCGAGCGTACGCGTTCTGATTCTGACCGGTGCCGGCGAAAAATCGTTTGTAGCAGGCGCCGACATTGGCGAGCTCGCCGTGCAAACGCCGGTAAAAGGCAAAGAATTTTCGCTGTACGGACAAAGCGTCTTCCATTTGCTGGAGACGATGGGCAAGCCGTCCATCTGTGCCATCAATGGATTTGCTCTTGGCGGCGGCTGCGAACTGGCGCTTTCTTGCACCATCCGAATCGCCAGCAAGACCGCAAAACTGGGTCAACCCGAGGTGAAGCTGGGCATCCTGCCTGGCTACGGCGGAACGCAAAGATTGGCGCGGCTGTGCGGCAAGGGCGTGGCGCACGAGCTCTGCCTGACCGGAGAAATGATTACCGCCGAGGAAGCGCTGCGCATCGGCCTGGTCAATCATATTCACGAACCCGCGGAACTGCTTGCTGCGGCGGAATTGATGGCGAAAAAAATCATGGCCAATGCACCTTTGGCGGTAAAGTACGCCATGGAGGCCATCGAGCGCGGAGTGGAAGCGCCCCTGGAAGAAGGCTTGTTCCTAGAAGCGACACTTTTTGGGCTTTCATGCTCGAGCGAGGACATGCGCGAGGGAACAAAAGCGTTTTTGGAGAAGAGGCCGGCCCAATTTAAGGGCCAGTAAGGAACGCGGCGGGAACGCCTGGGGCGAAACACGCAATGGCAGAGAAACTCCAGCCCGGCAAGATGAATGGCAGCCTGAGCGCCGAAGGTTTGCGCTTTGGCATTGTCGTGAGCCGCTTCAACAGTTTCATCACCGACCGCTTGCTTGCCTCAGCCGTCGACGCCCTGGAACGTGCCGGCGCGGCCAGCAAGGATGTGGACGAGGTGCACGTTCCCGGCGCCTTGGAATTGCCATTGACCGCGCAAAGGCTCGCGGCCACCGGGAAATACGACGCGCTTATTGCCATCGGATGCGTCTTGCGCGGCGAGACCGCGCATTACGACTACGTCTGTTCAGAAACGGCGCGCGGCCTGCAACTTGCACAAATGGAGAGCGGGTTGCCGATTATTTTTTGCGTGCTGACCTGCGATACCCTGGAGCAAGCCATCGATCGCGCGGGACTCAAGGGCGGGAACAAAGGCTTCGAGGCGGGATTGGCGGCGATAGAAATGGCGCGCCTTTCACGCAAGCTGCGCGCGTTTGAAGCGCAGCCCGCTCCCCGCTCCGAATTGCGGCGGCGCAAGTAACGTGTTGCTCCGCACCAAAGCGCGCGAATTTGCAATGCAAATGCTCTTTCAGTGGGACATGAGCCAGCAGGATCCCCCGAAATTGGAAGCAAAGTTTTGGAAGAGCGCCAAAGGCGCCGACAAAACGCGAGAGTTTGCGAACCAACTCTTCGAAGGTGCTGCCAAAGATGTTGCCGCGCTCGATGACATCATCGGCAAGCACTGCGAAAACTGGCGGTTTGAACGGCTCGCGGCCATCGACCGCGCCATCCTGCGCCTGGCGATTCACGAAATGAGTTCGTCCGATACCCCTCCCAAAGTCGTCCTCAACGAGGCCGTTGAACTGGCGAAGAAGTTTTCCTCCGAACAATCCGGAGCCTTCGTGAACGGGGTGCTGGATTCCGTTCTCAAGTCATTGACTGTGAAGTAGTTACGAACTCCCGCAACTTCCCGCGCGCCAACCACGCCACTCGGCCGTTTTGTGAAACTTTGCCCCTGCCCGCGTGTTTGATTCCCTAAGTGTGGTGGTGAATCCAGGAGAACAGTCACAGGAGATAACGATGACAGCAGAACTGTTGGTTCGTCGTAGTGCGCTCGCAATGGCCTTTGCTGGTTTGCTCGTTGCCGGAGCTTACGCCCAGGATCCCACTCCTCAGCAGCAGGATGTCCAGAGCGACAAGAAAGACATTCGCCAGGATAAGCAGGACCTTGCTAAGGACCGTGCGGATCGCAACGCCGATCAGCGCGACATCAACAAGGACAAGCGTGATCTCGCCAAGGATCGCGCCGACCGCAACGCCGATCAGCGCGACGTCAATCACGACAAGACCGACCTGGCCAAGGATCGCGCCGATCGCAACACCGACCAGCGCGACGTCAATCGCGACAAGAAGCAACTTGCTCTCGATGACGCCAAATATGGCGCCAACAGCGCCCAGGCAAAGGCCGACCGCAAGGACCTCCGTGCCGACCGCGCCGACCGCAACCAGGATCAACGCGACATCAACAAGGACAACGTCGACCTGGCCAAGGACCGTGCCGAGCGCAATGCTGACCAGCGCGATATCAATCAAGACAAAACGGATCTGGCTAAAGACCGCGCCGACCGCAACAAGGATCAGAAGGACATCAACAAGGACAAGCGCGATCTGCACAAGGATCGCAAGGATCTCCGGAGAGACCGCCGCGGCCGCAAATAAGAGCTCGGTTCAAAGCAGAAAGGGCCGCCGGCGCGATTCCTGCGGCCGTTTCTCGTTTTGCCGCCAGGCCCTTCTCAGACGTTAATCGTTCCCTCAAAAACCTTGACGGCTGCGCCGCTCACGCGGGGAACGAGTTTCTTGCCCATCTGCGTGACCTCGACTTCGATGTGGCTCGGCCGGCCCATCTCCGCTCCCTGCAGGATACTCAAGGTGTGCCCGGGCGACAGCCTTCCGTGACGCACAAGGTATGCGCCAAGCGAGCCAGCCGCTGAGCCCGTGGCCGCATCTTCATAAAGTTCCCAGGGAAGCATCCCGCGCGAACATACCTTGCCGTTATCGTTCAGCGCGAAGCAATAGGCCATCGTGGCGTTCTTGCCTTGCAGTCTTCCCAGCTCGATCATGTTCATCGCGATTTTGCCGAGCGCCGCGCGATTGCGGAGCGGCACCATCAGGTTGAAGATGCCGGTCGAGACAAATTCCGGCTCGAGCCTTCGATCGAAATCCTTAGGCGAGAGCCCGAGCGCCGAGGCCAGTTTTTTCTTGTCGAGCTTTGCGGGCTTGAAGGCTGCTTCCTTCTGCGTCATGGTCACTCGATGCGGGCGTCCGTCCTTGAAGCGGATTTCCACCGGCAGAACTCCCGCGCCCGTTTGCTGAAGAACGTGTACCCCGCCTTCTTGCGCCGGAACGACGCCAAGCTCGGCGAGCAGGAACCACGTTCCGATGACCGGATGCCCCGCAAGTTTTAGCTCTTCTTTCGTGGTGAAGATGCGCAGGCGCGCGAGAGCTTCTTCATCGGTGGGCTTTTGCACGAAGACCGTTTCGGAGAGATTCATCTCGCGCGCGATCGCCAGCATCTGGTCGTCGGAGAGTTCGTCGCCGTCGGTGAAAACGGCAAGCGGGTTGCCCGCAAATCGTGTGGTGGTAAAGACATCGAGCGTGTGGTAGCGGTGTTGCATGGCAGAGACTCCCGCCTCCTTCAGATGCGCTGAAGCTGGGCGACCGTCCTTTCGTTCGTGACATTGCCAGTGTTGAGCGTGGATTTCGGTTCGAAGAGCACAACATGAACTTCTTCTTCGGCGACGGGAAGATGCTCGACGCCGTGCGGCACGATGATGAACTCGCCCTCTCGGATGACCGCTTCGCGATCGCGGAATTTCATGAGCAGTGTGCCTTTGGTCACAAGAAACATTTCATCCTCGCGCTCGTGATGATGCCAGATGAACTCGCCCTTAAGCTTCGCTGCCTTGACGTAAAAATCGTTCAGCTCCCCGATGATTTTGGGGCTCCAGCGATCGGAGAAGCTGCTGAATTTGTCCGCAAGATTGATCGTCTCCACGGTTGGCTCCTTAGAGGGTTTCGACGAGACTCGCAACGCTCGTCAGAACGCGGCTCGTCGTTTCTGGCTTGCCAGTTTCCGAATAAATTCGCAGAACGTTCTCCGTGCCTGATGCGCGGACCATCACCCAACCCACTTCGCCAAGATACAGTTTGATGCCGTCCAGGTTCTCCCGTTGCACCACGGGAAAGTCAACCAGGTGGCTGACTTTGCCGTCGGAAAAGTGCGCGATGGCTTTTTCCTTTTGGCCCGGCTTCAGCTCTAAATCCACGCGCCCGTAGTGATATTCGCCGAACTCCGCGTGGAGCGCGGCCAGCAGCTCGCCAAGCGATTTCCCGTGCCAGGCCACCAACTCGGCGAGAAAGAGAGCCGAAACGGTGGCGTCGCGCTCGGGAAGATAAAGGCTCGTGCCGATGCCGCCGCTCTCCTCACCGCCAATCAGAATATTTTGTTCGAGCATCAACTCGCAAATATATTTGAAGCCGATGGGCACTTCGTGGAGCTTTCGGCCGAATTTGGCGGCAAGTTTGTCGATGAGCTTGGTAACAGAGAAGGTTTTGGCAATGTCGCCAGGAAGATTCCGCGTCCCGGCAAGATGCCAGACAAGCAGCGCCAGAATCTGGTGGGGATTGACGAAAGCGCC
>Ga0182037_10000255_pt1 | contig 25318 bp, 22 predicted proteins | sample sta12Cox44000082_FD_125974 | JGI IMG/M metagenome (GOLD analysis project Ga0182037, IMG submission 125974) | Lab enrichment of tropical soil microbial communities from Luquillo Experimental Forest, Puerto Rico - statoxic.12C.oxic.44.000.082 | ecosystem: Environmental > Terrestrial > Soil >... | reverse complement strand
CACCTGGGCCGATTGGTCGATGAATGCGGAAGGGTGCACGCGGGGCAGGACACCCCGGTAAGGGCGAAGCACTACGGAAGTATAACTGTCGGAGAGATGGAGCGGGTCTGGTCTCGACCTACCCGACCCACTCGACCTAACCGCCCCCCTCGACCTACCTGACCCACTCGACTTACCGACCGTTCGCCAGCCGCGCTAATTGTTGTTCGCGTTTTTGGCACCGTTCGCAGACTTCGGGCTTGGGCCGCCCCGAAACGTCAGGAGGTAATCCCGAATCGCGTGAATCTGCACATCGGCGTCGCCATCCATTTGCGCGTAAAACGACTTCGGATAATCAGGCCAGAAGGCAGGCATCCGCGTCCCCGGCAAGATGTCGGACGGCTTCTTCAGCCACGCGATGATCCACTCTGCGTTTAACCGCTCCGGCGCCATACGGAGGTCGGGCGCGAGGTTCGACGTCGGCTGGTCCTTCGGGATCGTGCCAAGGACGTGGCATTGCTGGCACTTCAAGAGCTCGAACAGCTGCTTGCCTCCGGCATTGCTCGTGTTCGCCGCGTTGAGCTGGTGAGTCTGGAACGGCCCGATCGTGTTCGACACCGCGCCGAAGTACCTGATGACCCCGTTCAGACTGGGATCGTCGAGACCGAATGTCGGCATCCGGACGTTCAGCCACGGACGGATCGTGATCGGCCCGCGCAGAAACGCGTACAGCCAGTCCGACTGCACTCGCGCGCCTTCCGGCGTCAACATCGGGGGACCGAGCGACGGTTCGGCCACAAGCTTCACGAAATCGCCACCGTCGCCCTCGATGATGTGGCAGCCGACGCAGTTGCGACGGTGAACGAGGGTCCGCCCGGTAACCTCGTAATCCAACTTCGCGGAGCGTGGCGGCATCGCGGCCTCGGGCTGAATCTCCCGCTGGAAGCTCATAATCGCGGTCAGGAGCCGCTGGACTTCCTCGTCGGAGAGATCGAAGTTCGGCATCCGCAGCTTCTCGAGCGGCAGCAGCACCCGCCCCCTGTCGAACACGCGCGGGTCGTGCAGCTTGGTCCGGAACCACGCGATCTTGGACGTGTGCGGGATATCGCTTACGAACCCGAAGTCCAGGCGCGTCACCAACTTACTGCCTTCTTCCGACAGATCGGTCCCGATCGACTGCGCCTTCTCGAAACCCTTGATGTCATGGCAACTGAAGCACCCGTACCGGCCGATCGCGCGCTGCCCGAGCTCGACTTGCTTCTGCCCTGGGCTCAGTTTCGCCAGCTCGGCCTTCGCGTCTTCGAACGGCATCACGTTCTTCAGATAGTCGAGCAGCACGTCGTCCACCGTCTTCTGGTCCGGCGTCGCCTGGGCCGGTTGCCCGACATCGCCCTTGAGCGTCGAAAGGTAGGTCGCGACGTCTGCCACCTGCGAGTCGGTGAGCCGCAGGTTGGGCATGTAGGTCGCCGGGCTGTAATGCTTCGGATCGCGCACCCAGTTGTAGATCCACTCGTAGCTCGTCTTGTTGCCGATGTTCTCGAGTGGCTGCCCGAAGGTGCGGCGCGGACCGATCTCCTCGCGCTTGCCTTCGCCGACGACGTGGCATCCCTGACACCCGACTTGCTTCACGATCTGCTCACCGGTCTTCGCGTCACCGCGCGGCGGATTCTTCACCGCAAACTCGTGCCGCTCCGCATTCGCAAACAGATACGTCACGATGGCGCCGATCTCCGCCTCGTTGCGCATCGCGTCTTCCTTGGAGCTGTTGTTCGAGTTGTACCAGAACCGCGGCATCCACGTCGTGGGCTTGACGGCGCGCGGGTTTCGGATCCAGGTCCTCACCCAGTCCGGCGACAGCTTCGAGTCGATTTTCGTCAGGATGGGCCCCGGCTTCCGAATATTCGTATCGAAGCCTTTCGTCTTGTGGCATGCATAGCACCCGGCGCGCTCGTAGGTGGCGAACGCCATGTCCAAGGCCGGCGCGTTCGGCAAGTAGATGTTCTGCTTGTGGCACTTGGCGCACGACGCCTCGGTCATCTTGATCGGCAGCATGGGGAAGTCCCACTGGTGCGGCTCCTCCCAGCGGTATTTTTTCTCCCACTCCTCCTTCTGTTTCTCACCCGACGGCGTGTGCGACGCGTCGCGGAAGCTGATCGACTGCCCCGACCCCTCGTGGCACACCGTGCAACCGACGCGGTCCATCGGGTGCGGCGATGCGCTGCCGATGTACTGATCGAGATTGGGGTGGGTCGTGAACGGCTGCGGGTATTTCTCGTAGCCTTTCTTGTCGATCGCCAGGTGACACGTCGTGCAGCGGTCGAGCTTCGGCACGCGAATGAAGTTCACGTCGTCGGCGACGTTCGGGAGGATCAGCTGCTGCACCTTGATCGTCGGCGCCATGAAGTCGACGAGAGGGGCGTTCCGGAAGTAGTCCTTGAGGAGGCTGGGCGCGATCACGTCGAGGCGCTTGCGCAGGCGCGTCTGCTCGGACGTCATGTCCTCGATCTGTTTCTGCACGCTGGCAACCTGGCCCGTGTATTGGGCGAGCTGCTTCTGCAGATCATCTTTCTCGGCTTGCGCCTTCTCCATCTCGAGGTTCAGCTCATCCAGGCGTCTTGCCTCGTCGTCGGCTCGCAGCTCTTTCCTCGCGGTGCTCGCGGCGCCGGGATTGGCGACCCGCGACGCCTCAAAGTCATACCGATCCTGGTCGTAGGTCGCTTTCATCGTCTGCTGGTTGGTCGTGGCCAGGAACAGACGGTTGTCGGCCTCCTTCAGCCGGCCCTCCAGCTCGTTGACCTTCTGCTGGTTCGCCTGCACGTTCTTCTGCGCGGCGGCTTCCTGCTGTTCGAGCTGGGCGAGCTTGCTGCGATCGACGGCGCGGCCCGCCTGCTGCAGTTGCGCCTGAGTCACCTGCAGCTCGAGCTGGCTGAAGCGCCGCTGCGTGTTCTTCCAGTCGCGGTCGAAGTCGTCCCAGACCATCCAGACGACCGACAGGAAGAGGAACAGACTCGACGCCGCGAACACGACGTTCAAGAAGTCGATGTTGTAGGCGTGCCCGACACCCTTTTTTTCAGCCATGGCTCAGATGTTGAAGAAGTACTCGCCGATCGCGACGATATATTTCAGGTTGAAGAGCCAGCGCGCCAGCATCTTGAGCGGCAGCGACAGCATCATCAGGAACAGCACCGTGCTCGTGTAATAGCGCGGCGCTCCGAGCTTCTCGTAGTACGTCTTGAACAACCCTTTCGCGAGGATCACCGGCAGCACGAACACGTAGAACAGCACCAGCAGGATCCCGAAGATCTCGCGGACGAACCAGTTGCCCGGCAACCCGGTGTGCAGGAAGCGGACCCAGATGTACTCCGACAGGTTCACGTTGGTCAGCGCCGCCAGCTTGTGAATGTCCCAGAACTCGAACGGCCCGAAGAAGTTCCAGTTGGGGCCGCGCAGAAACGTGCCGAGCACGATGAGCGAGCACCACAGCACGGCGAAACCGAAGAGAAAGATCGTGATCTCCGCCTTGCGTTCCGCGAACGTGTAATAGCCGTTCCCTTTGGGGTTCCGGTCCACGTAGGGAATGCAGATGAGCCCGACGATGATGAGGCCCGGGAGCACGACCCCGGCCAGCCACGGGTCGAAATAAACGAGCATTTCCTGCAGCCCGAGGAAGTACCACGGCGCCTTCGACGGGTTGGGCGTATTCGCGGGGTTCGCAGGCTGCTCGAGCGGCGCCTTGAGGAGAATCGACCAGACGATCAGGACGACCGAGCAGACAATCAGCGAGATGAGCTCCGTGTAGACCAGGTCCGGCCACACCCACACGCGATCGGATTCGTCCTTCTCGACGGGTCCCTTGCCTCCCGCGATGCGCCGGTCGTTCAGCACGGCCTCGCGGAGCGCGTACCACACGAAGAACACGAGCAGGAAAATCAGCCCGACGATGGGCACGTTGTCCGGCTTGGTGACGATCAGGCGAAAGTTGGAGTCGAACGTCCCGAAGATGAAGAACGCGGTCAGCCCTCCGAGCAGGCCGTAGCCGGCGGCCTTGGACGCGAGCTGCTCCCGCCTCCAGACGATGACGCCGAGGGACGCGACCGCGAGCAGGAAGAACAGTCGCGGATCGGCGACGGCGTTGATGACCCCTTTAATCAGTCCCATGGCTCCGGTCCTCGTGACTCGCGGCTCGGTGACTCGTCGCTCGTTGCGCGCCTAAAGCGGCCCACTGATCCCTCCGTCTTTCCTGACGCGCCAGAAGTGAACCGCCATCAGCACGGCAATGCCGAGCGGCAGCCCGACGCAGTGCAGCACGTAAAACCGCAGGAGCGCGCCTTCGCCGACGAATGTTCCGCCGAGGAGCGCGAACCGCGCATCGTCGGCCGCATGGATCAGCGGCACGTCACCAAGGCGCAGGAGCGAAGCGCCCGGGCCTTCGTGACCGAGAAACGGGGTTGCGCGCGCCATGCCCGATCCGACGGTGATGGCCCAGATGGCAAGCTGATCCCACGGCAGGAGGTAGCCGGTAAACGAGAGCAGGAGCGTGAGCACGAGCATCACCACGCCGACCGACCAGTTGAATTCCCGCGGCGGTTTGTACGATCCGGTCATGAAGACTCGAAACATGTGCAGCCAGACCGTGATCACCATGGCGTGCGCGCCCCACCGGTGCATCTCGCGCATGATACCGAGCGGCACGTGCTCCCGCAGGCCGACAATGTCGGTGTAGGCGTACTCGAGCGTCGGCCGGTAGTAGAACATCAGAAGCAGGCCGGTGAACGTGAGCACGAGAAAGAGGAAGAAGCTCAGCCCGCCCATGCACCAGGTGTAGCGGAGCTTGACGCCCGACTTGCGAATGCGAACTGGGTGCAGGTGCAGGAAGACGTTCGTCAGCATGACCAGCACGCGCCCGCGGTCGCTGTCGGGCCGATCGTGCCGGAAGATCGACTTCCACGCCTGAGTCTCCGTTAGCCAGTTCCACAACTGCGTGCCTGGCCCTTCCTTCGGAACGACAGTCTGCTTATCGGCCATGAATCAAACCTTGAGGAACGAATCGGGATCCTTCCATTGACCGAGCTCGTACTGGAAATGCCGGCTTTTGTCGACAAGAATTTGCCCGTCGTCGGCCAGCGCCACGCGCGCGCGCTCGAGCGGACGCGGGGTCGGCCCCTCGAAATTGATGCCGGTCAAATGGTAACCGCTGCCGTGGCACGGGCATTTGAACTTGTTCTCGGCCGCCAGGTAGTTCGGCGTGCACCCCAGGTGCGTGCAAACCGTGATGAGCGCATAGAACCCGCTCGCGTGCTGCTCGATGTCCTCAGCGGTGCGCACGAGCCAGATGCCGAATTTCTCCTTCCAGCGCTCGTCTACACCGATGCCGTACTCGCTGGGAAAGCCGGCCTTGAACTGCTGCGGCGGCTCATTGAGGACGTTCGGGAACATGAAGCGGCCCGTAGCCGCGAGCGCGGCGGCTGACGCCGCCGAGAACGCGCCCCACGCGAGCCCCATCCACGCCCGGCGCGTGAGCAACGGCGACGTGTCGTCGGGGTCCCGGGTCGCCGGTCGAGCGGCAGCCGGCGCCGACACCGCTGCTTTGGCCGCCTGTCCGCCGGCCGAGGCCACGTTCGTCGTCTTGCCGGACAGATCCGGAATGACCGCCGGCGGCCTCGGCACCGCAGGCTTTGGCGGGGCATGGGGCGTCGCCGAAGGGGCGGCCGGGGGTGTAGCTAGAGGATCGTCAGCCATTCAAGATTATCCCATCACCTTGAGCGCTTCGAGCGCTGCGTTCCTGACTCTCAAAGACCGGTCGTTCTGACTGAGAGCCGTCACCGAGGATTTGAGAGCTTGATCGTTCAACGTTGCGGCGGCGCGAAGGCCGCTGATCATCACATCCGCAATCGGATCTTCATCGGCATCCTGCCGGACTTCTCTTTTCACCGTCTGCTCGACGTATTGCCGATCGAGCATCTGCCGCAGCACCGGCACGCCCTCATGGCTGCCCTTTCGCGCCAGGGCGACGGCGGCATTCCACCGGACGTCGGGCGCGTCGTCGTGCAGCGCCGTACGCAGTATGGCTATCTGTCCATCGCCGGGCAACGCGCCCAGGGCGTACACAACCATCTTCCGGATCCCGGCATCCCCGTCCTGAGCTGAGTAAAGCGGCATCAACCGCGACACGACCGCGGCGTCCCCCGACGATGCGAGCGCCCAAATCGCGCTGATTCTGACCTCGCTGTCGGCATCCTCGAGAGCCTCAGTCAGCTCGGCGATCGCATCGGGTGGGAGCGGCGGATCGAGGCGGCCGATCGCGAGCGCCAGATAGCGACGGACCTGCGCGTCGCCCTTCGAGTTCTGAAATGCTTTGATCAACGCGGGCCCGAGCGTCTTGTCGGCCCTGACGCGCGGATCGGCCATCAATCGCGACAGCTCGTAGGCCGCGGGCCAACGCCGGTTCAAGCCGCCCACTTGAACCTCACGCAGGTAGTCCTGCGGCGTTCGAGCGTCGGCGAGGAGCGACCGGAAGCCAACGTACACGCTGACGGCCAGTGCAACGACGGCCAACGGGATCAGAAAGAACTGGACGGCGAGGGCTGGCGCGGCGACTAGAACGCTTCGAGGCGCGGACTCGCGCTCGATCAGTTTTTCCATGTAAGGCCGGACGGCGTGACGACTCTCAAATGCCGGTGACGCGCAATTTTTACCATCTGTTCGGCTGAGTGGTCAAGCTACGGTCGAGCCTGAACGACGGTTCGGCACTCTGATTGCACAAACCACAAGTATGAAACGAACTACACACGCCTCAGTCGTCGGACTGCTTCTCTTGGCCACTTCGGCATCAGTTGCGGCGCAATCACGCGTACCGGACGCGGGCATGTGGGGCTTCGGGGGGTCTATCGGCGCGAACGGTCCCGCTGACGCAAGTCTCCAGACCAGTCTGGACCTCACCGGCAACATCGAGCGGTATTTGACGCCCCGGGTCTCGATCCGCGGGCAGGTCGGCGCGGCATGGTGGGATATCACCGGGCGCACGTTTACGGGAACAGTCACTCCAGTGTTCTTCGACGGGAACCTTGTTTATAACTGGGAAGGCGGCGCCGTCCATCCGTACGTCACGGGCGGCGTCGGCGTGTACCACTTCCACGCGTCCGAGGCCGCGCTGGGCGGGTCAGACACGAAGCCTGGCGTCGACCTGGGCGGTGGGATCGAGTTCTTCTTCCATCGCCACGCGACGATGACCGGAGAGCTGACGTATCACAAGATCGGAGCGTTCAATTCTCCGCTGACCACTTTCAACGACGGGTCGTTCTGGAGATTCGGAATCGGCGCAAAGGTGTACACACGCTGACTGCGGTTGGACCCTCGCATCAGCGATGTCGCCCTAACTCCTCGCTCCGACCGTTTCCTCGGTCGCCACCGGCTTCAGGAAGGGCATGAGCGCGCGCAAACGGGCGCCGACGTGTTCGATCTGGTGGTCTCTCTCCGCCTCTCGGGTTTTGTTGAACCAGGGACGCCCTTTGTCGTTCTCCGCGATCCACGCGTTCGCGTAGGCGCCGTTCCGGACTTCTTCCAGCAGTCGTTTCATCTCCCGTCGCGTGGCGTCGGTGACGATGCGCGGTCCGCCCGTGTAGTCACCGTGCTCGGCCGTATCGCTGACGGAGTACCGCATGTAGTTCAGGCCGCCCTGGTAAATAAGGTCCACGATGAGCTTCAGCTCGTGGAGGCATTCGAAGTACGCGATTTCGGGTTGGTAGCCCGCCTCGACCAGCGTCTCGAACCCGGCCTTGATGAGCGCGCTGACGCCTCCACAGAGGACGGCTTGCTCGCCGAACAGATCGGTCTCGGTCTCCTCCGCGAACGTCGTCTCGAGGACGCCCGCCCGCGTGACACCGATGCCCTTGGCGTATGAGAGCGCCAGCGGACGGGCGCGCCCGGAGGCATCCTGATGGATGGCAATGAGCGCCGGCGTGCCGGCGCCCTCGACGAACAGCTCGCGCACCCGATGGCCCGGCGACTTGGGCGCAACCATGGCGACATCCACGTCGGCGCGGACGGTGATGGTGCCAAAGCGAATGTTGAAGCCGTGGGCGAACATCAGCAGGTCGCCGGGCGCGAGATTCGGCTCAATCTCTTCCCTGTAGACTTTTGCCTGCGACGTATCCGGAATCAGGATCATGACAACGTCGGCCCACTTGGCTGCCTCGGCCACGTCGGCAACGATCAGCCCCGCCGCCAGTGCTTTTGCCCGCGACCGGCTGGTTGCGGGCAACCCGACTCGGACGCTGGCGCCGCTGTCCTTCAAGTTCAGCGCGTGCGCGTGTCCCTGCGAACCGTAGCCAATCACCGCCACCTTGCGCCCGCGGATCAACGAAAGGTCTGCGTCTTTGTCGTAATACATCGTTGCCATTCAGGATCCTCGCTTTCACACAGAGCCGCTGCTGACATCTCCCCCGATCTCTTCGCCTGGAAAGGACCGCCCGCCGTTCCTGCGAACGGGCGCCGAGCCGCGCGCCATTGCCACGCGGCCAGTGCGCGCCATCTCGATGACGCCGTAGGGCCGCAGCACCTCGAGCAGGCTGTCGATCTTGTCTTCCGTCCCGGTCGTTTCGATGACGAGTGATTCGGGGCTGACGTCGACAATGCGCGCGCGGTAGACGTCGACGAGCTGCATGACGTGCGTCCGTGCCTCGCCGGTGGCGGCGACCTTGACGAGGGCGAGGTCGCGCGAAATGTACGCCGCGGTCGTGATGTCGTCGACACGGCGGACGGGCACGAGCTTGTACAGGTGCGCTTCCAAACGTCGCGCGCCGTATTCGTCGGTGTCGACGACCACCGTCATGCGGGACAGGCCCGGCGTCTCGGTGTGCCCGACGCTCAGCGACTCGATGTTGAATGCCCGGCGCCTGAAGAGTGAGGCGACGCGGTTCAAGACCCCTGGCCTGTCGTCGACATAGACCGTGAAGGTATGGATCATACTCGTCAGTCCGCCGCCGTCTCTACGATCGCCGATGGCCTTCGGATCATTTTGTGCAGATCGGCGCCGGCCGGAACCATGGGATAGACCGAATCCTCCTGCTCCACCTGAAAATCGATGACCGCCGCCCGGTTCGACGTCCGTGCAGCGTTGACGGCGAGGTCCACGTCCTTCCGCGTCTTGACGGTTGTCGCATCTATTCCGTACGCGGCCGCCAGCTTCGCGAAGTCAGGCGCGGTGATAGGCGTCGCAGCGTAACGCTTGTCGTAAAAGAACTCCTGCCACTGTCGCACCATGCCCAGATAGCCGTTATTGATGATCGCCACGTTGATGTCGAGCTGCTCCTGCGTCATCGTCGCCAGCTCCGCCATCGTCATCTGGAAGCCGCCGTCGCCCACGACGACCCACACCTCGGCGTCGGGGCGGCCGATTTTTGCGCCGATGGCGGCCGGCAGGGCGAACCCCATTGTGCCAAGACCGCCGGACGTGATCAGCGTCCGCGAGCGCTCGTGTTTGTAGTACTGCGCCTCCCACATCTGGTGCTGGCCGACATCGCTCACGATCAGCGCGTCCCCGCCCGTCAGTCTCCAGAGATCGTTGAGGACATGGGCCGCGTACAAGTGGCCGTCATCGGGAAGGTTCTGGATGTCGCGCACAGCCGAGTCGCCTTTGGAGGCGCTGATCCGCGCCAGCCAGGGCGACCGATCGCGAGGCACCACGAGCGGGAGCCACTCGTCGAGCGCCGCCTTCAGATCCTTCGCAATGGCGACGTCGACTCGAACGTTCTTGTTCAGTTCGGCGCGATCGATGTCGATGTGAATCTTGCGCGCGCTGCGCGCGTACGTCTTGAGATTGCCCGTGACCCGGTCGTCGAACCGCATGCCGAGCGCGATGAGCAGATCGGCCCCCTGAATCGCTTCATTGACCCACGCCTCGCCGTGCATGCCCATCATGCCGAGGTTGAGCGGATGGGATGCCGGCACGCTACCGATGCCGAGGAGCGTCATTGCGATGGGAATCTGCGCGCGCTCGGCGAGGGCGAGCACCTGACGCTCGGCGCCGGAGAGCGTGATGCCGTGCCCCGCGAGAATCAGGGGGCGCTCCGCACCGTTCAGAAGCTCGATGGCTTCGAGGCAGTCGCCGTCGCCCGGCAGCGCGGCGTCGTAGGCTTCGGTCAAACGGGGCCGCGCGGCTTCCCAATCGAATTCCGCGCGCTCCTGCTGGGCGTCCTTCGTGATGTCGACGAGGACCGGGCCCGGGCGACCGCCGCGGGCGACGGCGAACGCCTCGCGTACGGCGGCAGCGACCTCGTTCGGGGTTGTCACGAGATAGTTGTGCTTTGTGATCGGGAGCGTGATGCCGGTGATGTCGCATTCCTGAAAGGCGTCGGATCCGATGAGCTTGCTGCCGACCTGCCCGGTGATGCAGACGACGGGCGAGGAATCCATCATCGCTGTCGCTATGCCGGTGACCATGTTGGTTGCACCGGGACCGGAGGTGGCAACGGCAACGCCGACCCGGCCGGTCGCCCTCGCGTACCCGTCTGCCATATGCGTCGCGCCCTGCTCGTGACGGACGAGCACGTGACGGATCGGGTAGGCCAGCATCGCGTCGTAGGCTGGCAGAATCGCGCCGCCGGGGTACCCGAAGACGTCGGTGACCCCTTCGCGAACCAGCGACTCCCACAGGATCTGCGCGCCACTCAGCTTCATAGAGCTCCTACCCCGTCACCGCCCCCGTTGACGCTGACGACACGAGGCGCGCGTACTTGGCGAGCACCCCGCTCGCGTACTTGGGCGCCGGCGCCCGCCACGCCTCGAGGCGCCCTCGGATCTCCTCCTGGCTGATTCCGAGCTCGAGCTTTCGGCTGGCCACGTCGATGACGATTGGATCGCCGTCGCGGACGGCGGCAATCGGTCCACCGCGCGAGGCTTCGGGTGCCACGTGGCCCACCATGACCCCGCGGGTCGCTCCCGAAAAGCGTCCGTCTGTGACGAGCGCCACCGAATCCCCCAGACCCGCGCCGACGATGGCGGCCGTGACCGCGAGCATCTCCCGCATGCCGGGGCCACCGCTCGGTCCTTCGTAACGGATCACGACGACGTCGCCGGGTTTCACCGCTTGACGCTGCACCGCGTCGAAGGCGGCCTCTTCGCTGTCGAAGACGCGCGCGCGTCCGCGGTGTTCGAGGCGGTCCGCGCCGGAGATTTTCATGACCGCCCCTTCAGGGGCGAGGCTGCCGGCGAGAATGACCAGACCGCCGTTCGCCTTCAGAGGATGGCTGGCGGGTCGGACGACTTCCTGACCGGGTGTTTCCTTGGCGCCCGACGCCTCGGCCGCAAGCGTCTGTCCCGTCACGGTTGGGGCGGATCCGTCGATAGCTTTCGCTTCGAGCAGCCGCTTGGCGACGAGCGAGCTGCCCCCGGCAGCGTGAAGGTCGGTCGCGACGAAACGTCCGGACGGCTTGAGGTCCGCCAGCAGCGGGACCCGCGCGCTGATCCGATCGAAGTCCGAAAGGGCGAGCTCCACCCCAGCTTCACGCGCAATCGCCGTAAGGTGCAAGACGGCGTTGGTCGACCCACCCGTTGTCGCGACGGAGGCGATCGCGTTCTCGAGGGCGGTTCGCGTGATGATGGCTCGCGGTTTGAGTCCGGCGCGGACGAGGTCCATGACGCGCTGCCCTGCCTGCCGCGCGACAGCGCTTTTCTTCGGATCGTTGGCGGGAACGCTGCCGCTTCCGAGCGCCGCAATGCCGAGAAACTCGCACGCGATGGCCATCGTGTTGGCCGTGAACTGGCCGCCGCACGCGCCCGCGCCGGGACATGCCGATGCCTCGAGCTGACCGAGATCGCCGTCGCTCAACCGCCCGGCAGCGTTGGCGCCGATCGCCTCGAAGACGTCCTGGATCGTCACCTCGTGCCCATGCCAGTGTCCGGGCGCAATGGATCCGCCGTACAGCACGAGGCCGGGGACGTTCAGTCGCGCCAGCGCCATGGCGGCCGCCGGGATGGTCTTGTCGCATCCAACGAGCACCACCAGGCCGTCGAAGCCGTTGCCGCGCGTCACGAGCTCGATCGAGTCGGCGATCACCTCGCGGCTGACGAGCGAGGCGCGCATCCCCTCGGTGCCCATCGTGATGCCGTCGGAGATGGACACGGTGTTGAATTCCATCGGCGTTCCGCCCGACCCGCGGATTCCGTCCTTCACATGGACTGCCAGCTCCCGCAGGTGGTAGTTGCAGGGACCGATCTCAATCCACGTGTTGGCAACCCCGATGAGCGGTTTCTTCAGGTCGGCGTCCGAGTAGCCGACCGCCTTGAGCATTGCCCGCGCCGCCGCGCGGCTCGGGCCGGAAGTGAGCGGGTTGCTCACGAGACGACCTCGAACGGGTCCGGCATCCGGGACGCCGCCGGCTTCCAGCTCGGATAGGAGCCGAGCGTTCTCAGCGTCGGCGCGAACTCGGCGAGATGGCTGAGTGCCCTGGCGCAGGTGAGCGTGTCGCGCGCCGCCGCGAGGTCGGCGTAAAAAAGGTATTCCCAAGGCCGCCCGGGAATCGGGCGCGATTCGAGCTTCGTCAGATCGACGCCACGCAGCGCGAACACGCTCAACGCCTTGAAGAGCGCCCCCGGCTCGTTCGGCACGGTGAACACGATGGTGGTCTTGTCCGGCACCGAATTCCCGAAGGGGCGCCGGCCGATGACGAGAAATCGTGTGATGTTGTCGTCGAAATCCTGAATCGACGATGCGAGCGCGTGCAGGCCGAACACATCGCCTGCGCGGGCCGAGGCAATGGCGGCTGCGTCGATCGCCCCACCGTCGGCCACCATCTTCGCGCTGCCCGCAGTGTCGTAGGTCGCGATGACTTCGACGTTCTTCAGCGACCGCAGAAAGCGCTCGCATTGCGCGAGGCCCTGCGGGTGGGAGTACACCCGCTTGAGACCCTCGAGCGTCGCCCCGGGCAGCGCCAGCAGGTGATGGACGACCGGCAGCTCCACTTCGCCGACAATCGACAGTTCGTGGGCGAGCAGCAGGTCGTAGTTCCGATGGATGCTGCCGCCGATCGAGTTCTCAATCGGCACGACCCCGTAGCTCGCCGGACCGGCGTCGACGGCGTCGAACACCTCGTCGAAGCTCCGACACGGCACCAGTTGCGCCTCGGCATCGACGCGACGGGCGGCCGCTTCGCTAAACGCCCCGGGCTCTCCCTGATATGCAATTCGCATAAATCTCTCGTACGCCAAAAGAGCCGTCATCCCCTGCGGGTGACGGCTCTCTGAACTTCCTGAATCGAGGCCTGTCAGCCGCAGCGGCTCTGGACCGCAAAAATGCCGACGGCACTGACAGGAACGAACACCATCGCGGGCTCTCTGACCGCTATTAGACGCCGCGCCGAGCTAGAAGTCAAATTGATTAAAGTTAACAGATTATAAGTTCCGTGGATGCTGAGGAAACCGTCAGAGCCTCGGGAGCGTGACGCCGCGCTGCGCCTGGTACTTGCCCTTCTTATCCTTATACGAGCGCGCGCAGACCTCGTCGCTCTGAAAGAACACGACCTGCGCGATCCCTTCGTTGGCGTAGATCTTGGCCGGAAGCGGCGTCGTATTGGAAATCTCGATGGTGACGTGGCCCTCCCATTCCGGCTCGAACGGCGTCACGTTGACGATGATGCCGCAGCGGGCGTAGGTCGACTTCCCGAGGCACACGGTCAGGACGTCCCGCGGGATGCGGAAGTACTCGATCGTGCCCGCCAGCGCGAACGAGTTCGGGGGAATGATGCATTGATCCGCCACGATGTCCACGAACGAACGCGGGTCGAACTGCTTGGGATCGACGACCGTATTGAACACGTTCGTGAACACCTTGAATTGGTTGCCCACGCGCACGTCGTACCCATACGACGACACGCCGTACGAGATGACGCCGGCGCGCACTTGATCGTCGACGAACGGTTCGATCATCCGGTGCTCGAGCGCCATGCGCTTGATCCAGGTATCGGGTTTGATAGACATATGCTGGCCGCCGCGCCGAGGCCCGCGTGGGATCTGGGACGCTCAGCGCCTGAAGAACGAGACGATCAGGGTGAGGATGATACTCAAGATGATCGACGTCGTGATCGGGAAATAGAACGAGAAGTGGTCCCGCTTGATCGCGACGTCGCCGGGCAGGCGGCCCAGGGGCAGTCCCAGCATCATGAGCAGGCCGACCCCCGCGATCGCCAAGCCGACGAGAAGCAGCAGTTTGCCCACGGGCTAGACAAGCTCGATGCCCGAGAAAAAGTACCCGATCTCGTAAGCGGCCGTCTCAGGCGCGTCGGAACCGTGCGTGGCGTTGCGTTCGATCGACTGGGCGAACTCCTTCCGCAGCGTGCCCGCATCCGCCTTCGCCGGATCGGTCGCGCCCATCAGCGCCCGCCATTTCCGGATGGCGTCCGGCGCCTCGAGGACCATCACGATCGCTGGGCCGGACGACATGAACTCCGTCAGGCTGCCGAAGAACGGGCGCTCCCGGTGGACATGATAAAACCCTTCGGCCGCCCGCTTCGTCAACCGGACGCGCCGCATGGCGCGAATCGTGAACCCGGCTTCCTCGATCCGTTGGAGAATCCTGCCGGCCAGTCTCCGCTCGACGGCATCCGGCTTGATGATCGCCAACGTCCGCTCGCTCACCGCAGCGACTCCATGATCTCCTCGAGCGCATCCTTCCCCGGACGTACACGGTCGAGCGGCAGCGTCGCGAGAGGCTCGTCGACCAGGTCAAGCTGCGTCAGGAAGTCATCGCGATCGGGCTCGATGTAAATCAACCCGGTCGCAAATTCACCGCGTCGCTGGCTCTCGTGCAAGCGCTTCAGCGCGCCGATCTTGTCCGTCGGATCGTACTGCTCCTCGAGCTTCCTCAACACGAGCCTCGACCCGTCGTGCATCGTCACTTCCTGCGTGGTGCCGGGCTCGTACTCGACGGTGATGTCCTCGAAGAAGGGCACGAAGGTGACGTCTTCCACCGGATCGTCGTGCTCCTTGGCGTACGCGTAGCTCTTGGTCGAGCCTTCGTGATCATTGAACGTGACGCAGGGCGAGATGACGTCGAGCATCACCGTCCCGCGGTGGGCCAGGGCCGCCTTGAGGAGCGAGAGCAGCTGCTTCTTATCGCCCGAGAACGATCGCCCGACGAACGTGGCACCCAGCTCGATGGCCAGCGCGCAGGTATCGATCGGCGGCAGGTCGTTGACGACGCCAGTCTTGAGCTTCGAGCCGACGTCGGCAGTCGGCGAAAACTGTCCCTTGGTGAGCCCGTAGCAGCCGTTGTCCTCGATGATGTAGATCATCGGCAGGTTGCGGCGCATCAGGTGCACGAACTGCCCGATGCCGATAGCGCCCGTGTCTCCGTCGCCGCTGACGCCAATGGCGATGAGCTTGCGGTTCGCCAGCAGGGCCCCCGTGCCGACCGACGGCATCCGGCCATGGACGGCGTTGAAGCCGTGCGAGCCGCCGAGAAAGTACGCCGGGCTCTTGCTCGAGCAGCCAATGCCTGAGAGCTTGATCACCTGCTGAGGGCTGACGCCCATCTCGTAAAACGCGTCGATGATGCGCTCGGAAATCGCGTTGTGGCCGCAGCCCGCGCAGAGCGTCGTCTTGCTGCCCTTGTACACCTGGGGCTCGAGTCCGATTCTATTCACCCGCAGAGGAGTCGCCATGTCTATTCACCACCCGCGCTTCCCGCGCTGACCCGGACGGCCGTCTTCTTCGCCACCTCATATCCTTCCTGCGCCAGCACATCGTCCGTGATGCTGCGGGCGTCGATCGGCAGCCCGTTGTAGTGCAGCACGCTGCGCAGCCTGCTCTGCCGATCCGGCGTCAACTCGAGCCGCATGAGCTGCAGCAACTGCGCGTCGCGATTCTGCTCGATCACATAGATACGCTCGTGCGCGTCGATGAACGTCGCGAGCTCGGCGTTGAACGGATAGCCCCGAAGCCGGAAGTACGAGGTCTCGACTTTCGTTTCCTCACGCAATTGATCCCGGCTTTCCTGCGTGGCGTACTCGGAGGTCCCGAAGGCGATGATGCCGATTTTTGCCTTTGGATTCAGATCGATCGCCGGCCTGGGGACGCGAGCCCGGGCCGTGTCGAACTTGCGCGCCAACCGATCCATGTTCTCGACGTAGTCATCGGGCCGCTCGCTATACTGCCCTTTCGCATTGTGGCCGGATCCCCGGGTGAAATAGGCTGGCAGGCCATCGCCCGGAATCGTGCGATAGGCGATCCCGTCACCGTCGACGTCCCTGTACCGACCCCATTCGCCGAGCTCCTTCAGCTTCTCGGCCGTCAGGCGCTTCCCGCGGTTGATCGGCTTGCTCGGATAGGCAAACGGATCCGACATCCAATTGTTCATGCCGAGATCGAGATCCATCATCACGAAGACCGGCGTCTGGAACTGCTCAGCGAGCTCGAAGGCCTCCATGGCCATCGTGTACGCCTCCTCCGCCGAGCACGGAAAGATCATGATGTGTTTCGTGTCGCCGTGCGAGAGAAACGCCGTCTGCAGCAGGTCGCCCTGCGCGGTCCGCGTCGGCAGTCCCGTGGACGGTCCGACACGCTGGACGTCGAAGATGACCGCAGGAGTCTCCGCGTAGTACCCGAGGCCGGCGAATTCCGACATCAGTGAAATCCCGGGACCGGCCGTCGCCGTCATGGCACGCGCGCCCGCCCAGCTCGCGCCAATCACCATGCCGAGCGACGCAATCTCATCTTCGGCCTGCACGATGGCGAACGTAGCCTTGCCCGTCGCCTTGTCGACCCGGTACTTCTTCATGTAGCCGATGAGCGACTCGCACAGCGACGACGACGGCGTGATCGGGTACCACGCGACGACCGTGACGCCGGCCATCATGCAACCAATGGCGGCGGCCGCGTTCCCGTCGATCAGGATTTTTCCGGCCGTCGCGTTCATCGCCTCGATGACGTACGGATCCTGTTTGGTGAAATGGGTTTCGGCATAATCCCAGCCGGCCTTGAGCGCGCCGACGTTCAGCGTAACCGCCTTGGCTTTCTTGCCGAGCTGCTTGCCAAGCGCCTTCTCCATCAGCCCGAAGTCGATCCCGAGGAGCTTCGCAAGGATCCCGTCGTAAATCATGTTGCGCACGAGGCGGCGTAATTTGGCGTCGGGACACACCGGCGAAACGAGCTTGTCGAACGGCACAGGATAGAAGACCAGGTCGTTCCGCAGCGCGTTGAGCTTCAGCGGCTCGTCATAGACCACCGCGGCGCCGGGTTCGAGCGTGAGGACATCCTCCTTGGCCGTCTCGGGATTCATCGCAACGAGGAAGTCCACCTCTTTTTTCCGGCCGATGTACCCGCGCTTGCTCGCTCGAATGGTGTACCAGGTCGGCAGGCCGGCGATGTTCGACGGGAACATGTTCTTGCCCGAAACCGGCACGCCCATGAGGAGAATCGACCGAAGAAGGACCAGGTTCGCGGTCTGGCTGCCCGAGCCGTTGACGGTGGCAACCTGGAGGCTGAAATCGTTGACAACTTTCTGTCGACTGCCAGAAGCGTGCTGCTCCTGTACTGCAAGATCGCTCGGTGGCATGCTCAAGTCCTTACAGCGTATGAAGATAGAGGGAAAGACAACCAACCAATCATATCACGCGGTACTTGTGGCTCGTTCGTTGCTACCGCGCCTGCGCGCCACGAGTCACATCGAGGATCGCCTTGCCCATGTCGGCCGGGCTTTTCACGACTCTCACGCCGGCGGCCGTGAGCGCCGCCATCTTCTCGGCTGCGGTGCCCTTTCCGCCGGCGATGATCGCGCCGGCGTGACCCATGCGACGCCCCGGCGGCGCGGTCTGGCCGGCGATGAACGCGACGACGGGCTTTTTCAGGTTGCCTTTGATCCAGGACGCCGCTTCTTCCTCGGCGCTACCACCGATCTCTCCAATCATGATGACTGCCTCGGTGTCCGGGTCTTCCTTGAACAGCTTCAACGCGTCGATGTGAGAGGTGCCAATCAGCGGGTCTCCGCCGATCCCGATGCACGTGGTCTGCCCCATGCCAAGCCGCGTCAGCTGGTGGATCGCTTCATACGTGAGCGTGCCGCTCTTCGAGACGATTCCGACTCGACCTTCTTTCACGATGTTGTGCGGGATGATGCCTGCCTTCGCCTTGCCCGGCGAGATGATGCCGGGACAGTTCGGCCCGATGAGACGCGTCGCGGGCCGCGTGCCGAGGAACGTCATCGCGCGCATCATGTCGAGAACCGGAATTCCCTCCGTGATGCACACGACCAGCGCGATGTTCGCATCAGCCGCTTCCATGACGGCGTCGGCCGCAAACGCGGGCGGGACGAAGATCATCGAAGCGTTCGCACCCGTCTTGGCGACCGCCTCGCGAACCGTGTCGAAGATCGGCCAGCCCTCATGCACCGAGCCGCCCTTTCCCGGCGTCACGCCGCCGACCACGGTCGTGCCATATGCGGCGGCTTGCTTCGCATGGAACGTCCCTTCGCGACCGGTCAGCCCCTGAACAAGCAGTCGCGTGGTTTTGTCAATCAGAACGGACATTTCGCCCCTTTGTCTCTTCGTGCCCGGCAAGCCGCACGACTTTCGCCGCCGCCTCATCCATCGAATCGGCAGTCGTGAAGTTCATGCCGCTCTCCCTCAACAAGCGCTTGCCTTCGTCGACGTTCGTCCCTTCCATCCGGATGACGATGGGGACCGGGACGCCCAGCTCCTTGACCGCGGCAATGACGCCCTGCGCCAGCACGTCACAGCGCAGGATCCCTCCAAAAATGTTGATGAGCACCGCCTTGACGTTCTTGTCGGACATCAGGATCTTGAACGCGTTCCGGATCTGCTCGGCGTTTGCGCCGCCACCGACATCCAGGAAATTCGCGGGCTCGCCACCCGCCAGCTTGATGATGTCCATCGTCGCCATCGCCAGGCCGGCGCCGTTCACCATGCAGCCGATGTTGCCCTCCAAGTGAATGTAATTCAAAGAGAACTTCGAGGCCTCGATCTCGAGCGGGTCCTCCTCGGCCATGTCGCGCAGTTCCCGAATGTCCGGATGGCGGTAGAGTGCGCTGTCGTCGAAGTTCATCTTCGCGTCGAGCGCGAGAAGGTCGCCTGCTAGGGTGACGACAAGCGGGTTGATCTCCACGAGCGAGGCATCCGTCGCCCCGAACGCCTCGTAAAGCGAGGCGGCGAGCTTGACGAACTTGTTCACCTGTGCGGCATCGAGCCCGATCGCGAATCCCAATTGCCGCGCCTCGAACGGGACCAGGCCGACGCCAGGCTCGATGTAGATCTTTACGATCTTCTCGGGCGTCTTGTCCGCTACCTCCTCGATGTCCATGCCGCCGGCAGCACTCGCCATCATCACGGGCTTCCCGGCGGCCCGATCGAGAAGCAGGCTGAGATACAACTCCCGCTGCATCTGCAGCCCCTCTTCAATCAGGACGCGCCCGACGATGCGGCCTTCCGGACCGGTCTGATGCGTCACCAGCGTCATCCCGATCATGTCCTGCGCCAGCCTTGTCGCCTCCTCGGGGCTCTTCGCGAGCTTCACGCCGCCGCCTTTGCCGCGGCCGCCCGCATGGATCTGCGCCTTCACGACCACGACGCTCGTGCCCAACCGCCGCGCGATGCCCGCGGCGTCCGATGCGTCGAAGGTGACTTCTCCGCGGGGCACGGGCACGCCGTGACGCGCAAGGATGGCCTTGGCCTGATACTCGTGGATTTTCATGACGTCGAAACTCCTGATGCTAGCGGCTTCTCCAACTGCGCGTCAACTTTCTCCGTACAGTAAACTGCTCGTACATGCGTCCGCGCTCGCGCGTCTTTTTTTCCTCGATCGGGACGAAAATCATCATCGGCGTCACAGGCTTCGCACTTTTTCTCTATCTCGTCGTTCACATCGCCGGCAACCTGATCGTCCTCTTTGGTCCCGCGGCATTCAACAAGTACGCGTACACCTTGGAATCGAACCCGCTCATCCCCGTCGTCGAGCTCGGGCTGCTGGCGGTGTTCTTGATCCATGTTTACAAGACGATTCGCATGTTCCTGGCCAACCAGGAGACACGTCCCGCAAGCTACACGCTGAAGAAGCGCGCCGGGCGACCGAGCCGCAAATCCCTCGCGTCGTCGACGATGATTGTGTCGGGGCTGTGGCTGCTCATCTTCATCGTCATCCACGTCAAAGCGTTCCGCTACGGTGCGGAGTACGAGTGGCCCGGAGGTGGACGCGATCTTTACCGCCTCGAGATGGAGAACCTCTCGAACCCGTTCGTGGTCGGCTTCTACCTGCTCTCGATGGTCATCGTCGGCTCGCACCTCTGGCACGGCGCCTCGAGCGCGTTGCAGTCACTTGGCTTCGATCATCCCGTGTGGACGCCGCGGGTGCTCGTGGCAGGCAAGATTGCTGCCGTGATCATCGCCGGCGGTTTCATGGCAATTGCCGTGTGGGTCTACCTGCAGCAGGGCGGGAGGGTTCGGGTGTGAAGCTCGACGCCAGGATCCCCGCAGGCCCGATCGCGCAGAAATGGGACCGGCACAAATTCGAGATGAAGCTGGTCAATCCCGCCAACAAGCGCAAGCACAGCGTCATCGTCGTCGGAACCGGACTCGCCGGCGGATCCGCGGCGGCGTCGCTCGGCGAGCTGGGATACAACGTTCTGAGCTTCTGCATTCAGGATTCGCCCCGCCGGGCGCACTCCATCGCGGCGCAGGGCGGCATCAACGCGGCCAAGAACTACCAGAACGACGGCGACAGCGTGTATCGCCTCTTCTACGACACCATCAAGGGCGGTGACTACCGGTCGCGCGAGGCCAACGTGTATCGCCTCGCCCAGCTGAGCGTGAACATCATCGACCAGTGCGTTGCGCAAGGTGTGCCCTTCGCGCGCGAGTACGGCGGGCTCCTCGACAACCGCTCGTTCGGCGGTGCGCAGGTCTCCCGGACGTTCTACGCCCGCGGACAAACCGGACAGCAGCTGCTCCTCGGCGCCTACCAGTCGCTGATGCGCCAGGTGCACGAGAAGACCGTCAAGCTGTTCCCGCGCCGGGAAATGCTCGACCTCGTCATCATCGACGGCAAGGCTCGCGGTATCGTCGCCCGCAACCTGACGACCGGCGCCATTGAGCGTTACGCCGCCGACGCGGTCGTCCTTGCGACCGGCGGCTATGGCACGGTCTACTTCCTCTCGACGAACGCCGTGAACTCAAACGTCACAGCGATCTGGCGAGCGCACAAGCGGGGAGCGCTCTTCGCAAACCCATGCTTCACTCAGATTCACCCGACCTGTATACCTGTGAGCGGTGAGCACCAGTCGAAGCTCACGCTCATGAGCGAGAGCTTGCGCAACGACGGCCGCGTCTGGGTCCCCAAGAAGAACGGCGACAAACGTCCGCCGAACCAGATTCCCGAGGACGAGCGCGACTACTACCTCGAGCGGAAGTACCCCTCGTTCGGAAACCTCGTGCCCCGGGACGTCGCGTCGCGCAACGCGAAGCAGGCGGCGGACGAGGGGCGCGGTGTCGGCGACAGCGGGCTCGCCGTCTACCTCGATTTCAAGGACGCGATCGCGCGACTGGGCCCAGAGCTCGTGAAGGAGAAATACGGCAACCTCTTTCACATGTACCAGAAGATCACCGACGAGGACCCCTATAAGGTCCCGATGCGGATCTACCCGGCCATCCACTACACGATGGGTGGATTGTGGGTGGACTACAACCTGATGAGCAATATTCCAGGCCTGCACGTGCTCGGCGAAGCGAACTTCTCCGACCACGGCGCCAACCGCCTCGGCGCGAGCGCCCTCATGCAGGGGCTCGCCGACGGTTACTTCGTGATTCCGTACACGATCGGGCACTACATTGCCAGCACGCCGCTCCCGAAGGTGACGATCGATCACGACGCGTTCAAAGAGGCTGCGGAGGCCTCGCGAGCCCGGATCGCCCGGCTTCTCGCGGTCAAAGGCCGCCGGGGCATCCGCGAAATGCATCGGGAGCTCGGCCGCATCATGTGGGACGACGTGGGGATGGCGCGGACCGAGCAGAGCCTCATGCGCGCGCTCGACGCGATTCCAAAGCTCCGCGAGGAGTTCTGGCACGACGTCTCGGTGCCCGGCAGCAACGACAACCTCAATCAGAGCCTCGAATACGCCGGCCGGGTCGCCGACTACCTCGAGTTTGCCCAACTCTTGGCGCTTGATGCGTTGCACCGGCGCGAATCCTGCGGGGGGCATTTCCGCGAAGAGTGCCAGACCCCCGACGGCGAGGCACTTCGCGACGATGATCACTTCATGTACGTCGCGGCCTGGGAGTTCACCGGGGTTGGGGAGCCGCCGGTGCTCCATGAAGAGCCGCTGGAGTTTGATGAGGTGCACCCTTCACAGCGGAGCTATAAATGAGGACATTCCGAATCACGTCCAGGATCCCACTGTGAAGCTGAACCTCAGAATATGGCGCCAGGCGGGCTCGAATGCGCCAGGGCGGCTTGTCAGCTACACGGCGGACGGAATCTCCCCGGATATGTCCTTTTTGGAGATGCTGGACGTGGTCAACGACGGGCTCGTCAGGACGGGGGAGGACGCCATTGCGTTCGACTCCGACTGCCGGGAGGGGATCTGCGGCATGTGCAGTCTGGTCGTCAACGGTGTCCCGCACGGCCCCGACCGCGCCACCACCGTCTGCCAGCTCCACATGCGCCGATTCAAGGAAGGCGACACGATCACCATCGAGCCATGGCGCGCGAGGGCCTTCCCCGTCGTCAAGGATCTCGTCGTCGATCGCAGCGCCTTCGATCGGATCATCGCCGCCGGCGGCTACGTGTCGGCGAACGCCGGCGGCGCACCGGATGCCAATGCCATTCTCATCCCCAAAGGCATCGCCGAAAGGGCCATGGATTCAGCCGCGTGCATCGGCTGCGGTGCGTGCGTGGCTGCTTGCAAGAACGCGTCAGCGCACCTGTTCATCGGCGCGAAGATTTCTCACCTCGCCTTCCTCCCGCAGGGGCAGCAGGAGCGCCGCCGTCGTGTCGTCGCGATGGTCGCTCAGGCAGACGCGGAGGGGTTCGGCAGCTGCTCGAACGAGGGCGAATGCGAAGCGGTCTGCCCGAAGGAAATCCCGATCTCGAACATCGCGCGGTTGACGCGCGAGTACGTCAAGGCCGTCCTGGCCGGCAGTTGAGCGGCCTTGCGGCCGGGCCGCCCGCTGACCGATTCAGACCTTGATCACCTCGACCAGCTCCTTCACGGCGGCCGCTGATTTCTTGAAGGCCGCGTCTTCGTCCGCCGTGAGCTTGATTTCAATGACTTTCTCGAGTCCGCGCGCGCCCAGCTTGCAGGGAACGCCGACGAAGAGATCGCGCACGCCGTATTCGCCCTGGAGGAACACCGAGCACGGCATGATCTTGTGCTTGTCGAGCAGGATAGCTTCGACCATCTCGACAACTGACGCGCCCGGCGCATACCACGCGCTCGTCCCGACCAACTGCGTGATCTCGGCTCCGCCGCCTGCCGTGCGCGCGACAATGCGCCCGATCGTGTGCGCGTCCATCAGATCCGTGATGGGAATGCCGGCGACGGTCGAGTACCGCGGGAGCGGCACCATCGTATCGCCGTGGCCTCCCAAGACGAACGCGTGCACGTTCTCGACCGACACGCTCAGCTCCTTCGCGATGAACGCCCGCATGCGGGCGGAATCGAGAACCCCCGCCATGCCGATGACGCGTTCCCGTGGAAACTTCGAGAGCTTGTAGACCGCCTGGGCCATCGCGTCGAGCGGATTCGAGACGGGGATGATGAGGCATTTCGGCGAGCGTTTGACGATCTGCTCGGTTACCTGCTGCATGATCTTGTAGTTGACGTTCAGCAGGTCGTCGCGGCTCATACCCGGTTTGCGGGGCACGCCCGACGTGATGACGACGATGTCGGAGTTGGCGCTTTCGCCGTAGTCGCCCGTGCCGAGAACGCGGGCGTCCGAGCCCCAGACCGGGCACGCTTCGAGCATGTCGAGCGCCACGCCCACGGCTTTCTGATCGGCGATATCAATCAGGACGACGTCCGCCAGCTGCTTGTCCGCGATACCGCGAGCCACCGTCGCGCCCACATTTCCGGCCCCGCCCACTACCGTCACTTTACGATTCATCGAGAACGCTCCTCTGCGTCGATCGATCGTTGCTCGGCGCCGGCCTCACATGCAGCTGATGATGGCGTCACCGAACGCCGCCGTTCCGAGCTCTGTTGCTCCTTCCATCAGGCGTGCAAAATCGTACGTGACGCGCTTCGAGGCGATGGCCCCGTCCATCCCCTTGATGACGAGCTCCGCCGCCTCGGTCCAACCCATGTGGCGCAGCATCATCTCACCCGATAGGACGACCGACCCCGGATTGACCTTGTTCAGGTTTGCGTACTTGGGCGCGGTTCCGTGCGTGGCCTCGAAAACGGCGTGGCCGGTAATGTAATTGATGTTCCCGCCCGGCGCGATACCGATGCCGCCGACTTGTGCGGCCAGGGCATCGGACAGGTAGTCGCCGTTCAGGTTCGGCGTCGCGATGACATCGAACTCGTCCGGCCGCGTCAAGACCTGTTGAAGCGTGATATCGGCGATCGCGTCCTTGATGACAATGCCGGCCCCGGGTCTTCCTTCGGGAATTCTGCACCACGGACCGCCGTCGATTTCGACGGCGCCAAAGCAGTCTCTTGCGACCTGATATCCCCAATCACGAAAGGCGCCCTCGGTGAACTTCATGATGTTCCCCTTGTGGACCAGCGTGACGCTCTTTCGCCCGAACTTCACGGCGTAGTCAATCGCGCTCTGGACCAGTCGATCGGTCCCGGCTCGACTGATTGGCTTCAATCCGATGCCGACCTCGGACGTAAATCGAATCTTCTTGAACTCTTTAGGAAACTCGCGCGCGAAAAAATCGAGAAGCTTTTGTGCCTCCGGCGTCCCCGCGGCATATTCGATGCCGGCGTAGATGTCCTCCGTGTTTTCGCGAAAGATCACCATGTCAACCTTCTCAGGGTGCCGGACCGGAGATGGCACGCCTCGGTACCAACGCACGGGGCGCAGGCAGACATAGAGATCCAGGAGCTGGCGCAGAGCAACGTTCAGCGATCGGATTCCCCCGCCGACCGGCGTCGTCAAGGGACCTTTGATGCCGACGTAGTAGTCCCGAAACGCTTGGACCGTCTCATCCGGCAGCCAGCTGTTGACGCGCGTGAAGCTCTTCTCACCTGCGTAGACTTCCTTCCAGGCAATCTTCCGTTTGCCTGCGTAAGCCTTCTCGACGGCAGCGTCGAGGACCCGCACGCTCGCGTGCCAGATGTCGGGTCCTGTCCCGTCTCCTTCAATGAACGGAATAATCGGATCGTTGGGGACAT
>Ga0182037_10000250_pt1 | contig 25511 bp, 26 predicted proteins | sample sta12Cox44000082_FD_125974 | JGI IMG/M metagenome (GOLD analysis project Ga0182037, IMG submission 125974) | Lab enrichment of tropical soil microbial communities from Luquillo Experimental Forest, Puerto Rico - statoxic.12C.oxic.44.000.082 | ecosystem: Environmental > Terrestrial > Soil >... | reverse complement strand
GTTTACTTTTCCCTCTGCGAGCCGTTATCACCTGCACCTTTGGTGAGGTTCTAGCTTCCCTGACCATCGTGTCAAGCGCTTTGGCAAATTCGCTAGGTCGAAGCGCGGGCGCACAAGCACATTGCTCGCCCTGGCGAACCGCGGGCACCCACCAGCATCCGTCTTCTACAAGGACGTATCGGAATAGGGTTGCCTTTGAGTCGCGGACTGCCCTGACCAGATCTTGAGAACCATCCATTTGGCCGCTGCAAAGAACCAGATCAAATGAAGAGTCAGCCACCAAGTGCGCACCCTCGACGCAAGAGGCTGTGAAGAGGCATTGGCAGCCGCTCTTTTGAAGGCGTTCTAGGAGGGAGGAAAACCCTATTCGGCTCTCGCCCACCAAGAGGACCCTTACAAGCGCAGGCTTCATGACGTCTCCGGGCAATGCTTTTCAGGCAGCTGTCGTAGCTGTTCTGTGAAGTCGGGAACTTTCGCTGACCGCGGACCACAGGATGCGCTTGACCTCGCCCGGGTCTGGCGGACATGTGATGTAATCGAAAGCGCCGGCACGCAACGCAGCTAGATAAGGACTCCGCTCCGCAACGTGTGACAGGGCGACTACGGGAACAGACTTGGCGGCCTTTACGACATCGCGGAAGTCCCCGTCTACGAGACTGGCGCTGCACAAAACTAAGCTAGAATTTTGTTGTTTCAAAGGGCTTCGAGCCTCTCCGCAACCAGAACAGAAGAGGGGGTGGCAATCACAACTACGAAAGCTCACGGCAGGACAGATGACCAAGACAGGTCCAACGTTAATCATGCGCGCCCCCACAAAGAACGGCTCGGTGCAATGCCCGAAAGTCGTGTCCGACATTAATGTGTAAAACTGGGTGTAAACCTCCGTACCGGCTCAGGGACCGGGGCTTGGATGGTCTTGCCGCTCCGCACCGGTGTGGGCTCTATGTCGACGGTCCGTCCTACGCTCCATCCCGCAAACACTGGTTTGCGATTTTCTCGCACAAAGGCAAGATGCCGGCTGTTTTTCACCCAGTCGATGCAAACGCGATCGCCGGTGTGGACCTGCTCGGTCGCCAGCAAGTTCGCCAAGGGAGAGACCAGATGCCGCTCAATTGCCCGGCGGAGATGCCTGGCTCCGTACCGCGGGTCCGTCCCGTCCTCAAGAAGGAATTCACGTCCCGCAGGTTTGACATGAAACAAGAACTGTGTCTCTGAGTTTTCTAGGATTCGCTGCTGGACCAGCGCCAGCTCGATGTCCAGCACCTCTTCCAACTGATCGCGGTTCAATGGATGGAACACCACTACCTTATCCAGCCGGTTGATAAACTCCGGCGAAAAGTTTCTTCGAGCTGCTTCGACCGCCGTCCGCTCCACCTTCTCATCCAGGTCATTCAGCGGCTTGTCCTTCGGCTGAATGAACCCCATTCCACCCGTCATCAACTCTGTGATCTCCCTTCCGCCCAAGTTCGAGGTCATGAATATTACGGTCTTGGAGAGGTCGACGCGCCGGTTGTCGCCTAACCGTAATGTCCCCTTATCCAACATCCCGAGCAGCAACTGCCATAACGCGTCGCTTGCCTTTTCGATCTCGTCGAACAACAGGAATGACAGCTTCAGCCTGTCGGTATGGCTCGCAGCCAATGCTTCTGGGGTGATAAGGGGGTGTGTCTCCCGATGCCCCAGATATCCCGGTGGCGCTCCGATTAGCTTGGCAATCTCGTGCGCGTGCTGAAATTCTGCACAGTCGACTTTGATCACCACGCGTGAATCGCCAAAGAGAATCTCTGCCGCTGCTTCCACGACGCGCGTCTTGCCCGAACCAGTGGGCCCCAAAAACAAGAAATTTCCCACCGGTCGTCCGTCCGAATTCAACCCCGCGCGGAACACTTGGTAGAGCTCCACTAGTGCCTGGACGGCTTCTTCCTGTCCAACGATTTTCGACCGCATAGCACTATCGAAAGCCCGCGCATCAGCACTGCGGCTTGAAGGATCCAATTGCTGCCCGGCAGCGGTTGTCATTTTTCTCCTTCTTTCTCTTTCGGCCCAAATCTGAAGTCTGTAAGCGAGACCACTAGGCGCTCACATAACTCTCAAGAGCCCCGCGATTCGGAATCCTCAGGGTCGCGCCTCGCTGGGCGACCAGATGCCGGTCCTTGAATTCACTCAGCGTGCGCGTTACGGTCTCCCTGGTCGTCCCGATGAATGCGGCGATTTCTTCGTGGGTCAGCGGGAATTTGATCTCCGTCCCTTGTTTAGTTTCCGTTCCCTGGGCAGACCAATCCAACAGAAGACGCGCGAGTTTTTCATTGGCTGAGGATGTCAATCCCAGGGTGCGCAACTGTTCGCAAGCTGCTTGGTAACTGGAACTCAACTCCTTCACAACGTTCCTGTAAGCCTCCGAGTGCTTCGCAACGAAGCGCAGGAAGTCATCGCGCCGTACAAAGGCAACTTGGCAAGGGTAGAGAGCTTCTGCGGTAACTTCGCACGGAGTGCCGGTCAGTGTTGGCATCAGGCCCAGAAGCTCGCCTGGTTTTGCAATCCTCAGAATGAGAGTCTTGCCTTCGCTGGAACTGATCGAGAGCTTCACCTCTCCAGCACACAGTAGGAAAACTCCTCGAGGCTCCTGTTTTTCAAGGAACAGGACAGTCCCCTTCGGGTAGCCGATTGAGGATTTTGCGGCGTCGAAGTCTTTCATCGCCGCTGAGGACAACCGACAGAAAAACCCATCTGTCCTGCGTCTGCACGCCTGGCAGCTCTCGTCTTGGTCAAAATCGTAAGGAACTCGCATCTTCATCCTCCTTGCTTTCCATCCCCGTAATTGCTTTGCATGGCTCTTTGAGCGACATACTTGGTGAGCACCGAGTCGGCCACAAACTCGGCGCCGCTCTTGCTGTGAATTAGGGGGAGGAGTTGCTTTCCTGGTGCGTCGATGTCCAAGAGATCGCATATGTCCACTAGGAACTTCTTACGCCCGAGGGAAGGAGGCAGAGACTGCCACACCCGCTCCAATTCGTCTACGTAGGGACCTACGAGATCCCCTTCCACCTTTAGCCTTATGACTTCGAGTTCTTTTTGTACTGTGATTCTCAGCGTAATTGGTGCTCCTTCCACGCCTCGCCTTCCCTTGTGGCACGCTGTGAACCAGATCAAACGAGTCGGCACCAAATCTGCAAGTCGCTGAAAGCACAGGGGAATTAGTTAGAGCTGCCTGGCCGTGAGGATGAGTTTAGAGACGAAGGAAGTGACGAAGGTTCGTCGCGAAAGACTAGGCAAAGTCTTTCGGGTCGATTCCCAGCTTCTTCAGTTTGGAATTGAGAGTGGTTCGCTTCAGACCGAGGCGATTTGCGGCTCCGCGAGGGCCACCGACCGTGCCTCGTGCCTCTCGGAGAGCCCGTAGAATGTGTTCTCGTTCCACGTCTTTAAGAGTCGGATCGGTTTCCAAAGCTGGCTCCTCGGCCATCTCCAGGTCGGCTAGGGGGATTCGCAGCGTAGGACCCTTGGTGAGGATCACCGCTCGTTCGACGAGGTTTTCCAGTTCTCGGATATTACCCGGCCAACCCCGTCGAACAAGAGCTTGCATGATGTCTGATGGGATGTTTTCGATGACTTTATGCATTTGGCGGGAGTGTTTCTCAAGAAAGTGGCGGACAAGGAGGGGGATATCTTCGCGGCGCTCGCGCAGCGGCGGCAGAACAATCGGGAAGACCTTCAGGCGATAGTAGAGGTCAATTCGGAATTGTCGGTCCGCCACCATCTTTGCCAGATCCCGATTCGTCGCGGCAATCAGACGCACATCGACCGGAATGGTACGCGTTCCGCCCAGTCTTTCAAATTCTTTCTCCTGTAAGGCACGCAGAATCTTCGGCTGAAGTTCGAGAGGCAGGTCCCCGATCTCGTCCAAAAACAGGGTTCCCTGATGGGCGAGCTCCAGCCGCCCGATCTTTTGCGAAATCGCGCCGGTGAATGCTCCCTTTTCATGACCGAACAACTCGCTTTCGAGCAGTCCGGTGGGGATCGCCGCGCAGTTCAGTTTGACCAGTGTCCGTTCGCGTCGCGAGCTCAACTCGTGGAGGGCCCGGGCAACGAGATCCTTTCCGGTACCGGTCTCCCCAAGGAGCAATACGGTTGCGTCCGTTCCCGCGACCGTTTCGAGCTGTTCGAGGACTCTTCTTAATGCTGCACTTTCTCCAATGATCTTACCGAACTGATGCTCGAGGCTGAGTTCCTGTTCGAGATAGCGTTTCTCCTCCTCGCTTCGTCTCAGAGCTCCCTCATATCGCCTCCTCTCAGAAAGGTCACGAATATCACTTAGAATCACCCGGCCATTCTGAGTTTTTGCCGGGCCGAGCATGATATCGACCGGAAATTCGCTTCCATCTTTGCGCAGGCCATAGAGCTCCAATCCAACTCCCATAGGGCGCATGCGGGTCTGGCTATCGTACTCGGCGCGGTGTTTGGGATGAATGTGGCGGAATCGCTCCGGAATTAGGACCTCAACCGATTGGCCCAGCAATTCTCCTCGGCTATAACCGAATAAGCTTTCGACTCGGCGATTCGCTTCGGTGATTCGGCCTTCCCGATTGCTGACGATGATGGCGTCGGGCGAAAGCTCGAACAGCATCCGCGAGTGTTGTTCGCTGAGTCGCAAAGCCTCTTCCGCGTTCTTGCGATCACTCACGTCGCGGATCACTTTGGCAAAACCCACCAATTTTCCGCTCTGATCTCGTATCGCTGTAATCACCACGTTGGCCCAGAAGCGCGACCCGTCCTTTCTGACCCTCCAACCCTCGTCTTCGTACCTGCCCCGTTCCGCAGCGGCTTTTAATTCTAGGCGCGGTTTTTCCTGCGCAACGTCTTCTCCGGTGTAAAAGCACGAGAAGTGCCGGCCCACGATCTCGTCGGCTCGATATCCTTTCACCAGTTCCGCGCCTGCGTTCCAGGTTTGGACACGACCTTCGACATCCATTTGAAAGATGGCATAGTCTCTGACGCAGTCAACAAGCGATCGAAAGCGTTGCTCGCTGAGTCGAAGGGCCTCCTCAGCCCCTTTTCTTTCGGAAGCATCTCGGATCGCGCTCAAAACATAGGGACCCTCGATGGTTTCCACGGGACTCAGCATGATGTCTACAGGAAATTCGCTGCCGTCCTTACGTCGGCCATAGAGTTCCAAATTTGCTCCCATGGGACGCGTTCGGGGCTGGTCGTTGTAGTCTTTGCGATGGCCGAGATGGGCTTCGCGGAATCGGTCGGGAATCAGGACTTCGACAGGCTGACCCAGCAACTCCGTCCTCGAATAGCAGAAGAGTTTTTCTACTTGCGCATTCGCTTGGCTGATTCGCCCGGCTCGATCAACCACGAGGATTGCGTCGGGAGAGAACTCGAATAGCCTTTCGAACAGGTCCTGAGCGTCAAATGCCCGGGCCCGCTGAGCTGAGCCTCCATCCATGCTTGCCTGCCTTCGGTCACTCGTTTCGCTCGAAGCCAGGCCTTTTGCGCTCGAGACCGGCCCGGCTCTGGGACCTATTTAATATATAGCCTGAAGCGCTGGAGCTGGGGAAGTCTCTGTTCAGAACTGCACAGCCTGCCCAGGCTGCTCAAATTGGAACGGGAAGAGATAACGACAAACGATTTTACTCGTGAAGGACGAAGCTCAAAAGAGAACGATGAACTTTGAGCCTGCCATCGTAATCGATCAGGCCCAGCCTCCTGAATTTGTTCATGAATTGATTGACGCGAGCTCGCGTAGTGCCAACCATTTTTGCCAACATGTCCTGCGATATTTCTGGGAGGAGGGTGTCTTGTCGATGCTGTATGCCGTAGCGAGCAAGCATTAGAAGCTTGCGAGCTAGGCGCTTCTCAGCCGAGTTGAAATGGAGATCAAGCAAATCCCGTTCGATTCGGATGTTCAGCGTCAGCAAGAATGAGATGAACCGGTCAGAGAGGGCATGCTTGGTATGGAGTAAGCGAAGCATTTTCCTTTTGTCAATCACGAGCACATCGCTGGGCACAATTGCAGTCGCTGTCGCCATCCGAAGAGAGAAACCTGAAAGGCACCACAGACCGAAGAAGTCACCGGGTCCTAGAATTGTCACAATCGCCTTCTTCCCGCCAGGGGAGACTACAGAAAGCTTAACAGCACCCTTCTCGAGATACATGACGCTCTTGGCCGGATCACCCTGAGCGAAGATGACTTCATCCTTCTGAAACGGCACGATCCTTCTCGCCACGCCGGCTGTCTGAAGGAATGACCGAATGTAGGAGGCTTCCATCTCGTTTGATTTCACGTGCCGTCAGGTGCCTGATCTTCGATGATGTTCTATCAGAGCGCGAATGCTAGCAAGACTCCGTAACTTGTGGCAAGGTTTGCTGGAGAAGACGAAAGGTTCATAGCGGCGGGGAACAGCCTCGTTAAGTGATTTGTGGCGCTTTGCGAATGGCCTTGAGCCGCGTTAACGGCGAACGGTCAAAACCGGACATGCTGCTTGCGCGACAATCTTGTAAGTAGCCGAGCGGATACGATGCGTGGAGGAGATCTCGTGACCTTCGGCCCTTCGCACACCAAGAACGATCACGTGGGCATCCTCTGCTGCCGAGACCTTCAAAATCGTGTCTGCAGGTTTGCCATGTTCGACAAGGCATTTCGGTTTCGATGTGAGTTCCGTGCCTAAAGGCACTAAGTCCCGAAGCGTCAGAAGTGCAGTACTCACATGGTTGGGCTGCGGTTGGTCGACGACGTGCAACAAAATCAATTGCGCCCGGAACCCGCAGGCCAAAGTGAGCGCGTAGGGTACTGCAGCGAGGGATTCAAAACTGAAGTCCGTGGCATAGAGGATTCGCTTGAGATCGGCGGCCTGCTTGGCATCAGAAGAGAGGCTTGGTCTGACGGTTAGTACGGGGCAGGGCGCCTCGCGAAAAATCTCCTCTGCGACAGAACCCAAAACGGCCTTGACAACACCGAGTCGGGCATGGGTCCCTACAATTAGGAGATCGACCTCGTTCTCTTGAATCAGCCTAGATAAAGTTGGCCACACCTCTCCTCTTTCAAAAAGTATCTCGTGGCGAACACCGCTAAAGGTGTCTTGAAGATGGCGCTTGCTTTCATTTCTGGATTGATCTTTCTGACGGGCTAGGTTCGGCCCCGATGGGGGCACGACAGGGTAGATGTCTGGAAGAATGAGGTGGACCGCGTAAAGCTTCGATTCGTACTGGCGGGCGATATTCAGAGCGAGATACAAAGCCGTTTCCGAGGCGGGAGAGAGGTCGGTCGCGAACAGAACGTTCTTCCAGGGGGAGCGACTGGTTGTCTCGAGGGCTTTCATTGTGTTCGTACGATGCCGAAAGCGAATCGGCCGCGAGGCTTCCGCCGCCACGGAGTTTCCCGGACTGTACTTAGCAAGACTCTATTTCAGGGTCTGAATCCGGTTCTTTTCGACTGTTTCTTCGCTGGCGTGGGCGTTTCGAGCTTGACTTGAGCGCCTCTCCGACGCGTCTGCTCTCGATACTTCAGTGCGGAATGCCCAGTCGGCTTCCACGATTGCTTTGTTTTCATGAACAATCCTTTCGCATACGCAAAATCTAAAACGATGCTGCGGTCCAACCACGCTCACAGTCACCCATCATGGCTCCGTGTATTGTCCTTTGGCGGACTTTGCGTTTCTGTGTCCCAGATCACAACTCGGGGTGATCGAAATCCTACGGGCTGGCGCCCGCGGGAAGCGACGATATACCGTTGCCAACGTGAAAAGGCAGAACGGGCGGTGCCCCATGAGATTAGAAAAAGCAGAAAAGCAATCGAGGACCGGTGAGAAGGTGAACGTCGCAGTCATGAATGCCGACGAGCAAACTCGGAGGATGGACGCGGCTATCGCTCGCCGCGCTTATGAAATTTTTGAGAATCGCGGTTCCGCGTCCTGGCATGAACTGGAAGACTGGCGTCAAGCAGAGTCGGAACTGGTGAGAGCACTGTGTTTTGGACAAATGACCGTCGGGGACAACCTCTGGGTGGGTACGGACGCCGCTTCTTTCGAGGAAGGCACCATCAACATTTGGGTTGCGCCCCGCAGGCTGACAATTTGGGGCAAACCGCGTGTCACGAAGCAAGCCGCACCCCCGCAGAGGCGCTCAAACCGAGAAGAAATAGTCTTTCGTGTCGCCGACCTTGCGGTCGAAGTCGACCCTTCGAAAGTCACAGCGAAGCTTAACGGGCGGTCTCTTGAAATTCTTTTGAAAAGAGCGCAACCGAAATTGGAGCCGGCTACGAAGGGAGCTGCCGCGTAGCACTGAAGAGATGTGTCCATTAGATCGCGCCAAACGTGAAAGAGAAACAGCACGATGTCAACGATGACGGGCCAGATTGGTGCAGAGCGGGTTCCAGCAGGACCGACTTTGGTTCCTTTGCCACCCGCTGAAAAACGTTCCCGACCGAACTGGCTCAAGTGGGGATTATTGGCCGCGCTTGTCGCATTCCTTGCTGCAAGTGGATTGCTCTGGCGGGCGCATGTGCAAAATGCAATTCATTACGAAACAGTTCCCGTTGGGCGCGGATCCATTCAAGCAAGTGTCAGCGCCACGGGCAGCCTGAATGCCGTCAAGGACGTTTTGGTGAGCAGTCAGGTGTCGGGAAACATCCAAGCGCTGTATGCTGACTGGAATACAAAAGTGAAGAAGGGCCAGCTTGTCGCGTTGATTGATCCCGAGATCTTCCAGGCTCAAGTTGATCAGGCTTCCGCCACGGTTCGTTCTGCACATGCCGCCACGGTTACAGCAGAAGCTCAACTGGAGAAAGCTAAATCAGACCTAAGCGGAGTGATTGCCAGCGAAAAAAACGCGGAAGCTATTGCCGCGAAAGATTTGGCAAATGAAGTGAATGCAAGGGCGCAATGGGAGAGGGCCGACAGCCTGTCTCACACGGGGGTCATCTCTGAACAGGATCACGAATCAGCAAAAGCGACCTATGATGCGTATCGGGCACAGGTTGAGGCCGATCTGTCGCAGGTTGCTGGAGCGAAGCAGGCGATCCACTCGGCTGAGGCTCAGGTTCGGGTCGCACAATACCAATTCCTATCCGCGCAAGCGCAAGTGTCCCTGGCACAAGCAGCCTTCAGGCAGGCCCGGATCAATCTGGTGCACACGCGGATTAAGGCGCCCGTCGATGGCACGGTGATTGCACGCCGCATGGATGTGGGTCAGACCGTAGCCTCTTCCCTTAATCCCCCCACAATTTTCGAGATCGCGCAGGACCTGACAAAAATGCAGGTAGACACCAACGTGGATGAGTCGGACGTCGGCAATATTGCCGTCGGGCAGAGAGCCGTATTTACCGTAGATTCCTACCCGGACGCAACATTTCATGGGCTGGTTGCCGATGTTCGCAAGGCGCCGATCATTACGCAAAACGTGGTCACTTACGATGTTGTGGTCACGGTTGACAATTCCGATCGCAAGCTCTTTCCGGGAATGACGGCCAACGTCACCATTCTGACTGTGAAGCTCGAAGACACGCTCAAAGTGCCGAATGCGGTTCTGCGATTCCATCCATCTGCCGCTGTGCTGAAACAAACTGGTGTCGCGCTGGCGCAACCCGGCAAACAGCAAGTGTACATACTGGAAGGGCAAAAGCTCATAGCTATCCTTGTGGCGGTTGGGTTTTCAGACGGCAAGTACTCAGCAGTGAAAGGAACCACCTTGCACGCCGGACAGCAGGCCGTGGTGAGGGCAACAGTCGGACCGCCCTCAACCACCAGTTCATCCACACGCGCAATGCCCGGCGGGCCGAGACTGTGAGAGCTCCGTGGCGCCCCTCATCGACGTGCGAGGACTGACCAAGATTTACCAGGTGGGAGAATTGAAGGTGAATGCGCTGCAAGGCGTGACACTCACCATGCAACGCGGATCGTTTGTTGCCGTGATGGGGCCGTCCGGTTCCGGCAAGTCCACGTTTCTAAATCTTGTCGGCTGCCTGGACACGCCGACGTCCGGACGCTACTTACTCGATGGCATTCCCGTCGAGGGACTTGACCGGGACCAACTCGCCGAAATACGGAACCAAAAGATCGGTTTTGTTTTTCAGAATTTCAATCTGCTTCCCCGTATGAGCGCCCTGGAGAACGTGGAATTGCCGCTGCTATACACCAGCTCTCCCACACCGGCCATGGACGAGATGGCAAAGCGCGCCCTAGTTTCGGTTGGCCTGGAGGGGCGAGAGTACAGCTTACCGACGCAACTTTCGGGCGGCCAACAGCAGAGGGTGGCCATCGCGCGTGCGTTGATCAACAAGCCTGACATCGTCTTGGCGGACGAGCCGACAGGTCAACTGGATTCGCGGACTGGCGCCGAGATCATGGGCGTCTTCCAGCGACTGAACCAAGGACAGGGCATCACGATCGTAGTGGTTACTCACTCGGATGAAGTCGCCAGGTACGCGAGTCGCATCATTACCTTCCGCGACGGACTGGTTGTTGGTGATGAAGAGGTTTCAGGATTCCATACTGGGAGCTCGCAGCCGATCGGGCATGAAGCTCCGGTAGGGGTGTGGCCATGAAACGGCTCTTCTGGTCGCTGCGCATTGCTATCCGCGCGCTCAAAGTGAACAAGCTACGCTCGGCCCTCACCATGCTGGGGATTGTCATCGGCGTGGCTGCGGTGATTGCAACGGCAGCGATTGGCTCGGGTGCCAAAAGACGGATCGAGGAGCAGATTGCCAGCATCGGCAGCAACGTCATCATCGTCTTGCCGGGCAGCCTGACCAGTTCCGGGCTGCGCATGGGTACGGGAAACGCCATTACGCTCAGCGAATCGGATGCGCGGGAACTCTCCTTGCAGTGTCCGGACATTGCGCTCGCAGTTCCCGCAGTACGCGGAGGTGCGCAGGTGGTGTATGGCAACAGCAACTGGGCAACGATTATCGCGGGCACAACCCCTGGGTATTTAGAGGTGCGCGAGCTTTCTGTGGCCGAAGGGGCACCATTTACGCAGCAGGATGTCGACGGCGCCGACAAGGTCGCTCTCGTGGGCAGAACCGTTGTGAATAACTTGTTTGGGGACACGGACCCGGTCGGGCAGTCCATCCGCATCAAGAACGTGCCTTTCGTTGTCGTTGGCGTACTGAGTCCGAAGGGCCAATCGCCCACGGGGCAAGATCAAGACGACATCATCTTGCTTCCGATCTCCACGGCGAAGCGCAAGGTGATCGGCATCAAGTCCGCGAATGCCGACGCGGTGGATATCATCATCATGCAAGCCAAGAGTGGAGGTCAGATTCAAGCTGCGCAAGATCAGGCCAAGGCCCTGCTCCGGCAGCGGCATCATTTGCAGGCGTCGGAAGATGACGACTTCTCGATTCGCAACATGCAAGAGATCTTTGCCGCACAAGAGGCATCCTCACGCATCTTGTCGCTGATGCTCGCAGCGGTTGCTTCCGTCTCGCTTGTCGTTGGCGGGATCGGCATCATGAATATCATGCTGGTATCGGTTCGAGAGCGTACGCGCGAGATTGGACTTCGCCAAGCCGTAGGCGCCAAAACGCGTGACATTCTTACTCAATTCCTGGTCGAGGCTGTGGCCTTGTCTATTGCGGGGGGAGTTGTCGGCATTGTTGTTGGGGTTGCCGCGTCCGCCGTCATCTCGCGCCTCGCGCAATGGCATACGGTGATCGCTCTCAGCGCAGTACTGCTTGCCGTGTTCTTCTCCGCCCTTGTAGGAGTGAGCTTTGGATACTACCCGGCGAGAAGAGCTGCATACCTGGATCCGATCGAGGCTCTTAGGTCCGCGTAGTAATAATTAACGGCCGGAGGAAAGGAAGCCAAAGGCAGCCCATGATCTCCTTTCCGGGTGGGAAGACCTACAGGTGGTCTGGTTGGATCACGACGGAAGCCATGCCGGTGTCCAGGCGGAGTTGTCGACTTCCTCGGGCCGCCGAGGCCGTGAGTGGGATCACATACTTCCGTATTTAACATCACAGCATGCCGCAAGGAACTGGCGTTAGCTGTTACTAGTGCAAAATTAAGGTGGTCTATGGGTATCTCGGTTCGTTTGAAAGAGTACATGGAAATGAACTGCGCCCCCTTTAGCGTCATCGACCACCCGCTGGCATATACCGCGCAGGGCGTTGCCTCTGCGCTGCATGTAGATGGTAAAGAAGTGGCCAAGTCAGTTGTTGTTCGCGCCGGGGAGGCGCAAGACACCATTCTGACCGTGCTCCCAACTTGCTACCACGTGGACCTGGAAAAACTGGGAAACGTCATCGGTAAACCGGTTCGCTTGGCAACGGAGCATGAGTTCGCCAAACTCTTTCCGGACTGCGAGCTTGGGGCCGTTCCGCCCTTTGGCCACCTCTACGGATTGCCGGTCTATATGGACGAATCACTTGCTGAGGATGAGGAGATTGTATTCAACGCGGGAACTCACCGCGAGGCGATTCGCATGCCATTCGGGGAGTTCAAACGGCTCGCACAGCCCGTGATCTGTTCGTTCGCGAGAACAACGTCTCACGGGGACAATTGATTGAGCGCCCCACCGAATCGGGCCAGCTAGGTGACACAAGGAGCTGTGACTCCGGAGAGCCCGGAGGCAGAAATGGCAAAGGATCCGCGGAATTTACTTACCGTCTTGAAGGCAGAGCTTGAATTTCTGGAAAAGGGTGGTTACCGGAATCCGAGCCGCGCGAAGTGGCGCCCTCAGTTCGCCTTTGAAGACTCTCCAACGTGCTTGAACTACAGAGATCCAGCACGGCGGAAGCCATGCACCGAGTGCGTTCTCATCGACCTGGTTCCCAAAGAGTGCCGCGAAAACAAAATTCCGTGCCGGCATATCCCTCTAAACGTCAAGGCCGAGACAGTTGATTCGCTCTACCGCACGGGTACGCAGGAAGAACTGGAGGTCGCCCTGGCCATTTGGCTCAAGTCCACAATCCGCAGACTCCAGACCGAGCCGTGTGAAACCCAGCTCGAGTTGCGACAAGAAGGTGCCAGCAAGAAGGCGGGAGCGGGCTCAAATTAGCGAAGCAGGAGCGCGACCCGAGCGAATGTTGTCCCAGAATGCTGTTAGGCCGCGAACGATAAAGCGCTGTCAACCTCTTGAAGAGTAAGGCTTCCGATGGGCAATCGATGAAACGGATAGCGGTAGTGACGAGTGGGGGCGACGCGCCAGGAATCAACGCCGCGATCCGTGCGGTCGTGCGCACGGGGGTGGATAGAAGCTGGGATGTTTTTGGCGTCCGCCATGGTTTTGGCAAGCGTGCTTGCCCGATGAAAACTTGCAGGAAAACCTTTTAGAGGTATGGCCACTTCTCTCAATTCGGATGGCAATGTAGAATCAATTCACCTTCAATGCGTTCCCTACCGGCGCGGTTTGACATCAGCGCAAGCTGCAGAACGCCTTCGACAGGTTGGTTCTAACCTCTTCCCTGCCACCCGGCCACCACCGGTATGGAAACAAATCGCCTCGCAGCTGGTGCACTTCTTTGCGGTCATGCTCTGGGTGGCCGGAGCTTTGGCGATACTCGCTGGAATGCCGCAACTCGGTGTTGCCATCTTTGCAGTGATTCTCTTGAACGGCGCGTTTGCATTCGCCCAGGAATACCGGGCGGAGCGCGCTGCCGAGAAGCTCCGGGAGCTTCTTCCGCGCCGGGTTATGGTCATTCGTGACGCTGCGCCTCTGATCCTCGATGCCCAAGAGGTTGTGCCCGACGACTTGGTCGTTCTGCACGCGGGGGACCGCATCTCAGCAGACATGCAAGTCCTTGAGGCACATTCCCTTTCAGTCGATACCTCCGCGCTGACTGGGGAGAGTGTTCCGGTCAAGCTAGAGACCGGCCAGAGACTGTTCGCCGGCACTCTGGTGTGTGAAGGCGAAGGGATGGCCACTGTAATCACCACGGGGAGGGCCACGAGACTCGCCAGCATCGCACAGATGTCGCAGGCATCGCATCGTCCGCGGACGCCGTTGGCAGTCGAGCTCCATCATGTGGTTCGGGTCATCGCGTTCGTTGCGACATCTGTGGGAATCGTTTTTCTATTCATCGCGGCGCTTGTAGGCATTCGGTTAACCGATGCATTTCTTTTCGCCGTCGGCGTCTTTGTTGCCCTGGTGCCTGAGGGATTGCTTCCGACCGTGACTCTTTCGCTGGCCATGGGAGCGCAGCGTATGGCAGGCCGACATGCGCTGGTCCGCCGGCTGGAATCCGTGGAAACACTGGGTTCAACGACCTTCATATGCACGGATAAAACGGGCACCTTGACGCTGAACGAGATGGCGGTGGTCACTGCTTGGACGCCGAAAGGGACTGCGGTCATCGAAGGCATGGGCTACTCGCCAGAGGCGCGGTTTCTCATCGATCGGGATGTGCTTCCGTCAATGCGTGAGCTGGCGTGGGCCGCGGCACGGTCGTCGAATGGTCGCATTGCGTTGCGAGAAGGACGCTGGGTGGCTGCCGGTAATCCCATGGAGGCCGCACTTGACGCCTTCGCGCGGCGGCTTGGGATCGACGTGGCAGCCGATGAGGTGGCCAGGCCTGTTTCCCTGCGCTTTCCATTCGACCCGCGGCGCAAGCGAATGTCCGTCGGTGTTGATGATTGGCTGCTTACCAAGGGTGCGCCCGAATTCCTCTTGCCTGTATGCCACACCGAACGGGGTGCGTTCGAAGCCGTTGCTCAGATGACTGCCCGCGGCCTACGAGTGCTAGCTGTTGCCTCACGCAAGCTTCCGAGCGAGCCACCATCTGAGAGGGCTGACGAAGTCGAAATCAATCTCAACCTCCTCGGCCTGGTCGGGATCGAGGATCCCCCAAGGCCCGGAGTGGCAGCGTCGATCTCCTCCTGTCGCACCGCGGGGATCCGCATTGCCATGGTGACTGGCGATCACCCCGCGACGGCGCGTGCCATCGCCAGCGAGGTTGGGTTATGGAGACGTGATGCTCTGGTCCTAGAGGGATCTGATCTGCCAAAAGACGACGAACTCCTCGGTGCGTTGGTTGACCGAGACGGGATTGTGATTAGCCGCGTGGCACCCGAGGATAAGCTGCGAATTGCCAGAGCCTTGAGAAAAAGGGGCCACGTGGTCGCGATGACCGGCGACGGTGTGAATGACGGCCCCGCACTTCAAGAGGCCAACATCGGCATCGCCATGGGGCTTTCCGGCACGGATGTCGCACGCGAAGCGGCTGACCTTGTGCTTCTCGATGACAACTTCGCCACTATTGTGGCCGCCATCGAGCAGGGTCGCACGACCTTCGCGAACGCCCGGCGATTCCTAACGTACCATCTGACTGACAATGTGGCTGAACTCACTCCTTTCGTACTGTGGGCACTTTCGGGTGGGCGCTTTCCGCTTGCCCTGGGCGTCCTGCAGGTCTTGGCTCTTGACATCGGTACCGATATCCTGCCGGCAATCGCTCTGGGAGTAGAACCTGCCAGCCCGCAGATTCTTCGGAAGCCCCCCACGGGGAGACATTTGCTTGACCGGTCAGTCCTCATGCGAGCTTTTGGCCTGCTCGGTCCGATGGAGTCACTGGTGGAAATCTCCGCCTTTCTTGCAGCCTTTGTGGCTTTTGGATGGAGTCCCGGTGCTCCCTTTCCCCAGGGGCATGCGTTACTGGTCGCCTCGGGGGCGGCGTTCACCGCTGTTGTGCTGGGACAATTTGCGAATGCTTTTGCCTGTCGAAGCGCGACGCGTTGGCCAGGTGATCTGGGATGGTTCAGAAATCCGCATCTCGTGGCGGCTGTGGGACTTGAACTGATGATGCTGTTCGGGTTCTTGTTCATTCCTCCGCTGGCCAGTCTGCTAGGCCAGGCTCCGCCGGGCTCATGGGGGGGCGGTGTGGCATTGCTCGCTTTCCCGGCTGTCCTATTGGCCGATGCGATCCAGAAGCGTTGGGCCGCTCGCACAGCAGACGGATGAACTAAGTGCGCTGCGTGCTTATCTCTTCAAAATCATGGAGCTTAGTCAGTGCAGCCGGTCCGCCTTTTGCTTCTCCAGGGAAGTAGGCATTCGAGACGTACTGTGACACCATCCTTTGCGTGTTGAAGAAAGACCCATTGATGGCGATCGTCGAACGCATCACTTCGGAATATGCATTCGAGTGTGCATAGAACATCGGCAGGATCAAGCGCTCGAGCTTGTCGTACATAGAAGCGACCTCGATGTCGTGCTGCTCGGGATCTTCGTCGAACCCGATGGACCACCCGGTAACCCCTTCGAGGTGACCCTCGAGCCACCAACCGTCACGCACGCTGAGACTTGGGACGCCATTCAATGCGGCCTTCATTCCGCTTGTGCCTGATGCCTCGTAGGGGCGGTGCGGCGTATTGAGCCACAGATCGACACCGCTCGTGAGCAAATGAGCCCACTGCATATCGTAATTCTTCACGTATACGACAGGGATAGAGTCGCGCAGAGCAGCCGCAGCTTGAAAGACTCTCCGGATGACGGATTTCCCTTCTTCGTCGTGTGGATGGGCCTTCCCACCCAAAACCACTTGGAATGGACCTGCGTGATTGTGAATGACGCGAAGCCTGTCCAAATCTGTGAAGAGCAGATCCGCCCGCTTATACGAGGCCGCGCGCCGAGCAAATCCGAGCGTGGCAACGTTTTCGTCGAACTGTACGCCAGTCGCCTTCGCAATTTCTTGAATCATTTCTCGTTTCGCGCGGAGATGTGCCTGTCGGATTTCGGCAAGATCGATGCCGACGGCGTAGCGAAGATAGAGATTGTCCTGGCGCCATTCCGGAATGTGCCGGTCGTATAGCTCCTGAAATGGAGGGGCCGTCCAAGTGACGGCGTGTACTCCATTCGTGATGGCGTGAATCGGATAGTTCGGGAACATTCCGTGGGAAATCTCTCCGTGGTGCATGGCCACGCCGTTGATGTATCGCGAACAGCGCAACGCGAGGTACGTCATGTTCAAATTTCCGAAAGGGCAGCAATGTGTGACGTCGAGTATGCCGATGCGGTCCTGGCCCAAAACCCGACGAGCCAGCTCTAGCGGGAACTGATCCAGAGCCGCTGGAACCGGCGTGTGCGTTGTAAAGATGCACTGATTGCGCACGGCTTCGAGATCTTCCTGCTTTGCGGAACTGAGGTTCGGCCGGCCAAGCCGCTCTTCGAGCAGTGCGAGGGCAAGCAAAGCGGAGTGACCCTCATTCATATGGAATCGGACAATGTCCCCATATCCCATGGACCGCAACAACCGTACCCCGCCAATGCCAAGCAACGCTTCCTGGCACAAACGATAGTGCGCGTCTCCTCCGTACAGGCTATTTGTGAGCGCGCGTTCCCACGATGTGTTCTCTGGCAGGTCCGCGTCCAGGAAATAGACTGGCACGTTGCGGCCCGTCACGCCCTCGATCCAATAACGCCACGCTCGGATACTCAGCCGCACGCCGTCCAGAGTGAGTCGCACGATCGGCTCGACGCGCTCTAGTACCGCCTCGGGCCTCCAGTCCTCGGCTTGTTCAAACTGCTGGCCGCTTTCATCGAGTTGCTGACGAAAATACCCCTGGCGGGGAAGCAAGCTCACGCCGACAATCGGGAGCTCCCGGTCCGCGGCGGAACGCAATGTGTCTCCTGCGAGAACCCCCAGACCACCGGCGTAGGTGGGGATCTGAGGATGCACTGCGATTTCCATCGAGAAGTATGCGACTCGTCTGAGGTGCTCGTCAGTCAATGCGCCTTCCTCGCTGCCGTCCCACAATGTCGTACGGGCCGCTGATTTCTCTGTGAGTTAAATCACGTCTACGGGTGCTTGGAATCACATCCTGCGCCGGCCAGCGCATTGATAATGAAATTGAAATTCAGGGCAAACGAACCCCCGATAGGGGTCCAGAGGGAGGATTACGATGGCCGGCAAACGGCTGCTCTTTCGATCCACGGCGCGCGAGAAGGTGCTCAGCGGTGCCGCTGCACTGGCAGATGCCATCCGCATCACGCTTGGCCCAAAATCCAAATGCGTGCTGATTCAGAAAAAATGGGGAAAACCGATTGTTTGCAACGACGGAATAACCATTGCCAAAGAAATTGAACTGGAGGATCCCGAGGAAAACCTGGGCGCACAGATGATCCGAGAAGCGGCGGAGCGAACGGGAGAAGTCGTGGGCGACGGAACAAGCACCTCGGCCATTCTGGCGCATGCGATTTTCGCCCAGGGGCTGCATAACGTGGCCGCGGGAGCAAGCGCGGTTGACCTCAAACGAGGATTGGATCGCGGATTGATAGCCGCAGTGAAGGGGCTAAAAGGCCTGTCTCGTCCTGTTTCCAGCCGCAAGGAAAAAGCGCAGATCGCGGCCATTTCTGCCCACAATGATCTCGGCATAGGTGAGTTGGTGGCCGACGCATATGAGAAGGTCGGAGCAGAAGGCGTCATCACCGTAGAGGAATCAAAGACTACCGAATCAGCCTTGGAGGTGGTCGAAGGAATGCAATTTGACAGAGGCTACATTTCGCCATATTTCGTGACCGATACCGAGAAGATGGAAGTGGTGCTAGAAGACGCCCTGATTCTTCTTCATGAAAAGAAATTGGCGAGTCTGAATGAGATGCTTCCGTTCCTGGAACAAGTTGCGAAGGCGGGCCGGCCGCTGCTGATCGTTGCCGAAGACGTGGAGGGGGAAGCCTTGGCAACGTTGGTTGTCAACAAGGTGCGGGGCACGCTGATGTCTGCTGCTGTGAAGGCACCGGGTTTCGGAGATCGCCGAAAGGATATGCTCCAGGACATCGCCATTCTTACCGGCGGTCAAGTGATTGCCGAAGAGCTTGGCTTGAAAATGGAGAAACTCGGCCTGAACGAGCTAGGGCATGCCAAGCGAGCGGTCATCGACAAGGAGAAAACCACGATTGTCGAGGGTGGCGGTTCGAAGTCTGCGATTCAGGGGCGTTGCGCCGAACTGCGCAAACAGATCGAAAAGACTACTTCCGACTACGACAAGGAGAAACTGCAGGAACGCCTCGCGAAGCTCTCCGGAGGGGTTGCAGTTATTCGTGTCGGAGCGCCCTCGGAAACGGAAATGAAAAACCGCAAGGAAGCGATTGAAGACGCTATTAGCGCGACAAAAGCTGCGCTTGCCGAAGGAATCGTGCCTGGCGGCGGCCTAGCCCTACTGAGGCTAATTGAGACGGTCGAGGCCGAGGCGGCAAAGTGCTCTGGCGATGAGCGCACCGGTCTGTTGATCTTGCGCAGTGCACTCGAGGCTCCCACACGACAGATCGCCGAGAATTCGACGATGGATGGCGGAGTAGTTGTGGATCGCATGCGGAATGGCAAGGGGAACTACGGCTTCGATGCATCTCGTTGCGAATACGTCGATCTGGTAGAAGCAGGAATCATCGATCCCACGAAAGTAGTGCGGATCGGCCTCGAGAATGCTGTCTCCGTAGCGAGCGTTTTGCTTTTGGCTGAAGCGACGCTGACCGAAGTGCCTGAGGAGAAAAAGAAGGCCGCCGTAGGCCACGGAGAATTGGAGTGAGGCCGTGACAGGGACTTTCGCACTGTTAATTTATCGACACGATCCGATTCGCTTGCAGGACTGTGGCAGGTAGCCAGATCCTCTGGGGCACTACTATAGTTGGCAGGAGGGTTGAGCCAGGAGGCGCAAGCTGCCTATGCAGCAGCAGGCATGCGGAATTCGATATGAGTCTGGATTACCCGCAGGATGGAGTCACGCGTCACCATGCCCAAGACTCGCGAACGAAGAGAATCACCGGGGGCTTCACTCATTACCGGCACTTGATTGACGTCAGCCGCGAGCATTCGTCCGAGCAACGGTAATAGGGGTTGGTCGGGCGCAGCCCACAAAATCCTGTCGCGCGGAATCATGGCGGCCTGCACGGACGTAAAGGGCCACTCTTCACGGGGCACGCTGTTGAGTGCGTGAACATTCATCAGGCCAAGAAGCTGCTCGTCCGAGACAACGAGATGGCATCGCCGACCCGTCCGTAAGATCTGCTGGCCATACTCCTCAAGCGAAACGTCACGGCCTATGATGGGGATCTCGTAGCTCATGACGTCAGAAGCGCGCAGGCCCGCAAGCGCTGTACGGATGGCCTCCTGGGCCACGGTCTCCTGTGCGGCGGTGAGCAGAAACCAGCCGATGAAAGCAATCCACAAGCCACCGATGAAGTTCCCAGTAAGGGCGCGCCAAGAGCCGAAGACAATCATCGCGTAGGCGATAAGCTGGCCGCTGCGAGCAGCAAAGAGTGTTGCTCGTTCACGACTACGCGTGACACCCCAGACGATGGCGCGAAAGATTCGGCCACCGTCGAGCGGGAATCCTGGAAGGAGATTGAACGTTGCAAGGCCAAAATTGACCCAGGCGAGCCAGAACGCGAGCGCCCCAAGCATTTCCCGCTGAGGAAAGAGCCGCAAAAGAAGCCAGAATACCCCCCACAGGAAGTAGCTCGAAAGGGGGCCAGCGATGGCGATGTTGAACTCCTGTTTGGCGCTGTCCGGGTCCCTTTCCATGCGTGCAACACCACCGAACACGAAGAGAGTGATCGAGACCACAGAGATGCGATAACGAATAGCTACGACGCTGTGACTCAATTCGTGAAACACAACCGAGCCAAAAAACAGAAGGCTCGTCAGGGTGCCCAGGCTCCAATGCTGCAGGTGAGACCAACCGGGATGCTGCTGCGTGAATTGGGTGGCCAACGAGAATGTGATTAGAGCAAAAATGACAAACCAACTCGGATGAAGATAGATCGGGATGCCCGATACCTTGGCAATTCGAAAACCAGAAGCACGCGGCATAGTTAATGTCCTGCGAGGCTAACGCGTACAAAAATTCCTGCACGCAGAGAGGATGAAGTCACTTCAGCGGTCTCGCCCTGCCCGTACAACCAGAACGGAGCAGCGCGCATGGCGCGCCACAACCTCAGCGACGCTCCCCAGGAGGAATTTCCGCAAGCCCTTTTCCCCGTGGGATCCGAGGACGATCAAATCTGCGCCCCAGTCGCCGGCGGTGTCAAGAATTCCAGTTCGAATCTCGTTCTCCGCGACACGCGAATCTGCCTTGAATCCTGCTTTTCCGAGCGTTTCCACGGTGCGTGCGACCAACTCCTTGGCTTGTTTCAACCGATCCCGGAGTCTTTCGGCCATTTCCGGTGCGTAGCCTCGCGCCATTTGAGGAGGAGTGGAGAATACGAGAGGTTCTACGACCTGTAAAACCAGTACTTCCGCGCCTTCGGCACGAAACTGTGAGGCGACAAATTGCGTTGCCGCTTCTGAAAATTTCGAACCATCGGTTGCCAGCAGAATCTTCATGAATGTCTCTCTCTGCCGCACCATTTTTTAGCACTCGGGCTATCGATAGCTGTGCGTAAGATCACGCCACACGGTGCTTGGCGTCACATGCGGCGTCTAGCTGTAACGAGAATGGGACGGTGTTCCGGAAGAAGGAAACCATGAGAATCCTAATTGCGCTGGACGCGACACCGCTCTGCGCAGCGATTGTCAAGGAAGCGGCGGTCCGGCCTTGGCCCTGCGGTTCGAGGTTTTTCTTACTGCGTGTTTTAGATCCCTTTCGCTTCGTCAAAGCGCCGATCTCGCTGCAACGAGCTAAAGATGCCGCCCATTTCGTGCTCAAGAACCTGACCGTCCGCCGCCGGATGGACCACAATTGGGATGAAAATCCTTTTCGCGACCGACGGCTCGAAATACTCAGCCAGGGCCTTACGGTCTGTGGCAACGCATCCTTGGCCGAAATGCAGTGAGGTGAAAGCGATCTCCGTCCCCGAGTCTTTTGTCGCGGCCACGGTGCTTCCATACTTCGAGTCGACCGAGATCGAGAACCTCAATACTTCCGCGATCAAGGCCGCAAAGGAGTCCGTCGGTGCAGGCGTGAGGATATTGGCCAACCTGGATGCGAAGGTGAGTTCGGTAACAGCCTTTCCACAAGACAGCCCGGAAAGGGTAATCGTGAAAGAAGCTCAAAGGTGGGCGCCCAGATGATTCTTCTTGGTTCTCACGGACGGCGCGGCTTTGACTGCTTGACTATGGGGAGCATGTCGGAGCACGTAGCATTTCATGTCCTGTTCGGTCGAGGTGATTCGCGGCCAAAATGCCCAGGCCAAAAGGAAAAAAGGAGGAGAAATACAATGAAAGTGAAAGACGCAATGATGGGAACACCGTCTACTGCCAGCTCGATTCGAACCTTGGATCCGCGACGGAACTCATGTGGACCGGGAACTGCGGATTTCTTCCCGTCATGGGAGCGGACGGAAAGATCGTTGGCGTAGTCACCGATCGGGACACTTGCATCGCTCTCGGAACGCGCAATCGTTTTCCCGGGGACGTCACGGTTCGCGAAATGATGTCGGACAGGCTGTTCGCATGTTCGCCAGATGATGAGGTTCATATCGCCTTGCAGCGGATGCAAGAGGGAGGCGTGCGCCGCCTCCCTGCAATTGAGAAAACGGAGCGCTCGCAGGTGTGATCTCCATGGACGACCTCCTCCTACTATCTGCGGTTAGATTGTTTTGCTTAACTTTCATTTAAGCCGGCGCTGTTCGGAGGAGGTCGTGAAGACTTACCGAAACACGGTTTGCGGTACTCGGCGTTGCTCGATATCGCTCGGGACGTGTTGAACAAGAGAATCCTGTTAAGCCGGTGCTGCGCATCGCGGTCGTCAGTGACCCGCATCACGGTCCACACGATACAAGTGGTCTTATGTTAAGTGCATCGCCGTCGTAGTGTCCTGCCGCACGGTCACGCGCAACATCTCACCCGATGGATTGATCCCCAAAAGAAAGGAGGTTCGATGATCATTCCAACGATTCACCTGAACGGGACTAGCAAAGAAGAGCTGGCCCGCCAGCTCGAAGATGCTCATTCCGCGATCACCTTCGCGCAAACCAAACTTCGGCAAGCTGCCCCGAACGCGCCGGATTACTACCCCCAAGGTCCGGACGCGATCTATCAGGCAACCGATGACCATATGCCGGTCCCTGGGGCTTCCGCTCGTCGTTTCCGACTCAAGCGGCGCCCCTGGCTAGAGAGCTCCGGTCGTTTTGGATCGGCTAAAGCGGCTCGAATCCGTCAAGGATGAGCTGCAACAGATTGCCCAACACATCGACGCAGAGGGGCGGGAGTGAAAAGACCCGCTAATGCACAGGTCCCGGTCCCAAGTCCGGGGCAGATCGGAAACGTTAATGACGGATTATGAAAAAATCGAGATGGCGCAGCGTGCAGTGCAGCATTTCCTGCGAATTGCTAAAAGCAACAGTGTTTCCGACCAGCTTTCGTTTCTACAGGTTGCGAAAGTTGTCAAACGGGGAATCGCAAAGTTGAAAGAAGCTCAGCGGTTCTTGTCTGAGCTGAAGAAGTCTTATCGCGCGCCTGCAGCAGTCTCGCTCGGACGGCGCGGTGGAATGCAGACCTCGACGAAATATGGCAGAGCGCATCACGCAAAGATGGCGCGGCTCGGCCACGCGACAAAGATCGAGCGCTACGGCGAGAAAGAGTTTTTTGCGCTCGTTCGAGCTGGTTATAAACCGAGCCAGATGTCGGAAAAGGAACGGCATGCTGCGCTCAAGTGGATTGCGGCACAGCGAGAAGAGCGGAAGTGAAAGAAAAAGGTCGAAACCGGGATGAGTTCCGTCCGGTCTGATGATGGTCCGAGAGGAGCACTTCCATGAGAACGATGATTATGATCGTGTTTTTCTTCGCTACCGTACCGGCAACAACAGAGGAGCAGCAGACCTCGACGGTCGAAGCGCCTACGGTGCTCGTTGAGTCCGCAACGGAGTTGGTGAACGCGCCGGTCCCGAAAGCAGTCAAGCCAGTCACGCCGCTGATCCACAAGTTCTGCGACAAGCACGCCAAGCTGCAGTTCACCGCCGCTGTCGGTGCGGCTGCGTTCGACGCTGCGCAGACTTGCAACGTACTCGCCGATTGCGGTCATGAAGATTGGTTGCCTACGCAGAATTGCGCGGGCGTGGTCGGTTTATGGCCGCAGGGCTCGCGATGCAAGAGTTCGTCGCCTGGCAGTTCCACAAACACGGTCACCATAACCTCGAAAGAATCGTCCGCTTCGTTTCCATCGGCAGTAATGTCTGGGGGATCGCGCAGTCCAAAGCGAACGAGGCCTGGTAATCCTTTACAAAGCAGAGTGAACGGAGGAACTTCTCCTCCGCTAAATGCGCGCGCCGGTCACAAGTCCGGCGGGAAAGGGGAACATCCATGAAAACGAAAATTCTGACAGCCATCATCGGTGTGCTGTTCGTCGTTGCGGCGGCGGAAGGTATCGTCCTTTACAAACAGCACAAGTCCATCGTCGCGCAAACCCAAGTTCTCGCGCACCTGACTGCGCAGCACGAGAAATTGACCGGGGTTGCAATCGCTCAAGGTATGACAGTGAAGACGATCCAAGCGAGCTTTCAGCATCTGACGCAAGGGCTCGGTGCGGCTCTCGGCGGTCCGCCGCCGCAACCGTTTCCGGAAATCACAGCCATGTTCGATGAAGCGGTCCGAGAACTTCGCGCCGATGGTATCGAAATCGATCCGAAACTCGAACAGAAACTTCGAACAAACGTCAAGACCGGAAAGGCCGCATTTCAAAAAACCTTCGTTGATCCATTGCTCAAATGACCAGCAAACCGAAACGCGGTGAGCCCCACCGCGTCGCGCTGTTCCGCAGCGTCTGACGATGGTCCGAGGCGAGCGCTGTGGCTGGTGCTCGGAATCATCACGAAGGAGGACAAACCATGAGAGCCAGTAAACCGTTACCACTTAGAGTGGAAGAGAACCTTCGGAAACTCGTCGACAAGATGGTCGAGTTTCACGGACCGCACACAGTCACGGACTATATCCACGGCCTGGTCGTGCTCGATGCTTACCGCAACGAGATAGCTGAATGGCTGCATCAGGTCGCGGTCCCGAGTTGTGTAACGGGAAGCATTCTTGCTTTACCTAGTGAAAGGTCCGACAAGCGTTTAGCAACGGCGCGACGGCAACCGCGGGTTGCGACGGCCGGCAAATAAAGCGGCGGGATCACCGCTGCTCCGAAACCAGAAACGGAGTGAGTTCCACTCCGTCCCGCACTGCAAGGCGCTGCTGACGAAGGTCAGGGAAAAGGAAAGATCGGATGTATCAACGTAGTCGTTTTCATCATTGCGAGCCGCTTCCGCCGTCCGCACCGGAACGAGCCGCAGGTTACCGGTACCGCTCTTCGAAGTGCGGCAAGCTGCTGAAAGTTCTCAGTGGCACTTTGAAAGGAGGCAATCAGTGAAGCAGATCATCGTACTCGAAGAGCAGGAGAGCAAGGGTCTTCAGAAAGGGAAGATGCTGCTGATCACCACGCCAGGAGGAGCTGAGCTGGGAATCCAGTTCTCTACGAATGAGTTTGCTCATCCGAGTGAAGGGCTCGTTTGTGACAAGTGCGGTGCGACAAAGACTCGCTCGCCGTCTTCTGCAGTAGCAGTAATACGAAGCGTCCATCTGCGCTTAGCAGGCAGTGCACGGAACTCGAGCTGTTTCTGAGGTGCTACTGGAGTTGGGATACTTGATGGCTACGGCTATGCTCAAG
>Ga0182037_10000248_pt1 | contig 25536 bp, 17 predicted proteins | sample sta12Cox44000082_FD_125974 | JGI IMG/M metagenome (GOLD analysis project Ga0182037, IMG submission 125974) | Lab enrichment of tropical soil microbial communities from Luquillo Experimental Forest, Puerto Rico - statoxic.12C.oxic.44.000.082 | ecosystem: Environmental > Terrestrial > Soil >... | reverse complement strand
GTCAGCCAGCTGGGCCGCTCGACCCACGGCCGGCGCGAACGTCAGCGCCAGACCGGCCGCCACGAGATGCCGCACCGTCGGGGTTCGAACGATCAAGACGGAACCTCCGCGCCGGAGCGGCATACTACACCTTTGAGCGGTCGGCGCGACAGAGCTCCAAGAACGTGCTATGCTTGACACCATGTCAAGTCGACAGCGGCGTCGGAGGAGCCGAGTTGACACTGCGTCAAATGCGCGCGGCGACCCGGCCACCCGGCGCCGCATCCTGGATGCGACGCTGGCGTTAATCGGCCGGCGCGGCGGTGCCGACGTGAAGATGGCCGATGTGGCGCGCGCAGCCCGGGTGTCGAGGCAGGCGCTCTACCTGCATTTCGCCGATCGCGCCGCGTTGTTCATGGCGGTCGTCCGGCACGCCGACGAGCAGCGCGGATTGACGGACGCGATCCAACGGATTGTCGGCGCGGCGACCGGTGTGTCGGCACTCCAGGAAATAGTGGCCGTTCAGGCCAGGCTGAATCCGGAGATCTGGCCGGTCGCGCGCGCGTTCGAAGCCGTCCGGCGCCGGGACGAAGCCGCCGAACGATCGTGGCAGGAGCGCCTCGAGTATCGCTGGCAGGGCTGCCGGGCCATCGTGGCGCGGCTGGCGCAGGAAGGGAGGCTCCGCGCCGGGCTCGATCACCGAGTGGCGACGGACCTGCTGTGGACGATCACGTCGCTCCGCATGTGGGAAGACCTCGTGCTCGAGCGATCGTGGGCCGCCGACCAGTACCGGGAGCACGTGGGCAGCCTCCTGGTCGATGCACTCACGGGCGATAATGTCGGAGCGACGGTGTAGAGGTCGATATGAACAGGAACAGCGCGCTCGGCTTGGCGGCGTCGCTTGCGACGCTGGCCCTCCTCATGGCTGCCCGATCGTTGGTGAGTGCGCAGCAGCCGGCGCAGGTTCCGCCCGGCTCACAGCCCATCGGCATCTCGGTCGCGGATGACGAGTATTTGCGATGGCCTCTCGCCGCGAGCGATCAAGCGTACGGGACGATCGATGGCAAGCGCCTCCATCGGTATGTCGCCGAGCAGGCGGCGATCTCGCGCCGCTATCGCGATCAAGGGCATCCGAAGTTCTGGGGCCGCATCATCGGCACCTCCTCCGACCAGGAGAGCGCCGAGTGGCTCGCCGCGAAGTTCAAGGCAGCCGGCCTGGCCGACGTTCGCATACAACCGCTCGACCTCGAGCCGCAGTGGATGCCCCAGACCTGGAACGTCTCGGTGGCGAGCGGCGGCCGGACCCTGCAGCTCGATTCGGCGCAGCCGTACTACGGCGTAAACGCGACGCAGCCCGGCGGGCTCGACCTCGAAGCGGTGTATCTCGGTCTCGGCAGCGAGGCCGACTTCGCTGGCAAGGACGTCAACGGCAAAGCCGCCGTCGTGTTCTCGATGGTTGGTCTGAAGCCCGAGCAGGCGCCGAAGCGCGCCGACGGCAAGGGTGCGAAAGCGATTCTGTCGGTCGATATGCTGCCGGGCAACATGCGTTTCCAGGAGTACCCGTCAGGGACCAACGCGCCGGCCTTCACGGTGGGCAGCGACGACGGGTACGCCATGCGGGATCTGATCGCGTCGGCACCGGCAGGCCAGCCGGCGCGCGTCAAAGTGTCGCTCGGTGTGATGAGGGTACCGAACCTGAAGACGGCGCTCGTGTGGGGGACGTTACGCGGCGCGACCGATGAGACGGTCTACATCACCGCGCATCGCGACGGGTGGTTCGACGCTTCGGGCGACAATGCCGGCGGCGTCGCCACGATGATCGGGCTGGCCGAGTACTTCGCGAAAATCCCTCAAGCGCGGCGCAAGCGCACCATGGTGTTCGTCGGGTTGGACGGGCACCACAACAGCGGTCAGGGTGCGGCTGTCGGGGGCCGCTGGATCGCCGACCACAAGGACACACTGTTCGCAAAGACCGCGCTCGTCATCAACTGCGAGCATCCGTCGATCGTTGCGAGCTATGTGCGTCCGCGGTACGAGGAGAGCCGCGGCCTCGTACGGGCGAACACGTTCATGGCGCAACAGTGGTACGCGGGTGGCCCGACACATCCCGAGCTCCAGGCAATCGCCACGAAGGCGTTCCGGGAGTTCGGCGCGCCGATGTATCGCGAGCCGAACGTCAAACCGCCGCTGGGCGATCTCGGACGCATGTATCAGTTCGCGCCCGGCGTCGCCACGAGCGAGTTCTATCACTACTTCCACACCGATCAGGAGACGCCCGAGACGGTGCCCTGGACGGGCCTCGAAGCGATGACGCGCGCGTACGCGAAGATCGTCGACGGAGTGAACGAGCTGCCGCTCAGTGTCGTGCGAGGGGAGAAGAGCGGCACGAAGTGAGCCCGCCTGGCGAGGAGGTGGTCGGTCAGTGGAGGTGAAGATTTCACGAGCCCGTCCGCCCGGCGCCCGCGAAGGCATCGACCGCATCCTGCACTGACTCGAACATGCGTTCGCGACCGACGCGGGCAGAAACGTCGAGCCGGTCCAGTGCCGGTGCAACGTCCTCCACAGCAGAGAGCGCGACCGTGATGCCCTTCTCCTGCAGTTGCTTGATCGTCATGGCGAGGGTCAGCCCGCCCGTGTAGTCGATGTCGCTCATGCTCGCCAGATCCAGCACGAGCCACCGCACCGGGTGAGGGGCGCTCGTCACCACATCACGAACTCGCGCGGCAAAGTAGTCGGCATTCGCAAAGAACAGCGGCGCCTCGAAGCGGTAGACGATGAGGCCCGGTTCGGTTTCGATTCCCGGGAAGGCTTTCTCGACTTTCCACCTGCCGCCCCGCGCGGTCAATACGATGTCCTTGGGGTGGTATTCCTGCCTCACGTGATCGAGAACCGACAGGGCGATGGCGATGAACATGCCACGTTCGACGCCGAACCAGACGACGGCTGAAAGCGTCGCGACCGCGACAAGGAATGTCGCCGTTCGAAACCGGTAGATTTGCCGGAGGGATCGAAAATCGATGAGCTTGGCCCCGACCAGAAAAACAAGCGCAGCGAGCGCTGCGATCGGGAGTCGTTCGATGAGGGGCGTCGCAAACAGCAGCACGGCGAGGACGACAAGTGCCGTTGTCAGCTGCGCGATCTGCGTGCGCGAGCCCGCGGCATCGACGATGGCGGTCTTGGTCGGACTGCCGTTCACAACGAATGTGCCCGAGACGCCCGCCAGCACGTTCGCGACGCCGAGCGCGAGCAGATCCCGGTTCTCATCGAGCCGTTCGCCGTATTTCTGGGCGTAACTGCGCGCCGTCGCCGCGCTCTGCGCAACGATCACAAGGAACATCGATGCGCACGTCGGCAGAATGGCGATCGCCTCGTGAAGCGTCACGGCCGGCAGGCGCACGGCGGGTAACCCCGCTTGTACTCGCCCGACTACGGCAATCCCGTCGCGATCCAGCCGGAAGACCCACGTTGAAGCGATCGCCGTCACAACGGCGACCAGCGAGCCGGGGACGTGCTTCGCAAACTTCTCGAGAACCACGATCAGGCCAACCACAGAAAGCGACATGATCACCGTTGGCCACCGGGTCCGTCCGATCTCAGCCGCGACCGTCGTGACGTCGGCCCGAAGCCCGGCTCCGGCAGCGGGGATCCCGAGCATCTCCGGCAGCTGCGCGATGAGGAGTGACACGCCGACACCGCTCAGAAAGCCGACCAGCACGGTGCGAGAAAGAAAATCGGCGAGGAACCCGAGCCTGAGGATGGTCGACAACGCGAGACATACCGCCGTCACGAGCGCAGCCCCGCTGGTCAGCGCCGCCCAGTGATCCGTAAAGGGCGATGCAAGCCCTGTCAGTCCCGCGAACAGGATGGCCGCCGTCGCCGAATCGGCGCCGACCACCAGATGTCGTGACGAGGCGATCAACGCGTAACCGGCAAGCGGGAGCAGCATCGTGTACAGACCGGTGACGACGGGAGTGCCAACGATCTTCGTGTAGCCCATGCACTCGGGGATGGCCACGGCCGCAAGCGTGACTCCGGCCAGTACGTCGGATGCGAGCCACCGGCGCTCGACCACGATCGCCTGTTGAAACGGGACGCAATGTTTCACATTTTTCACGCCAGCCTGAATCGCTCGCCCCATAGTATGCTGGCAGGACGCATGAGAGAGCCTGTGACAACGCACCTACCGGTGAGCAGTGCGGACTGGACCCTGCAGACCGATTTGCGGTGCACCCATGACCTGGAGGGCCGGTTGCTCTCGGTAAGTGCCGCCGCAGCACGCGCCCTCGGCTACAACGTGGAAGACCTCCTGAAGATCCCGATCCGCGATCTGGTGGCCGCGGAGTACCGCAGCCAGTTTCAAGCCTATCTCGAGGATATTCGAAGAGATGGCCGGGCGAACGGCCTGTTGAACCTGCAAACGCGCGCCGGAGAAGACAGAGTGTGGGAGTACTGGAATTCGCTTCATGAAGGAGCGGGCGGTGCCATCGTCATGGGAGCGGCGCGCGACCTGACGGAGCGCGTGCAGAGCCGGCGGGCGCTGCGCGCCTCAGAGAATCGATTTGCCACGGCCTTCTATTCCAGCCCCATTGCGATGGCGATCACGACCTTGGCCGAGGGGCGGTACGTCGACGTGAACGAGGCGTTCGAGCGGCAAATGGGCTACGCTCGTGCCGAAGTCTGCGGGCGCACGTCGCTGGAGCTCAATGTCTGGCCCTCGCCCGACGACCGCAGGGCCATGGTCGCCACGCTGCTGCGCCAGAAGACCCTGCGAAGCCAAAACGCGCAATTCCGCACCAAGTCGGGCAGCCTGATTACGACGCTGTACTCGGCGGGCCTCATCACGCTCGATGGGCGGCCGTGCGTGCTGGCCGCCATCGCGGACATCACGGCACAAAAGCTGGCGGAGGACACGCTTCGCGAGAGCGAATCGAAGTTCCGCTTGCTGGCGGAGACGACGCTGTTCGGCATCTTCATTTATCGAGAAGACGGCGCGTTCTGTTATTTCAATTCGCAGGTGGAAGCCTTCACCGGATATTCGGCCGAAGAGCTCCACTCGATGACGGTCTGGGAGCTGGTCCACCCGGAGTTCAGGGATTTCGTCCGCGCGCGGGCACAGGAGCGTTACCGCGGGGACGACGTTCCACCCCGATATGAAATCAAGATCGTCACCAAAGGCGGTGACGTGCGCTGGATAGACTTCACCGCCGTGGTCATCGAATTTCAGCGCAAGCCGGCCATTCTCGGAACGGCCATCGACGTCACCGACAACCGGCGCAACGAGCAGCAGGCGAAGGAGCACACGGCGTTGCTGCAGACGCTCGTCGCGAACAGTCCGTTCGGCATCATGGTGGGCGGCAAGGATCACCGCATTCGATTCTGCAACCCGGCCTTTCAGCGGATCTTCCTCTATGGCGCGGACGAGGTCGTGGGGAAGGACCCAGACGAACTGGTTGGCCTCTCCGATGACGCGGAAGGACCGGACTTCAGCCGCCGCGTATTGAGCGGTCAGATCGTTCACGCGAATACGATCAGACGCCGGAAGGACGGGAGCAAGGTCAATGTCGAGCTCCACGCGATCCCGCTGATCTCGGAGAACGAATTTGCCGGGTGCTTCGGGATATACCAGGACATCACCGAGCGCGTGGAGTCCGAGGCGAAACTGCAGGCGCTTCGGGATCGTCTGACACGATTTCAAGATGAGGAGCGGGCGCACATCGCGCGCGAGCTGCACGATGACATCGGGCAGCGGCTCGCCCTGTTGGCGCTCCAGTTGGCGGAATTGCAGGAGGCGGCTCCTCATGCGGCGCCGTCGCTCGGCGAGCAGCTGGACCGCGCGGCGCGGCTCACCGGGGAGATCTGCAGGGATACCAATCGCCTTTCCCATCGCCTGCATCCCTCCCAACTGGCCTACCTCGGTTTGGCCAGGGCGCTCTCGGGTTTCTGCCAGGAATTCTCCCGCCAGACGCGAACACAGATTGATTTCGACCACCACGAGGTGCCCGAGCTGTCGTCCGAGATCCGGACGTGCCTTTATCGCGTCGCGCAGGAGGCCATCCGCAACGCTGAAAAGCATAGCGGCAGTCCTCGTATTCGCGTGCTGCTGGCCGGCAGGCCCGGTTCTATCTGGCTGTGCGTGTCGGATGGTGGCCGGGGCTTCGACCCGACGGCGGCGCAAAGAAGTACCGGGTTGGGGCTGGTGAGCATGGCGGAGCGGGTGCGCAGCGTGGGAGGAGAGCTGTCAGTCCGGTCTGAAGTCGATCACGGAACGCGAATCGAAGCGTCGATTCCTTTGTCGCCCCGCGCGAGCCCGGCCTCAGATCTTGACCGGGCTCTTCAGTGAGAATCGAAACAGCGTTTCAGCTGGTATTTCGACTTCCTTCTTGCCCGTGGCGGCAGCGACGCCGGTTCCGGCCCCGGCGCCAACAGCCGCGCCGATGCCCGCGCCCTTGCCGCCTCCGGTCAGGCCTCCAATCAGCGCGCCGACGCCGGCCCCCCCTCCGATAAGCTCGATATTTCGCTTTTTGTGAGCCTCGCTCGTCTTGTTCGTGAGCGAGGTTCTGATTGGATAATGGCGCCCGTTCGTATCGAATCCATCGAGCGTAATCCCGAGGACTGCACGGCCCTTCAAACGCCCGGACGCCTCGGACGTCGTGACGTGGCCGCTGAACCTGGTGCCCCGCGTGAGGACCTCCTCGCCATCGACCAGGACCGGCTGGTCGAGCGTTGCCTCAAACGTGTCGCCCGCCCGGTTGCGAACGGTGGACAGTGCACGATCGAGACGAACCGCGACGATGGCCCCCGACGGCACCTCGACTTCCCGCCCGACTGGCTTCGCGGAGCGCGCGTCCGTCGCGTTTGCGGCCTCAGTCGCCGCGTCGTTCCGACTCGAGGGACTTCCGCACGCCGCGACCGCGACGGCCATGTACACGATCGAGCTCGATAACGCTGCTCTCATGACTCACCCTCGCATGGACCAACGCACTACCGATCACGGTCGTGCCGACCGTAATCGCGATCTCTGTCCCGATCCCAGTGGTGGTCGTGCTCGAACCGCCCGCGGTCTCCATCCCAATAGCCGGGATAAAATCGCTCGCCGTCGTGTCGAGGTCCGACCCAGCGCGCGTCCTGGTAGGGCGGTCGGGTCCAGTACCCGTTGTGCCATTTGTAGTGGTTGCCGACAGGGTACCAATACCCCTCGACCCACACGAACTCCGGTCCGGGAGGTGGGGGTGGGGCGTAAACCACGCGAGGCTCGGGCGGCGGGCCGATTCTGATCCCAATCGACACCTGCGCGTTGACGCTCGATCCAATTCCGAGCAGGATCAGGATCAGTAACGCGGTCGTCTTCGCAAAGCTCCGCATCGTGCAGCCTCCTTCTGCGACACTGGCTGTAGAGCTCTGCCTGCAACGGTCGCGCCATGCCGATTTGCGCTGCCGGGCGCCGAGACTTTCCCCAACATCAGACAGATTCGTAACGCGCTCCGCACAACGGTGGAAGGGGAATGCTCATTCTGGCATCCAAGCGCGGCATCCCGGGCGAGCAACCGCACGAAAGTTGAACGGACGCCGGTGTTCACCTATCATCTGCCCAGTCAACATCGCTTAGAAGGAGCCGCTATGCGCCGTTCTCTCCCGGCCCTCGCCCTTGTCCTCATCTGCACCAGCAGCGCGGTTGCTCAAGACGACGACACCCTTGGTTCGTCGACGATGCGACCGGTGATTCGCGGCCGTCAGGCGGCCGTGACGTCGATGAAAGCTGAAGCGACGGAAGTCGCGCGCCGGATCCTGCAGGCCGGCGGCAACGCGTTCGACGCGGCGGTGGCGGGACAGGCGGCGCTTGCGGTGACCGACTTTCCCTCGAACGGTGTGGGCAGCGACGCCGTGATCCTCCTGTACGACGCGAACGCCAGGCGCGTCATCTCCATCAATGCCGAGCCGCGAGCTCCGCGGTTGGCGACGATCGAGTGGTACCAGAAGAACAACGGCGGCAGGCTGCCGTCGAGCGATGGCCTTCTCTCGGGCGGCATCCCCGGTGTCGTCGACGCCTGGTACCTGCTGCTCGACAACTGGGGAACGATGACGTTCGAGCAGCTGCTCCAGCCGGCCATCCAGCTCGCCGAAGAGGGGTTCCCGCTGAGCGAGCGCCTGGCCCGAGCGCTCACGACGACGAAAAAGATCCGGCAGTATCCGTCCACGATGCGCGTGTACCTGCCGTCGGGCGAGGCCAAGGCCGGCGATATCTTCAGGAATCCTGACCTGGCGCGGACGTTGAGAAAGCTCGTCGAAGCCGAGAAGGCCGCCAGCGCGAAGGGTCGACACGAAGCGTTGAAAGCGGCGCGCGACCGTTTCTACAAAGGGGACATCGCGCGGGAGATGGCGAGGTTCTCCGAGGAGCACGGTGGCCTCTTCCGCTACGAAGACTTCGCAGAATACGCGGCGAAGATCGAGACGCCGGTTTCGAGTGACTACCGTGGGTACCAGGTCTTCAAGAATCCATCCGCGAGCCAGGGGCCGACCGAGCTCATCGCGCTGAACCTGCTAGAAGGATACGACGTGAAGAGCATGGGGCTGAACAGCGCCGATTACATTCACACGAGCATCGAAGCAACCAAGCTCGCGATGGCCGACCGCGAGAAGTTCCTGGGGGACACGGACTTCATCAAGATTCCGTACGATGCGCTCCTGTCCAAGGACTATGCGCGCGATCGCCGCAAGCTCATCGATCCGCAGAGGGCGTCTCTGGAGCTCAGGGCGGGTTCGCCGCTCGCGAGGCCGAGCGATCAACCGGATCCGCCGCTCCGCGTCAATCTGGAGGGCGAAAGCGATCACGAAGGCGACACCAGCTATCTGGCGGTCGTCGACAAGTCTCGCAACATGGTGAGCTTCGAGCCGAGCTTGCACAGCGGTTTCGGCACCGGCGTCGTCATGGGCGAGACCGGCATCCTCTTCAACTGCCGCGGCGACTATTACTCGCTGGTTGCGGGCGAAGCTAATGCGCTCGAGCCCGGAAAGCGACCGCGCAGCACCTTGCAAAGCACCCTCGTGCTGAAGGATGGTCGGCCCTTCATGATTACGGGAAGCCCGGGAGGCGACGACCAGGTGATGAGGACGATTCAAACGCTGATGAACGTGGTCGACTTCGGGATGAACATCCAGCAGGCGATCGAGGCGCCGCGCTGGTCGACGCGCAGCTTCCCGGCTTCCCCGTTCCCTCACACGATGTACCCGGGCGAGATGTCGGTTGAAGCACGGGTCCCGGAAGCGATCCGACAGGCGTTGATCTCCCGCGGTCACAAATTGCGCGTCTCGGGGCCTTGGACGCAAGGCTCGAATGCTGGCATCGTCGTCGATCAGGCGAGTGGCGTGCTGAGCGCAGGTGCGGATCCCCGCGTGGAAGCCTACGCGTGGGCATGGTGAGACCGCGCGCGGCGTAGTCTTCTTCCTCATCGTCAGCGTCCTGGTCGCGGATCCTTCGACCGCCGGCGCGCAGCCACCGCCGGCCGCGGTCGTCGTCGATCGGGACTTGACGGTCGCGGCGGGAACGACCGACGTGCTCGCGCTTCAGCGCGCGCTCGCAAGTCTCGAAGACGAGCTCCTGCCAACGCACTTTTCGGAAGCGACGCGGTTGACCCATGCCCTTGGCATCGGGTACCGGCTCGGGAAATGGCTCGCGCTCGACCTGCCGCAGGACTGGTTCCTGATGGTGGTCGCCCACGAAGTGTTCGGTCACGGCGCCCGTCTCCGAGAGATCGGCGCATCCGACGTGACCTACAGCTTCGATGCGCCGCCGCCGTACGGCGGTGGCGGTGGATCCACGATGTTCGACGAAAACGTATTGATCGTGGCGACGCGCGCGGACGTCCTTGGGATCGATGCCGCCGGCATCGAAGCACAGAATGTGCTTGCGGACACCATCGGCCGGCAAGCGGTCGCCGGCGGCGCGTTGTCGTATCGCGACGCGTGGCTCTATTTCCAGTCGCGAGTCGCGGGTCTTCAGTACATTCAGAGCGTCACGCCGCAGTCGCCGCCGGGGCATGACGTCAGGGACTTTCTTCTCGACTTCAACGCGGGCTGCCAGCCGCCTGTTTGCGTGCCGCTGACGGCGACGTCCTTGAAGCGCCGCGCGCTGCTGATGCTGGGCGATCCCGTCCTTGCCTACTCGGCTTATGGGTTTGCCGTGTCGTACCTGGTGCAGGGCCGGGCGGTCGCCGCGGTGCCGATGATTCCGCTGCCGCACGACGTGCGCTACCTGCCGGCAGTCGCGTTCGCGATGACGCCGTACGGCACGGAGTGGACGACCGAACACAACCTGCGCGTGGGCGAACGCCTGACACGGATTTCTCTGAGGTTCGGCGACGCGGGGGTGTCGCGTCCGTGGGGAGCAGGCGTGGTCGCCACGCGCGTGGCGCGCGTCGGACCCGTCGTCGCCGACGTCTCAGCCGATTTCTGGCGGCAGCCTCCGCTCGATGCACCGCCTTCGTCCCCCGCGCTCACTGCCGGCGGCCTGGCGGCGATCACGGCGCGCGCAGCCCTCGGCGGTCAAGGGTCGTCCGGCCGCCTGGGAATCACGACGCAAGTGGGCTACAAATCCGCCGGCTTCGTGCCTGGTGAGCGGCTGCGATCGGGGGCGATTGTGCGGGCTGGCCTGACGGTCGCGCTCGACCGATCGTCGCAGACTGGTTCCTGACGGGCCGGTTCCGCGACGAAGACGTCATTGGACGTGCGGTTACCCCCCGAAGACGTCATTGGAATTTCAGCTCTGTACTCGCCGCGCGGCCCGCCCGATACCTCTTGGCGCCCCTCGCACAGTCCTCATCGTGCCGCGGTACAGCGAGTTGCCATTCGTTCGCCTGAGTCGGCACAGCCCTTGCCGCATTCGATCCGGATGCAGATCTGTCCAAACTGCGCCAACGAGCTGGACGACGTCGACATCATTTGCGCGTCTTGCGGTCACCTGGCGCCCGCACCCACCCAGCCCCCTGCGTCGCCGCCCGTTGCTGCCGTCCCCGGTTGGGGGGCGGTCGTCGTTCCCGGCGTCGCGGCCGCGAAACCGAAGAAAGGGAACCGCAACATCGTTCTGGCTTCGGCCGCAATCGGGGCGGCTGCGGTGGTTCTCCTCGCCATGGTGTTCATCGTGCGCTCGGTCAGCAGCAGCGCTCAGGCGAGAGGGTCCGCTCAATCGACCTCGACCACGGACGCGACATCCGCCAGTGTCGTCGCGCCGGGCCGCATCACGCAACCCGATTCGACGAGCGCGCCCAAGTGGACCCGCACGCGTCAGTCGCTGTGGGCGACCGACGGCTCCCGGACGATCGGCTTCGAGGTGGAGGCGGAGCGGGATGTTCCCGTCTACATGGATCGCGTGCGGCCGGTCCTCGCCGTTCGGTGCATCTCACGGCAGACCGAGGTGTTTGTCGTGCTCCGTTCGGCGCCGAGCATCGAGCGCGGCACCGATACGCACACCGTGCGCATCGGGCTCGACAACGAGTCGCCTGTCGAGGAGCGATGGCTCGACTCGAGCGACATGCATGCGTTGTTCTCGCCAGATGGGAAAGCGTTCGTCGCTCGCATGGCGGCCGCGCGCCACCTGCGCTTCGGGTTCACCCCGTTCAACGCGCCGCCTGCGGTGGTCGAATTCGACGTTCACGGTTTCGACGGGCCGCTCGCTGCGATGGCGAAGGTCTGCGCTCCCGGGCCGAAGCGTGGATCCTCACGGCTCGACTAGCCGTCCAATTGTCAAAAGTCGAATTGCGCGCCGAACTTCACCAGCCGCGCGTCGAAGGTCGACGTCGGTCTCTGCCACGTTGCCCCATTCGATCCATAGTTGTTGTTGGTCCAGAGTGCGTAGCTGCCGTTCATCACGTTATAGACGTCGACATTGAGCTGGAATTTGCGGCTGCCCGAGCGGAAGATCTTGCTGAGCCGCACGTCGAGCTGGTTAATCCGATAGTCGAAGTATTGCGATAGCGGCTGCAGGAGATCGACCTGCAGCGCCTTGACGTTGCCCGACAGCGGCCGATTGAGTCCCGTGATCTGCGCGTTGCCGAACGTGTAGATGGCCCCGTAGTTGGGCCCGGGAATGCTCTGATACACGGCGGCGGCCTGCAGGTCCCACGGCAGCGGGACGGACCCGTTGATCTTCACCAGATTCTGATAGGGGTTCCCCGTTTCGCAGCCGACGGCCACACCGCTCTGGATCTGATACTTCAGGTCTTCCGGCGAATTGACGAGGACGCACTGGTTGGACTTCGAGGTGGTGACGCCGGGCCACGTCGTGAGCAGGCTGATCGAGTTGCCGATGTTCCAGCCGCCCGAGATGTTGATGCCGCGCGGCAGCCGCGCGATGACGTTGACGTCCGCGCCGTTGTAGTACTCGCTGGCGTTGCCGAAGTTCGACGCGAGCGTCACGACGTTGTTGACGAGTCCGAACTTGTTCGGATTGATGTCGTACAACCCGCAGATCGGCTGCCCGCTGACGCTCGCTGGCAGACGCGAATCGACCGGCGCGGTGATGCAGTAGGGGCTGAAGTCGGTCGGGTTGACCGCCGTGTTGCGCGTGACCGTGAAGTTGCCGTACTCGGTGCGATAGAACCCGGCCGTCAGCGCCACGCCGTTCGCCAGCTGGCGTTCCACGGCGATCGAGCCGGACCAGTTGTACGGACGCTTGCCCCACCCCTGAATCCAGCTGGGATCCGGTGCCGTCGTGATGATCTCTTGGCCGAAATTCTTGTTCGCCATCGTGCCGCACGTGTCGCCGCCGAACCCGTTGGCGTTGGGATTGCGGAGATCGCAATTCGGGACCATTTCGGGGAACCACGCCCGCGTCGTTGTCCACGATCGGCTGGTGCTCGTGACGATCGCGCTTTGCGGATTGAAGGTCTTGCTCATCACCCACGACACCAGGCCGACATAGCGACCCAGCTGTCCCTTCACGGCCGTTTTGCCGTCGCCGAACACGTCCCAGACGACGCCGACGCGGGGATCGATGTCGTGCCAGCAAGGGATGCAATCCATCCCGGGCAGAACGTGCGCATCAACGAGCGGCCCGGCGAACGTCGTGACCGGATCGGCCTTCGTGCGGTGGTACTCGTAGCGCAGGCCCAGATTGAGCGTCACCCTGTGAAACGTCCATTGATCCTGCAGGAAGATGCCGAGATCCGGCCGGATCTTGACTTCGCTGTTGGAGTTGGTTGGCGACGCATATTCCGTCAGCGAGATGGGTGTGCCGTTGCTGAACGTGACCGTGAACGGCGTCGGACCGCGATCGACGTAGGACTGATACGGCAGGCTCTCGTCTACGGCGAAGCCCGCCTTGAGGCGGTGCGAGCTCGTGGCATAGGTCATCGAGAAGCGCTGCTTGAACGGGCGCTGCCCGGTGCGACTCACGACCGGACCGTTGCCGTTGAACGGGAACGACAGCGTGGGATCCCGGTAGAGCCGGTTGGTCGGTATGCCGGCACACGGGTTCGCGGAGGTGTCCTGCCACGAGTTGAAGAGGAGCACCCCGGCCTCGAAGAGCAGGTGGCCGCTCGAGGTGTTATTCCACGTGCCCATGAACAGCTGCGGGCGGTTGCAGTATGGATTGCCCGATTCCATCGACGCGACGCCCCCGTTCAGGTAGGCGAAGTTGTTCGGCTGGTTGTTCCACTGAAACTCGTAGAACGCGTTCACCTTGTTCTTCTGATTGATCTGCCACGTCAGGCGAACATCGTCCGAGCGGAGATCTTCGGCCGCATCGCCGGGTTCGAAGGCGCGACCGTTGGTGCCATCGGCCGGCGTGAAGACCGGGTCGTTGAGCGTCACGTCGTGAAAAAGATTCGCGATGCGCTCCTGGCGCCCCCACCGACGGTGCGCGGTCATGAACCACAGCTTGTCGGCCACGATCGGCCCCGCCAGCACGGCGTTGACATCGTAGACCAATCGAGTGCCACTGTTCGTGATCGCCCCCGCGGCCCTGAGCGCATCGTTCATGTTGTCCGCCTGCAGGTTGTGGTTCGTGCCGCTGGCGAACAACGTCCCGCTGAAGCGATTGCCGCCTTCGCGCGGAATCACGTTCAGCACCACCCCGTTGCTCGTGTACTCGGCCGATGTGCTGCCGGTCGGCGTGTCGACCACGATCTCCTGCGCGGTCAGCGCGTTCACAAAGAAGGTGCGGCCGCTCCCTTCGCCCTCGAACCAGTTGAAAGACATCCCGTCGAGCAGCATCTTCGTGTCGCCCTGCTTCGACCCGTGGAGCGACGCGCGCGAGCTCGTCTCCCCCTTGCTGCCGCCGACGTCCTGCGCGTTGGTCGGCGACTGCAACGCCGGCGTCAGCGCGTAGAAACTGAGCAGCGTCTTTGCGCTGGGGACAGCGTCGAGCAAGGCTTTGGGCAACACCGTCTGGCGGGTCACCGTCTGCGTGTCGACCAGGGGGGACGCGCCCGACACGGTCACGCTCTCTTCGATGGTGCCGATGCGCAGGTTGGCGTTCACGGTGGCATTGAAGCTGGGCGGGAGCTCGAGGCCTTCGCGCCTGAGCGTCGCGAAGCCGCCAAGAGTGAATGTCACGGTGTATGTGCCGGGAATGAGCTCCACGATACGGTACTCGCCCCGCTCGTCGGTGACGGCCGCACGGACTTTCTCGATGAGGACTGGGCTGCTGGCTTCAACGGTGACGCCGGGGAGCACGGCCCCGGACGTGTCGGTGACGACCCCGCTGATGCTCGCGGCGCTTGTGCCTTGCGCGAATGCCGACGCCGTGACCGGGACAAGGAACATCGGGACGAGAAGACCGAGGCAGAGGCGTCGACACATGGATGGCTCCTTTCCCATGTACACGCGTTATCCGACTGGTCCGACGCGTCAGGAGGGACGAATGGCGCACGATACGCCCCGGGTTTGGCGTTGTCAAACGATCGCCGTCCTCGCGAGTTTCGGAATTAAGAACGAGGAACGGCTTTAGGGCCGCGCAGGACCATTCACCGTGACGGTGAACTCTTTCTCGTCAGTCAACTCACCGTCGTTCGCCCGCGCTCTGAGCACGTACGTACCCGGCTTGGTGAACGTCGCCGTGGAGGTCGCTCGGCCGTTTTTCACGGGAATGGTGGCGAGATCGAAGGTGACCGGCGCAGGCCCGCGCCACACGAGCCAGTTGACGACCAGCCCCTGGGGGCCTTGAGCTCCGCCCTGACGGCCTCGCCCGGCAACCGACGGGACATTGACCGGTATCTCCGGCTGGTCGGCGAGCGGTTTGAGGGTCGGTGGAGTCTCTTGTCCCACTGCCCGCGGAGGCGGCCCTTTTCTTGGGGTCGGGAGCCCGTCATCCTGCACTTCGGCGGCCAGGGCGAGCGTGTCCGGCAGGGTCACCGTCGACGGGACGTTGAGGGTGAGCGAGGGCGGCTTGTTCTTGAGCGACTCGGCGTTCCGAGTTTTTCCTGCGTAGATCGGATCGATCTGCCATTCCGGTTGGAGCCAGGCCACCGCCTTCTCCATGACCCCGCGGACCGTGACGCTCCAGACGAGCTCCTTGTCGCCCCAATCCTTCGGGATCTTGACGCTGAATTCCTTGCGATGAATTCGCGTGCCGAAGACAGTCGGTTGACCGCGATCGTTCGCGCCCGGTTCGAATTTGTTATCCGGACCCACCGGCAGGATCAGGCTCTCCGCGTAATTCCGGTTGAGGTATCCGAAGTACATGGACACGCTGCCATCAGGGTCGTACGCCCACCCTTCAAAAATGGGCTGCAGGCTCTGCCCGGAATTGAACCTGAAACCGAACGGGTCGGGATTTCCCTGCGCACCGGCGCGATGCGGGGTCGCCAGCACGAGCGAGAGAGCCGCTGCCGCGAGTCCGCATCGCCACCAGTACGAGACCAGAACGTTCATGGCGGCCTATGGCTGCTGCCGATCGGTCGTGGTCCTTGGCTGTGGCGCGGTTTTGCGCGCCGCGAGCTCCGCTTTGTACTCCGCGTCGGTGAGATCGTACCAGCCGATCCAGGAGAAACCCATCTCGTCGATCGTGCGCCCGGTTCCGGCGCCGACCCAATTCTTCGGATCAGGGTTGTACTTGTTGGCCGCCGTGTTGTCGAACCAGCTGATGACGTGCAGCAAGGTGCCTGCCGGCACGATCGGCGCCACTTCGTCCTCGTAGTTGTAAATCGTGTGCCAGTTGTAATTCCAACTCGCGCACGTGACCGTTTCGGTCTTCACCGGCTCGCCCGGATAGATCAATTCGAGACACTGATACTTGCCTCGAATGTGCATGTGCGGCTGCCACGCCGTCAGCTTCGCCGCGGAGTTGAGGCGGGTATAGCCATCACGCCGGACGATCGAGTTGGCCGGGATGTCGAGGTCCGGGGCGGATTCCTGCCCGAGCTGCTTCGACCATTGAACGTGCTTGGGCATGTACCCCTTGGGGTAGAACACAATCCCGAGCTCGATCTTCGCCTGGACTTCTGCACCGATGGAGTGGAAGTGATAGCTGACCCTTGCGTTCTGTCCCGGCTTCAGCAGCATGCCGGAATCGGGCGCGGCAAATGTTGCGTTCTTGCCCGACGCGTACTCGACGAGGAACAGCCCGCTCCCGCCTCCGGCATCGTCACCCATTTCACTCTCGTCGCCCGGTTCGACCGCGTACGAAAGGGCGTGGTGGACCACCTTACGGGAGTCGGCGTCGACCACCCGACTCTGAATGGCCTTGATGTAGCGATCCTCTGTCGTACCGATCGCTGCCGTCAGCGTGCCGTACAAATCCGGACCGACCGCCGGCATCTTGAACGCCGGGTATTTCACGATCACGTCCGGCGTGCCGATCCTCCAGGTGGTCACGTCATCGAAGTCTGGCGCGGTTGGCATGTCGGCTGGGTTCCCCTGCATGGCACCCGTGTCGACCCACTTGATGATGGTCGCGATCTCATCGTCGCCTAACGACGGATCGTTCTTGTACTTCTGGATGCCGATCGTCTTGTCGAGGAACCACGGCGGCATCTCGCGCCTGGTGACGCGCTGCTTGATGGATTGCGCCCAGGGCCGCGCGTCGGTGTAGGTAAGGAGCGACATCGGCGCGATTTCGCCGGGGCGATGACATCGGACGCACGATCGGTACAGAATGGGCGCGACGTCCCTCGTGAACGTCATTTGGCCCTCCGTTGCCGGCCGCTGCTGAGCGCCCGACACCGTGGCCGCTGCAAGGACCCCGGTGGCGATCGCCGCCAGACTGAGAAAGCCAGACCTGAAAAACGCGTGGTTGCGGACAACAGTCCTCATGGCGGACCTCCCCCATCTGTGGAGTCGCGACCTATGCGAGCTCCACACAAAACCACGGGTCCAGACTGTCTGCCTCTGGAAGCGAATTGTCAAGAGTTTGCGCTACGTGGAGGGGAGCTGGCCGGCGGCGTTCCAACCGGCTACAGGTCGGTCGCTGTCGCGGATGAGGTAGCGACGGGAAAGTGCATGAGGGCACGTTTACCCTCTGGACGGCGTCAAATTCGTTACCTGGCGTTACACTTGCGTCTGCGGTCAGTCGAGGACCTCAGCCGAGTGAACACGTAGACGCGCCGACCCGGGAGGCTGCGGACACGAGCGCCGAGCCGAGGCGGCGACGACACGATACGCGAGGTAAGCGATGGCAGACCGGCGCGGTGTTCCCATTGTCCTGACGGCGCCCCTCACCGAAAGCATCGATCACGCCGGCTTCTTCATCCAGATGTCGTTGGCGTCCATCCCTGAATGGATGGAGTGGGTGATCGACAAAAAGTACCCGGCGTGGCGGGAGGTCCCGACGACTGCGGGCGGCCACGCAGGCACGGCGCCGGCGGGCCTGCGCGTGCTCGAAGCGGTGCTCGCGCGAGAGTTTGGACGCGACCAGGTTGCGGTGTGCTATCCGGAGCAGTTGCCCGATTGCATCGGCGACGCCACGCGTGTCGTCGCCGTCTCGACGCACAATCCCCTCGGCACGACGTTTGCCGCCGGCGTGTACGCCTCGATTTTCGGATCATCGCGCGAGCCCATCAACGCCTTGTACGCGCGGCGCATGTTCGCCGCCATCCAGGACGCCCGACGGCACTATCGGTTTTCAGTCATCCTCGGGGGATCCGGTGCCTGGCAGATTCAGGAAACCGGGAGCCGCACCGAATTCGGGATCGACACCGTCGTCAGCGGTCGGGCGGAGAGCCGGGACGTAGTGGAGTTGTTCCGCCGCGCGCTTGCCGGGGAGCCGTTGCCCGAGCACGTCGATGCGAACCACCCGTTCGACGCCGGGCAGCTGATTGTGCCGGAGGCGCGCACGTCCTTCGGCGTCATCGAAATGACCACCGGCTGCGGGCGACGCTGCGCGTTCTGTCAACCCGATCTGAATCCGCGAATCTCGGTGCCGAAGGCCGCGATTCTCAAAGCCGTCGCGGCGAATGTCTCGGCCGGCAACAACCAGGTGTCCTTGGCGACCGAAGATATGTTCATCTGGCGCACCGACGAAGCCGGGCTCCCCTTTTTCGTGCCGAACCGGACGGAGCTGCTCGATCTGTACCGCAGCATCGTCGAGTACCCCGGGGTCGAGCAAATCACGCTGTCACATGCGACCATCGCCCCGGCCCTCGTCGACCCCGACCTGATCGGGGAGCTGAGCGCGATGCTCCTCGATCGGAGCCCGATTCAGCTGCGATCGATCAGCACTCATCCTGATGGCCGTGCCCTGGCCCCCCTCATCGGGATCGAGACCGGCTCCGTACGAATCGCGCGCCAGATCATGGCCGGCAAGGGGTTGCCGTTCGACATCAAGGACTGGCCCCATATCGTCCTCAACGGGCTCGAGGTCTTGAACCGGCACAACTGGTTCCCCGTCTGCACGCTGATCGTCGGTTCACCTGGCGAAACGGACGAGGATTCGATGGCGACACTCGACTTGCTCTATGAGGTTGAGCGGCGCGGCCTCAACTGCATGTGGGTCCCGTCCATCTTCACGCCGCTCGTCCGGACACGCATGGAGAACGGCGAGGGCATCCGCGAGACGCAGCATCTCTCAAAGCTGCAGTGGCAGGTCATCTTGAAGGCTTGGGCCGTCGCCTCCCGGATTGGCCTGCAGACCACGTGGGGCAAGGTCTCGTTCGGGATTGGCGCGCTGGCGGTCTGGGTGGCGAGGCTCAGGCGTGTGAACGGTCCGAATTTCACCTGGCCGCTCGTTCAATTCTCTGGCGTCGTTCCGGAGCGATGGCTGCAACGCGCCGGCGTGCTCTATCGCGCTCGGCCGCTCCCCTTGCGCACCCGCGAGGATTTGCTCGCCACGGTTCGCCCCGCCTGGCGAGATGCCGTCCAGGCGGCTCGCGCAGGGGGACAGGCGCGGCCCGCGCGCCGCCTCGCGATGGTGACGCACTGACTGGACCAGCGGTATGGCGGGTGTGAAACGGAAGCCTGATCCCCGGCGGGACGTCAGTCGACCTTGCGCGTCACTCGACCTTGATTGATACGCCTTTTCGCCTGTCGGCCGACAGGCGGTCGATCCGAGCGTCGATTACGGCTCGCAGGCCTTTGAGGATCTCGACGCGCGCGTTCGTGAAGTGCTGAGACACTTCCTCGGACGGCACGCAACTTCGAAGCAGGTGGTCAAGGTCTCTCCCGAGCCTCGCAAAAGGACCCTCAGCGGCGGCGCGGGCGCTGGCTGAATCGTTGCCGGTCGGACTCATGGGCTCTCCTTCATTTCCACAGTCAGCATACCGTGTTCGAGCCGGGCCTTGCTCGGGACGAGGTGCGCCATCGATATCGGCAGCCCGACATGACGTTTGAGCGTGCCAATCTGGATGACGAGCTCGTCGCCCTTCTTGAACAGCTCGACGTCGCTCTTGCTGGCAAACGGCAGCTGCAACTGTACAACGTATTGCCCATTCTGCTTGGCAAACGTATACGGGGAGTGCACGGTCGTGACCGCGGCCGGATCCTCGCCGTCGGGGTACAACACAGAGGCCAGTTCCTTCAATCGCTCTTCCCCGAACACTTCGCGTGACAGGAGCGGCACGCGGCGAACCGGGATCGGAGCGAAATACTCCTCGCTCTCGACCAAAATCCGCTGCTGAGAGCGTTGCCACTCGTCGAAGAAGCTGTCGACCCCCTGCTGGGGAAGCATACGATTGAGGACGATGCGATCGATGACAAGCCCGTGCAATGAGAAGTACACGAACGCGCGTTGGGTTTCGCGCAGTACCATGCGTTCCGCGTTCGTGACGAGGCGGACGCTCGTGGTGGCCGGGTCGGTCAGCTGCTCGTTGAGCCCCTCGAGCCGCTCAGACAGATCGAGGATGTTGGCGAAATAGCGGTCGGGCGGCAGCTCGACCGGCGAGACGCGATTCGCGATGGGCCGTACCGCCCGCATGAGCGTCCGCTGGACCGGAAAGATGTGCTTCATGTACCAATCGAGCGTTGTGGGCATGCTCACGAAGCGCAGGCTCTCGGCCGTCGGCGCGCAATCAAGCACGATCACGTCGTATCGCCGGTCGCGGACGTACTGGTTGACGTACATCATGGCGCTCAGTTCTTCCATGCCGGGAAGAATCGCGAGCTCTTCTGCCTCGATGTCGGCCACGCCGGTCGTCCGGAGCACTGACGCCACATAGCTGGCAATCTCGCGCCAGTGTCGCTTGAGCTCGGCCTGGATGTTGACCTCCTGCACGTCGAGCCCTTCATTGATCGGATACGGATCCGCAGTCCGCTTGCTGAACAGGTCGACGTCGAGCGCGAACGCATCGGCGACGCTGTGGGCCGGATCGACGCTCATGACGAGCGTGTGCTTCCCCATCTGTGCGAGCCGGAGCCCCGTCGCCGCTGCGAGGCTCGTCTTGCCGACTCCGCCTTTTCCCGTGAACAACAAGATCCTCATGGTGGCCGCCTTGTTCAACTCATAGCATTTTACGGCGGTGCCGTATCATCTTCTTCAACCCCGATGCCCACCGCTGACCACGCGGCGATTTCCGGCTTTCTCGGGACGCGCGTCGATCGTGGCGACGTGCCGGCCGTCGTTGCCGCGGTCAGCAATCGTGACGCGCTGCTGTAACGTCCGGCGTCGGCTATCCATTCCTCGCACCCGTGCTCGCGCGTTTGAGTACCGCCGGAACACGCGACCGAGATCTGCCGCTCCTTCACGATCCTGGCGCGAGGTGGACCTATGGTCCGAACACCGCAATCCTCGGCCGCGTCGTCGCCCGGGTGTCAGCAGGTCGAACACATCCTTCATCACGATTGCTGCGCGCTCCTGCGGATGAAGCGACTGGAAACCGTTCGCGCGCCGACCGTCGCACGCCTTCGGATTGTCCAGCGCCGTGTCCGTCTTGCCGAGCAGGCTGAAGACTCGCAACAGCGTGTCCTGGACGAGGTCTTCAGCGTCCCAGACGTTGCCGGTGAGCTGCCAGCAGTACGCGAGCCTACTGCCGCGATGCGGCCGTTGTCCTCGAGACCGGCGCCGCCGTAAGCGGGAGGCGCTGGTAGGTCCCGCCCAACGGTTTCTGATTGACGCCCGGCTTGGAGTAGTCGCAGACGCCGCCTGGGAAGATCTGCCGGAGCTCGCGGATCTGGTCGGCGGTGAACGTTGTCTTGTAGTCCCTCGCGTCGATTGGCTTGAGCTCACACTTGAGCACGTCATCGGCCAACGGCGCGCCCGCGACCAGACGCGGGGTCGAGTGTGGGGGATAGAGCGAGAGGCATCGGCCGGCGGCCGTCGCGCTGAGCGGCTCATCGATGCGCGTACCGTCAGCAGTGAAGCAGCCGTCCACGGCCCCTTTGGGCTTTGCGCGGACGACCTTCTCGATCGCCGGCGCCGCGGACGCGTCCTTCGCGAGCGCGTCGAGCCATTGACTCATCGTGTCGATCGCCAGACCGGTCACCGTCGTGGCGACATTCGCGCTGCCGCCGTTGGGGAATATCCAGACGATCTCGTTGTCCGCGCGGCCGTTCGCCTTGCGCATCCGTTCGCGGATGGTGAAGTCGCGATCGAACGTGTGAATGTCGCCCAACGGATCGTTGTAGCTCCGGTAATGGAGGATCGGCAGCGAGCCGAGTCCGCCCGATGCGGCGTCGAGGCGCCCCGCCACGTACGCGAGTCGGACGGCTTCCGGATCGGCGACCGTGCGCTCTGCGCGGAGATGGCCGTCATTGTCGTAGCCACCGATCTTCTGGTTGAGATCGAGGAATTCCGCCGGCGTGATGGCCCCGCGCTCGAGCGCCCTCAGGCCGTACTGCACGCCCACGTTGTCGAGCGAGCGGCGCGCGAAGCCGGTGTTCGGGTCGCGACCGAACGTGGCAAAGTTCGTGTCCCACATGGTGCAGCGGGCGCCCTTCGGATTCGTCGCCGCGTCGTACACCTGATCTTTCGGGATTCCGCACCCCTGCGCGAAGTCGGCGACGATGACATTGATGAAGCTCCGATCCCAGCTGGTGCACGTACCCCGCGTGTAGCCTTCCACAGCTGTCTGTTTCTCCTGCGTCCACGTCGCCGGGTCGGTCTTGTAATAGTTCAGCAGCAGCCGGCAGTCCGTGACGCTCGGGCGCACGCTTATCGAGTCCGCGAACGTCAGACTGGGCAGCAGGCCGTCGAGGAGGCCGGGGAAGTTCTGCGCGATCAGCAATTGCTGAATCGATCCGCCGGAGCCGCCGAAGCCCACCGTCCACTTGGGAAGGCCGTAGTGCTTGATGAAGTGCTCTTTGATCATCATCAGCGCCTCGCCCGACAGCGCGTCGTTGCAGTGCTGCTGCATGACATTCTGAGTGGAGATGGCGTGCGCGAAGCCGCGCGAGAGGGCGGCATCGAAGATGGCGTTGATCGCCTGGTTGGTCCCCTGATTGTAGTTGGTGCCACAGCCGCCGCCGAACGTCATCATGAACGCGTGATTCCAGCCCGGTCCCGGCGTCCACGGGCTGGTCGCGGTTTGCCAGGGATCGTCGAGGATGGCGATGCGATAAATCGATCGATTAATGGTGCCTGATTCGACTCGTACGATGTAGGGTACCGTCCGGCCGTCACTGGTCGTCGTCTGACCGATGTCCCCGGGACGCGTCGCCGCCGGGTTGAGTGCCTTGAACGAGGAGGCGGCACCGCGGCCGCGGCCACCGGCAGTCGGCGGCTCCGTGGACTTGTAGAAGTACTCGATCTGCGTGCGCGCGGAGCAGTCGGCGTCGAGCGGCTCGCCCAGGCCCGACTCCACGGTTTTGCAGAGAAAAGGCGTCAAGTGATCGCCCGAGACGAGCGGCCCTGTGATCGGGTAGTTCGTGACGTCGAGGCGCGCCGTGTGCGATCCGGCCTTGGCGACGATCGTGTTGCGGCCGATCTTCAACCCGTCGACGAGACCGACGAGCGACGGCCGAGCCGCGTCGGCGTGAAATGCCGCGGTCGCCTCGCGATCGTTCACTCTGACCGTGACGTTCGACAGCGTGCCCGACGCGCTCCGAATTTCGACGAGCGCATCGCCGCCGCTCACCATGTCCGGGCGGCTGGAGAGCGTGGCCAGCGTGAGAGCATCCGCGGCCGGTTTGGGCGGCGCGCCGGATAGGCTGACCGCGACGGCGAAGACGAAGGCAACGGCGAGCGCGCTCAAAAGTCTCATGAAGGTTCTCCGGCCTTAATTTGGCGACTGTCGGGGGCGAGGGTCAACCAATTTCTGGTCGAACGCAGTGCCATAATGCCTCTTCCCTCGAGCTGAACTTGGAGGCTGACTATGGACGCCGGATTACTTCTCGTGCGGTTGGTGTTCGGAGCCCTCATGGCGGCCCATGGGGCGCAGAAGCTGCTCGGCTGGTTTGGCGGGTATGGCCTGACGGGCACTGGGGCTTTCATGGAGGGGCTCGGGTTTCGACCCGGCCAGGTGTTTGCGGCGGCGGCCGGCCTGGCCGAGTCGGTCGGCGGACTGCTGCTGGCGCTCGGGCTCTTTGTCCCGGCAGCGGCCACGCTCGTCATTGCCGTGATGACCGTGGCGATTGGCAGCGTGCATTGGGGGAATGGGCTCTTCGCTGCCACCAACGGCATCGAGGCGCCGGTGCTCTACGCGTCAGCGTTCGCGGCGCTGACCTTGATCGGACCGGGCTTGTACTCCCTCGATGCGACGCTTGGACTAGAGTCGGCGTGGACGCCGGCGCTGAAAGCGCTTGCGCTGGCCTTGGGCCTGGCCGGTGGACTGGCGAATCTCGTCGTCAGACGACCGGTGACGCAGGCCGTCCGCGGATGAGCGGTTGGCCTACTCCGACCGGAGTGCCTGCAACACGTCGACGCGCGAGGCCCGGGCGGCCGGCATCAGGGACGCAACGACCGCGGCGCCGATGAGCACGGTTGCCGCGCCCGTCAAGGGCAGCAGGCCCGGCAGCTGCACCGTCGCGAAAAATCTGGCCGCCGCGCGCGCGAGAGCATAGCTGCCCGCCGTGCCTGCGGCGATGCCAATCGCGGCAATCAGCACGCCTTCCTGGAGCACGCGGCTCAACAGGTGCCGCGGGGCTGACCCGACGGCCAGGCGGATGCCGAATTCCCGCGTGCGCGCGCTCACCGAGAAGGCCAGGACACCGGCCACACCCACCACGGCGATCAGCAGCGCGATGCCGGCAAATCCGGAAAAGACGAAGGCGTTCAGCCGATCAGGCGACAGCACCTCGGTGCGGACGTCCTCGAGCGTCGCGGCGCGCTCCACGAGTTGGTCCTTGGAAATCTCGCGGATCACGCGCGTGACGGCCGGCACAAGCGCGTACGGATCGCCTGCCGCGCGGACGAACAGACGCTCTCCAACGCCTATCTGCCGGACCGGCTGGTAGACCGCCATCGCCGGTCGCCGCATCACGTTCTCGTCATCCACGTCCGCGACCACGCCGACGATGCGACGATGTACAGGCGTTTTTCCGAAATACGGATCGGTCCACCACATATGCCGGTTCACCGCGTCGCCATTCGAGAACAGCCGCTGCGCGACGCTCTGGCTGACGATGACGACAGGCTCACTCTTCCCGCCGTCATCGTCCGTGAAGTCGCGGCCCGCGAGCATCGGGACGCCGACGACGGCGAAGAAGCGAGGCGAGACCACGCGAAACCGCGCGTGCGGATTCTCTTCGCCATCTGCCGGCGAGTAGCCCTCGACGGCGAACTGGATTCCAGGACCTAAGCGCCCAGCATCCCGCCACGGCACGAACATTCCAACGGCGACGCCTTCGACGCCTGCCAGTTCGCCGATGCGTCGCGTCGCTTCTTGATAGAAGTCGATGAGCTTTGCGCTTCCGAGGTCGGCGGCCGTCGCCGAGACCGGAATGTCGACGGCCAGCACCTGCCGCATGTCGTAGCCGGTGATGGCCGTTTGCATGGCGATAAGCGTGGTGAGTAGCGTGCCGGCGCCGGCGAGCAGTACGAACGAGCACGCAATCTGTGTCGTCGCGAAGACTCGCAGGCGGCGGTTGGTGCCCGGCGTGATCCGGACGCTGCCGCTCACAAGGCCCAGGCCGGTCGGGGCATGCGGCGAGGGCAGGCGCGGGACGTACGCCAGCAGCACGGCCGCACCCATCGCCAAGCCGGCGCCGACCCACAGCACGCTGGTATCGACGGTGACCTCGAGCGCGCGCACAGAGAAGCGG
>Ga0182037_10000247_pt1 | contig 25542 bp, 20 predicted proteins | sample sta12Cox44000082_FD_125974 | JGI IMG/M metagenome (GOLD analysis project Ga0182037, IMG submission 125974) | Lab enrichment of tropical soil microbial communities from Luquillo Experimental Forest, Puerto Rico - statoxic.12C.oxic.44.000.082 | ecosystem: Environmental > Terrestrial > Soil >... | reverse complement strand
GAAGTACTTCGCCCATTTGGAGTATTGAAGAGAATCTCATGGGGAATCCGGTGCGCAGGAGGAGCGGGCAAGGCTATAATTGCATCATACAGACGGGGGGTGTCCCCATGAAGAGGCCGGAGACTGGAGAATTCGCGGAATCTTACGCGAAGTACATCGTGAAGGTTCCCGGTGCGGACGTCTTGAGCATTTTAGAGTCCGAGCGGCTGCATATGTCGCGGTTGTTCGCCGGACGCTCCGAGCGCGACGGAAATTTCCGCTACGCGACGGGCAAATGGACGATCAAGGAAGTTCTCGGGCACATCTCGGATACCGAGCGAATCTTCACCTACAGGGCGCTGCGCATCGCCCGGTGCGACGAGACGCCGCTCGCCGGTTTCGAGCAAGACGACTTCGTGAAGAACGGAGGGTTTGCCGCCAGGGCGCTCGCGGACCTTGCAGAGGAATTTGACGCGGTGCGCGGAGCCAGCGTCGCGCTGTTTCGCTCGTTCAACGAGGCGGCATGGTCGAGACGCGGCGTGGCCAGCCAGAAGGAAGTGACGGTGCGGGCGCTGGGCTTCATCACTGCCGGTCATCAAATTCACCACCGCATGATTTTGGAAGAGCAGTACTTCCCGGCGATTCCGCGCGCTTGAAATTTCCAACCGACAGTCCGCGCCCGATGCGAGAGCCCTCCTTTACACCCTGCGCGAAAACCGTCGTAGGCCCCCGGGGAACGATCGTTTTAGGGTGTGGCTCGGGCTCTTGTGTCCTTGCGGCGACGCGAAGCCGCGCTCGATACCGGCTTTCTTGTTAGGTCTTGATGCTTCCATTGCTTGTAGTGGGCCTCGCCCTTGATCGACGGTATTCTCGACGCCGAACCCCCGGGTTTTTCAACGCCAATGGCGAGCCCAAGGAACGGTTCGAAGTCTTACAACTCACAGAAGATGGAATTACCAGGCCGGTTGCGAGGGCGCCAAGTGACTGTTAAACTTTGATGTTTGTTGGATGGCGGCCGTCGGCGCTGGAAGCGCGGACGGCTTTTTGTACGCCTTTTTTTGCCTTGGGAAGGCGTCCGCGGGGGCGCGGACGCTCGGCACCCGATCTTAACGGCCTGATTCCCTCGAGATTATTCGAGTGTGACGCGGTGAGAGCGCACTCCCCTCACCGATCTGGCGCCCACGGAAGGGAGACTACGAGTGGCTAAGTACGATGTGGCGATCATCGGGAGCGGTCCGGGCGGTTACGTGGCGGCCATTCGCGCGGGGGAACTTGGCCTGAAGACGATTGTCGTCGAGAAGGACCCGTTCCTCGGCGGCACCTGCCTGCACGTCGGCTGCATTCCCACCAAAGTGTTGCTGCATCATGCGGATATTTACGATCACATCAAGAATGGCGCTGAATTGGGTTTTGAAATCAGCGGGTTGAAGATCAACTGGGCCAACGTGCTGGCGCGCAAGGACAAAATCGTCACTAAGCACGCCAAAGGCATCGAGTTTCTCTTTAAGAAAAACAAGGTCGAGTGGGTGCAAGGCTGGGGCCGCTACGAGGGGCCGGGAAAGATCAGCGTCGAGAAGGACGGCAAGAAAACCACGATCGAAGCGGCAAACGTCCTTCTGGTAAGCGGCTCGGAAGCGAAATCGCTTCCAGGAATCGAGCCCGATCACAAGACCATTCTGACCAATCGCTCGATATTGGAGCTTCCGGAAATCCCGAAATCGTTGATCGTTGTGGGTGCCGGTGCGGTGGGCGTGGAGTTTGCCTCGGTTTACAATTCGTTTGGGACTCAGGTAGCCATTCTCGAAGCGCTGCCGCGCGCGGTGCCGCTCGAAGACGAAGAGATTTCCGCGGAACTGACCAAGGCTTTCCAGAAAAAAGGGATCCAGATTTTCACCGGAGCGAGCGTCGAGGCCGCGAAAAAAGACGCCAAGGGCGTGACCGTGGCGTTCAAAGACACGGATGGGAAGTCGCAAACGCTACCGGCGGAAAAGCTGCTTCTTGCGGTGGGACGGAAGCCGATGACCGATGGCTGCGGCCTCGAGAAGTCGAAAGCCAAGCTGGAGCGCGGGTTCGTGCACGTTGGCGACTATATGGAAACGGCCGAGAAGGGGCTATATGCCATCGGCGACATCGTCCTAGGACTGCCGCAACTGGCGCACGCTGCGATGATGGAGGGGATCATCGCGGTAACGCACATCGCGGGCAAGCCGGTGCAGCAAATTGTAAAGACGCGCATTCCCAGTGCGACTTATTGCGAGCCGCAGATCGGCTCGATTGGGCTGACGGAAAAGCAGGCGCGCGACCTAGGATACGTGGTGAAGATCGGCAAGTTTCCGTTCGTGGGAAACAGCAAAGCGACGATTCTCGGGAGCCACAACGGGTTCATCAAAGTGGTTTCCGATGGAGCTTATGGCGAGGTGCTGGGGATTCACATTATCGGGCCGCTGGCCACCGAGATCTTGTCGGAGGCCGCTGCAGTACTGAATCTCGAGGGCACCATCGACGACATGATGAATATGATTCACGCACATCCTACGGTCTGGGAAGGGATGGGGGATGCGTTTGCGAGCGTGCGCGGGTTGCAGATTAACGTGTAGCGGCTGGTGAATACCTGCCGAGCAACGAGCTGGCCGCCGGAATTCAGTTCTCAGTGAGAGGAACGAAAAAGGGCTCTTCTCCCAATTTCCTTTCTCTGATCTTTAAGCGGAGAACCACAAGCGGCAAATAAGTCTGTCGTTCGAAGCTGCCATGAAGCAAGGATTACAAGTCGATTTGGGGCTTATTGCTTACCCGGAAGCGTACGCGCTGCAGAGGCGTATCGTCGCCGCGCGAAAAGCCGACGCCATCGAAGATGTTTTCCTTGTCTGCGAACATCCTCACGTCATTACCCAAGGCCGAAATGGAAAACGAGAACACTTGCTCGTGAGCGAGCATGTACTGCGGCAAAAAGGCGTGGAATTTTATGAGTCCAGCCGCGGCGGGGACATCACTTACCATGGACCGGGTCAAATCGTTGGCTATCCTATCTTCAACTTGAGCGCCATCCGGCGAGACGTGGTCTGGTACGTGCGCATGCTGGAGGAAACCATGATCCGCGCGACCGCTGAGTTCGGAATTGCGGCCACGCGCCTCCGCGGGAAAACCGGAATCTGGGTGGCCCACGGCCGTACGGAAGAAAAGCTGGGCGCGATCGGCGTGCACATCAGCCGTTGGGTCACATCGCATGGGTTCGCGTATAACCTTTCAACCGATTTGCGGTTTTTTGACCTGATCGTGCCGTGCGGGATTGCGGACCGCAAGGCCACATCTTTAGAAAAATTGTTGGGGCGTGCGGTGCAGCAATCAGAAGTCGCGCCGCGTCTTGCCAAGCACCTGGGGGAATTGTTTGGCCGGGAATGGAGAGAAACTTCCAAACAAGCCTTTCTCGACCGACTCGAGCACGCCGAGCAGGCCTTCGCGGTTGAGGCCTAATTAAATGGGAGCAGGGATGACTAAGTCGATGCGCCGGGAGTTGACGCGCCAGCAGTACCTGGACCTGTATTACTACATGCGGTTGAACCGCGCCGTCGAAGAGACCATGGTGAAGCTCTTCCGGCAAAACAAAATTGTCGGCGGGCTTTACTCCAGCCTCGGACAGGAAGCGATTTCCGTTGGAACCTGTTACGCGCTCGAGAGAAAAGATTGGATCGCTCCCATGATTCGCAATATCGGAGCGCTTCTGGTCAAGGGCGTGCCGCCGCGCGACATTTTCATGCAGCACATGGCGAAATACGATTCGCCGACCAAAGGCAGGGACGGCACAAGCCATTTCGGGGACCTGGACAACCTGCACATCGTTTCTCCAATTTCCATGCTCGGCGATTTGATTCCGGTGATGACCGGCGTGGCGATCGGGGGGCGCTACCTCGGACAAAAGATTGTAGCCATGACCTGGATTGGAGACGGAGGCAGCTCGACCGGCGTGTTTCACGAAGGGCTGAACTTCGCGGCCACGCAAAGAGCGCCTTTCGTTTTGATTCTTGAAAACAATCTTTGGGCGTACTCGACGCCGGTCGGCCGGCAGGTCCCGCTCGACAACCTGGCCGATCGCGCTAAGGCTTATGGAATTGATAGTTACATCGTGGACGGAAACAATGTCGTGGCGGTGTATCGGACGGCCCGGGAGGCCGTCGAGCGCGCCCGCGCCGGGGAAGGCCCCATCCTGATCGAGGCCAAGACGTTTCGCCGGCTCGGCCATGCCCAGCATGACCCCGCGGAATACGTTCCGAAACAGATGCGCGCCTCCTGGGAAGCGCGGGATCCCATTGCTCTCTACGAAAAATTTCTAACCGCAGAAAAACTTCTCGACGTCCCCGTCAAAAAAGAGATCGACGGAAGACTGGAAACTCTGCTTGCGGCGGAGCGCGAATTTGCGGAGAACTCTCCAATGCCTCCCCCCGAATTCGCCGAGGGCGGTGTCTACTGCACCGGCGATGAGTGCCACAAGATTCAGGCCAGGTGGGAACGGCCCATCGGCGAAGTGACGCCGCCCGAATCCAGTGTCAAGGCGGTATGGACCGTTCCCGGCTTCGGCGCGGGCAAAAGTTCAGGCGGCGCGGACGCTCCAATTCACTTTGGCGATGCACCGGCGGTCATCGAAAAGCCGGCAGGCAACGGCCGGGGTGCCAAAACGGCTGCCAAGCCCCCGGCCAAGAGCGCACCGAAGAAAGCGAAAGCCGCGGTTGCGAGTGCTTCGCGGAAGGCGCGGAGGTAGGCATGGCCGGCGGAAACGGAACGACAACCAATGGATTCGGCGGTACGCAAATCACCTTCCTTGAAGCCATCCGGCAGGCCATGTTTGAGGAGATGGAGCGCGATCCCACGGTCCTGCTGATGGGCGAGGACGTCGGCGTCTACGGCGGCGCGTTCAAGACCAGCGAGGGCTTGCTCGAACGGTTTGGCTGGGAGAGGGTGATTGACACGCCCATCAGCGAGAGCGCCATCATCGGCGCGGCATGCGGGATGAGCTACGTTGGGCTGCGTCCGATCTGCGAGATGCAATTCATTGATTTCATCGTTTGCGCGTTCAACCAGATCACCAATTTCGTGGCCAAGGGGCATTATCTGTGGAATGCACCGGCGCCGCTGGTGATTCGCGGGCCATCCGGCGGGGGGGTGCACGGCGGACCGTTCCATTCGGCCAACCCGGAGATGTATTTCGTGCACACCCCGGGACTGAAGGTGATTTATCCGTCGACGCCGTACGACGCCAAGGGACTGCTGAAGGCCGCCGTGCGCGATAATAATCCGGTGCTGTTTTTCGAGCATAAGTTTCTCTACCGTCGCATCAAGGGAGAAGTTCCCGCAGAGGACTACACGGTTCCCATTGGCAAGTCCGTGGTTCGCCGCGAAGGCCGGCACTTGACCGTCCTTTCCTACGCCGCGATGATGCACGCGTCATTGGAAGCTGCCGACGCCCTGGCGAAGGAAGGCATCGAAGCGGAAGTGATCGATCTGCGCACCTTGTTGCCGCTCGATGAAGAGACGATTCTGAGTTCAGTAAGGAAAACCAGCAAATGTCTGGTCGTGCATGAGGACACGAAGACCGGGGGAATCGCAGGTGAAATTGCGGCGCTGCTTTGCGAAAAGGCGTTCAGCGACTTGGACGGCCCGCTCGTGCGAGTGACGGCATTGGACACGCCGGTGCCCTATGCACCGACGCTGGAAGAATATTTTCTACCCAACGCGAAAAAGGTTTTTGCCGCGGCGAAGGAACTGGCACGGTATTAGGATTATAGGGAGAACAGGAGAACGATCATGGCAGTCGACATCGTGATGCCTCAGATGGGTGAAAGCATTTTCGAAGGCACCATCACCAGGTGGCTCAAGAAGCCCGGTGACAAGGTCGAGCGCGATGAGCCGCTGTTTGAAATCTCAACCGACAAGGTGGACGCGGAAATTCCTTCGCCCTCGGCCGGCATTCTCAAGGAAATCAAAGTCGGGGAAGGCCAGACCGTGCCGATACAGACGGTGGTGGGTGTGATTGACGCGGCGGGTTCGGCCGCCGCCCCTGCGCCGCCCCCGGTTCCGGCAAAAACGCAAGCACCCGCTCCGGCAAAGGCTCCTACTGCCGCTCCGGCTGCGCCCAGGGCGGTACCCGCGCCCGTAGCCGCTCAACCGGTAGCAGCCTCCGCCCCGTCGGCGCCGCAGGATGGAGGGCGCGTTCATAGCTCGCCGCTCGTTCGCCGTATGGCCAAGGAACATGGCATTGATCTTTCGACTGTGCAAGGAACGGGGGCCGGAGGGCGCATCAGCAAACAAGACATTGAAGCAGTCATTGCAGGATCGGGAGGTGCGCCCGCAGCCGTGCCTTCGGTCGTTTCGATTCCTGCGGCGCGGCCCGTTCTCGTGCCCCCGGCGCCCGCCCCGGCCACGGTGGCTGCTCCCGGGGCGCCCGGCATGCACGCTCAGGTGGCGCTCGAGACCGCGGTGCCGCGCGAGAAGATTTACTTCGGGAATTACGAAGTCCAGTCGATGAGCACCATGAGGCAAAGAATCGCCGAGCACATGGTGACCTCGAAACGCGTTTCCGCGCACGTTTATTCCGTCGATGAAATTGATATGACCAAAATAGCGGTGCTGCGCGCCAAGTCGAAGGAAGAATTCGAAAAGCGCTACGACACCAAGCTGACGTTTATGCCCTTTTTTGTGAAGGCCGCCGTGGCGGGTCTGCGTGCGTTTCCAACGTTAAATGCTTCGCTCGACGGCACCAACATCGTCATACACAAGGACATCAACATCGGCATTGCCGTGGCCCTCGATTGGGGCCTGCTCGTTCCTGTGGTGAAAAACGCGGACGAAAAAAACCTTCTCGGCATCCAGCGGACGATGAACGACCTGGCCGAGCGTGCCCGCTCGAAGAAGCTCAGGCCCGAGGAAGTCCAGGAAAGCACGTTCTCCATCACCAACCCGGGAGTTTTCGGCGGACTATTCGGTCTGCCGGTGATCAACCAGCCGAATGTGGGCATCTTGGGCCTCGGGGCCATCGAGAAGCGGCCCGTCGTGGTGGATGACGCGATTGCCATCCGCTCGATGTGCTACGTCACGCTAAGCTACGACCACCGCGTGGTCGATGGCGCCATCGCCCACCAGTTCCTGCACAAGGTCAAAGAGACGCTCGAGAACTGGTCGGAGCCTCTGCTCTAGGCGGACCTTCGTCACTGGTCTGTCCTGCGGTCTTGGCAGGAACCGTATGGCCACATCGCTTCTCTGGGAGTAGGTCACAGCACACGGCAGCTCCCAGCGGCCCGTCTTTCCACTCTCAGGGCTAGCTATATTGCGGCGATGCCCCCAGATTGTCCGGTCGCGGGAACCGTCGTCCGCAGCCCGACAGCAAGCAGTTCCTGCGAAGCCATTGATAAGAAAGGACGCGGTGCTGCAGAACGTGCGTCGGTCGGCTCCGGGAGATTTGCCAGTCGATGGCTTGCGGGCTGTCCGGAATTGGGACGGGCGTTCCCGCAAACGGCCAGCCAACTCCCCTTCAGGGAAACCAAATCTCGAAGCAAACAGTTAAATGTTAACAGGTTAGCGCGATCTATCGCCTGGCGCACCGCCTGCGTCTAATAGGCAAGCCTGTTCGCGAACGACTGTGAGGTAAGGGCTCATGATAGCAGCCGAGACAACCACTGATTGTGAGACGGCCGAGCGCCGGATTCTCGTTGCCGACGACCAGAAAGACGTGCTGGATGCTTTGCAGTTGCTTCTCAAGGCGCACGGATATGTCCTGGAAACCGTGAGCACCCCGGCGGACTTGCTCGCGGCCCTGGCGGAACGCCAATTCGATCTCCTCCTCATGGACTTGAATTACGCGCGGGATACGACCTCCGGCCGGGAAGGTCTGGATGTGCTCGGTCAGTTGAAGGAGATGCCCGATGCTCCTCCGGTGGTAGCCATGACCGGATGGGCGACCGTAGGCCTGGCGGTCGCGGCCATGCAGTACGGCGTGAGCGATTTCGTGGAGAAGCCCTGGAGCAACTCGCGGCTGGTCGAAATCCTGGAGAAACAGATCGCATTGGGCCGGGAGCGCCGTGAATCGCGCCGGCGGGCGAACCAGGAGAGGCAGGCCCGGGAAGAGGCCATCCATCATCTTCAAGAGCAGGAACGCGAGATCGCCGAGGCTAAGGCGATTCAGGAAAAGCTTCTTCCCCGCGAAATCCCCCAACTGACGGGCTATGAGATCGCCAGTTCCTGGCAGTCGGCAGGCGCGGTCGGCGGGGATTACTTCGACGTCCTCCCTCTGGGCGAAGGTAGTCTGGGTCTGTGCATCGCGGATGTTGCTGGGAAGGGCATCCCCGCGGCGCTTTTGATGTCCAACTTGCAGGCGGCCGTTCGCGGCCTTTCCTCACCGTCCTTGACGCCAGAGGTTCTTTGCGCCCGCCTGAATTCTCTGGTGTGGAGGAACACGCACACCGACCGCTTCGTCACGCTCTTCTATGCGCAACTGGATGGTCCCGCCCGGCTTCTGCGCTACGCCAACGCCGGCCACAATGCACCGTTTGTCGTGCACTCGGACGGCACGCACGAGCGATTGCGGGACGGCGGCGGCGTACTCGGCGTTTTCGGAGAGCAAAGCTATGAGCTCGGGAGCGTGCGGCTTTCGCCCGGCGATCGTGTGGTGCTTTTCACCGACGGAGTGACGGAAGCCTGCGACGGGAATGGCGAGGAATTTGGAGAGATGCGGTTGTTGTCCTTGCTTGAGCGAAACCGCGCGCTGCCCGCGGGCGCAATCCAAGAGAAAATAATCGGTGCGATTTCCGAATTCAGCGGCGGCCATCGAACCGACGATGCGACGCTTCTGGTTCTCGCCGTTGGCAAATAGGCCGTAGCGCGGAAGCTAGACCGGGATTTTCTGGAAAAAGCCCCCTGGCGCCCATTGGCGGTTCGCGTCCATTTGTTCGGGAGGAGCGCCCCGGTTGGCAGGGAGTCCGCGAGAGACAGCTCGGCTCGAGGACGAGAAATGCGCGCGAGAAAAACGACCGAGCCGGGACCACTCCCGGCTCCCCCGAAAACATTCTGCTGGTGTCGGAAAGGCCTAGCGCCTCTTTTTCTTCTTCGCCGCTTTACCAGCGGGCTTCTTGGGCTTCTTTTTCGCCTTGGCCTTTTTCTTAGGCGCGGCCTTCTTTTTCGCCGCTGCTTTCTTCGGCGCCGGCCGGGGGGCAGCCGCAGGTCTCGGCGCCGGTGCCTCTTCTTCCGGCTCTTCGCCTACGATTACAAGTTCCTCTTCCTCAGCTTCGACGATCTCCTGGGACTCGCCGCCCAGCTCTTCTTCGTCTTCCAGCCGTGACAGCTCGTTGTCGTCCTCGAAATTCTCTTTCTCGAAATCCATTCCGTCCTCCCCTGGGGGAATCTCCTAGCCCTGCGGCTACACGGGCTAGCATGGGTGCTGTTGTGGCTCGGAGTACTCGCAGTACGCCCCGTCCCTGCGCCGTTGTTTGTTATCGCACTCGTTGGAAGTTGTCAAGTAGTCTGCGTGGTTCGGACCAAAAGATCTTTTAGCGAGCCGCGCCGGCCGCATCCCGACACGGGGCGGGAAACTGCGCGATTCTCTTGCCGAATCCTTAAGCCTATGGAAATAATAGACTTAAGGAGAATTGCCAGCAGGTGCTGTGCCGCCGGTCTTTGCGGGCGAGCGAGCCACGCTTTTCCGCTTCGTGCGAAAATGCGCCCGTGTCCGGTCCGCTTCCGGGGCGCCGCCGACAGTGTAAATGCGCAACACCATTCCCCGGCTTACTCGGTTGGACTTCAACCGGTTCCAGCGCCGCACGTCTTCCGAATCCACGTTGAAACGGTCGGCAATCCCCGCAAGCGTGTCGCCTCGCCGCACGCGGTAGCTCACGAGAAGCCGCTTGGTCTCCGTTGCGGGCTGCATCGCCGGAATGGTCAGCTTCGTGCCTGGCTCGAGCGCCGCGGGGCGCTCGATATTGTTGGCATCGGCGATGGCTGCCACCGTCACGCGGTATTTCTTTGCAATGGAGGCCAGCGTCTCGCCCGCTTCCACACGGTGACGCCGCCAACTGATCCACTTGTCGGGAGGAATCGTGGCGATCTCCGCCGTGAATTTCTCGCCGGTGCCTTGCGGAAGATGCAACTCGAACGATGGCTCGTCGGGCGTAGCCATGCGCAGCAAGGAGGGATTCAAAATGCGGAGCGTCTCCACGTCGACATCAATGGTCTCCGCCACCAGCCGCAGATCGATGGACGGCCCGGCTTCACCACGTCGGTCGCGACCGGCGCTTCCGGATCGGCCAGGATGTTGTAGTGCGCCGCATCCTTGGCAATCAGCGTTAGGGCGATAATGATGGGCACGTAGTTTTTGGTTTCGCGGGGCAGGGCCTTGCGGTTGTACAGCTCCCAAAAGTCCGCATACCCGGTGCGCTCGATGGCTTTCTGCACGTTCCCGGGGCCGCAGTTGTACGCCGCCATGGCCAGATACCAGTCGCCGAACAGCCCATAAAGATCGCGCAAGTGTTGCGCCGCCGCCCGAGTGGCCTTTTCCGGATCCTGCCGCTCATCGATCCACCAAGTGTGGCGCAGCCCGTACTGCTGCCCACGATAAGCCACGAATTGCCAGATTCCCCGCGCGCCGGCGCGCGAAAGCGCCAGCGGCTGAAAAGCACTCTCGGCCTGCGCCAGGTAAATCAAATCCTGCGGCAGGCCTTCTTCTTTAAGTACGCGCAAAATCATGTCGCGGTACCGGCCGCCGCGGCGCAAGCCGTTTTCCACGATGTCACGTCCTTTGGGCGTCTGAAAGAAATTGAGGAACGAGAGGACTTCGTCATTTACTGTCAACGGGAGATCGTGGGACACACTTTTTGCCGCTTCTTCGGCTCGTTCTTTCAGACGGGGGTCGGCCGGGAGTGTCACCGGCGCCACCTCGTCGATCGGTGCGGGTACCGCAGCCGCCTGAGTGAAGCCTTCTCCGCCGCGAAACGCCTGCAGTTCGTAGGCATATACCGAATCAACGACATGATGAAAAAGCGCACTGAGCGCCGGATCGCCGTCAGCGTCGTAGCCGCTCTCCAGCATCCAGTCCACGGCGTCGTCAAAATCCTTGCGCGCCGCTTCCAAGTGGCCGGCCTTGAAATTCTGCTCGCCGGAAGCGAACTTCTCCTGCACCTTTTGCATCAGGTAGCTTTTTCCGTCCGGGAGCGGAGCCAGCAGAGACTTCGGCGGCTGGCGCTTAGGATCGGTCAGCGGCAAAGGAACAAGCGGGGGAGCAGCTTGCTGCGCGGTCTGGGATGGCGAGGCGGACGATGCGGCGACAACGTGAGCGGCGGCAGCGGTTCCCGGGGCGCGGACTTGCACCGGCTTCCTGGCTGCGTCCTCGCAGCCTAGGCCGAGCGCTGTCACCAAGATTGTGCTTGCCGCCAGGAGCACCCGTCGCTTCATCTCTACTATGGTAAAGAGCAGGTCGCACCCCGGTCAACGCTTCTTCGCGGGTCGGTGTTGAGGGCCTTACTACCCCAAGCGACCTTGAAGCCATCGTTCCTTACCGGCCTCTCCTGCGATAGACTCGCGTGCGAGGTGAAATGCATGCAGCGCCGCTATCGGTTAGGGAAAAGTAGGATCCGCGTCATCGCCCTTGTCCTCGCGGTTTTTCTTTGCGGCCCGGCCCTTTCCGCGCCGCAAAAAGGCCTTTCTGTTGAGAAGCGGCATGCCATCGAACGAGCGGTTGCAAGCTTCATGTCCGCGAACAGCGTTCCTGGCCTTTCCGCTGCCGTTGTCCTCGACGGCAGACCCTGCTGGTCCGAGGGCTTTGGCATGGCCGACTTGGAGAATTACTCCCCGGCCACCTCTGCGACGCTGTTTCGTTTAGGGTCCATTTCGAAACCCATCTCCGCGACGGCGGTGCTCGAGCTTTGGGAGCGCGGCAAGCTGGACCTAGACGCTCCTGTGCAAAAATATTGTCCGGCGTTCCCGGCCAAGGAATGGCCCATCACTACGCGGGAATTGCTCGGACACCTCGGCGGTATCCGCCACTACAACCCGGACGGAAAAGGCGACGTTGCCGAAGATAGTGCCCGGCATTTCGCCGGCATGCAAGAGTCGCTGCCGCTGTTTGCGAGCGATCCGCTGGTAGCGAAGCCTGGTACGAAGTTCCACTATTCGACCTATGGTTACACCCTGCTGGGTTGCGTTCTTGAGGGCGCAGCCTCGGAGAAATTCATCGACTTCCTGCGCAAGAATGTCTTTGAGCCTGCCGGGATGGAACAGACGCGCGACGATGATTTCTTCACCGTGGTTGCTCACCGCGCGCGCTGGTATCACCAGGATCGAGGCGGTGTCGTGCGCAACGCCGGCGTTCTCGACTCCAGCTACAAAATCCCAGGCGGCGGACTGATCTCTTCGGCGGACGACATGGCGAACTTTGAGGCGGCCGTACTTGCCGACAAGCTCCTCAAGCGCGCCACTCGCGACCTCATGTGGACTTCCCTCAAGACTGGGGATGGAAAAGAAACCGGCTACGGTCTCGGCTGGGGAATCATGGACAAGTTCGGCCTGCACATTCTGGCGCATACCGGAGGCCAGCAGGGAACCAGCACGGCCTTTGCGGTCGTTCCGGCCCGCAACGCCGGCGTCGTGGTGCTGTGCAATCTGGATAGCGTGGATGTGGATCAGCTTGCCATGAACATCCTGCGCATCGCCTTGGATGTGCCGGAGAACACGCCCTAGCGCCCCGCCCACCCGGAACTACGGCCAGTTCGCGTAGATCGTGTCCATCGGGCCGCCGGACCAGTATTCGTAGAACTTCCCGTCGCACGGCTTCAGGCAATCGCCGTATTTTCCTTTGAAGTAGCGGCCCCAGTGCGGACGACTCCCGTCCGCGTCGCAAAAGTCGTACTCCTCGGAGAGTCCCCAGGAGCTGAACACCCGGCCGGACTTCTTCATGATATTCGGATCGGCGGCAAGAGAGGCAATCGCGCGCCCGGCGAAGAGCGGCGTCTCGGAACTGATGTAGTCCGGATTCTTTCTTACGGCGTCACGCCAGTTCGCCTCGCTGACTCCGAAGTGTTCGAGCATGATCTCTGAACGCAGGAAGCCGGGCGTTAAGGCGATTGCCGCCACGTTTTTTCTCCGCAGTTCGCGCGCCATGGCAAACGCCTGGCGGATCACTGTCGTTTTGATCATGTCGAAAAAGAGGTTTCCGCGGTAGACAAAGGAATCGCCATCTCCGATTTCCACGATCAGTCCGCTTTGCGCCTTGTCTTTGGCCGCCGTTTCGATGAGCAGGGGAGCGGCAAAATGACTGGTGATGATATGCGTGTCGACGGCGTTGCGGAACATGGCGAAGCCGCGGTTTAGGTCTGTCTGCCAGAACGCTTTCCCGAATTCATGCTCCGCGCTTTCCGATATATCATTGACGAGCACGTGCAATTCACCCTGCTCGCGCCGGATGCTCGAGATCAGGTTCTCGACCTTATCCGGTTCCAGATGGTCGACCACCACCGGGATTCCTTTTCCGCCGCGCGCACTGACCATGTCCGCCGTTTCTTCGATGGTCTCCGGGCGGTTCCTGTAGTAGTCCTCCGGCAGGGCCTTCCTTGCTTCCGCCGCGCCGCGCCGCGGGATTTCGGTCTTCTCTGTGCGCGTGCTGCGGCCCGTGCAGTAGACCGTTGCGCCCGCTTGGCCGAGCGCCAGCGCCGTGCCACGTCCCACGCCGCGCGTAGCACCCGCAACGAGCGCGACGCGGCCCTTCAGATCTGGCGGCCGATAGGAAGAATCCGGTGAGGTCACAGCACACCTCGCGACGGAGATGCTCAATAATAAATAATCATTCATTAATGTCAAGTGGAAAATAAACGTTCATTCAGTTACTCTGGCAGCCGGGATTTGTCACCGCGGGGCTTCACCTGCGGCAACTCCTGTCGGCAATGTCGCCCCGTCCTCGCGAAACATCGGATGAAGAAATTCTGGCTGCGGCGGCACGCGCCATGCAACGCTACAGCCCTGCACAGCTTACGCTCGCTCATGTCGCGCGGGAAGCGGGGGTCGTCCCCGCCACGCTGATCCAGCGCTTTGGCACAAAACGAGGCTTATTATTGGCGGTAGCGGGCACCGCTCCTGCCGCTGTCCCGCAGCAATTTGCCGCCGCGCGGGGAAAGTACCGGTCACCGCTAAAGACCCTGGTCGAACTCTATGCGGCCTGCAGCGACTTTGCTTCCACTCCCGAGTCCCTGGCCAACGGCTTGGCCTACCTACAGAATGACCTCACCGACCCTGAGTTTCGAGCCATCACGCTCGCGCAGTTCAAGGCGCTGCAGGCGGAAACTCGCAAGCTTCTCGACGAAGCCGTCGCGGCCCGCGAATTGATGAGCTGCGACACGGCCGAGCTTGCCCGGCTCATCCAGCAGGTCAATGGCGGCTCCATGCTCAATTGGGCCATCTTTCGCGAAGGTTCGCTCGCCGCTTGGCTCCGCCGCGACCTCGAAGCTCTCCTCGGCCCCTATCGGCGATCTGTCAAAAATTCGGAATCCAAAAACAGGCGAAGGAGGAAGCTCTCCTGAGGAAGAATCTTGCGGGCTTCTCCGGTGGCCGCTCTTCGGAATGGCTTAATGTTCAAGACCAAAAAGAAACTATTTGGTAGTTCACCTTACGCCGTGTTACCATGTTTTTGCGTTTGTTGCTCTTGTATCGCCTTTGGGTAAGAAAGCGGTCGCAAGGTCACACTTGCGGCCTTTTTTTGTGCGGCAGACCGCGTTGCGGTTGACGGACAAAGCTTGAAGACGGCCGTGGCTCTGACGAGGGGCGCGGGACTTGGGGCACCAGATAGCTTAGAGTAGTGCTCAGCCGTCACCCGGCTGACAGAAACGAGTAAAGCAGTGAATAAAGAACAGGGTACCGTGAAGTGGTTCAATGCCAGCAAGGGCTTTGGGTTCATCCAGCGCCAGAGCGGCGAGGACGTTTTCGTCCACTTCTCCGCCATTTTGGCTGATGGCTACAAGACACTGAACGATGGCCAGGCGGTTGAATTCGAAGTGACCAAGGGCCCCAAGGGTCTCCAGGCCACGAACGTACAGCCCCTCTAATTTCGCGTCACCAAGAATAAGAAAAGGGCGGCGCGGGTCCCCGCGCCGCCCTTTTTGTGTTTATCCACCGGAGATCGTGCCGGCCGGAACGCGGAAGATCACGCTATCGGACCACCGGCTCTTCGAGTTTCACCGCCCTTCTTGACGAGCGGTCCTTGATGAATCCGCGGGCGGCGAGCAATTCCGCGTTCAACAGGGCCGCGCCGGCCGCGCCGCGGAGAAGATTGTGTGAGAGCAGCGTAAGCTTCACGTCGTGAAGGGGGCACTCGCGGATGCGCCCGACCACTGCCGCCATTCCTCTTCCCGCTTCCACGTCGCGCCGCGGCTGCGGGCGGTTTTCTTCGTCCATCACAATCACCGGATGGCGCAACGCCGTCGGCAATGCAGCTAACTCCTGGTCCACTTCAAACGTCCGCAGCGCTTCGCGAACCTCCGCCAAAGACGCGATTTTTTTTAGTCCCAAGGATACGCATTCCAGGTGACCATCCAGTACCGGCACGCGATTGCAGTGCGCGCTGATGCCCAGTCCCGCCTCGATAAACCTCGTGCGGTCCCACTTGCCCAGCAGCTTTTGCGGTTCCGATTCCATCTTTTCCTCTTCGCCGCTGATGAAGGGCACCACATTGCCCTGAATATCCATGGATGCGACCCCGGGATATCCTGCGCCGGAAATGGCTTGCAAGGTGACCACGAAAATTCGCTCTAGGCCGAATGCGTCCGCCAGCGGCTTGAGCACCAGCACGAGACCTGCGGTTGAGCAATTCGGGTTGGTCACAATAAAGCCGGCATCGTAGCCCCGGTTTTTCTGTTGCACCGGAATCGCGGCGAGATGCGCCGCATTCACTTCGGGAATCAGTAGAGGCACATCCGGATCCATTCGGTGGTTCCTCGAATTGCTGACGACCGGATAGCCCGTGCGCGCAAAATCTTCTTCCACCGGCCCGGCGACGGAAGAGTCCAGCGCGGAAAAAACAAAATCGCAATCGAGCGCCGGCTCGACCCCCTTCACGACCAGGCGGCGCGCCGGTTCGGGAATGGGTGTCTCGAGGTGCCAGCGAACGGCTTCCGAGTACGTCCTTCCCGACGATCGTTCCGAAGCGGCTACCTCCGTCAGTTCGAACCACGGATGTTCGGCGAGCAGATTCACCAGTCGTTGCCCAACAATGCCGGTCGCACCGAGAACTCCTGCGCGCCATTTTCTTCCGATGTTCTTGACGTTTTCCTGCTCCGTTTGCGACGTTTGGCCGTTGCTTCTGTCCCGAGCTTGCCGGTTCATGCCGCACCTCCCCACAGAAGCGCGTCCGAGAGGTCCCCTGGCGGCCCAATCCGCGTGCCGCGTGCCTTCGGATTGAACGTATTGCGCACCCACACCACCATTTCGCTTTCCGCGGCCAGCGGCAGCACCTTGGGGTGTAGCACTTTTGCGCCCCCTCGAGCCAGCGCATGCGCTTCGTCATAGCTCAATTCATGGAGAAGCCGAGCTTCCGCCGATTCTTGCGGATTTGCCGTGTAAATGCCGTCTACGTCCGTCCAGATCACCAATGCGTCGGCGTCCACCACGTAGGCGACAATGGCGCCCGAAAAATCCGAGCTGTTGCGGCCCAACGTGGTAATGCGCCCGTCGGGGGTGGCGCCGATGAACCCAGTAACGACCGGCACGGCTCCTTGCTTTAACAGTGGGAGGAGGATTTGCCGCCCGCGTTGCCGGCTTTGTTCCAGGTGTGGTTCGGCATCGCGAAAAGTGTCGCAGGTGAGCACAAATTCCGATGAAGTCACCGGCACCGAGGCGAGCTCGAGCTTTTGCAGCGCCCGAGCGAAGAGCCGGGCGCTGAACCGTTCCCCGAAGGAGGCCAGGCGGTCAGAAGACTCGGCGCTGGCGGCACCATCCTTCCAACTGAGAACGTCGTCGAGCAGGTCGTGGCCGAGCATTTCGAGTTCGTGGCGCAAACGGCGATCGGTTTCTTCGTCAAGCCGCAGGTCCTCGAGCACTTCCCGATGCAGTTCCCAGACAAGTTCCGCTTCCCGCCGCGCGTGGGCCAGCTTGCCGGCAAGCAGCGCTTTTTCGATCGATAGCAGGTGGTCGGTCACGCCTTTCATGGCGGAAACCACCACCGCCACCTGCGATGCCTTGGCCGCCTGCCGCACGAGCCTCGCTGCATGGAGCATGCGCTCGGCCCCCAGCAGCGAGCTTCCGCCAAACTTAAACGCGACTACCTTGCTGCGCCATTCGCCGACCCCGCCGCGGCAAAGCGCTTCCCTTTGGCGCGCGGCGGGGCTAGGCTCTGAGGCCTCTTCCAATACATTTTCCTGATCCATGTCCTGCGCTCCTCCGGTTTCCATTCTCAAGTCCGGCGGCTGAAGCGTCTCTCTGGAGGGGGCTTAAAAGAAGAAACCCACCGCCAGGTTTGCTTCCGGCGGTGGGTTGGAAACTTTTCTTAGCTTGTTAGCTGTTTCTCCCGTCGCCCGAAGCGCAAATAGTCTTCCTAGTCGTAGTCGACATGGACTTCATTCGCTTCGTGGCGATGGTGATCATTACAGCGATATTCTAACCGATCTTTTGCCCGAAAGAAAGCTCCTTTTTGGTCTCGGTTTACCAGATGCGCCGTAACGTTCCGTACTTGAGAACGGCGATATCGGACTCATGTCTATATGTCTTGAAGATGTGCGTGCGTGACGCTCGATGCAGCACTCTCTCCGGACTTGCCGGGACTCCCGACGAGAGGGCAAGTGCTCTTCAACTGTAGGATGCGGAGGACTTCAGAAGGATATTCAAATCGTCGGGATGAATCGCGCAAAGCTGAGCGTCTTCGCGTTCGATGCTCCCGCTGCGGATGAGCGTTACCAAGGATTCCTCCAGGGCGAATGAGCCGCGTTTTTTCGAGAGCGGTATCTCCTGGTGGAGGTACTGCAAATTGTTTTTGCGGATGTGCTGCCGCGCTCCGTATCCCACCATCAGGAGTTCCGCCGCCGGCATGCGCCCGCCATTCTTCGTTGGCAGCAAAATTTGAGTCAGCACGGCGGCAAGCGCCATGGCTAGTTCTTGGCGTATGGAATTTTGCCGCTCCACGGGGAAAGAATCGGTAATCCGCGCGACCGTCGATGCCACATCGGTGGTGTGAAGCGTCGAGAGAACCAGATGGCCCGTTTCCGCGGCCACCACGGCGATGCGCATGGTTTCCGCGTCCCGCATTTCCCCGACAACGATGACGTCCGGCGCTTGCCGCAGCGCGGCGCGCAGCGCCGTCGGGAAATCCGCAGCATCCGTTCCGATCTCCACCTGTTCAATCACGCTCCGCAGGTGCTTGTGCTCGTACTCGATGGGATCTTCGATGGTTACGATGTGGCGCGCCTCGCGCAGATTGATTTCATGGATGAGCCCGGAAAGAGTGGTGGACTTGCCTGAACCTGCCGGGCCGCCGATCAACACGAGTCCGCGCGGCAAATGGGCAAGGTTCGAGACGGTCGGCGGCAGGTGGAGCTCCTCGAGCGCCGGCACACTGGTGGGCAGCGCGCGGATCGCTGCTGCCGCTCGCCCGCGCTCGCGATGAAGGTTGATTCGGAAACGCCCCAAGCCCTCTATCCGATAGGAAGAGTCGGCGATCATCGTTTCCCGGTACAGCCGTAACGCGTGCTGCGAGAGCGCAGGCAGAACCGCCGCCTCGATCTCGGGGCCATCCAATGCGGTGGGCTCGAGTTGGCGCACGTCGCCGGCGACTCGTCCGCAGGGAGGTGCGTTCTCGACCAGTAAAAGGTCGCTTCCGCCTTGCTCCACCAGCATCTTCAGCCATTGATCGAGCCGCGGCGTCGCTCCTGGGTCCGCCGCGCCGTCGCGGCTGTCCCGGCCAAGTTCCCTTGCCAGCCGATTCAGCTCTCCCGGATTTTCCATCTCTTCCTCTTGCGGCGCCTCGCGTTCGCAATTTGCAGCGGAAAATGGACGCGTCGAACGGGCCAGTCTGTCCCACCGGCCGCGCAAAGTCCAGCCCGTTTCCGCCCCGTTTTCCTTACCGTCAGTTGAGAGATGAGACGCCGTGCTCGGTTCTACCTCCCGCGAACCCAGAGTTCCCCTAAGTCCTTCTGGATCATTACCAAAGGATAGGATCCTGCTGCTCTCGACGCTGCGCCCTCGGCGGTTCCTCCTGCTGTGCTCTGCCTTTTGTCAAGGCTCCCGAGGGTCGCCCTTTACCGGCGAGCCGCACAAAAAGAATTGCAGAACCGAGCCCCGATGGTCTAACTTGCCACCCTTCGAGAACGCCATCGCCATGCAACCAAGGAGGAACACCTATGTCGAAAAAGACCGCAGCGAGATCGGCCATCGGCGGAATGTTTGTCACGAGCCTGGTGGCAATCGCGCCCGCTCAGATGCTTAACGCGCAAGCACCCACCCCCTACGGCGCGTCAATCAGCCTTGAAAATGCGAAGAAAGCCGCTGCGCCGGCGCTTGCCGAGGCGCTGAAAAACCACTGGAACATGGCCGTGGCCATTGTCGATCCTTCGGGCAATCTCGTTTATTACGAGAAGATGGATGATACCCAGCTGGGCAGCGCCCATGTGGCGATTGATAAGGCGCGCTCCGCGGCTTTGTTCAAGCGGCCGACCAAGGTGTTTCAGGACGCGCTGGCGGCAGGCGGCGAGGGCCTGCGCCTTCTCAAAATTGAGGGCGCCGTACCGGTCGAAGGTGGCATTCCGCTGATCATGGAAGGAAAGATTGTGGGTGCAATCGGCGTTTCTGGCGGCTCGAGCGCGCAGGACGGCCAGTGCGCCAAGGCCGGCGCCGACGCCATAAAGTAAATGGCGTCGCGCATCGCTTACAATTGGAGGTACTCCCATGCAGAAAAAGTCTGCTGGTGTGTTGATTGCCTTGGTTTTCGCCGGGCGTTGCCTTGCTCAAGAAACCCAGACGGAACGCGAAGCAGCCCGCAATGTGATCCGGCAAATCGCTGGCCTAGGCCAATCGCTCGGCGTCCCGGCGATGGTGGCGAAGCTCTCCGCGCCAGATAAAGGGCGGGACGAGGTGCTCGCGCGCGTGAAGCAGTTGATGCAGTCCGAGCTTCTGCCCATGAGCGACTGGATCACCGAACATCCCGAGATCGGATTTCAAGAGACCCAGGCGGTCGGAAAGCTCACGGCGTATCTCCAAGCGCATGATTTTGAAGTGACCATGCCCGTGGCCGGACTCTCTACCGCCTTCGTTGCTAAGTACAAGCGCGGCACGGCTGGCCCGAACCTGGGCGTCATTCTCGAATACGACGCCTTGCGGGGCACCAAGAGAGCATTTCACGGCGACCAGCACAGCGCGCAAGGTCCCGTGGGAATGGCTGCCGCCATAGCCATCGCGGAGTTTCTCACGCGCACGCACACTCCCGGAACGGTCACCGTGTACGGCTGTCCCGGCGAAGAGATGATGCCGCCCGAAACCAAAACCGTCATGATGGCGGCGGGCGTGTTTAAGGGCGCGGATATGATTGTACGCAGCCATTCGTCAGCCGGAACGTCCAGGTCCGCCGCGGGCTTCGGCACGTGCTGCATGAATATTGACGGCGTGAAGTACACCTTCTATGGAGCGCCGGCACACCAACTAACGGCATGGAACGGCCGAAACGCCTTGGAGGCGGTGATCAAGCTGTTCAACAATATTGACAGCGTGCGCAGCAACATTCGCCCGGAAGCGCGGATCCAAGGTGTGATCACGGAGGGTGGCGCGGCGCCGAATGTCGTGCCGGACCAGACTTCGGCAGATTTTTATATTCGCTATCCCGACGGAGTGTACCTCGAACAAGTCACCGAGTGGGTGGACGACGCGGCGCGCGCGGCAGCTTTGGCCACCGGCACAAAAGTGAAAATCGATCATTACGGGAAAGATCGCGATGGCATTTCGCTTGCGAGCCTCGAGGAACTGTCCCTGGCCTATATGAAGCAATTGGGCGCGGCCGGCGTGGAGCCAGAGCCGGGCAAGCCCGAAGGCTTCGAGGAGACGGGCAGCGTATCGAGCCAGATCCCCGGCATCGGCGTGTCGGCGAAGTCCTCGAACTTCTCGAATCACACCTACGGCATGGAGGCGGACGCGCTCAAGGACGTCGGCCACGAAGGCTTTCTGATCGATGCGGAGACGATGGCGGCGATTCTCTATGACTATGCCACGCATCCCGAACTGCGTGAAGCGGTGAAGACCGAGTTCACCCGCATCCAAGCGCTTTTTGGCGAATATCAAACGGCCTTAGCGAAGGCTTACCCGAAGCCCGAGATCGCCGAACCGAAGTAGCGGCGAAGATACTCTCCAAGCAAGCGTGGGGCGCGGTCGCAATTTCAAGAATCAGCACCGAGAAAGGTTGTCACGGTGAGAAGTGGCGGAAACGACGGTTTATCTTTCGCTCGGATCGAACATCGGAGATCGCGAGAAAAATCTGCGCATGGCGATTGCGGCGCTGGCCGAAGCAAACGTGCGGGTGACGCGGGTCTCGTCGTTCTATGAGACCGAACCAGTAGATTTGCGCGAGCAGCCGTGGTTTCTGAATTGCGTGGTGCAAGGCGACACCGAAGCTCGGGCAGTGGATTTGCTGCGCGCGCTGCGGGGAATCGAGTCGCATATGGGAAGCAAGAAGCTCGTTTCGAAAGGTCCGCGCCTGATCGACTTGGATCTTTTGCTTTACGGCGATGACACGGTCGACACGCGGGAATTGCAGGTGCCGCATCCGCGCATGCTTCAGCGCAAATTCGTCCTCGTCCCGCTGGCGGAGATCGCGCCGAACCTAAAGCATCCCTCCTGGGCAGAAACCGCCGCAGAACTACTGGCCGGAGCCAGTGACTCGAGCGTCGTACGGAAATTTGCTGCGTCTTCGTAGGGGCGCCAACGATCGTGCCCCCGGTTTGTGAGTGATGCGCTCAGCTTAAGTTAAGTCGTACGGTGAAGCAGGAGGCGATGGAGCTTCATCGGCTTTGGCTGCAAGGCTTCGAGCTCGATTTCGGCAAGATGGCCCTCGATGATTTCGCTCCAGCGGTATACGCCGGGCTCGGTCTCGGTGGTTTCCCGGCCGTTCAAGCGGCGCAGAAATTCACCGGCATTTTCCCGCGAAGCCACCGCACGCACCGTGGGGCGAGCAAGCGCTTCGACTGCGTAGCTGCGCAAAAGTTTGTGCCAGTAACGATCGAACAGGTCGCCGGAGGCAAAGATGTCGCTCCAAGCGGCTTCGCCGCCGTAAGCGACAACCACGCCGACGACGCGCTCACCCTTGAGGCCGGAAGTCGCGCTGGCGAAGCGCCGCTGGACTTCGGCAACGAAATCATCGATGGAGACGCCGACCGCGGCCGACTGATAGATCTTCTCGTAGGCCTCGGTGCGCGCATTGCCGGCGATAGCGGATTGCAAACGCCCCTCGGAGATCATTGGCGCGGGAGCGGCTGAGTCTGCCTGCACGGTGGTGCCGCTTCGGACGGCATTCCAGACTTCGGTTTGCTGCTGGTCCACGGCGGCCCTCTCGCGCACGCTCGGATGAACTATCGTTGGTGCCGCGGCAAATTTTGAACTGCCCGTCCAGCGTCCATGCTCGACGCAGAAGACATCCAACGGAAGCGGGGGCGCGCCGACCGGTACGATGCGGTCTTTGCCGATGACGCGGTCCTGCTTGCCACCGCTCACCAGTTCGCCGGCAAGCAGCAGAAGGGGGCGCTTGCTGCGGTTGACCAAGACAAGCTGGTTCACCGAAGCGCCGGTAGTTTGGAGGATCGAAACGGGCCGGCCATCACGCCCGCGGACCATTTCTTCGGAGCCACGCTCACGGATCAGGACTTCCCCGGTGCCCAAACCCTCTTCCAAAGTCAAAAATGCACTGGTGTCCTGTCCGTAAGCAGCAACGACCGGGAACACCGAAATGTTTTCGTAAAGGACGGGATCGAGGATCCGCCAGTCCCCTTCCGGTTTTGGCTGGGGCGAGGGCGGTGGGGCCAGACCGGCAAGAGGTTCGAGATTCGCATCGCATTCTGGCCGATGTGCAACGAAAGCCAGACTAAGGAATCCCAGCAATCCGCCAAAGATGGCGGCAAAAATCGAGCGCTCCATAAATCACTCCTATGCCTGAACTTGGACCACGTCGTGGTGAGCCGCCGCGAGGCGGCTCAGGGTTAGAACGGCGAGTGCGGAGATTCTTGCAAAGACCCACTGGCGAAGCAGATGTATGAATTCTCCAAACGGAAGCTCGGGCGACTTGGGGTTGGATGCCAGGCTCGGGCTGGCCCCTTCTAGGGCACCTCCGCTCGAAGCCCTGGCGTAGTGTTGCGATTCGAATTCTGGCGTTGTCGAGGAAATGCCGACTAACTGTAGGGATCGCCGAGATTAATGCGCGTCTTCCGCTTGTCCTTGGCGGCTTGCGCTTCCTCCCGCTCGTATTCGGCAATTTCCTCCTCGGTGTAAGAAAACACATCGCGCGCAGCGAACATGGAATTCAACCGGGAGGCTTGCTTCTTTTTCTTGCGAAGGGCGCCAAATTCGCGGCGAACCAAGCGGATGGGGGCCTCAATGACCTTGATTTCGACCAGCAGATCGCTGACTTTCTCGAGGAAGTCGTGAAGGTGGTAAGGCCGAACCACATACGGCAGGCGTGCCGCCTCGATTTGTTGGGTGAACCGCCGCTCCCCCGCTTCGGGAATGACAAAAAGCGCCCGAATGCGACCGCCGGACTCCTGAGGGACCGTCGCGATCTCACGCAGCGTGAAAAACGCGGGACTCTCGAGATCCATGGCAGCAGCGTTGGCCACAACCAAGGACCAATCAGCGCTTTTTAGTTCGGAAAGCAGCATTTTCGCGTCGGGAACGACGCGCACGCGCCAAGCTTCGGAGTCTAAAACCTGCTTTACCGCGCTGGCCCCGCGGGGATCGTTGTCAAGCACAAGAATGCCCACCTGCCGGGGAGCGACCGTAGAACCGGTACTCATAAGCTTCAGTATAGGGGAGAAGCCGCAGCCCAGGCCGCGCCGTCAAGTCGTTGAAACCTATAACATACTGACCGCCGGGACAGGGGCTCGTCGGAGAGCTTGTTTCGTTTAGATCGTCTATAGTCCAACTACCAGGGACGTCCCTGCAAGGTACCTTTGCAAGCCGATGCCATCCCAGAAAATGCGGTAGGTGGCCCTGCGTTTTGCGGAATCCGTGCCCGTGAAAAAGATTTGGAACCCATCGCGTGACCATTCCGCCTCGCTTGCCGACAAATTGGATACGGGGACAAGCGTTCGGCGCTTCGCGCGAAATTCATAGAGGAAGAGCGCGCCTGGCTGACCGCTCTCTACGGCCGGAATCCCGGCCGCCGGGCGAGCAAATAGGGCAGAAACGAGCACGAGGTCGGGATTGCTGGGGTGCAGCCGAACGGTAAGCTTGGCGCCAGGAACAAAATCGGGTCCGCATAAATCTCTGACCGGAAGAGCTTGCGCAGGCTTACCGTCTTCCCCAATCCAGGCTAAGTCGGCTTGATTGGCCGTGACCGTAACAAGGGTGTGCGGGTCACTCCAGCCCTGAATGCTTTCGAAAGCATCCGCGCTGAGAACCGCGGCCTTGGCGGGGTCGCTTGACGGGAAAGTCCAGAGTTGCCATTTCCCGCCTTGGTGATTGAGATAGGCCACCCGAGAATCCTCAGGAGACCAGACCGGATTGCGAACCTCGCCGCGAAGCAATTCTTTCACGCTGTTCGAATCGTAAGTGTATTCGTTGATAGTGCGGACGGCACCCGCTTCGCGAGTGAAGAGCAGCTTCTTGCCGTCATGGGAAAGCCGCAAATCAGAGTCGGTTCCTCCAGGAATGTCGCGGACAATCGAGCCGCGCTTGAAAGCCAGTTGCTGGCTGGCGTTGAAGTAGGAAACGACGACGGGAGATTGGAACTTGGTGACGCTCGAGACGGGGACGGGCGGCTTCTTCTTGGTTTCGTCGGCATTCTGATCGGGCTGGTTGTAACTCTTGGGGAAGAGCTCGGCGGCGATACGCGCGCAGCCCTTCAGGGACCCGAGCTGGGCGTGATCGATCGAAACCTTGAAAGAGTATTTTCCGCCGAGCGGAGGTGTAGCCGTCAGCGTGTCGTTGGCGGCGTCCGTGCAGGCTTCACGGGAAAGATGGACAGCCACGGGGGCGCCGGTTGCAGAATCCTTGGCATGGTAGGTCCAGGACTCCGGAGCGGCGTCCCGAGTGACCTCGCCCGGTTCCAGAGGAATAGGAGGGTAACCGTCGCGGTCGAGGCGCTCCGCGCCCTTCGACCCGATCCGGACACTCCAATTGGGCTGGTTGCCAAAGCCAAGCAGCAAGATGGGGAAGTGCGTGGAGTGGGCTGCTGGCGGGCCCGTGGGGACGCCTTTTGGCTGCGTCTGCTGGGGAGGGGCTCCCGTTGGTTTCGCCTGCCGCCCCCAGGAGTACGGCAAGAAACAAGCGCCACACAGCGCCAGGGAACACAGAAGGGTTTGAACCCGCCGGGTAATGCGCAAGATTTCCTCCGGAAGGTAAGAGGATACCGCCCTGAGTCGAAGG
>Ga0182037_10000246_pt1 | contig 25552 bp, 23 predicted proteins | sample sta12Cox44000082_FD_125974 | JGI IMG/M metagenome (GOLD analysis project Ga0182037, IMG submission 125974) | Lab enrichment of tropical soil microbial communities from Luquillo Experimental Forest, Puerto Rico - statoxic.12C.oxic.44.000.082 | ecosystem: Environmental > Terrestrial > Soil >... | reverse complement strand
GCCGCACTTGTGGCACAGCACGTCGCCGGGATGAAACGGATCGGTGATGACCGTCGAGCCGCAGTTCTTGCAAGTGGTGCGCAGGTGATGCAGCCCTTTGAGGTGCCCACATTTGCACTCCCAGTTGCCAATTGCGTAATCCACAAACTCAAGTTGTGATACGTTGCGAAAATCGGTGATGGGAAACACCGACTGGAAGACGGCCTGAAGTCCGGCGTCATCGCGCTCGCTAGGCAACCGATCCATTTGCAGGAACCGTTCGTAGGAACGCTTTTGCACCTCGATCAGGTTCGGGATCTGGATGGTCGCTGGAATTTTGGAAAAATCAAAACGTTTGCGGAAGGCATTCTTCTTCATTCAAGAAACTCCCAAGTCAGCGCAGCCGAAGGCCGCGCCACAAAAACTGCGGAATGTTGGGCGCGCTTGCCGCGCCGCGAAACTACGATTGCGATGAACCTGAAAAGACAACGAGGCACCCGCAGGGACAGGGTTTCCCTGTGGCGCCGGCTATTGCGCGCTGCCAATCTTGACTTGTAATTTTCCGCGCCAGTTCTAAGGCCTGTTTCCGTCCCGCCTGTTGCGGAACAGTCCGCCCGCTCTCGCCGACAAGCCGTCGCCCGCCCTGGTGTGGCGACGATTTGTATTCACTTTGCGTGAAGCGGGGCAAGCGGTGTTGATATTGATGATAACACCACCGCCCCGGATTCATCTACCTAGATCGTTCGCTTGGCCCAAAATTTGCAAGCATTTTGCAAGTCATTCAATACTAATGGCTTACAGAGAACTCGCCCGCAAAACTGGACAGGCGACGGAGAAAAACTACTTTACCTCGACCGTCGCGCCTGCTTCTGTGAACTTCTTCTTGATGGTCTCGGCCTCTTCCTTTGAAACGCCTTCCTTGACGTTTTTGGGAGCGCCGTCGACCAGGTCCTTGGCTTCTTTCAAGCCCAGGCTGGTGACTTCGCGAACGGCCTTAATGACGTTGATCTTGTTCGCGCCGACGTCCTTGAGCACGACGGTGAATTCCGTCTTCTCTTCCGCAGGAGCCGCGCCCGCCGCTGCCGCACCGCCGCCACCGGCCACCATAACCGGGGCCGCGGCCGCCGCAGAGACGCCAAGACGCTCTTCGAGTTTCTTCACCAGCGCCGCCGCATCGAGAAGCGACAGGCCTACGATTTGATCTTCCAACTGTTGCAGATCCGCCATGATGTGCTCTCCAATTCCCTAGTATCGTTTTGCTGATTTCGTCACCGCCGGCCGTGGTTTCCAGTGCGACCAGGCTTTGATTCTCGCGCCAGACAACGCAAGCATCGCAGCCGCGCAACCCCTCGCCGGGATGACGCCATCTCTATTTCCGGCGGCCGAGCCGCCGAGAAAACCTGAAATCGCAGCTAGCTTCTGGCTGCTGGCTTCTAGCAATCTCTTTGTTTGCTAGTAGCCAGAAGCCAGTCGCCAGAAGCGTTCTTACGTCTCTTTGAACTTCTTCTCCTTCACGCCCTGATCGACCACGACCGCCAGGTTGCGGCCCACCGCATTCATGGCCGTGACCAGGCGCTGCGCCGGGGCGTTCAGCAGGAACAGAAGCTTCGAGAAGATTTCTTCCTTCGACGGCATGGTGGCCAGCGCTTCGATCTCCCGGATCGAAATCACACGGCCTTCGACCACACCCGCTTTGAAAGTGAACTCCGGATTGTCCTTGGCGTACTTGGAAAGCGCTTTTGCGAGGGCAACCGGATCGCCTTCGGTGTAGGCAATCGAAGTCACACCCTTCAGGTCCTTCAGGCCTTCCTCGACCTTGGTACCTTTCGAAGCGCGCTCGGCCAGCGTGTTCTTCACCACGCGGTACTTCGCGCCCGTGGAACGCAGCGCCTTGCGAAGCTCGTAATCCTTCTCGACGGTAAGTTTGCTGTAAGTGGCAACGATCACGCTGGAAACGTTCTTCAGCTCGCCACTCAGCTCTTCCACTTGCTCAATCTTTTTCGCTTTGCTGACTGCCATGGTCGTATCCTTCTTATGCCTTGGAGGCCGCTTCCACCGCGCTGGTGTCGATCGAGATGCCAGGGCCCATGCTTGAGCTCAGCGTGCATCCTTTGATGTACTTGCCCTTGGCGACCGAAGGCTTGGCCTTGATCACACTGGAGATCACCACCGTCGCGTTCTCCACCAGCTTGTCGGGCGTAAAGGAGATCTTGCCCACCGGCACGTGCACAAGCGCCGTCTTGTCGGTGCGGAACTCGACCTTGCCGGCCTTCACTTCCTGCACGGCCTTGGCGACATCGAACGTCACAGTGCCGGTCTTGGGATTGGGCATCAGGCCCTTCGGGCCCAATACCTTTCCCAGGCGGCCGACCGACTTCATCATGTCGGGCGTGGCAATCAGCGCATCGAAATCGGTCCAGTTTTCCTTCTGGATCTTTTCGACCATGTCTTCGCCGCCAATGAAGTCGGCGCCCGCGCCTTCGGCTTCCTTCACCTTGTCACCGGTGGCAATGACCAGAACCTTCTTCGACTTGCCCAGGCCGTGCGGCAGAACCACGGTTCCGCGCACCATCTGGTCGGCATGTTTGGGATCGACGCCGAGACGCATGGTCACTTCCACGGTCTCGTCGAACTTCGCGTATTTGACTTTCTGCAGCAGCGGAACCGCTTCCTGCAGTGGGTACGACTTGTCTCCCACTGCGGCCCGCGCCTTGCTGATGTTCTTGCCTGCTTTTCTCATCTGCTTCTCCGTCTCCCACCGCTCTACGTTGGATTGAAGAGCCGTGGTGTTTTCGACCCCGTCGCCACTGGCTACCAGCAGCGGTTACCGCAAACTCCCAATTCACTACACAACCCTTGATGGCCGGCAGCCAGCAGCTCGCCGCCAGCAGCGCTACACGACATCAATTCCCATCGACCGCGCCGTGCCCTTCACGCTGTTGATGGCCGCTTCGAGTGATGCTGCGTTCAGGTCTGGCATCTTCTGCTTGGCGATGTCTTCCACCTGCTTGAGGGTCACTTTGCCGACTTTATCCTTGTTCGGCGCACCCGAACCCTTCGCGATGCCCGCCGCGCGCTTCAGCAGGATCGACGCTGGAGGCGTTTTGGTGATGAAAGTGAACGAGCGGTCGTTGTAGACCGTGATCACCACCGGGATGATGAGTCCTTCCAGTTCCTTCTGGCTGGTGCGCGCGTTGAACTGCTTGCAGAACTCCATGATGTTGATCTGCGCCTGGCCAAGGGCCGGACCGACCGGAGGGGCCGGGGTCGCCTTGCCTGCCGCGATCTGCAGCTTGACTGAACCTGTTACCTTTTTCGCCATACTCTCTCTTCCGTCGCAACCGGGGGTCTAGGATTTTCGGCCCGTCGTGTTGGACTTAAAACCGTCGGTCCTCGGTCGTTGGCCCAAGACCCCGCAGGCATCGCGCTTTTCAATTCCCTACGTAACCACCTTTTCCACCTGCCCGAACTCCAACTCCACCGGAGTCGAACGCCCGAAGATCGTGACCATGACCTTGAGGGTCTCGCGGTCTTCGTTCACGTCGTCGACCACGCCGGCAAAGCTCGCGAATGGCCCTTCGGTGACGCGCACGTTCTCGCCCTTCTCGAATTTGACCTTGAGCTTGGGCTTGTCCTTGGACTCGCCCACGCGGTACACGATGTTCTGGACTTCTTCTTCCGACAGCGGCGTTGGCTGCTGGCCCGTTCCGACGAACCCGGTGACCCGCGGGGTGGACTTCACCACGTGCCAGACGTGATCATCCATGTCCATCTCCACCAGCACGTAGCCGGGATAGAACATGCGCTCACTGGTGTACTTCTTGCCGCCGCGGACTTCTGTGACTGATTCTGTCGGAATCAGCACGCGCCCGATCTTGTCCTGCAGGCCGAAGGCCTGCACGCGCGATTCGAGAGACTCGCGCACTTTGCGCTCGAATCCGGAATAGGAGTGGATGATGTACCACTTCATGTTGGGATTGCGGGGCGCTTCCGGCGCGCCGGCCCCCGGCGCAGCGCCTGAGGTTTCAGGCTGGCCGCTCGCGTTCTTTTCTTCTTCCGCCATAAGTTGCTTCATTTCCCGAACTTTCTAACTCCCAATCAGCTGTGCCCGAGGGAACGGAACACGAAGTCGATGCCCCGTCCGATCACAAAATCCACCAGCCAGAAGTAAAGGCCAAAAATGAATACGGTGATAATCACCACGAGGGTGGTGGCCTGCACTTCCTTCAACGACGGCGTGGTGACCTTCTTCATCTCCGTGCGCACGTCGTTGTAGAAGGTCTTGATCTTCTCCGGCCAGGTCGCGACCCGCGCTCCAAAGTTGTCGTCCGGATTGGCTGCTGCAATCGACTTGTTCATCTTTTTCGTCTCAATTCCCATGCGCCACACCCTGCTTCCCAACATTCCAAAAACTGGCAGGGGCGGAGGGATTCGAACCCCCAAGTCCGGTTTTGGAGACCGGCAGTTTAACCGTTGAGCTTACGCCCCTAAAATCAGTTCCCAGTTGTCAGTTCCCAGTTCTCAGTTGCGTATCGCTCACCGGGATTGCCGGCAACTGGCCGCTGGCCACCGCGGGATCCTTCGCTACGCTCAGGATGACGCCCAGCGGGCTCCCGCTCCGCTCACGCCCCCTAAGCGGCGTCACTTCACTTCTTTGTGCGGCGTGTGCTTCCGGCAACGCTTGCAGAACTTCTTGATCTCGAGCCGATCCGGAGTGGTTTTCCGGTTCTTGGTGGTCGAGTAGTTGCGTTCCTTGCAGTCACCGCACTGCATCGTAATAATTTCTCGGGGCATAGAAAAACAGCTCCTAGCTGCTAGCTCTTAGCTACTAGCTCTGCCGGCATTACTGCCGACCCTTTCACTCCTCGTCGGTCTAATTCGGCAAGGTCCTGGGCCCTTGCCGAAGACCAACGACCGCTACTGAATGATCTCCGCGATCGTGCCCGCGCCCACCGTGTGGCCGCCTTCACGGATCGCAAACCGCAACCCCTTCTCCATCGCCACCGGCGTGATCAGTTCGATCACCAGGCTCACGTTGTCTCCCGGCATCACCATCTCGGTCCCCGCCGGCAGCTCCGCTACTCCCGTCACGTCCGTGGTTCGCAGATAAAACTGTGGACGGTATCCCTTGAAGAACGGCGTATGCCGCCCCCCCTCTTCCTTCGTCAGGATGTACACCTCCGCCTTGAACTTCGTGTGCGGCGTGATCGATCCCGGCTTGGCCAGCACCATCCCGCGCTCCACGTCGTCCTTGCCGATGCCGCGCAGCAACAGGCCAGCGTTGTCGCCGGCCATGCCTTCGTCCAGCTGCTTCTTGAACATTTCCACGCCCGTCACCACCGTTTTGCGCGTCTCGCGGAAGCCCACAATCTCCACTTCCTCGCCCACCTTCACCTTCCCCCGCTCGATACGGCCCGTCACCACCGTGCCACGCCCCGAGATCGAGAAAATGTCTTCGATCGGCATCAGGAAGGGCTTGTCCAGTTCTCGCGCCGGCTGCGGCACGCTCTTGTCCACCGCCTCCATCAGCGCATCAATCTGCTTCTCCCACTTCGCTTCCCCGTTCAGCGCCCCAAGAGCCGACAGGCGCACCACCGGCACGTCATCCCCCGGAAACTGGTACGACTTCAAAAGCTCACGCACTTCCAGCTCCACCAGGTCGAGCAGCTCCGGATCGTCCACCGCATCACACTTGTTCAGCGCGACCACGATGTAAGGCACCCCGACTTGCCGGGCCAGCAACACGTGCTCGCGCGTCTGCGGCATCGGACCGTCGGTCGCGGCCACCACTAAGATCGCCCCGTCCATCTGCGCCGCCCCCGTGATCATGTTCTTGATGTAGTCGGCGTGCCCCGGACAGTCGACGTGCGCATAGTGCCGGTTCGCCGTCTCGTACTCCACGTGCGCCGTCGCGATGGTGATGCCGCGCGCCTTCTCTTCCGGAGCGTTGTCGATCGAGTCAAACGACCGGAACTGGATCTTCGGGTTGTGCTTCGACAGAACCTTGGTGATCGCCGCCGTCAACGTGGTCTTGCCGTGGTCAATGTGACCAATCGTCCCCACGTTGCAGTGCGGCTTGGTACGCTCGAATTTCTCTTTTGCCATAACTCAGCTCTTCGCTCCTAAGCTTCTCGCTCAAAACCCTGCGGGCTCCGCCCGCCTCCGGCCGGCGAGACGCCGGCGCTGCGATTTCTCCGGGCGCCCCCCCTTTTCCCGCGCCTTTTGCGGGAGGATGGGGTTTTTCCCCGGACCTCAGTAATACTGAAAAACCTTCTTGAACTTGTGTCGCAGCGCTTCTTCCACACCCTCCAGTTTGGAGAGGTAGAACTCGCGCATCTGCCCTTGGTCCGTGAGCGTCAGTTCCTGGTACAGCCCTCTGGCGCTTCTGCGAGCCTGCCGCAACTTCTCGTCGACATGCTCAATGACCTGTTTCGCCAGCACGCTGTCAAAGTCGCGGATCCGGATGCCGCGGCTGTCCAGCCGCTTCAGGAGTTTCTCGACGTTTCCCTGAGAGAACGCGCGCTCGATCGCAGCTTTCAACTCCGCGAACTGCGCTTCCTTCTCGACCTTGATTGCGGCCTGCTCGAAACCCAATCGCTTTGCACCTTCACAACGAACTGGAGCGGGAGACGGGAATCGAACCCGCGACCAACAGCTTGGAAGGCTGTGACTCTACCACTGAGTTACTCCCGCGAAACCCGCTACTAGCCGCTAGCTGAACCTGGAGCCGATGACCAGGATTGAACTGGTGACCTCTCCCTTACCAAGGGAGTGCTCTACCAACTGAGCTACATCGGCTCGAACCAGCTGTCAGCGATCAGTCGTCAACTTCACAGGATGACCGATGCTGATCACCGCCTATTTAGCCTCGTGATCGTCACTGCGGCCATGCATCCGATCGTTCCGGCGCAGCCACGTCTTGATCGCGAACAACCCTAGGATCGCCAGCGTCGCGGCTCGAATCCGCTGGTCGGGAAGGGTGGTCCATGCCAGTCCCGCCAAAACCGCGAATGCTGCGAACGCAACCGCTAGCCGATTCACAGAAAATCCTGGTGCACAGGGGAGGATTCGAACCTCCGTACCTCGCTAGGAGGAACAGATTTACAGTCTGTCGGCTTTAACCACTCACCCACCTGTGCAGAAACCCTTCGCTCCATTCAACCGGAGCGATTTGCTCGACAGCTACGGCAGGCTTGCGCTGGTGAAATGCACGCCCTGGTTCAGGCTTCGCCACCACGCGGAAAAACGGGGATCGCGAGCACGCACACTCGCGCACGAAAACCACTACACGTCGGAAAAATTTCCTAATGGAGTGCGTTTAGAAAGCCCGCTGCGCGCTCAGACTGCTCCCGCCGCCCTGCCGGAAAATCGTTCTTGGAGCTGGCGAAGGGATTTGAACCCCTGACCCTCTGATTACAAATCAGATGCTCTACCGACTGAGCTACGCCAGCAAGCTGAGGGATCGCGCCTTTCTCAGACGCAAATCTCCCTACGGATCCCTTTCAGATGACCGGGACAATTTTAAAAGGTACCATAACGGCAAACTACGTGCAACCAATCCGATAGCCGGCGACAAGCCGAACGCGGACTATCGCGGATGACGCGCTCGGAAGGGTGGAATTTTGTTCTCAGCCGGCGCGACGCCGGCTCTAGGTGCCCCCAGTGCTATCATCGTAAGCTCCGTGCGCTTCAAACGTAGCCTGCCGGTTGTCATTGGGGTATTGCTGGTCGCCGCGGCTGTGGTTGCGGTGGTGCAATTGCGGCGGCGAGCCCCTCCCGAACCCGCCCGTCTTTTACCCGGAGCCGACGGATTTTTCTACGTCAATTTAAAGTGGCTGCGCACCCTCAAGGCGATTGGCCAGCTACCCCCCGTCCCGCACGACCCCGAGTACGAGCGCTTTCTTCAGGAGACCGGATTCCAGTTTGAGCGCGACCTCGATGAGGCTGCATTTGCAGTGCACTATCCGGCTGCGTGGGGAGAAGGGGCTACCGGTGGCTCGGCCCCGGAGATGCGGTTCTCTGAGGTCATGGTTGGGAGATTCGACGGTCAGCGCTTGATCGCTTATCTGCGCAAGCTTTCTGCCCAGATCGAGAACTACCACTCCTCCGATATCTACATCATCCCTCTTGAGGGACGCACCTTGCGGATCGCCATCCTCAGCGTCGACACCGTAGCAGGTTCGAACCAGGAGGATCCCAACGTCATCCGCGGATTGATCGACCGTTCTCGCAAGCTGGCCTCGCCGTTCGGCGGGCCCGCACTCCTGCGCCAGTACTACAAGTCACTGCCGGTGGTGAGCAAGTCACTGCCGGTGCTGAAGCTGGCTTGGTTTATCGGCCGGGTCGACCCTTCCAAAATGCCGAACCTTGGCACGTGGTCCCTGCTGCTGCAGAAGCGCGCCGCGCTGGTCGTGTCGGCTTACTATGCGGTCTATTCCCCAACGCTGCACCTGCGCGCCGAGGCCTTCTCCGGCAACAGCGACGAAGCCCAGACGCTGACTGACAAAGTGGCCACGTTCCTGACCCTTTTCCATGTCGCCGAGGACGCGGTGGCCGGAAAAAAGACCGACCCTGACGTGCGAGCGTTCTTTGACAGCCTGCGGGTGGAGCGCCAGGGCGATCGCGCCATACTCACGGCAGCCGTACCGCCGGGCTTCCTGCGCAAGGTGATGGGCGCGCCGCTGCAGGAGGGTTCCGAGCAGAGAATCTTCTCCGGAACCGAACACGAGCCCGCCTCCTCCACGCCACCGCCGCAGCCCACCGGTAAAGCCACAAAGTAAAATTCCGGGTTCCGCCGCTTAAAATGCCTGCGGGAGCTTTCCGGAAATCGTCCTCGGCCGTCTAACTGAGCTGGGGCAATGCCACTTCGCGCGGAGTGCGTGCTCGGGTCTCGGGATGTTGCACAGGCGAAAAGGCAGCCAACTACAGAACACGGCACTGTTCATGCAGGCGCAATTCAGCAGGCCTGCGTCTGCCCTGGTGTGCCTTTTGTGGCTTTTGACGGCTCCGCTGTTCGCCCTCCCACCCACGATCAGCATCCCTCGCATCGAGACGCCACCAACCTTGAGCGACTTCGAAGACATGAAGCCCAGTTCGAAAGTCGCCGCGCACATGCTGAAAGTAACCGGCTTCATTGATCGTGAACCTGCCGACGGCACCCAGCCTTCGCAGAACACCGACGCCTACCTGGCCTACGACGAGCACAACATCTACGCGGCCTTTGTCTGCTGGGACACCGAGCCCGACAAGATCCGCGCCCGCATGACGCGCCGTGAGGACATCTTCGCCGACGACTCCGTGGAAATCATGCTAGATACCTTCCACGACGCACGCCGCGCATACGCCTTCGCAGCCAATCCGTTTGGTATCCAGTGGGACGCCCTTTGGACCGAAGGCTCAATCGGTAGCGGATCGGCGGGCGATTTCAGCGGCTTTGACTCATCTTTCGACACCGTCTGGCGCTCGGAGGGGCACTTAACCGATCGCGGGTACATCGTGCTGATCGCCGTGCCGTTCAAGAGCCTGCGCTTCCCCAACAGCGACAAGCAGGAATGGGGAATCCTCCTCAACCGCAGCATCCCGCGCACCAACGAAAACATTTTCTGGCCGCGGATTTCGAACCGCATCCAGGGCCGCTTCAACCAGGCCGCGACTCTCACGGGCCTCGAGCACGTTTCCCCCTCACGCAACGTGCAGCTCATTCCTTACGGACTGGTGCGCAGCTTCCGCGACATCGACCAGCGCGATCCGAACCATCCCTTCTTCGAGGGCCGCAGCCTGAAGCCGGACGCGGGGCTCGACGGGAAGTTCATCCTTCACCAACGATTTGTCCTCGACGCCACGCTGAACCCCGATTTCAGCCAAGTCGAAAGTGACCAGCCGCAGATCACCGTCAATCAGCGCTTCGAAGTGTTTTTTCCCGAGAAGCGTCCCTTCTTCCTGGAGAACAGCAACTTCTTCACGACCCCGATCAACCAGGTGTTCACGCGGCTGATCGGCCATCCCGAGTTTGGGTTACGCCTGACGGGAAAGTCGGGGCCCTGGGCCGTCGGCATATTAGCCGCGGATGATCGCGCCCCCGGCGAAGCGCTTCCCCCAACCGATCCGCACAGCGGGGAACGCGCCACCTTCACCATCGCTCGAGTCAGCCACGACATTCTTGACCAGTCGACGATTGGCGCGATCTTTACCGACCGCGAGTTTGCCGGCGGCTACAACCGGGTTGGGGGAGTCGACGCCAATCTCAAGCTGGGCCAGAACTGGCGCTTACAGGGCGCGGCCGTCACCAGCAGCACTCTTAACCCCGACGGCACTCATTCGGCCGGCCCAGGCTATAAGGCGGATCTGGAGCGCTCCGGCAGGCAACTCAACTTGCAGGCTTTGTACCTCGATTACAGCCCGGGCTTCGTCACCCAAACCGGGTTCGTGAATCGCGTCGACATTCGCCAGCAAAACTTCAACGCCGGCTATACGATCCGTCCCGAAGGCAAAACCCTCATCTCCTGGGGCCCGACGATCCATCAATTCAGCATCTGGGATCATCGCGGCACCGCGCTCGATTACTTTGTCATGCCCGGCTTTCGCGTGGATCTGACCCGCGCTACCTGGGTCAATTTCCACCCGTTTGCCTACGACAACGTCTACCTCCGCCCGCAGGATTACAGTGGCCTGACCAAGGTCAGCAACTATCCGCAACCTTTCTGGGGTGTCGAAGGAGCGACAAGCTGGGTCAAGCAGATCGATTTCTCATGGTTCTTCGTGTCGGGGGCGGGCGTGAACTACAACCCGTCCGCCGGCCGCGTGCCCGCGATCGGGCATGAAGACCAGGGCAATTTCACGCTGACGTTCCATGCTTCGGGGCGTCTGCGCATCGACAATAATTATCTGCTGGAACACCTCCGCGAGCGTGACACCCATCTGACCGCGGTGACCAACCACATTATTCGCAGCAAATGGAACTACCAGTTCACGCAGGCGCTGTCGGCGCGCATCATCGTGCAGTACACGAGCGTGCTGTCAAATCCGTTGCTCAGTTCCTTGTCTCCCACAAAGAATTTCAATGCCGATTTCCTGATCACCTACCTCGTACACCCGGGGACGGCGATTTACGTGGGCTACAACAGCAACCTTCAGAACCTGGACCGGAGGCTGATTCCGACCCCGACCGGGCTGTTGACCACGCCCGACAACTACATCAATGACAGCCGCCAGTTCTTTGTGAAAGCGTCGTATCTGTTTCGGTTTTAGGGGTATGCATAGGGAACGACATCGTATTTCTGGGAGCGTGGCGCCGACCCACCCTGCAGGCTGTCCCGGGGCCCCCCGATTGTGGGCGGGACGCCCGCAACCACAGCCGCCGGGACTGGGGCGCTACCTCTGGCGCGAAGGTTATCGCATTTCCTGTAACATCTCGCGCCGGCGTGCATCCGTTCAGAGGGCTGCTGAGGTTAGCCTGTGTGACTCTCCCGCGACGCCGGCGCCGGGCGAATTTTGCTGAAAGGACAGGTAAAATAATCGGCAATGTCGAGCCTTCCACTGCCCATCGCAGCTTTCGTCGCAGGATTGATCTCCTTTTTGTCCCCCTGCGTGCTGCCCCTGGTCCCCGGCTACGTGTCGCTGATCTCGGGTGCAGGCGTGGAAGAGCTCAAGGCCAACGACACCCAACTGCTGCGCAAGGTGATGATCAACTCGGCCGCGTTCATCCTAGGCTTCAGCGTCGTGTTCATTACGCTGGGCGCGATCTCGACCGAGGTTGGACAGTTTCTCTCGCGGTACAAATCGGTGCTGGCGCAAGTCGCCGGAATCGTGGTGATTGTTTTCGGCCTGCACCTGACCGGCATCTTCAAGATCAAAGCGCTCTACACCGATGCCCGGCTGCACGGGGTGAAGGGCAGCAGCAGCGCCTGGGGTTCGTTCGTGATCGGCTTCGCCTTTGCCTTCGGCTGGACCCCGTGCGTGGGCCCGATTCTGGCCGTGATTCTCGGCCTGGCCGCGACGCAGAATTCGGTCGGAAAGGGCATCGTCCTGCTCGCGATCTATTCCCTGGGACTGGCCGTGCCTTTTCTGCTGACTTCGCTCGGCATCGAGCGCTTTCTCAAGTTTTACAGCCGCTTCCGCTCGCACATGCATGCGCTCGAAGTGGCCAGCGGCGGACTGCTGATCGTCCTGGGCGCTTTGCTGGTGCTGGGACGCTTCACCATCATCGCGCGCTATTTCTCGTTCCTGAACCGGTTTGCGCTTTAGTGGGCTGCGGAAAGAATCAGAATCACAACTGCAGCCCGCTAAAGGGGCGATGGAAAAGGGAGTGACTTCTGGCATCGCGGAAGCGATGCCCGGATACGAAACGTGGGCTTTCCGCAGCCCGTTAGACTTTTCCCGGCTGGTTTGAGAGGTTATTGTGAAACGGAACCCTGCAGCTCTATTCTTCGTGGCCGCGATCGTCGCTGCCATGCTTTTCGTCGGCTTTCACGCCACTCGCCGCTCGGGCGCCGGAGGCGGAAACGACAGCCTTGATGTCGCGGGTAAGCCCGCTCCTGATTTCACCCTGGAGTCGCTCGAGGGCAAAAACATCCAGCTCAGCGGATACAAAGGTCAGGCCGTTCTGCTGAATTTCTGGGCTACCTGGTGCGGTCCTTGCAAGATCGAAATGCCGTGGTTCGTCGAACTGCAGAAAGAGTACGGCCCGCAAGGCCTGCAGATCGTCGGCGTTGCCATGGACGACTCGAGCAAGGAAGACATCGCCAAGTTTGTCAAAGAGATGGGCGTGAACTACCCGATCTTGTTGGGCAAAGAAGCGGTAGGGGAACAGTATGGCGGCGTGAACGTCCTGCCCACGACGTTCTTTATTGATCGCGACGGCAAGATCGTGGCCCGGGAATTTGGCTTACAAAGCCGCAGTCTGTTCGTCGATAACATCAAGAAGGCCCTTGGCCAGGGAAGCGCGGTACAGGCGCAAAAGTAACTAGGCGGGCCGGGAGCTTGGGTCTACCATTTCGCGTGATGCGAGGCCTGCAAAAATCGAGTGCCGCTGCCGTGATTTTCGCGGCTTCGGTTGCGTTCGCGCAGTCGCCGGGCAACCGCGCCCCCTCGGTCACACTGGCTCCCGTTGAGCCGGTGACCGTCACCCGCGGTCAGGGCGGAACCGCGACCCTGCATTTCCGCGTGGCTCCCGGATTTCACATCAACTCGAACATGCCGAAGTCCGAGTTCCTGATACCCACCGCGCTCAAGATGGACGCTCCCACCGACATCGCGCTCACCAAGGTCAGCTACTCCGAGGGAAAAGACATGTCGTTCTCCTTCGCTCCCGACGAGAAGCTGAACGTCTACACCGGAGACTTCACCGTGACCATGACCGTGCGTCCGCTACACACGGTCCAGCCTGGGAAATACGCCATCCACGGGGACCTCAAGTACCAGGCTTGCGACAACGCCGCCTGCTATCCGCCCAAGCATCTGCCCATTGGTTTTGATGTGAAGGTCCTGAAGGGTGCAGCTGCGACCGGGAAAAACCCGCCGCAAAGTCCGCACATTCATCGCTAGGCAAACGGTTTAGTGAGCCGTTCCCACCGGGATTCGCTGGCGGTCGGGCTTGATCAGAACGGTCTTGTACTCCGCAGAGGTCTCCACCGAATAGTTGATGGGAACCTTGGTGATGACCTGCGCGGCCGAGCCCTCCGGCTGGTGCACCACTCTTCTCAGTACGTACACCGGTGGATCCTGCACGCCCCCGTTCGCCGGCACCAGTCCCACGGTATAGCCAGCGGTCGGAAACTCGCAGGTGGCGGTGACATGCAACTTTGCCGAGGTCTTTCCCGGCGTGACATCGCGCCAGGCCTTCCAGTCCTTGCAGGCGGAGGGCGGCCTCGCGCCTTCCTCTTGAGCCAGGCTCGCGCCGCTGGCCGTCAACAGGGTAGCGATCACGAAGATTGCAGTTCCGCACTTCATAATGTCCTCCCTTTTCCGCTCTGCTTCTTCTCCACTTTGGCCCATGTATCTTTCAAAGCGACCGTGCGATTGAATACCGGCTTCCCCGGAGCCGAGTCTGAGTCGGCGCAGAAATATCCTAGCCGCTCGAACTGATAGCGCACGCCCGGCGTGACGTTGGCCAGCGACGGCTCGAGCTTTGCACTCCGCACGATTTCCAGCGAATTGGAATTCAGGTTCGAAACAAAGTCCTTCCCCTCCTCCGCCTCGTCGGGATTCTCCTTGGTGAACAGGTTATCGTAGACCCGCACTTCCGCACCGATCGCGTGTTTCGCCGAAACCCAATGGATGGTGGACTTTACCTTGCGGCCGTCGGGCGTGTTGCCCCCCCGCGTTGCGGGGTCATAGCTGCAGTGCACCTCGACCACTTCGCCCTTATCATTCTTCACGACGCTCGTGCAGGTGACCAGGTACCCATATCGCAGCCGCACCTCGCGCCCAGGCGAAAGCCGGAAGTAGCCCTTCGGCGGAACTTCGCGGAAATCGTCCTGCTCGATGTAGAGCACCTTCGAGAACGGAACCCTGCGCTTCCCCGCGCTCTCGTCTTCCGGATTGTTGACGGCCTCCATTTCCTCGACCTGATTTTCCGGATAGTTGTCGAGCACGACCTTCAGCGGCTTGAGCACCGCCATCACGCGCGGAGCCCGCTTGTTCAGGTCTTCGCGCACGTAATGCTCAAGCATCGCCAGCTCGACGATTCCATTGGTCCGCGAGACTCCCGCCGCGCCCACAAAGTTGCGGATTGCCTCCGGCGTATATCCGCGCCGCCGCATGCCGCTCAGCGTAGGCATGCGCGGATCGTTCCATCCCGCAACGTGGCCTTCCTCCACCAGCCGGCGAAGCTTGCGCTTGCTCATGATGGTGTAGGTCAGGCTGAGCCGGTCGAATTCAATTTGCTGTGACGGGAAAATGCCCAGCTGCTGGATGAACCAGTTATAAAGCGGCTGGTGGTCGGCAAACTCCAGTGAGCACATGGAGTACGTGATCTTCTCGATCGAGTCCGACTGTCCATGGGCGAAGTCGTACATCGGGTAGATGCACCACTTGTCGCCCGTGCGGTGATGTTCGGCATGCAGGATGCGGTACATCACTGGATCCCGCATGTTGAGGTTCGGAGATGCCATGTCGATTTTCGCGCGCAAGACGCGCGCGCCGTCGGGAAACTCTCCGGCCTTCATGCGCTCCAACAGATTCAGATTCTCTTCCACGCTGCGGTCGCGGTACGGGCTGTTCTTCCCGGCTCGGTCAGCGTGCCGCGATACTTGCGAATCTCGTCCGCTGAAAGGTCGTCAACGTAAGCTTTGCCATCCTTGATGAGCTTGATCGCCCACTCATAGATCTGGTCGAAGTAGTCGGAAGCGTAGAACAGCCCGTCCCAGTGAAACCCCAGCCACTTCACGTCCTCCATGATGGAGTCGACGTATTCGACGTCTTCCTTCTCCGGGTTGGTGTCGTCGAAGCGGAGATTGGTGTGACCGCCAAACTCTTCCGCCAGCCCGAAGTCGAGGCAGATCGCCTTCGCATGTCCGATGTGCAGGTAGCCGTTCGGCTCGGGAGGAAAGCGGGTCTGCACGCGACCCGCATATTTATTCGTCTTCAGGTCTTCGAGAATCCGGTCGCGGATGAAATTGGACGGACGTGGCTCGGGATGGATGTCGGCCATAGCTTCACTAGGGGAACTGGTCGATGTCATTGGCTATGTATTTTATAGCTTCGGGGCGATTTGCTTCCTGAGGCCGGCGAGAATGCTCTCCGAAGTGGGTCAATAGCAAGTCCGGCGACAGCGAGACAGCTCAAGAAAATGTAGATGCTGCTCATCACTGTTGGTCCAAACCGTTTCTTCGGGTTCGCCCCGTATAACGAATTTCCCCCTGCCGTGTCGATTTTGCCGTGGGCACAAGCCTGTAGAGGAGCGCAAGCGTATGCGGCTCGCCACGATATGCCGGCACCTCTGAGTTGGCATGGGGGTTGCACCTTGCAAGGGGGGAAGTAGACCCAAGGAGGATTCTGTAGATCATGAGACCAACGAAATGCCTGTGTATCAAGCATTCCTTTGCGCTTATTGGAATGGCGGCCCTGCTCTGGATTGGCAACCCCGCCATCGCGCAATCCGCGCAACCTCAGGATCGCGACACGACGACCCGGCAACTGAGCAGCTTCGACGCTTTCCTGGACGGTCATCCGGAAATCGCAGAGCAGTTGCACAAAAATCCTTCGCTGGTTCGGGATGAGGAATTTATTGAGAACCATCCAGCTTTGCAGGACTACCTGCAGCAGCATCCGGGCGTTCGTGAGGAGATCAGTGAAAATCCGGACTCGTTCATGCGCCAGGAGCAGCGCTTCGACCGGCGCGAAAACCGCCGCGAGCTAGCGAACCTGGATGGGTTTTTGGACAGTCATCCGGAGATCGCCGAACAGCTCCGCAAGAATCCGTCACTCGTCAATGACAAGGAGTTCGTGAAGAGCCATCCCGCGTTCGAGGAGTTCCTGCAAAGCCACAGCGGCGTCGCCCAGGATCTCCGGCAAAACCCCAACGCGTTCATGCAGGAGGAGCAGCGCTTCGATCAGCACGAAGGCGTTCGGGACCGGGACCATGACCTGACTCGTGCCCAACTCGCCAGCCTGGACCAGTTCCTTGGCAAGCACCCAGAGGTGGCCGAGGACCTGCGGCGGAACCCCTCGCTCATTAACAACGCAGAATTTGTGAAGCACAGCCCGGCGCTCGAGCAATACCTGCAGCAGAACCCGGGAGTGCGCGAGGAGTTGAGTGAGAACCCGAACGCTTTCATGCAGCGGGAACAGCAGTTCGATCCGCAGGTGGGCCGGGCGGGGGTTGACACCGACCGTGCGGAGTTGAACAGTATGGATCGCTTCCTGGACAGTCATCCGGAAATCGCGGAGCAACTGCGGAAGGATCCTTCGCTGGTAAACAACGCCAAGTTCCTCCACAACCATCCTGCTTTGCAGACTTACCTGCAGCAGAATCCGGGCGTGCACGAGGAAATCATGGAAAACCCGAGCGCGTTCATGCAACAGGAGCAAGGCTTCGAGGGGCAGGAGCACACCTTCAACCGACAGGCCGTCGTGACAGACCATGACACAACCCGCGGCCAACTCGCCAGTATGGATCGCTTCCTCGACCATCACCCTGAGATCGCCGAGCGGCTCCAAAAAGACCCGTCACTGGTAAACAACAAGGACTTCGTCAAGAACCACCCCGACCTGCAGAGCTACCTGCAACAGCATCCCGGGGTCAACGAGGAGTTCACGGAAAACCCAAACGCCTTCATGCGGCAGGAGCAGCGCTTCGACCGTCGGGAAGACTTTGATCGGGGCCGCGGCTTCGAACTGCGGAACAACGGCGGTTTCGAGCGCGGCGAAGCTGCCAGCTTTGGGGAATTCCTGGGAACGCACGGCACGATGGCAGCCCAGATCTCCAAAGATCCGAACCTTGTAAACAACAAGGAATTCATGGCGACGCACCCTGAGCTGGTGGAATTCATGAAGGCGCATCCCACGGTTCAGGCCCAGTTGCAGCAGAACCCGCAGGCTTTCTTGCAGTCGGTGCAGCAGGTGAGCAAGCCGGTTCCGAAAACGCCTACGTACAAGCCTGCGCAGAAGCCGCAGTAACGTGGTGAATCTGGAGGGGTCACACGGCCCCTCCACGTCTCTCGTTCAGGCGGATTCCGCCTCACGGTCTGGAGGTCAGCAAGATGAATTTCAAGATAATGGTTGCGCTCGCTCTCATTCTGGCAATGATGCTTCCCGCGGGTGCGTCCCAAAGACCCAAGAAGAAGGGCGTACACCGCGCCATGCTGGAGCGGATGGAAGCGGTTCCCTGCGGCGCCAAACAGAGAGGCTTTACCGGCATCGGCGGCGTCTTCGCTTCTCTGGGCATCGAGGCAGTGAATTCGGAAGAAAAGCTTTGCCCGCAATACATGCTCCGTACCGACGACGCGGAATATCACATCCGTCCGGTCGACAAGAAACATGCACCCTTGCTCCCGGTCGGGGAGGAAGGCGAGTTCAAGATCAAGAAGAACCGGATGTATTTGAAGATTCCCGATGGCGACAGAAAGAAACGGGCCTACGAGGTGGTCGCGATGAAGCCGTTAAACACCGGGGAAACAACGGCCGAAGGCGCCTCCTACAAAGCGCCCGATAGACCAACTTCCTACCGGGCTCCGGAACAACGCGCAGAGAAGGCAGCTGGGAGCATGCCAAATCCGAACTCGGTGCCACCTCCACAGCGGTGAGAGCACGTGGCATTCGCTCAGGGTGTAGCTGCTGAAAGAACCAGACGGTAGCGCCGCCGTCTCGGCGGCAAGATGCCGGCGCTACTGTCGCTCTAGCTTTGCGAGCGCTCGCTCAATCCGCGCCAGCGTCTTCTCTTTTCCCAGAACTGCGAGCGTTTCAAACAGCGGTGGAGCATTCTTTCTCCCGCACACCGCCACCCGGATCGGCTGAAACATCTGCCCTGCCTTGATCCCTAGCTCCTGCGCCGCACTCCGCAGCGCCTGATCGAGCCTGTCATGCTCGAACTCGACGCCACCCAGCAGCACCCGCGCCTTCTCCAGAACTTTTTTCGCCATCGCCACGTCGCCCTTCTGCGGAACCAGTTCCGCCGGGTCATACGGTGCCAGCCGATCCACGAAGAAGAAGTCCGCCGCCGTCAGCACATCCTGCAGCAGCTTGATGCGCTCCCGGATCAGCGGTGTGATCCGCACCATCTGCGCGGCATCGATGTGGAACCCCGCCCCTTGCACCACCGGCAGCAGACGCGCACCCAAGTCTTCTACGGGCAATGCCCGGATGTGCTCCGCGTTCAGCCACACGGCCTTCGGATCAAACGTCTCCTCAGGTGTCGCTGCGAGTTCCTTGAAGTTCACCACCGCGTTCGCCCGGTTGATCCCCTCGAGTGAAAACAACTCCTGCAATTCCGCCAGAGACATCTGCTCGCGATCGTTCTTCGGCGACCATCCCAGCAGGCACAGAAAATTAATGAACGCTTCGTGCAAGAATCCCGCGTCGCGATACGTCGTCACGCTCACCACCGGCCCATGCCTTCGTTTCGAAAGCTTCGTGCCATCCGGCGCGACGAGAAGCGGCAGGTGCGCAAAGCGGGGAGGCTCCGCCCCCAGCGCCTGGAAAATCAGCACGTGCTTGAAGGTGTTCGTGAGGTGGTCCTGCCCGCGAATGATGTGCGTGATGCCCAGATCGGCATCGTCCGCACACGACGCCAGGTGATAGGTCGGCATCCCGTCCGACCGCAGCAGCGCAAAGTCTTCCATGTCCGCGGCCGCCTTCCGTTGGTCACCGTACACAGCATCAGCGAACCGCACTTCCTCCCAAGTCTCGCGGGGCACCCGAAATCGGAGCGCAAACGGCTCGCCGGCCGCCGCCCGCCGGTCGCTCTCCTGGCGCGGCAGTTCACGCATGCCGGGATTGAACAGCCACGTCCCCTGCGCGCCTGACTTCTCTGCCTCGCCCGTGTGAGCGGGCGTGAAGTCGCGGTAAGCAAAGCCCCGCTCATAGATCGTCCACGCCGTTCCCTGGTGCAGCACCAGCCGCTCCGACTGCTTGTATTCTTCGTCCCAGCCCAGGCCGAGCCACTTCAATCCTTCAAAAATCGAATTGACCGACGCCTCGGTGTTGCGCTCGACATCGGTGTCATCCAGGCGCAGGACCATCGTCCCGCCATTGTGCCGGGCATAGAGCCAATTAAAGATGAAGGTACGCGCGCTGCCCACGTGCAGGAACCCGGTGGGGGAGGGGGCAAAGCGCACTCGCGGCCCGCCCGCTGATAAGTTCCCTTTTTTGAGCAAAGTAGAGGAGTCCGCCATGGAAGCTGTCATGTTACGGGCTGGCAAAAAGAAGCGTCAAGCTTGCCCAAACTCACGTTCTCGATACAAGACTGACCCGGTGCTATTTCCACACCCCTGTACTGAAATCGTATTGAGTTTGCCATCCGGCCTATGAAACGATGAAGGTAACTGCAGAGGCTCCAGCCACCCCTGTGGTGAGTGGGATTCCTGGAGCGGTTTGCGCGCCATGAACAGCTTAGCCACGAATATGGTCATCCTCCCGGGGATTGTGGCCCTGCTGCTGTTCTTCGTCTTCACTTACCTCTACGAGCAGAGCCGCCAGCCCTACTTCCGCGCCTGGCAACTCGGTTGGGGCGCCTACTCGCTGCACTTCGCTCTCGACGCCTGGAACGCCTATCACCAGCCCACCGCCGCCGTGTACCTGGCCAGCTCCATCCTGATTGTGGCCATGGGGCTGTGCCTGTTCGTATCGACCCGCTTGATCCGGGAGCGCTTCCGCTTTTACTGGTACGACGCAGCCATTGTCGCCGCCGGAATCGGCCTTGCACTGTGGGGCCTCGAGCGCCACACCGTCAACGGCGTATTCGTCAATGAACTGCCTGCGCCGCCGCACATCCGGCTCGAGCTTGGCGTCGCCGCCCTTCTGCTCTATTGCTCGTTGCGCTTTTACCTCTATGCGCACCAGCGCAGCTCGATCGCCTTCCGCATGCTCGCCTTCGCGCTCGCCTTGTGGGGCGGGCTCATGGCCGGAGGCCAGCTCGTCAGCCCCTACTCTGAAGTTCTCGGCAACGCGGGACACATGCTCGGCCCGCTGCCCCAAACCCTGCTCGGCATCGCCATGGTGATGGTGCTCTTTGAAAACGAGCGTAACGCCGTGCAGGAAAACGCGCTCGCATTCTCCACGCTCGGCGTCGATCCGCGCCGCCTGCTGACCGCCGAGGACCTGGTCCCCAGCATGATGGCCGTTCTCGACCGCCTGATCAGCCCGCTGCCCAGCCGCCGGGCCATGATCTATATCGCCGAGCAGTGGCGAGGCGTGCTGCCCTCGGTGCAGCGTGGGTTCTCGCCGGAGCTCATCGAGAAGCTGGAGAAGTCGGGCGCTGGGGAGTATGTCTGCGAGCTCGCCTATCGCCGTGGCGGCTACTTCACCTTCCGCAACGTGGCTTCCATGGAAGAGCCGCTGCCCACCCTTCCCGGCGCTCAGTTCTCCGACTTCCGCCGCGTGATGGCTGAGGAGCAGATTCCTCACCTCACTGCGGTCAGCCTGCAAACCCGCGAACACAACTTCGGCGTGATCCTCTTCCCCCACGCAGAGCTGCGCGTCTTTGGATCGTCGAACCTGCGCCTGCTGATCGGCCTCGCCCTGCAGATCGGCCTGACGCTAGAAAACTATGTGGTCATGCACGACGCCCAGCGCCGCACCAAGGAGTACGAACTCCTCACGCAAATCGGCCAGGCCATCAGTTCGCGCCTCGATCAGGACGAAGTGCTGCGCACCATCCAGAAAGAACTCGGGCAGATCTTCGACACCAGCGACTTCTACATCGCTTTCCAGGAAGGCGACGACATCCGCTTCGAGATGGAGACGCAAGAGAACAGTGTGATGCCAAAGCGCTCGCGCAAGGCCGCCAACGGCCTGACCGAGCTCATCATTCGCACCGGGCAAGCGCTGCTGATCCGCTCCGACCTCGAAAAGACGCGCGAGCGTCTGGGTGCCGACCGCGTCGGGCCCGGCAAGCCGGCCAAGTGCTTCTGCGGCGCTCCCATCATGCTGGGCGGAAAACCCGCCGGCGCCATGGTCGCGATGAACACGGAACGCGAATACGCATTCCAGCAGCGCGATCTGGAAGTCATGCAGACGGCCGCCGGCCAGCTCTCGGTGGCCGTGGAGAACGCTCGCCTCTTCACCGAAGAGCTGCGCCGCTCCCGGCAATTGAGCTTCCTCAATAGCATCTCGAGGACAGCCATCTCCAGCGAAGACGCCGAGCAGATGCTCGCCGACATCGTGGCCGAGATCCAAAAGAATTTCCGCTTCGATCACATCGGCATCGGGCTGCTCGACTACGTCGCCAAGGAAATCGAGATCAAGGCCGAAGCTGGATCCACCGCGCAAGCCAAGGGCAAGAGGATTCCGCTGGGCGTGGGCATCGTGGGACGTGTGGCCCGCACCAGCGAGCGGGCCCTGGTGCAGAACGCCGGCGAAGGCCACCTGCAGGGCGTTCTCCCAGATTCGCGCGCCGCCTTGTGCATCCCCATCACCTACGGCGAGTCGCTGATGGGCGTGCTCAACGTCGAGAGCCGCGATGAAAATGCGTTCTCCCCGCAGGACGTGCTCATCATGAGCACCCTCGCCGACCTACTGGCCACGGCTTTGCACAATGCGTTCGTCTTCCAGAAGCTGCAACTGCAATCCATCACGGACGGGCTTACCGGGATCAAGACCCGCCGCTTTTTCTGGGAAGCGCTCACCTCCGAGTGGAAACGCGCCTCACGTTCCGGCCGCGCCTTCTCGGTGGTGCTGATCGATCTCGACAAGTTCAAGGAAGTCAACGACTCCTTTGGGCACCTCGAAGGGGACCTGGTACTTGCCCGCGTCGGCCGCCTGCTCGAGCAGCGCTGCCGGCAATCCAACGTGGTTGCACGTTACGGCGGAGACGAATTCGTCATCCTGATGCCGGAAACCAGCGTGGAGCAGGCCCAGGCCCTGGCGGAGCGCCTGCGCCAGTGGCTCGCGCAAGACGCGATGCTCGCCGAGCACCACATCACCGGCAGCTTCGGCGTGGCCAGCTACCCCAGCCATGGATTTTCGGCCGAGGACATCATTCGCGTCGCCGACGCCGGCATGTACTCGGCCAAGAAGGGCGGCGGCAATCGCGTCGCCATCGTCGAGGAGTTTGGAGAAGGTGACATCGTCGCCGCCCAGCGGCAGCAGATTTCCAACTACATCGAGGGCTTCCTGCAGCGCGAGCAAACCGGCCCTGAGGATTTGGACGAACTGGTCTCCACGCTGCGCCGCCTCTGCGACGGAGAGGCCGAGTGCAACGTGCAGGTGCTGAAGGAAGCGATCGAGGCCCTGACCCGCGCTGCCGAATCGCGCGAGTTCCATGCCAGCGGCCACGGCGAGATGGTGGGCCGCTACACGGAAATGATCGGCCGCGCCCTGGCGCTTCCCGCCGACGAAATCGCCGATCTGGCTTTTGCCGGACGCGTGCACGACGTCGGCAAGATCTTCGTTCCCGAGCGCATCGTGAGCAAGACCGGAACGCTCACCGACGAGGAATACGCAGTCATGAAAACGCATGCGAGAATCGGTGCGGAAATCGTAGAGACCATTCCGAGCAGCGTCCAGCTGCTGAAGGCTATCGAACATCATCATGAGGCCTTCGACGGCAGCGGCTACCCCAACGGCCTGCGCGGAGAAGAAATCCCCCTGTGGGCGCGAATCGTGGGCCTCGCCGATGCCCTTGTGAACATGACCACCGACCGATCGTTCGCCCCAGCTAAAACCTCCGACCAGGCCATGGCCGAAATCGAAAAGATGAGCGGCACCCGCTACGACGGCATGCTGGTGCGGGTGCTGATGCGGCAGCTGAAGACGGGGAAGGCGCCGAGCTTGGGGGACTAGGCCCCAGGTCACAGGGACTGGGGGGTGGCCCGTTCATTCGCATCTCGACCCCACTCAATCGCACAGAACGAACGCATTGGAATGGGGCACCCCGCACGGTTGTGCGGGCCACCCGCCCAAGGGGAGCCATGCAATTCACGTTAAACCGGGGAACCCCTGTCACCTGTGACCTGTGACCTGACACCTGCTACTCTAAAAACATGGCGTTCGCTCTCTCCCTGGAAGGAAAGGTCGCCCTCATCACCGGTGGTTCGCGCGGCATTGGCGCGGCCGCGGTGCGTGCTTTCGTCGCGGCTGGCGCCAAGGTGATGTTCAATTACCAGAGGGCAACGGCCCGGGCGGACGCTCTGGTGGAGGAATGTGGCGAGGCGCATTGCGCGGCGGTGGCTTGTGATCTGGTGGGGCTGGAAACCGCCAAGACTCTGGTCGAGCAGACAGTCGCAAAATTTGGCCGCCTCGATATTCTGGTTGCCAACCACGGCATCTGGCCGCCGGTTGACGCCGCGGTTGACGTCCTGAGCGACGCGCAGTGGCGGGGCACGGTGTCGGTCAATCTCGACAGCGTGTTCTCACTCCTCCGCGCATCGGTCGCGCAGATGAAGAAGCAGCGCTTTCTGGGCACCGGCAAGGGCGGACACATCGTGCTCATCAGCTCCACCGCAGGGCAGCGCGGCGAGGCGTTCCACGTGGACTACGCGGCCACCAAGGGCGCGCTGATCAGCATGGTGAAGGGGCTCTCGACCGAACTCGCGCGGGATGGTATCTACGTGAACTGCGTGGCACCGGGCTGGGTCGGCACCGACATGTCGCTGCCCACGCTGAATGATCCGAAAACCGGCGAGACGATCCGGGCGACCATTCCCATCGGGCGCGTGGGCACGCCGGAAGAGATCGCGGCGCCGATCCTGTTTCTGTGCACCGAGCAAGCCGGCTTTATCACGGGTGAGATCTTGAACGTGAATGGCGGCGCGGTGCTGGTGGGATGAGCGCCGGACCGATGCAGCCTCTGTCGACCATTTGGACGTCTAACGGTTTGAAAGCCATGCGTTTCGTTTTCGCGGTCCTGGTGCTGAGCGTCGTCTCAGCGGCCCCGGCTCCTTCACAAACTTCATCGCCCGCCAGTCAAAATGCGCCCCCCGCCAACGACAACGCCGTTAAGGCCCGCGCGATTCTTGACCAGGCCATTCAAACGCTGGGAGGCTCCGCCTACCTCAACGTCCAGGACGTGAGCCAGACCGGCCGCACCTACAGCTTCCATCGCGGCGAAGCCACCGGCCCGGGCGCCCCCTTCTGGCGGTTCCTGAAGTATCCCGACCGCGAACGCATCGAGCTGACCAAGCAGCGCGATATCGCGTACGTCTACAACGGCATCAAGGGCTACGAGATCACTTTCAAGGGGACGACCGGGCTCGACGCCAAGATTCTGGCCGACTACCTGCGCCGCCGCGACCATTCGCTGGAAGCTGTGTTGCGGGGCTGGATCAACGAGCCGGGCGTCGCGCTGTTTTACGAAGGGGCGGCGGTCGCGGCCGACAAGCCTGCCGACCAGGTCACGATCCTGAACTCGAAGAACGACAGCGTGACGCTCTATGTCGACAGCAACCTGCATCTTCCCGTGAAGAAAGTGTTCACCTGGCGGGATCCTGAAGACAATCTGCGCAACACCGAAGAAGAAATCTACGACGCGTACCGCCCCACGCAGGGCATCATGACGCCCTACAGCATCACGCGCTTCTACAACGGCGAAATGTCAAACCAGCGCTTCCTGAACACCGTGACCTACAACAATGGGCTGGCCGACTCCATGTTCGAGGCGAAAGCCACCTACGACCCCAGCACCCTGCCGCAGAAGAAAAAGTAGGCGAATCGGAAGGGATGCTCCCGACTGTATACCCCGGGCACGCGAATCCTATCCTCAAACAAATCAGCAGCATGGGAATGCGGATTCAGATTTTAGCCACGCACTGTGGCGGATTTGCCACAGACAAATATTCGCCTTCGCCAGTAAACTGTGCTGGCTCAAAGACATCTAACGTACGTTGAAACAGGAACAGACAATCCGCGTCGCCGTGGAATGCACAGGCGTTGGCCTGCATAGCGGCGCTCCGGTCCGCCTCCGCATCCTGCCCGCGCCCTC
>Ga0182037_10000244_pt1 | contig 25646 bp, 23 predicted proteins | sample sta12Cox44000082_FD_125974 | JGI IMG/M metagenome (GOLD analysis project Ga0182037, IMG submission 125974) | Lab enrichment of tropical soil microbial communities from Luquillo Experimental Forest, Puerto Rico - statoxic.12C.oxic.44.000.082 | ecosystem: Environmental > Terrestrial > Soil >... | reverse complement strand
TTGCTGCCCTCCACCCGGCCGTCCAAAGTCGCCCGCATCCAGCGCAGTGCCGGATGACGGGCCTTCTTCTGGATGTCGGTAATCACCTGGCCCGTACTAGCCTCGTACCAGCGCCGATTGAGGTCCTCGGTCGCAAGCCCGAGCTGAACGACGAGATTGCCTGAGAGGTCCTCCGGTTCAATTTCTCCGCGTTTTTCGTGCCATAGCCGGATGAGGGCCGCCTCGTCGTTGCCCATGATGATCCGGGCGTCTGAGCCGCCGATGAAGTACCTGCGAGTGCGGTCGAAGGGCGTCTTCAACACGTCTGATTTCATGTTGCATCACCTGGTTTATACTTACCCTGGAAAGCTCTATTAACCCATGTGGGTGAAGATAACCCATATGATTTGATATGTCAAGCTATGGCTCCACTCACCGGTGCCCAAATCAGATCAGCACGCGCGCTGTTGAGATGGAGCGCGCAAGACTTGGCCAAGCATTCGTCCTTGGGCGTGAACACGATCAGGCGGGCCGAGGCCACGGACAATGCTACCTCCCTTACCACCGCCAATGACTTGGCTATTCGCCGCGCGCTAGAGTTCGCCGGCGTCGAGTTCATCGACGAGAACGGCGGCGGTGCTGGGGTGAGGCCGCGGAAGCGGCACCAGAAGAAGAGATAGGTGATCGCGAGAAGCAGCGCCGCCGTTGTACCGCTTAGCGGTCGCGACCGGGTATTAGCTCAACTGCCAATCCTCGCAGGACAGCGTCGATGGCTCGAAATCGCTAGAACTTGGGAGACGATACTTGCGCGACCAACATCAGCAGCAGAATAAGGAGACCGATAAGGATCAACATCCCCTAGGGCTCCCGCTTCGCGCCTATAGGACAGCCATCCCGAATTATTAACGGTCGAGAGGGTAACTTGCCGTTAACGAGATTCGGTTGATGGGATCTATCCTTTGGTGAATCGAGTACGAAAAATGAATCCCACACTGGACGGTGAGAAGAAAACGTCGCTTCAGATCTGGCCGAATGTGCAAGATAACATTGTCATTGCGACACTTAATTCGGCACCGAGTCTATCGGTCGATGGCTTTGCCCGCCTCCTTTGTAAAAATGGTGGCCGCGCGAACAAAACGCACGTTAGTGCGTTACGCAATGCTCTCATTCAACTCTACCGAGGGGCAGCTCAGAAACGGCTAACGGCAAGGGCGGCGGCCCGTCAGATACGATCTGCACAACAAGCATTATCATCATTCGTAAAAGCCCTCGAGCATCTCAACAACGTCGGTCCACCGCGGCAGCGAGGGCTCCAATCCGCGTTCGGTTCTCCGGTAGACGATTTCAAGGGGACCGATGAGTCCAACGAATTCCATTTATTGTGTAGACAACTCAGACTAGATGCGATTCCCCTCATGCTGAGGCTATCGCGAGCGATTGATGCTGAAACCGCAAAGCCCAAGGCGACCAAATCTGGCGAGCGCAAAAAGCGGCTGCGGATTTTGGTAGAAGCCTTGGTGGATTGGTGGACAGTCGTTACCGGAAAGTTACCGGCACCTTGCGTCTATGCCAAACGACTCGAAGGCTATCCAGCCATGGTGATCGATCGTCAGGGAGAATTCATTGCACTGGCTCGGGCGCTATTTTGTGAAATCGACCAATTTAAAGTCTCAGAAGTAACTTCGACCGTGACCAACGTCCACGAAGATTATTTAAAGCGAGCAAAGACCGCAACAAAACCAGCGCACTAAGATTGGTCGGAAATCTACCAATCTAAGGGTTGTCGCCGATTCTCTTTGATCCTTGTTGATGCGTTGCTTCTAGAAAATTCAATCACATTTAAGTTTCGGTCGAGGGGCCACCGAGCAAGAGGTCAATCTATACGGCGGCTATTTCGGCACCCGGCGTACGCAAACACCATGCGGCGTCCGGGACCGAAATGCCACCAGCGCGATCGGTACACCAACGAATGCGCTTTGGCACACCAAACACCAGGGTGCGCCACTGGGATCAGACCCTTGGCTTAGAGTTCTTACACATGTCCGGTCCGGCAAAATCTTTGCCGGATACGGACCAAATCGACACTCGTGTTCGATCCGTACTTCCCGTGCGCTTTGTCGACTCAACGGCATGCTCACCGGGAAGAAGCGCGATCAATCTAAAGCAACAATCCTTCTGGAGGAGGGAAAAACCATGACTTCGACTTCAAGAGCGAAACTGAGCAAACGGGGTCTGAAAACAATGAGGGCGATGTTTGGACCGCCGCCGGTATTGAGAACGGAAAGCCATGTACAATACAAGGCTCTATTCGATCGCTATATGGAGCTCTTCCAGCCCGAGGACATCCTCGAGCTGACGCTAATCATGCACCTGGTCAATGACCTCTGGCTGATCAAGCGCTACATGCGCCACCAGACTTTAGGCATCGAGCGCTGGCACCAGCAAAGCCTCGGGTTTCAGACGCAACGACAGCGATCTCAAGATGCTCGAAAGGAACACCGCGCAAGGGAAAAGGCGGAAGCAATGACGCTAAAGCCCAACGACATCGCCAAGCTGGTTCATCTCGAAGATAATATCGAGACCGTGGTTAGCGACATTGACGAGATCGCGGACCGCAGACCAGCCGAACTCGAACACAATCACGCCCTGGAACAGGGTAGCGCTTTCCAAGAGCAGTTGGACAAGTGGCGCACCACGGCAATGGCGAGGTTCTACAAGACCGTCGAACTGTTCGAGCATTACCGCGAAGGCTTGGGCCAGCGTCTGCGTCAGGTTGCCGATCAGATCATCGACGCAGAATATAAAGAGGTCGACGCCGATTGCGCACAAGTACCAGCGCCGCCACTGGCTCCGTCTGACCAAACCGCGAAATCAACCGTGCCCGAAGAGGGCGCCGTTCCCACTTCTTGAACGAGTGAAAGCACCTCCGCGGAGGGTGCCACCAGCGCCTTCCAAGGAGGGTGCCTCACAATTTCTGGAGATTAGAACAGTCATGTGCTCAGAACGCAGAATAGCAGCCAACCGCAAGAATGGCCGAAGGAGTAGCGGCCCACGCACCAAGGCCGGCAAAATACGAGCTAGCCGCAACGCACTACAGCACGGACTAGCAGTCATCAGTCACGGTCAGTCGATACCCTCGGGTGAAATCGCGCGCCTTGCCAAGGCCATATGCGGCGACAACAGCGACCCGGCATTGTTGGCTCAGGCCCGGGTGATCGCTCAGAACGAGATGGTTTTGCGTGCACTCCGTGAGCAACAGACCGCTGTGGTCGAACGACTACGGGAGCCGACGGCGATCGCTCTGACGAAACGAGACAACAGTCTCAAGTTAGCAAAGGCGAGATCCAAGCAAGCTCGCCGCGCCGAAAAGGAAATCACCCGCCGCCTCCACGGCGTCCTTGAGAAATATCGGGATCGACTTCAAGGCGATCCGAACCACAGTCCGTACGACCTGGTTCCGCTGGGTCTAAAAGTGCTTCTCGAGGAACCGGATTCAGAAGAAGAACAGCGTGCGCTTGATCTCGCCAGGAAGCAGATCGAGCAACAGCAGCGCGACGAGCACGAAGCATTACAAAAAGCGATCCCAGATCTCATCCGCTTGGAGCGTTACGAACGTCGGGCATGGTCGCGGCAGCGGCGTGCGATCGGGGAATTCCTGAACATCAAGCTCACCGGCGCGATGGTGTCGGCTAACGATGACGCGATCCGGCAGTGATCCAACCGACGAGCTAAACTGACACGTTCAAGCACCAAGGAAAATCTACCCATGATTGCATATCGGCAGAACGAACCCAAATTTCTCTAGTGATTTCAAAGGATGAGGCGAGGATGGACCGAGTGATCGACGAGAAACGGTGGAGGCGCCGGGGGTGCGGTTACGAAAGCGGCACCAGAAGAACAGTTAGGCCGTTAGGCCACTGGGGACGCTCTCCCGAATTTCGCCCTGCGAAATTACGAAACATGGCGGTAATCGCGCGAGCCGATGAGGGATGACTTGGTGCGACCCGGATAGCTTGATCGTCGCAGCACAAGGTTTAGCGTGGAGGCGGCATCGGTGCGAGTGGCTTGGCGACATTGCGCGCGTTGTGGGCGACGGGCATGTTCGACTTGGAGCGAACTCGGTCATCCGCTGAGATCGGATCCTGGAGAGCATCGTGTGATCACGGTGCCGGCGGCCGCAGTCCGTGCACAAGATCGTGATGTGCGCCAAAGCATTTGAATGGCAGTTGATCCGATTTCCGTCATACCCAGCGGCAAAGCTGTCAGTTCAATCGAGCGAACGATCGTGGCCGCCACGATCCATCTCTTCGACGGTGCAGCGCAGCATCACAGTCGCGGAGGTAGCGGAACGCGCGCGCCAAAATCGCGTTGGCACTGCGCCAAGGGCCCAAAGCACTGGAGCCGGGCCGGAGGCCAAAAACAACGACGTCTTGCAAGGGGAGATGTCATGAGATCGATCAGCAAACACCTTGTCGTCTTAGGCCTTGCCACAAGTCTCGGCACACTCGGGCTCGCGCTTGGCGTGCCATTTGGCGGAGCCGATGTCGCGCTTGCCAGGGGCGGCGGTGGTGGAGGCGGCGGCCACGGGGGCGGTGGCGGCGGCGGTCATTGGGGCGGTGGCGGCGGCCACGGCTGGGGCGGCGGTGGACATCTCGGCATGTCGCATTTTAGTGCCGCCCATATCGGCGGCGGGCATCACTTTTCCGCGTCTCATGTTTCGCATTGGAGCGGCGGCCACCACAACGCACATGTTTCGCACTACAGCGGTCACGCCCATACGGCCGGGATTCACACCCACACCAACAATTTCAGCAAAACCAATTTGAGCCACAACAATTTGAACCAAAATTCACTGAAGAATGCCGGACTGGAAAAGAACTTGAACTCGCATGTGAAGCCGCTTGAGCATGCGGCGGACCCGAAAAATTTCGGCGCGCGTCGCGACTTCGCCACCAAGGCGGCATTCCGCCCGTTCTGGCATGACGGTTGGCACCAGGACTGGTGGCATAACCACCATTTCTTCCATCTTGGCTGGATCGGTCCCTGGTTCTGGCCTTTCGCCTACGGCGATTTCTTCTATTTCGCGCTGTGGCCCTGGGATTACTGGTATTACGATCCGTTCTGGGCCTATGGTTACGGCGACATCTACAACGCCGTTTTCTTCCCCTACAGCTACGACGATTATGTGCAGGGACCGCGCGCGCCGGAGCGCATGGCGCGGCTTCGGCAGAATATAGCCCAGGGCTGTAACGAAGAAGCGGGCGAAGTCACCGGCTGGCCGATCGATCAGATTCAGGCCGCGGTGCAGCCGGATCAGCGTCAAGGCCAACTTTTGGACGATCTCGGCAATGCCGTTGTTAAGGCGAGCGATGAGATCAGGGCCCACTGCCTCACCGACATGGCTTTCACGCCGACCACGCGGCTCGACCATATGCATGATCGTCTCCAAGCGCTCGCGAACGCGGTGAATATCGTCAGTCCGGCGCTGTCGAGCTTCTACGATTCGCTCAGCGACGAGCAGAAGGCGCGGTTCAACGGCATCGCACCGCGCACGCCACGCCGCGGCCAGGGCGCTCAAGGCGACCTGACTGCTTCGGCTATTCGTGGGCAATGCGACGCCGGAATGACCGCGTGGCCGACCGACCAGATCGATCAGACTGTACGGCCCGACGATGCGCAGCGCGCCAAACTGCAAGCATTGCAGTCAGCGGCGTCGCGGGCAGCCGACGCGATCAAGATGGCATGCCCCAACGACGTTCCGTCGACCCCGCCAGCGCGGATGGCAGCGGTCGGGCAGCGTCTGCAAGCCATGCTGCAAGGCGTCGAGTTGATGCAGCCGGCGCTTGCTGATTTCTACAATTCGCTCAGCGACGATCAGAAGGCCCGCTTCAACTCGATGGGCCGGCATTTGTCGTCGCAAAACGCGAGGAACGAATAGGAAGTGGTGAATGGTGAGTGAGGTAACCATTCGCTATTTCTTACCGACTTTTCCCGGACGCGGTGCAGCGCCATCAGCGCGTTCACGCGCGTTTTTTGGACGCGCTATAGCGATGCACCGCAGATTCGGGATCGTTACAAACTCCGCGTGTAGTACGGTCTCGGCAGCGCACCATTTCATGCTGGGCTGCGCCCGGGACACGAATTTTTCAGTTAAACAGTACCGGAAATTTCGCCCGCAGCTTGGCGCGTAGATCGGCGCTGACATCGACAACTTGCGGAAACGTGCCCTTGAGCTTCATGTCGTAAGGTATGCAGGCGTCGATCAGAATGCGATTGTTGAAATTGCCGGGCAGATAGAGCGGGTCGCGTTTCGACGCCCAGGCTTTCTGCACGAGATCGATATCGACCTTCGGATCGAACCGCGTGCACATCGCCCACAGCACCTGATCGAGATCGCCGGCATCGATGTCGTCATCGACGACCACCGTCCACTTGCCGGCATAGGCGCCGCCTTGGCAGGCGCAGGCGACGTGCAGCGCTTGGCGCGCGTGACCGGGATAACGCTGGCGCAACTGAATGGCGGTGAAGCGCGTCGCCGGCCCGGCTTCGTGATTCCATACGCCGAGCACGTCGGGAATGCCGCAAGCCTCCAACGCGCGCCAGATTTGCGCTGCACCGGCAATGCCTTTGAGCAAGCCGGTCTCGTCGACCGGCTTGTGCTGCGGCGCGCAGGTCAGGATCGGATCGTTGCGATGAAGTATCGTCTTCACGCGAACGAACGGCCGCTCTTGCGTGTCGTCGGAGTAATAGCCCATCCATTCGCCAAATGGGCCTTCCGGTTTCGTTGCGCCGGGCACGGTCTCGCCCTCAATCGCGATCTCGCAATCGGCAGGGATCGGAAAGCCGGTATAGGGGCCGGGCACCACGTCGATCGGCTCGCCGCGGAGCCCGCCGGCAATGTCATATTCGCTGACTTCCGGCAGTGGACTAGACGCGAGCATGAACAATAACGGGTCCTGGCCGCACAGGATGACGACTTTCATCGCCTCGCCACGCGCGAAATATTTGTCGCGGTGGATGCGGCCATGCTTGCCCTCGGTGATCTGGCAGCCGACGGTCTTGCCGTCGTAAACCTGACTGCGATAGGCGCCGAGATTGTACCAACCGCTGTCCGGATCCTTGGTGACGACGCAATCGGCGGTGCCGATAAAGCGCGCTTTGTCCTGTTCGTGATGGCGCGGCACCGGAAATTTCAAAACATCGACAGTGTCGCCCTCGATGACATTTTCGAAGATCGGACCATCATTGACGTAGCGCGGCGGGAGCGGCTTCAAATCCTGCATGCGCGCGTGATAGCGCTGCACGATGTCGACCTTGCGCTCGTGCTCGAGCGGCAGCCCGAGCGTGAGCGCGATGCGCTTGACCGATGACAGCTGGCCGTAAAGCGTGCGGTAGCCTTTGCGATACCCGGGAACGTCATCGAACAAAATGGCCGGCGCCATGCCACCGCTCTTTTCGGTGAGCATGTGAGTGACAGCGCCCATCTCGACGTCCCAGTGCGCGCCGGAGACGCGCTTGAGTTCGCCGAGGCGCTCGACCATGTCGAGCCAGCCGCGCAGGCCGCGATAGGCGCCAGAGACTTGGCGTCCCGAAGCTTGGCGTCCTGAAACTTGGCGCTCTAACGCCGCGTCCGCCATGAAGCCTCCAAGTTTCACAGTAGAAAGCGGGTATGGATTGCGCTCGCCAAGGTGTCAAGGCGAGCACCGGCGCTGCCCACGCAAGCGCAGCTTCGACACCAGCGCGCATGCGCGGTAGGATCATGCAGGGAATCGATCGATGACGCTATTGCAGCAGGGTGAAGCCGCTCCGGTTGCGGCCAAAGAGGCGAGCAAGGAAGCCGAGCCAATCTGGTTCGCCTCCTACCCTGCGGGGGTGCCCAGGACGATTGATCCCGACGCATTCTCATGTCTCTCCGCGATGCTGATCTATGCCTGCCGGCTGCACGCCGCGCGTCCGGCATTCGAGTGTCTCGGCGCGCACATGAGCTATGCCGAATGGGATCGCGACAGCCGCGACTTTGCGGCCTTCCTGATCGAGCAAGCCGGCTGCCGCGCCGGCGATCGCGTGGCGCTTATGCTGCCGAATATGTTTGCATATCCAGTGACGTTTCTCGGCACACTGCGCGCCGGCATGATCGTGGTCAATGTCAATCCGCTCTACACGCCGCGCGAACTGCAGCAGCAGCTCGCCGATTGCGAGGCGACAGTTATCGTCATTTTGGAGAATTTCGCGCACAAGCTGCAAGAGATCATCGCGCGTACCAAAATTCGGCATGTGGTGGTGGCGCGGCTCGGCGATTTTGTGCCGGTGCTCAAGCGCTGGGCATTCAACTTCGCCAATTCCTACATTCGCCACGCGGTGCCGCCATGGCACTTTGAAAAATTCACCATGCTGCAACAGGCTTGCGAGCGGCGGCCGAGCGCAGCCTACGAAGATGCGCAGCCACGCAATACCGACGTGGCGCTCCTGCAATATACCGGCGGGACGACCGGCGAACCGAAGGGCGCGATGCTGACGCATCGCAATCTGATCGCCAATACGATGCAGTGCCGCGCCTGGACCGGATCGAGCGCAACGGCCGAGCATGAGCGCGTACTCACGCCGCTGCCGCTTTATCACATCTTCTCTTTGACCGCGAACCTGCTGTCATTCTCGTTGTTGGGCGGAATGAATATCCTCATTCCCGACCCGCGCGATCTGCATCGCCTCATTCGCACCATGCGCAAGGCGAAGATCACCTGGATGTCGGGGGTCAACACGTTGTTCAACGCGCTGATCAACGACCCGGAATTTGCCGGCATTGATTTAAGCGCGCTGCGCGTTGCGGTCGGCGGCGGCGCGGCGGTCCAGAGCCAGGTGGCGAAACGCTGGCGCGAAATCGCCGGCAGCGAAGTGGTGGAAGGGTACGGCTTGACCGAGGCTTCGCCCGTGGTCTGTATCAATCCGTTCTTCGCGCCGAAGCAAGGCACCGTCGGCCTGCCGCTGCCGTCCACCGAAGTGACGATCCGCGACGACCACGGCAAGGTGCTGCCGACCGGCGAAGCCGGCGAGATTTGCGTGCGCGGTCCGCAAGTGATGCTGGGCTATTGGCAGCGGCCGGCGCAGACCAAAGACGTGCTTACCGCCGATGGTTGGCTGCATACCGGCGACATTGGCGCGTTCGATCCGGACGGTTTCTTGCGACTCCTTGACCGCAAGAAGGACATGATCAATGTCTCCGGCTTCAAGGCCTTTCCCAGCGAGGTCGAAGACGTCGCCACGCAATTTCCCGGCGTGCGCGAGGCGGCCGCGATCGGTGTGCCGGACCCGCGCAGCGGCCAGACCGTCAAGCTCTTTGTCATCAGGAGCGATCCCGAGCTGGACAAGGCCGAACTGACGAGATTCATGCATACGCAGCTGGCCGGCTACAAGGTGCCGACCATCATCGAGTTCGTCGACACGCTGCCGAAAAGCAATATCGGCAAAATCCTGCGCAAAGACTTGCGTTAAACGCGCGCGTCGCGTCCGGCCGCTGCGCTTCCTGGCACCCAACGCGCGTGCTAACCGTAAACCGAAAAAATAAGGGGAGGACGGCGCGGCGATGTCCAAGCTGAAGCTTTCGTTTGCCTGCGGGCTTTATGACCGGATGCTGGCGCTCTATACCGGCGACGTGAAGCCCGCCGGCATCGATCTCAATTTTATCGCCATCGATCAGCCGCGGCCGATCTTCGATCGCATGTCCGGGGGTGAGGAATTCGACGTCGCCGAATATTCCTCCTCCGAATTCGTACAGCGTTTCGTCAATCGCGAATGCCCGTTCGTGGCCATTCCGGTGTTCCCATCGATCGCGTTTCGGCTCGGCTTCATCGCCGTCAACCGCAAATCTGGAATAAAAAATCCAAAGGATCTCGCCGGCAAGCGCATCGGCGTGCCGCTTTATACGATGACGGCGGCAATTTTCATCAACGGCATCCTCAAGAACGAGTTTGGCGTGGATCTGTCGAACGTTCGGTGGGTGCAGAGCGCGATGAATACGGAAGGCGCGCACGGCAGTCCGACCGTGCTGCCGCTTCTGAAAAAAATCTCAATCGAAAGCAACACCACCAACAAGACGCTCGGCCAGCTTCTCGCCGAGGGCTTAATCGACGCCACGCTCGGCACCAGCCTGCCGAACGAGATCCGCACCAATCCCGACGTGGTGCGGCTGTTTCCGGATTATGTCGAACGCGACAAGGATCTTTACCGGCGTAAGAAGATCTATCCGATCATGCATCTGGTCGTGATCAAGAAGAGCGTTTACGAGTGCTATCCGTTCGTCGCCACCAGCCTCTATGACGCTTTCGTCAAATCGAAACAGGTCGCGCTGGAGAAATTGTTCAACTTGCGCGCGGTCCGTTACATGACGCCGTTCTTGATGCGCGAGATCGACGACATCTGGGACGTGTTTGACGGCGATCCGTGGCCTTACGGCATCGAGCCGAACCGGCAAACCTTGGAAGCGCTGGTGCAATATCAGCAGGATCTCGGTTTGATCGATAGACCGGTCAAAGTCGACGATCTTTTCGTGCCAGTGTACGGATAACAGAGGACAGAGTAAAAAGGTTAGGCTATCTTCACTCTTGTCCTTTCTGTCCTCCGTCATCTGTCCTCCGTCATCCGAATTTCCCATGAGCCAACTTGAAGACCTCTTGCGCGGCCTCGTGGTCGCCAATCGCATTCTCGCCAACGAAGATGTAGTCGACGCCTATGGTCACATCAGCGTACGCCATCCAGACGATCCGAAGCGCTTTTTCATGGCGCGCTCGCTGGCGCCGGAACTGGTCGAGCGCCACGATCTGATCGAGTTCGATGCCGAGGGTGAGCCGGTCAATGACAAGCGCCAGCCTTATCTCGAGCGCTTCATCCACGCGGCGATTTTGGAGGCGCGGCCGGATGTGATGGCGGTGGTGCATGCGCATGCCGAGGACACGCTGCCGTTCGGCCTGGTCAAGAAGCCGCTGCAGCCGGTAATCCATTCCGGCAGTTTCATCGGCGGCAAAGTGCCGGTGTGGGACATCCGCAAAAAATTCGGCGACACCAATTTGCTGGTGACAAACATGGCGCAGGGCCGCGATCTGGCGAAATGCCTGGGCAGCGGCAATGTGGCGCTGATGCGCGGCCACGGCTTTGCCTCCGCGGCGCGCTCGATCATCGAAGTGGTACGGCTGTCAGTCTATCTGCCGCGCAATGCGCGCGTGCAATTGAATGCGATGCGGCTCGGCAGCAAGCCGCTCCCGTTGTCGAAAGGCGAAATCGCCGCGCGCGCCGCCGGCTACACGCCGCATTCGCCGGAGACGTGGCGCGCCTGGCAATATTGGGCGACGCGCGCCGGCTGCGCCGAAATGATCGGCGAAGCGCGCGATCACGCGCCAAAGAAGAAGTGAGATTTATTCAATTATATTTTGTTGCGGTTGCTCGTTGATCAAACGACCGCTGCCAAATTTCTGTTCTTTGTGGCGCGACGGCTACACCGGTAATTCCGATCGTTTCCCCGGTTTGCAAGCCTGAAGAGACTCTTCGGCTACTGCGGGACGTTTTTCCAGATTGTCGATAGTTCACGCCGCGTCTAGCTGATCGCGGAAGCGGAAAATCTCGGCGGGGTAACCTGACGGTGGCTGTCTAATGCACCGTCAACTCGGCGATCTTACCATCCTTGCCGCGGCCTTGGGCGTAATACTGGCCGATATTACGCATCAGTGCAGCGTCGGAGACTGAATAAATCACCGCGTCGGACTTGCCGGTATTGATGTGGCGGCGCCAGAGGAAATTCGGCACGACGAAGAGATCGTTGCGGCCCCACTCGAAACGCTTCCCGCCGACCTCGGTGACGCCGGAGCCTTCGATCACCACGTAATAGGCGCCGGCGGTCTCGCGCTTGAATTCGGTTTCCTCGCCTGGCCGAAGGAGCTGCGCCGAATAATTGAGCGTCTTGAACACCGGCTCGCCGGTAACCGGATTGACGAAGTCCACCTTGATGCCTTCGTGCGGGTCGCCCTTTTCGCCGCGCAAACTGTGCAGCATCTCCTGCACATCGGCGCCGCGATAATGAAACAGCGGCGCCGGTGCGTGGCCAACCCCGCGCTGGTGATCGACAAAGGCCGGTTTGACGCCGCCGTGGCTGTAAAGCTTACGCGAATAGCCTTCGGCATGCGTGACCGCTTGTATGTTCTTATTGCTCTGCGCGCCGGGCATGTTGTGGTCGACCCAGGCGGCATCGAGGAATTCCATCAGCGGCCAATCGAGCGTATCGATCCAGACCACCGGCTCGTCGGCATCGTTGCCGTGGTCGTGCCAAGTCCCGTTCGGAGTGAGGATTAGGTCGCCGCGATTGGCGGTGCAGCGTTCGCCCTCGACAACGGTGTAGCCGCCCTTGTCGGAAAGAATGGTGCGACTCGCATTCGGTGAATGCAGATGTACCGGCGCGACGTCGCCCGGATTGTAGATCGAAATGGCGCAGCGGATGGTGTTGGTCACCTGCAAGCGCCCGTTCAAACCCGGATTGAGCAAAAGGATGCTTTGCCGGTCGGCGAACTCGATCGGCGACACGTCGGCTTTGCGGGCAATTTCGGAAATTTGCTTCAGGTAGGAGCTATACTCGTTCCACTTCCACATATACGGAAGCGTTTTCATCTGATTGACCGCGACGCGGCCGGTGCCTAGCTGGCCGGAGCCTTCGCCGCTGGTTTCGCTGAACCACGGCCGCTGCGCCGGCGCATTAGCCTGCGTGCGTACCCAGATGTTGTGCTTCGCGGCTTCGGAGTTGATGGCCTCCATCAACTCACGCGCCTTGTTCGAAAGCCCGCCCGGGGCAGGAGCTTTCATTGTCACGGTGGCCATGCGGTCGTCTCCTTGAGCCGGCGGGGCGATCGTCCCTGGTGTTTGAATTGAGCGGCTCTGGCCAAGCGGCCAAGCCTTTGCGCAGAGGTATAGTGTCTCCGCCGTGTGTTGGAAAGCTTAAGCCGCCTGCAGGAGGCGCAGCATACCCCGCAGAAAAGGCATAACGCGCCTTTGGCTTGAGCATGATCTTTTCCAAGAACCGGTATCCATCCTCGGATCAAGTCCGAGGACAGGCTTTTTCGGGATCATGCTTTAGTTAAGAAGTCGCGCAGCGCGCGATTGAATTCGCTCGCGCGGTCCATGTTGGAAATATGCCCGGCACCAGGCAGCGTGGCAAAACGCGAGCCGGGAAGCTTGTCATGGAGTTTGGCCATGGCGGCCGGAGTGGCGCCGTCCTTCTCGCCGACGATGAACAGGGTTGGGCACTTCACACTCGCTACCGCGGACGCATAATCGTGAGCGGCAAGCGCCGCCGCGCAGCCGACGAAACCGTTGACCGGAGTGGCGCGGATCATGGCGCGGATTTTGTCGAGATAGGGCGGATTGCTCGCAATCGTCTCGGGCGGAAACCAGCGCAAGACGGTCGGCTCGACCAAAGCCTCGATGCCTTGCTTCTGCGCCACCGCGATGCGCTCTTCCCATTGCTGAGCGCTTTGCGGCGTCGATTGGCAAGGTGAATCGGCGACGATGATGCGCTCGAAGCGATCAGAGCGCCGCTCGGCGAGGCCGAGCGCGGTGGCGCCGCCCATCGACAAGCCGCTGAAATTGGCCTTGGCAATGCCAAGCGCGTCCATTAGCGCCAGCGCATCATCGAGGAGCGTATCGAAGGCGTAGCGTCCGGCCGGCGCGTCGGTGCCGCCGTGGCCGCGCTGGTCATAGCGCAGCACGCGAAAGCGATCCTTAAGCGCCGCCGCCTGCTCGTCCCACATTGAAAGCGACGTGGCGAGCGAATTCGAGAACACGAGCCAAGGCGCGTGTTCGGGACCGTCGATTTGATAATTGATGCTTATGCCGTTGGCTTTGACTTTCATGTTTGGCTTCATCCATCGTCGTGCCCCACCAAAGGCGGGCCCAAGTGTAAACTTTTTGCCGGGCATCCACGTCTTAGCGGCGTGACATTAAAGCCGTGGATGGCCGAGACAAGCCCAGCCATGACGAGTGCGATTCATCGCGGCAAAAACTCTTCCAGCAAGGCCGTGAGCGCGCCCGGCGCCTGCGTCGGCAAGAAGTGCCCGGCGTCATCGATTAGCTCGAAACGCGCGCCGGGGATTTTTTTCGCAAGCTCGGCCGAACCAGCATGCGGCCGCACCGTGTCGTGCCGGCCAGCCACGACCATGGCTGGGCAATTAATGCGCGGCAGCATGTGCAACATATTGGTGCGAGCCAAAGTGCGGAAGCCAAAGCCGAAGCACACCGGATCATTGGCGAGGTAACGCCCGAGATAGGCCTCGTAGGCCGCGCGCTCGCCAAGCTGCGGCGGATAGGACAAAGCCAGCGTCGTCGGCAGCGAGGCGCGCATGCCCTCGCGCGCCGCGAAGGCGGCACGTTCGTCGAGTACCGCGGCGCGACTTGGATCGACGCCGGGCGCTGGATTGCACAGAACTAGCGCACCGACGCGGTCAGAATATTTCTCCAGGTAGCGCAGCGCCTGGGTCGCGGCGGCGGCGACGGTAACAAAGTGATAGGGCGGCGGCAGCGCAAGCGCGGCGGCGAGCGCCTCGAAATCCTCGACCAGCATTTCGTTGGTGAATTGCCGGCGCACTTTTTCCGACAGTCCAGCGCCACGCTGATCATAGCGCAACACGCGGAAGCGTTCGGCAAGGCGCGGCGCCACGCCATCCCACGAATTGAGTGTGCCGCCGAGCTCGTGCAACAACACGACCGAGCCCCCGCTATTGCCGGCAAGCGCGTAATGCAGGCTCACGCCATTGGCGTCGACGAAGTCTTTGGTGGATGAAGCAATCATGTCCATTAGAAACCGATAAGGCGGTCGAGCGAATAACGCCCGGGGCCGGAGATCAAGACGTAAAACGTGGCGATCGTCCACATCAGCGTATATTCCATGCCAAGTTGATTCCAAAAATAGCGGCCGACGCGCCAGCGTTCGACATTGGTGACCAACAGAAATATCAGAACCACCGCGGCGACCGGCCGCGTGAACAGCCCGAGCGCAAGCAGCGGTCCGCCGATAAGCTGGGTCGCGGAAATCGCCGGCGCCCAGAGCTTGCTCGGCCGATAGCCGCTTTCGTCGAGCTGCTTGGCCAATGCGGTGAGGTTTAGCGCGCGCACGCCGGTATTGGGAAAGAAGCCGAACGTGTTGCGCAGCCCATGCGGTACGAGCGCAAGCCCGACCGCGACGCGCAACAGCGCATCTGCGAATGGCAAGAGCGTTTGGTAGAGCGCTGACAAGGCGGTTTGAGAAATGGCTGGGTTTACGAACTCAGTGCGCCATCAGTACCGGCAGCTTGGCATTGGCGAGGATGTGGCGGGTGGTGCCGCCGAAGATCATCTGCCGCAGCCGGCTTTGCGTATAGGCGCCCTTGACGATGAGATCGCAGCCAAGCTCATCGGCTTTGGCCAAAATCGTTTCGCCGGCGCTGCGCTTGCCGGTCGGCTTGAGCGTCACCGTGTCGGCTTTGATGCCATTCATCATCAGCGACTGTGCCATTTGCTCCCCGCTTGGGCCGGCGACGGTGGCGCCTTCCACTGTCAAGATTGTGACCCGCTCGGCGTGACGGAGAAACGGCATGGCATCCGCCATGGTACGCGCTTGCTCGGTGCTTTGATTCCACGCCACCAGAATATTGGTGGCAAGCGAGCGCGGCGAGGTCGGTGGGGCAATCAGGACCGGGCGGCCGCTTTCGAACAGCGCCGACTCCAGCGTTATCATCGATGGGCTTTGCCATTCGTCGCCGGGCCGCGCCAAGACGATAATGTCGAACACCCGGCCATAGCTGCCGACAAAATCGTGGCCGCTCGGCGCGTCGGCGAGCCATGACCAGGACAGCGACGCCGGGAACTTGCCGGTGCTTTCCGCAATGCCGTTGCTCACCATGAACGAGCGGAACAGCGTTTCCGCCTGCCGGACCATCTCGGCGTCGTTCTCCTTGACGGCGACCATGGTCAGGCCGCTATCGGGGTCCATCGCCACCAGATCGGCGACCGCGGGCCGCAGTGAGAAGCCCTCAATGCAGCTGTCGAATTTCCGCGCCAAGAGCAGCGCCGTATCCAGCGCCGACACCATGGTCGGGCCTTGCTCGGTCGGAACGAGAATAGTTTTCATGCGCGCGCGCGCCCCGCTCATTCGGCATAGCCGATGGTCAGCCGTTCCCCTAGGGCCAGCCCCGCGAGCGGGGTCTTACGGCTCCATTCTTTTAGCCCCAATATTCTGCCGCGCCGACCCGAGGCGGACAAGCTCCAGAATCGGAATAATCGCAGGGATAAAACGGTTTTAAACCAGTCGTTTGCTAAAATAGTCACGATTCGCGGCGCCAAGAAGCTTTGCCATCGCCAGCTTCGCACGCGAATGACGGGGCGACCGCCATGCGCAACTATGGCATTTCGCAAATACAATCGACTGCACGCATTGTCATGATTTGTCCCAATTGCGGCCAGGAAAATTCGGAAACCGCCGAGACGCTGCGCGGCATGCGGTTTTATGCCTGTTCGGGAGATGGCTGCGACTACAGCTTCGATCTCACCGGCCCTGGCAAAGGCGCCGGCAGTGCTCTCGCCGAAGCGTGCAAAAAGTTCTATGCCGCCTTCTACGCGATGCGCGGGCAGGGCGCGCGTTAGAGTTAACGCTCAAGCCTGCTACCAAGCCGGCATAACTACGGCCGGATGGATCGCCAAACATGCGCCGCGGGCGCGCCGCGCCGCGAACGCTTCATCATGGCAGGGGGATTTGCAATGAAACTGCATTGGTCACCGCGCTCGCCTTTCGTGCGCAAGGTCACGATTGTCGCTCATGAGCGCGGACTTGTTGACCGATTGCAGTGTGTGCGCACCGTCGCGGCAATGACCAAGCCGCATGCGGCGCTGATGGCGGACAATCCGTTGTCGAAGATTCCGACCTTGGTGCTCGACGATGGCACCGCGCTCTACGATTCGCCCGTGATCTGCGAATATCTCGATGCGCTCGACGGCAAGCCACAATTGTTTCCGATCGAGCGCGCGAGACGCATGCTGGCGCTGCGCCGCCAGGCGCTCGGCGACGGCTTTTTGGATCTTTTAGTGCTCGCGCGCAATGAGCGGTTGCGGGTGCAACCGTCACAGGAACATTTGGCGAGTGGGGCGGCGCGAAGCGCGGCCGTGCTGGACAGTTTGGAGCGCGAGGCGGACGCGCTCGCGGCAAGCGTGTTTGACATCGGCCACATCGCGATCGGCTGCGCGCTCTCCTATCTTGATTTCCGCTTTACCGACCAGAATTGGCGGCAGGGCCGCCCGCGCCTTGCCGCCTGGCATCGCGACTTCGCGGCTCGCCCGTCGGTTCGGGCGAGTGAGCCAGTGGACGATTCTTGAGCGCAGGAGCAATTGCCCGGAGTCACCGCGCCATCTTATGGTGCGGTCGGCGAGGCGGTGGAGCCAATGGAATTTGCCGACAAATTCGCTATCGCCGAACTCATCCAGGCCTGGGGTCTCTACCGTGACCAGGGCAAATGGAAAGAGCTGCGCGGCACTTTCACGCCGGACGGACATATTTCGGTGTCGTGGTTTCGCGGCCCGTTCGAACAATTCGTCGAGCGCTGCCGGGTCAGTTCCGCGTCCAACCGCGGCTGGTCGCGCCACCACCTGTTTGCGCCAACAATCAGGCTTGATAAGGATCGCGCGATAGCGGAAACACCGGTGATTATCCGCGTGCGGCAAAAATTCGATGCGGTCGAGGCCGACCTCACCTCGTTCTCGCGCTTTCTCGACCGTGTCGAACGCCGCGGCGATACCTGGCTGATCGCAGAACGTGCGGCGATTTACGAGCGCGACCGGCTTGACCCGGTTGAGCCGTCGCCCGCATTCGATGCATTGTTTGCAGCCGCGCAAACGGCGCATTATCCCGAACAATACCGTTACATGGCGTTTCGACTGGCGCATGCCGAAGGCCGTTCGCTGGCGCCGGTCATCTATCGAGACAGTGGAGCGGAAACGGCGGATCTTTACGCGCGCTATTCGCGGTGGCTCGGCGGCGGCGCGGCATGAGCCGACGAGACGGCGCGAGTTTTTGCGAGGACCTTTATGGCAGTCTATACCGATGTCGCGGCGGAGGATTTAAGCCGGTTTCTTGCCGGCTACGACATCGGCGCGCTTTTATCCTACAAGGGCATTGCCGAAGGCGTCGAGAACTCGAACTTCCTCGTCCATACCGCGCAAGGCCATTACATCCTGACGCTTTATGAGCGCCGCGTCGCCGAACGCGATCTGCCGTTCTTTTTAGATTTGATGGAGCATTTGGCAAGTCGCGGCATCAACTGTCCGCAGCCGGTGAAAAATAGCGCCGGTAAAGTACTCGGCAAGCTTGCCGGCCGCCCGGCCGCGATCGTCACCTTCCTCGACGGCATGTGGATTCGCCGCCCGAGCGCGGCCCATTGCGGCGCGCTTGGCGAAGCGCTGGCGCGATTGCATCTCGCCGGTGGGGATTTTCCGATGCGGCGCGGCAATGCGCTTTCGGTTGCCGGCTGGCGCCAGCTCTACGAGGGCTGTCGCGAGCGAGCACATAAGGTCGACCGCAATCTGGAAACGCTGGTCGGCGCCGAGCTGCAGGTCTTGGAACGCGAGTGGCCGCGTGGACTGCCGCAGGGCGTCATTCACGCCGACCTGTTTCCAGACAATGTGTTTTTCCTTGGCGACAAGCTTTCCGGGCTCATCGATTTTTATTTTGCTTGCACCGACACGCTGGTCTACGACGTCGCCATCTGTCTCAACGCCTGGTGTTTCGAGACCGACCACTCGTTTAACGTCACCAAGGGACGCGCGCTGCTCGCCAATTACGCAAAAACTCGTCCGCTGTCGCAGCAGGAGTGGGAGAAACTTCCGTTGTTCGCGCGCGGCGCCGCCTTGCGTTTCCTCCTGACGCGCCTGGTCGATTGGCTCGACGTGCCGCCCGGCGCATTGGTGCGTCCGAAGGATCCGCGCGAATACGCGCGCAAGCTCCGTTTCCACCAGAAAGTGAAAAGTGCGCGCGATTATGGATTGATTGCACCGTGAGCGAAAAAGCGTCGCGGCCTTCCGCGCAAAAAAACTTGCCACATGTCGTCATTTACACCGACGGCGCCTGTTCCGGGAATCCCGGCCCGGGCGGCTGGGGCGCGATCCTGACTTTCGGCGACCGCGAGAAGGAGCTCAAAGGCGGCGAGGCCAACACGACCAACAACCGCATGGAGCTGATGGCCGCGATTTCCGCGCTCGAAGCGCTTAAACGGCCATGCCGCGTCGATCTGCACACCGACAGCCAATATCTGCGCGACGGCGTGACGAATTACCTGGCGAAATGGAAGCAGAATGGCTGGCGCACGGCGGACAAGAAGCCGGTCAAAAATATCGATCTGTGGCAGCGGCTCGATGCCGCCGCACACCAGCATCAAGTGCGCTGGCACTGGCTGCGCGGTCATGCCGGTCATGCCATGAACGAGCGCGCCGATCTGCTCGCGCGGCAGGCGATTGCGGACATTCGGGCGGCAACCCAAACGCAAAATCGAAAGCCCTCCCCCTGAAAAGGGGAAGGGTAGGCATAGGGAGTCCGCGCATCGCGCGGCAGCGAGCAACGACTCCCACCGGCCCGGCGTGCTCGCCATCTCCCCCGTGAGGGGAGGCGAATGGTTACAGGCCCTTCAAAATATTATCGGCGCCCGAGATTTCTGCCTTGCCCGGCGCGTCCTCGATGTTGAGCGTCTTGACGATGCCGTCATCGACCACCATCGCGTAGCGCTGCGAGCGCACGCCGAGACCGCGTTCGATCAAATCGGCAGTAAGCCCGACGGCTTTGGCCCAGTTGCCGCTGCCGTCGGCCAGAAACTCAATGGCGTCGCCGCCAGAGGCCTTCTTCCAGGCGTCCATCACGAACACGTCGTTCACGCCGGTGACGGCAATGGCGTCGATGCCTTTGGCCTTGATCGCTGCGGCGTGCTTCACGAAACCGGGCAGGTGATTGCGATGGCAAGTCGGCGTGAATGCGCCGGGCACCGCGAACAGCACCACCTTTTTGCCTTTGAACAATTCGTCCGTGGTCTTCGGTTTTGGCCCGTCGGCTGTCATTACCATGAAAGTGCCGTTGGGTACGCGGTCGCCAACCTTAATCGCCATGATGCTATCCTCTCCCGTTCGCAATAAATCTTGTCCGCTGGCGCGGCGGGCCATAACCTAGCGGCTAGTGTGGTGGATTTGAAGTTCCAATAGTTGGTCGGAACTTCAAATCCAAAGACCGCACTAGAATTAGACATTGCCAATGTCCCCTTTGATCCCGAAGTTCGCATGCGAGCGTGCCGTCAAGGCGTGCGAACTTCGGAATCGACACATTGCCGCGAATTAGTCGAGATGGGCGGTGACTTCGATCGCGTCATCGCCGGAAACGGCGGTGAGGGTCAACGCCGCGCCTTCCGCCTTGGCGTCGGGGGGCAGGCCCTCAAGCTCGAATTCGAAGTGGCGGATGGTGCCGTCGGCGGCGCTTTGTTGCGGCAGGGGCAGTGACCAATCCGGCGTCGGCCCCTCGACGAACAGCTCAACTGGCGCGCCAGCCGGTGCGGCAACGTCGACAATTACGCGCTCGTGCGCATCGCCGGGCTGGCGACGCACGGCAAGAATGGCGAGAGCGTCGCCGCGCCGGTTGGCGGTTTCGCCGGTCGCGCTCTGAGCGGATGCGCTTTGATCAAGACGCGGTTGTCGAGCGAGTGCGACGAGCCGCGGTACCCGAACTTCGGCTTTCTCGATGGCCGCGTCTTCCGCGCCATCGCCGTTGAGCTTAAGCGCAAGATCAGCTTCGACCGGAATGCAAATGTTGTAGCAAACGTCGTAGTCGATCTTGAGGTGCAGTGCAGTTGGTTTTGCGTTTTCCGCCGGGATCACATGCAGAGGCAGGATTACATGGTTGCGATAACCGATCGAATTTCCGCCGCCGCCGTCAGGGAATCGCTCCGGAGCGGGCCACAGCACATTTACTGATTTCACATTTTCGGAACCAGAAAAGTCGAATCTCGGCGGCGCTCCGGAATCGCCGGGATCGCGCCAATAGGTCGTCCATCCCGGATCGAGCCTGATCTCGATCCCAGCGCGTAAAAAAGTTGCGTCGTGGCTGGTGTCATGGCTCGTGTCATGGCTCGTGTCATGGCTCGTGTCATGGCTCGTGTCATGGCTTTTGCTCATCGCGCCGGCGATCAAGCGCGAGGCGCTATGGCTCTGCGCATCCCAGTTCGATGCGTCTTGAGCCAAGCTGGACGTCGTAGCGGAAAAGCACAAAGCAAATGCGGCGGATGCCGATCCAATGGCCCGCAGCATGAGGTGCGTCGCGCGCACGCCCAATGTCATGGTTCTCGACGTCATGATTTCGATGTCATGGCAAATATCGTGGCAGGCGTCATGGTCGTTCTAGTGTTTGTTCTATTGGCCGTTCTGTAGGCCCAAGCGCGCACAAGTGCCACTGACATGATTGTGACCGTGCAGTGTGACCAAAAGCCCGCAGATTCGGACGGCCCAGCTTGCCGACATGACCCGCCGTCATTCGCTTTTTCCGATATTTTTGTCCGATAGTTGGCCCTACTTAGCACCGGAACTTAAATCCGCGCGACCGAGTCGCATTTTGCCTCATATTTTGATTCTGAACTTTTTACGCCGGCGTTCGTTTGCAATTGCGGATCGATGGGCTAACCTTTCCATCATGAAGACGCCGCGCGGCACTTCGGGCAAGGGCAGACGCCGGGGCTATCTCGACGGCCAAATGCTTATCGCCATGCCGGCGATGACGGACGAGCGCTTCTCCCGTTCGCTCATTTACGTTTGCGCGCACTCATCAGAAGGCGCGATGGGCATTGTCGTCAACCATCCGGCGCCGAATATCAATTTTTCCGATCTCCTGGTGAAGCTCAATGTCATTCCAGCTTCCGACATCATAGAGCTGCCGACGCGCGCCGGGGGCGTAAAGGTCATGCGCGGCGGGCCGGTCGAAACCGAACGCGGCTTTGTCCTGCATTCGGCGGATTTCTTCATCGAAAATTCGACGCTGCCGATCGACGATGGTATTTGCCTCACCGCGACCATCGACATTCTCAAGGCGATCGCGCGCGGCGAGGGACCGGCAAGTGCCATTCTCGCGCTCGGCTATGCCGGTTGGGCGCCCGGTCAGCTCGAGACCGAGATCCAGGGTAACGGCTGGCTGCACTGCTCCGCCGACTCCGAGCTGATTTTTGGACCCGACACCGGCGCCAAATACGAAAAAGCGCTGCGAAAAATCGGGATCGATCTCGGCATGCTGTCGAGCGAAGCCGGGCACGCTTAAAGCGGAGGACGGATGACGGAAGTCGGATGACAGATCGAACCGGTGATTCCGTCGTCTGTCATCGCGCCACCGCGAGCTTGCTATCCGGCTCAAGCAGTGCACGCGCCCGTTCGGCGCTCAGCGGCTCGCCGAAGGCGAAACCTTGAGCATATTCGCAGCCGAGCTGAAACAGTTCGACCGCGTCGGAATCGGTTTCAGCGCCCTCGGCGACCACGTCCATTCCAAGATCGTGTGCCAGCGCGATCATTGAGCGCAGAATGACCGGCCTTGTGCCCTTGGCCGACATGCGCACGAATGATTGGTCGATCTTGATCGTGTCGAACGGAAGCCGCTGAAGGTAGGCAAGCGACGAATAGCCGGTGCCGAAATCATCGAGCGCCAGGCCGGCGCCGAGGTCGCGGATGCGCTGGAGTATCTGCGCGGCCTGTTCTGGATTTTCCATGACCGTGGACTCGGTCAGCTCCAACTTGAGCGAGCCGCGGGTCAAAGGCGCCCGCGCCAGCACTGTGCGCAAGTCCTGTATCAGATCATGGCGCAGCAATTGCCGTGAGGATACGTTGACGCTTGCGAACAAGGGGTCGCGGTGACGCGCCGTGCGCTGCCAAGTGCTGAGCTGCCGCGCCGTGCGATCGAGAATGAACAAACCGAGCTCAACGATCAGTCCGGTTTCCTCGGCGATGTGGATGAATTCGGCCGGCGATAGCCGGCCAAGCCGCGGATGGTTCCAGCGGGCGAGAGCTTCGAAGCCGGCCACCGCGCGATCTTCCAGCCGTACGATCGGTTGATAGAGGATCGCGATTTCATCGCGCTCGAGCGCGCGGCGCAGGTCGGATTCGACCGACAGCCGATCCGACTTGCGCGCCCGCATCGCGTCCTTGAACACGTCGATGCGGTCACCGCCGGTGCGCTTGGCGTGAAACATCGCCAGCTCCGCATCTTTGAGCACGTCTTCGGCGTGTTCCGGACCGCCGCCACCGAGCGCCATGCCAATGGATGTGGTGAGGAATATTTCCCGGTCGCGGAACGTGATCGGCGCGCGCAGCGTCTTGCGAATGGTCTCGGCGAATGCGGTGATGCGGGCGGAGTCGCGTTCCGACAACAGGATCATGCCGAATTGATCGCCGGCAAGGCGCGCCAGCGTGTCTTGCGGCTTGATCAGGCGACCGAGGCGGCGCGCCAGCGTCAGCAAAATGGAATCGCCAACCGCCATTCCGACCGAATCGTTGACCTGTTTGAAGCGGTCGAGGTCGATCACTAGTACCGTCGGGCGAAGCGCGGCGTCTAATTTGGCGAGCCCAAGCACCGCCTTGAGCCGATCGAGGAACAACTCGCGATTCGGCAGACCGGTGAGATTGTCATGCACGGCATCGTGCAGAAGCCGCTCCTCGGCGGTCTTGAACTCGGTGACATCGCTGATGGTGCCGACCAGCCGGACCACCTCGCCGTCCGAACCGACGACTGGCCGCGCGCGCAAGGCGAACCACAAATAATGCCCATCGGCCGTGCGCATGCGGAAATCCTGCACCACGCGTCCGCGCCGCTGTTCGAGCACGCTGTCGAGCGTGGCGCGGAACCGGTCGCGATCCGCCTGATGTAAAATGTCGAGCCACTTGGCGGCGGGACCCTCCAGCGCGCCGTGCTTAAGCCCGAGCGCGGCTTCAGTCTCCGGGCTCGTAAATACCTTGTCGGCGGAAACGTCCCAATCCCAGATCATGTCGCCAGCGCCGGTCAATGCCAGTGCCCGGCGCTCGATATCGGAAACGATGCCGCTCGCCATACCGCCGCCGGCGAAGGCGTGCTGCATCACCGTGAAGCCGATCAGCATGACGATCAGCACCAGTCCACCGAGGAGCGCCGGTCCGACGATGTCGTTGGTTACAAGGCCGAGTACGGTGAGCGCCGCACCGATGACCCAAACCACAAGCAGAAGCCAGGTCGGGATCAGCATGACCGCGCGATCGTAATCGTGGGTAGCGAGATAAATGACCAGCGCAAAGCCAAGCACGGCGACGAGAAAGAGCGAGACGCGCGCTATGCCTGAGGCGACCGCGGGGGAGAATAGTGCGACCGCCACCAGCGCGCCGAGGAAGGCGAGCCAGCCGACGGTGATGTGGGCATAGCGCACGTGCCAGCGATTGAGATTGAGATAGGCGAACAGGAACACCAAGAGCGTTGCCGCGAGGATTGCTTCTCCCGAAGCCCGCCAGATTCGTTCGGCGCCTGCGGACAGGTCAAAGACTTTCGGCCAGAAGCCAAAATCGATGCCGATATAGATCAGTACCGCCCAGCCGAGCGCGGCAGCGGCCGGAAACATGACGCTGCCCTTGACCACGAACAGGATGGTGAGAAACAGCGCCAGCAATCCGGCAATGCCGATGACGATGCCTTGGTAGAGCGTCAGTGAGTTGAGCTTGTCCTTGTAGGCGTCCGGCTCCCAAAGATAGAGCTGCGGAAGATTCTCCGTGCGCAGCTCGGCGACGAAGGTGATCACGGTTCCGGGATCGAGCGTGATGCGAAATACATCGGCGCTGGGATTGTCTTGCCGCTCCGGCGGATCGCCCGATGACGGCGTGATGTAGACGATGCGGGAGAGGCCGAGGTCGGGCCAAAGCAGCCCCGAACCGACCATGCGATAATGCGGCGCGACGACCAGCCGATCGATCTGTTCGTCGCCGTTATTGGCAAGCGCAAAAACCGCCCAATTGTTGCCGCCGGCGCGGGCGCGCACCTCGATGCGCCGGATGATGCCGTCGGCCCCTGGCGCGGTCGACACCTGGATGCGGTCGCCTTCGGTGTGCTGAAAATCGACGGCGTCGGTCAGATCGATGGCGGGCGCATCAGCATGGACGTTGATCGCTTCAACGGCCCGCGCCGCGCCAGTGCCCAGCAAGGTCGCCCAAAGAAGTAATGCGGCACTGAAGATCGCACCGCAACGAAACCGGCCGACCCGGCGGTTAAGCCGGGTATCCAGCCTCGCGGCGCGCAAAGATGCCAAACACCCCTCCGTACCGGCGACCGGCGCCTTCGTGTCACGCAATACAAGTTCCCCGAATGACTTACGCCGGGCTTTGCGCCGAATTCACGACCGCGCGCAGTTATGGCGTCGCGGTCGAATCTGAGCTTTGGCTCACCCTGGTTGTTCGGTTCTCTTGCCAGTCTTAGTAGCCGTTGGGAGGTTTTTGAGCAAGAAATATTCTTGTTTGTTTTCAAAGGGTCAGCACAATTTTGCCGATGTGCTGACCGCTCTCTATGCGGGCATGGGCGGCGGCCGCTTGACGCAACGGAAAGGTGGAATCGATCAGCGGTTTGACGCGGCCGGACGTAAGCAGCGGCA
>Ga0182037_10000237_pt1 | contig 25798 bp, 22 predicted proteins | sample sta12Cox44000082_FD_125974 | JGI IMG/M metagenome (GOLD analysis project Ga0182037, IMG submission 125974) | Lab enrichment of tropical soil microbial communities from Luquillo Experimental Forest, Puerto Rico - statoxic.12C.oxic.44.000.082 | ecosystem: Environmental > Terrestrial > Soil >... | reverse complement strand
CTCCAGCGCCTCGCCCGATTGCCCCATAGCCTGATACAAATCCGCCAGCCGGATTTGAATCCGTAGGTTGTCCGGCTCGGCCTGCAGGAGCTTCTTCAGTAAGGCAATCGCTTCCGGCTGCTTGCCGTTCTTCAGGTGGAGTTCTGCGAGCTGCAGGAAGAGCGGCCTGGCTTCGCTCATCACGCCCTGCTGCACGTAAAGGTCGGCCAGCTTCTCGAGCGGCCGGATTTCCTCCGGCGCGAGTTTCGCGATGCGCTTGTACACGGCGATCGCTTTGGTCAGAAACCCGTCGCTCACGAAGAGCTGCGCCAGCCGTTCAAAGTAATCGATGGCCTGGAAGGTCTCGCCCTGGCGGATATACAGCTCGCCCACGGTCATCAGGGTCACTTGATCCCGCGGCTCAAATTTCAGGATCTGTTGATAATCCGCGATGGCTTGGGCCACCTTGCCCTGGTTCAGCAGCTTTTGTGCGGATTCAACGAATTTGCTCTTGTTGTAGGCCATGCGCGAAAAGCGACAGCTTCCCCACGAAAAAGCCGTCGCGACTTTCTCCTCAGTGCGTTGCGGCACTCTGCCTACAACGCTACATTTTCACGCTACAGTCCGGATGGGAAGGCGTCAATCAAACCGAAATTGGTTGTGAGCAGGCAGTTATCCCCGTAGCAGATACGATAACTTGCAGAGAACAAATGGCGAAGATTTCTTCAGCTTTCGATAGGCCAGATTTCCAGTGGCAAGGCCTCCTGGACGGCGCCGACAGCCCAGCAGTCCGACTCCCGCACTGGCGCAAAGGAATGCCGATGATACGGCGTCGGCCCGTGTTGCCGTAGCGCTTCCAGATGGTCCGCCGTCGCGTATCCCTTATGCCGCGCCAGGCCGTATTGCGGGTAGACCGCATCCCATTCTGCCATGCGCGCGTCGCGGTGTGTCTTGGCCAGAATCGAAGCCGCGGCGATGGACACGCTTCGCGCATCGCCCTTGATCAGCGACTTCTGCTCCACCAGGACGTCCAGTTGCATCGCGTCAATCAGCAGGTAATCCGGCCGCAAAGTGAGTTGCTCCAGCGCCGCGGCCATGGCTTGCCGGCTCGCCTGGTAAATGTTCCAGGCGTCAATTCTTTGCGCGTCGATTTCCGCCACGGCCCAGGCCAGCGCGTGTTCCCGGATTCTTTCCGCCAGTTCGCCACGCCGCTCCGCCGCAAGTTTCTTGGAATCGTCCAGTCCTACAATGCGACGTTTGGGATTGAGAATCACGGCAGCAGCGACGACGGGCCCGAACAGCGCGCCGCGCCCGGCTTCATCGAGGCCCGCAATGCGGGTCCAGCCGAGCTTCCGCGCCGCTCGCTCGAAACGGGAAGAGCAGAGTCGCTTCATGAAAGGACTTATCCCGGGCAGTTTACCACGTGCTGTTTCATCCTCCACCGTTATTGCAAGGCTCTAGCCGAGCAAAGCACCGTTACAAAAGAAAAAGGGACAGGCACGATGACCTGTCCCTCACAAAACACTTTGCTGTGGCGTCTTACGCCTTGGCTGTTTCGGCACCGGGGGTTCCTTCGTGGCCGGCGCGCTTGTTGCGGGCAGCCTTGCCCCTCAGGTCGCGCAGGTGGTAGAGCCGCGCGCGGCGCACGCTGCCTTTGCCAACCACATCAATCGAGGAGATCGTCGGCGAATGCAACGGGAAAATGCGTTCCACGCCCGTGCCAAAGCTCACCCGGCGCACGGTAAACGTCGCGCTGCTGGCCCGGCCTTTCTTCGAGATCACCACACCCTCAAAGGCCTGGATGCGTTCCTTGACCTTTTCGCCTTCGCCTTCGAGCAGCCGGACGTTGACCTTGACCGTGTCGCCCGCGCGGAAGTCGGGCAAATCGTTGCGCAGTTGCGCTTCATGAAGTTTGCGAATCACCGGATTCATGTTTGTTGTTCCCTGCAGGACCCACTCAGGCGGGGCCAGCACTTCTAAGACAAACCCACATTATAAGGGTTTTGCGGAGAATTTGCCAGCGGATTCCCGGCGGTTTTCTAGCGATGTCAAACCGGTTCCTCGGCTTGCTGATAGAGGTCCGGACGGTTGCGGAGGGTTTTTTCAAAAGCCATGCGCTCCCGCCATTTGGCGACTTCGGCGTGGTTGCCGCCGATAAGGACTTCCGGCACTTTCCAGCCGCGGAAGTCGGCCGGACGGGTATAGTGGGGAAAATCGAGAACGTTGCGGCCGTGCGACAGAGCCCTGTGCAGAGCGCCGGTTTGCGATTTCTCCGCACGCTCCAGCAGGCTGAAGGACTCGTTCTGCGAGGAGGCTTCATTGCCGAGCGCGCCGGGGAGAAGGCGGGTGACGGCATCGAGGACCAGGGCAGCCGGGAGTTCGCCGCCCGAGAGAACGAAATCTCCGATGGAGATTTCTTCGCTCGCGAGATGTTCGGCTACGCGTTCGTCCACGCCTTCGTAGCGGCCGCAGAGGAAGAGAATGCGGTCGAGCTGGGAGTAGCGGCGTGCGGTTTCCTGGGTGAAGCGTTTGCCGGCGGCCGAAAGCAGCACAATGGCGGTCTTCACATCGGGCGCGTTTTTCGCTGCGGCATCCCCGACGGAGTGGCCGAGCAGGGATTCGACCGCTTCAAACAGCGGTTCGGGTTTAAGAACCATTCCTTCGCCGCCTCCGAAGGGACGATCGTCCACGGTGCGGTGGCGGTCCTTGGCGAATTCGCGCAAGTCCTGCACGTTGACATGGATGATCGCGGCTTCGCGAGCGCGGCGGACAATGCCGTGCTCGAGCGGACCCGCGAAAAACTCGGGAAAGATGGTGATCAGGTCGAAACGCATGCTCTAACCAGTCTAGCAGGTGCGCTGGTTCGAGAGTTGTCGGTAGGTCGCACGGGAAAATCCGACGTCGCTGCCCTGGCCCGCGGCAAGCGCGGAAGGACCCCTTACGCCTCACCCGGTCGAGACGCAGGGTCTCGGTTTAGGTTGCGCAGGCCCTCAGGCAGCACCACTTCGATACGGCGGGCGCGCAGGTCGATCTTTTTGCAAATGTCTTCGGCGAGAGGAATGAGCAGCTCGCCGGCAGGAGTATCGAGAGCCAGCAGGGGAGTGCCCGCTTGGGCTTCGCCGGGAAAGTAGACGTCGCGCACCTGACCGAGCAAGGCCGGGGCTTCGCTGAGCGAGCAGGGTGAGGAAGCGAGCGGGGGAGCCTCGCGCGGCAGTTCGAAAGCCGAGCAGCCGATCAGGTCGGTCACGAAGTAGCTACCCGAGGGGAGAATGGCGCGATTTTGCAGGGGAATCTGGACTTCCAAGCCGCGCAGTTTTTCCGCATCGTCGATCGAGGAAACATCCGCGAAGCGCAAGACACACTGGCCGGGATGATTGCGGTCGACCCACAGCGATTGCAGGGCGACTTTACGCGGGACGCCGGAATCGGCGGCCAAGAAAACTTCGCCGAGGGTTTTTAGCCGTTCGGGAAAATCGGTGAGGAGCAGGGCGGCGACTTCGCCTTTGTTGCCGCGCGCGCGCAGGATTCTTGCGACGGTAACGAATTTTGCGCTGGAGTCGGCGGGAGTGTCCATCCGGGGAATACTTATTCTTCGACGATTTCAAGAGTAAAGCGACGGTGAAACTTCATGCCCGAAGCGCCGAGCAGCGTGCGCATAGCTTTGGCGGTTCGGCCCTGGCGGCCGATGACCTTACCCAAATCCTCGGGGTGGACTCGGAGTTCGACAACCGTTGCGCCCGGGCCCTCGACCGTAGCGACTTTGACTTCTTCCGGATGATCCACGAGGGCCCGAGCGATGGTTTCGACGAGCTCTTTCATCAGGCACCTCCTTTTCTGATTCAAACGATGAACGGGTCAGCCGAGGCAAGTCCCTTCTGAATCCGCCAGGTCAACCAGGCGCTCGGTTCTTAGATGCTGTTTGCGCAGAATGCAAAACCCCCCAAATGCCGCGGGGGGGTCCTGAAAGCCGCCTAAACTGCGCTGCGTGAATGGTTTACGATCAGGCGATTTTTTGCTGACGGATGAAGCTGCGCACGGTATCGCTCGGCTGAGCGCCCGAACCGAGCCAATACTTCACGCGCTCGGAATCCAGCTTGATTTCCGCAGGCTTCTTAAGCGGGTCATAGGTGCCCACGGCTTCCACCACGCGGCCATTGCGGGCGCGCGAACTTTCGATCACCACCACGCGATAAAACGGCTTCTTTCTCTTCCCAATCCGAGACAGACGAATCGTTAGCACAAACAGACTCCTCCTGAACCTTCCATTGTAGCGTGTAATGGCTGGTTCGAGCAACGGCGGAGGCTCGAGCGTGGTGAGGGCGAGGTTGCAGCGAGTCACCGGTTTTAGGGGTCCTCGGTTCCTCTATCGCCGCTCTCCGCCCGCGGGTGGTGGATGGCGTTCTTGATGTCGGGCCAGAACTCGCGGAAGACGTTCCAGGCGTAGGCCGCCGCCAGGGCGGTGCTGCCGCGCAGGAGAGCATGGCCGGTGTTGGCGCGGCTTTGGGGATACCAGGAGTTGGCGATGAACGCGGCTCCGTAGACGCCGGCAAAGCGGGAAAACGCGGGCATCTGGCCGCCGCTGTCGGTGCGAGCCATGACGTAGTGCACCGAAGCGTACCGAAAACGCCGCCAGAAGCCGGCTTCGTTCGAATAGGAAAACCGCGGATCCTCATGATCGAGAGCGGCGACGCCGAAGCGGATGGTGCGATTGATCACCATCCGCCCGTAGCCCGAGGCGAGACGCGTGCCGTAGCCTGTTGCGCCCTGTCCCCACTCGGGCGGTTCGTTGTGGGCTTGGGCCAGGGCCGCGCCGAAGGCGGGCGCCATAGCGGAGTCCGGGTTGAAGACGGAATGACGGTAAGTACGAAAGCGCTCGCCAAGCGTCAAGCGCCGGGCCTCGAGCGGCGGCCTGCGGGGCGCATCGGGCAGGCCCAGTTTTAGCTTTCCCGGCTCCTGAGCGTCCGGGGCTTCAGGCTGAAGACCCGGCCTCGAGGCTGGTTCCCGCTGGGCGCTGGCGGGCGGCGCAAAGACAAAACTGCCCGCGGCAAAAAGCAGGCTAGCCACAACGGTCAAAGAGAAATTGCGCGAGAAAGGTGCGGGCAGCGAAAATCGTCGTTCTCCCACCCCACTATTTGTGGCGAGTCGCTTCACAAAGTGAAATACCGAATTCGATTTAGTGGCCTTCCTAACGGGAAAACTGCATGCAGGGCCGGAGGGCGACCCATAGAGTTGCGCAGGGAAGAGGCTCTAGGTGGGCGGACGGAGTCCTTTCTCGGAGGAAACCGCGGGCAGACGATGGCGCCAGCTTGTGAAAATCCGCTTTGGTGGCGCCACCCTGCTAGAAATGGCGGCGCGAGCTTGGCTTAGACCGCGGCGCTGAATGTATCGTGGGACATCGAGTCCGCGCCCTCATCGGGTTCGCGTTTGCCGTGCGGGGGCTCGGCCACGATCGCCGGCAGCGCCCCGCTGGCGGTTTTGTGCGGGTGCTTCGCCGGTGCGGCCGGGACAAGCTGCGCGGCACGCATCAATTTCTCCTGCACCGAGACTCCGTGGCCGTTGCGGCCTTGACGCGGCCGGGTGAACTTTCCGTCCGGGCCCAGCACGCGCGCGGTCCGTGTGTCTTCAAGATAGGCGTCCAGAACTTCGCCGATGATGCGCTGCTTCAATGCCGGATCGTTCAGCGGAAACAGCACCTCGACACGTTCGTAGAGATTGCGCTGCATCCAGTCGGCGCTGCCGAGGTAGACTTCCGGTTCGCCGTCGTTCTCGAAGTAGAAGATGCGGCTGTGCTCCAAAAAGCGGCCCACGATGCTGCGCACGCGAATGTGGCTGCTGATGCCGCGCAGGCCCGGAACCAGCGCGCATTGACCGCGAATGATCAAATCAATTTCCACGCCGGCCTGCGAAGCGCGGTACAAGGCTTGAATGATGGGCGGATCGACCAGGGCGTTGATCTTGGCGATGATGCGCGCCGGCTTTCCGCGCTTGGCGTTGCGGGATTCGCGATCGATGAGCGCGATGCAGTTTTTTGCCAGGTCGCGCGGAGCGACGAACAAGGGCTTGTAGTCGGGCTGCTCGGCGTAGGCGGTTAGAAAATTGAAGACATCGTTTACCGAAGCGGTGATGGATTCGTCGCACGTGAGCAGGCTGAAGTCGCTGTAAAAACGGGCGGTCGAGGGATTGTAGTTTCCCGTACCGAGATGGGCGTAACGGCGGATTTTTCCGTCCGGGTCTTCGCGAACGACGAGAGCCAGTTTGGCGTGCGTTTTCAGCCCGACCAGCCCGTGGAAAACCTGTACACCGGCATCCTCAAAGCTGCGCGCCCAGCGGATATTGGAGGCTTCGTCGAAACTGGCTTTCAGCTCGACCACCACGGTCACTTCTTTCTTGGAAGCGGCTTCGAGCAAGGCGCGCGCGACAGGCGAATCGGTGTTGGTGCGGTAGAGCGTCTGCTTCATGGACAACACGCGGGGATCGCGCGCGGCGGTCTGCAGAAAACTGACCACCGCGTCGTAGGACTCATACGGGTGGTGCAGCAGGACATCGCGGTGGCGCAGCGCGGCGAACATCGAATCGGCATCGTGCCCGACGTGTACCTGTTTGCCAGCGAAGGGCGCAAATTTCAGGTCGGGTCGCGGCGTTTCTTCGTAGAGATGAAACAGCCTCTGCAGATTCACCATGCCGCGGACGCGGAACACCAGCGGTTCATCCAGCTCAAAATTGCTTACCAGGCGTTGGATGATTTGGGGATGGGCGCCTTCCTCGATTTCCAGCCGCACTGCCCAGCCCTTCCTGCGCTGCGCCACCTGTGAGTCGATGGCTTCCAGCAGATTGCGGGCTTCTTCTTCTTCCAAATAGAGATTGCTGTTGCGCGTAATGCGAAAGGGAGCCGACGCCAGAATGTCGTAGCCGCGGTAGAGCTTCGGCGCGTAATTGGAAATGATTTCCTGCAGGGGAACATAGCGGATTGCGCCCGAATCGTCGGGCACGCGCAGCAGTCTTGGCAGCGCGCGGGGCACGGTCAGCACGCCAAAGTAGGTTTTGCCGTTTCCGCCGCGCTTGCGCTGAAGGAGGAAGGAGATGCAGAGCGCTTTGTTCAGCACATGCGGGAAGGGGTGCGAGGGGTCGACGGTTACCGGGGTAAGCATGGGCTCGACACGGCGGTTGTAGAATTTCTTCGCAAACTCCTCGGCCTTGGCGTCCAGCTCGGCGAAACGCAGCACGCGTATGTTTTCCTTGGCGAGCAGGGGCAGCAGCTCGTCGTTCCACGTCTTGTACTGGTCGCGCACCAGCGAATGCATGGATTGGGTGACCAGCGCCAATTCTTCCTCCGCCGAGAGTCCGTCAGGGCTGCGCTCCGTTGAGCCGTGCTCAATGCGCTGCAAAAAACTGGACACGCGCACTTCCACGAATTCATCGAGGTTATTGGCGGTGATGGCCAGGAATTTTACGCGCTCCAGAAGGGGGTTGGCGGGATCGCGCGACTCCTCCAGAACACGCCGGTTGAAATCGAGCCACTGGACGTGGCGGTTTAAGTAGTAGCGCGGGTCATTGAGCTTGATGGGTGCCATGGCAGCGCCTCGTGCGGCCGACATTCAGCGGACGAGCCCGTAGTCTCTCGAAAAGTTTGTTACAGCCTGATGAAAGCTGGATAGTGGTATTCTCCTGCACATCTTCGCGGATGAAAAGGCGAGAGAGGCCGTCTTGCGGCAATTACTTGGCGCGCTGCTGCTCGGTTCGGCGGCGCTCATGGTGCTGGGAGTCAAAGGTCAGCAAACGATGCCGCCTGCCCGCCGAGACGAACCAGGAAATCGCCTGGAAGGCGCATTCGCCGGGCTGGTTCCAGGCGACGCACCCGGATTCGCAGCGCTGGTGAAAAGGGACGGCAGGGTGCTCTTTCGGAGGGGATTTGGCGTCCGCGACTTGCGCAGCAAGGCTGGTATTGACGCCCGCACAGACTTCCGGTTGGCTTCCTGCAGCAAGCAGTTCACCGCCATGGCCGTCATGCTGCTGGTGCACGATCAAAAACTGCGATACGACGAGACGTTGACGCAGGTTTTCCCGGAGTTCCCCGGCTACGGGAAGTCCATCACGGTCCAGAACCTGCTGAACCACACTTCGGGATTGCCCGACTACGAAGAGCTGATGACGGCGGTTGAAAAGAAAGGCCCGATCTGGAGCGCGGAAAGGCAAATTACCGACCAGGAAGTCTTCGAGCTTCTCGGAAAGGAATCGCGGGGGAAATTCGCGCCTGGCAGCAAGTGGGAATACAGCAATTCGGGTTATGTGCTGCTGGGGCTGATCGTCGCCGAGCGTTCGGGCCAGTCCTTTGCCGAGTTCCTCAAGCAGCGCATCTTCGCTCCGCTCGGAATGGCTGATAGCCTCGTCTTCAGAAAGGGGGAGGACCAGGTTCCCGGTCGCGCCTACGGCCATTCCCGACAGAACGGCGCCCTGGTCGAGACGGATCAGAGTTCGACTTCAGCCACCCAGGGTGACGGCGGCGTCTATTCAAATCTCGAAGACCTTGGCCGCTGGGACGACGCCCTGCGCCATCATACTCTGCTGAGCCCGGGGGAGTTCGCTCGGGCCATCACCCCGGTGCAGCTCCCGGCGGGAGCGGAACAGAAACTCGCCGAAGATGTGCCGGATTCGCTGCGCGCGCTGGCGGCATCCTACGGCTTCGGGTGGTTCCTGGATCGGACGAGCCCTCATCCGTTGATGTGGCATTACGGGGAAACGATGGGTTTCAAGTCGGCGGTTCTGCGCTACTTCGACAGGGAACTGACGGTCATCGTTTTGAGCAATCGGACCGACTTGGACGCTGGCGCCTTGGCGCTCGAAGCCGCCGCGATCGTATCGCGGAATTGAGGCTTTGGCCGGGATCTAAGCCGCCCTTTGGTTTGCCGGGCGGTGTTCCTTCCGACGATCGTCCGTCTCCTGCCGGGGCGGGCTCTAGCTCATTCCGGAGAGCTTGCCGAGACCCTTCATCTTGCTGCGGGCCGCGAGTGCGCCGTACTGCTTCATCATGGTGCGCATCTGCATGTATTGTTTGATGACCTGATTTACATCCTGAACCGAAGTTCCGCTGCCGGCGGCGATGCGCTTGCGGCGCTTGCCGTCAATCACGTTGTGGTCGCGCCGCTCCTGGTTGGTCATCGAATTGATAATCGCTTCCACTTGTTTCAGCTTGCCTTCGTCGACCGAGGCGTCCTTCGGCAGGTTCTGCAGGGGCCCGATTTTGGGCAGCATGTCCACCAACTGTTCGAGCGGGCCCATTTTGCGGATTTGCCGCAGCTGATCGCGAAAATCCTCGAGCGTGAACTCGTCTTTGCGGAGCTTGCGTTCGAGCTCGAGCGCGGCTTTCTTGTCGACCGCCTGTTCCGCGCGCTCGATGAGCGACAGGATGTCGCCCATTCCGAGGATGCGGGAGACGATCCGCTCCGGGTAGAAGCCTTCGAGCGCGTCGTACTTCTCACCCAAGCCGACGAACTTGACCGGCGCGCCGCTGACTTTGCTGATGGAAAGGGCTGCGCCGCCCCGTGCATCGCCGTCGAGCTTGGTCAGAATGACGCCGGTCAAGCCGAGGCGCTTGTGGAATTCACCCGCCGAGCGCACGGCGTCCTGGCCGATCATGGCGTCGGCTATGAACAGAATTTCGCTCGGTTGCAGCTCCTTTTTGAGCATGGTGAGCTCGTTCATGAGCTCGTCGTCGATGTGCAAGCGGCCGGCGGTGTCGACCAGGATGACGTCGCTCGCGGAGAGCTTCGCTTCCTTGATCGCGCCGCGAACAATTTCGAGCGGCTTGTCGGTGCCCTTGCCGGGCCAGAGGTTTACACTGATGGCCTTGGCGACTTGCGCGAGTTGTTCGCGCGCGGCGGGCCGATAGACGTCGGTCGAAACGGCGATAGGCCGGTGGCCGTGCTGCGAGAGCCACTTGGCCAATTTTCCGGTGGTGGTGGTCTTACCGGAACCCTGCAACCCGACGATCATCCATACCGAGGGCGGACGCGAGGCGAAAAGCGGCTTGGCATGTTTGCCGAGCAGCGCCGTCAGCTCGTCGCGAACGATCTTGATGACTTGCTGGTCGGGCGAAAGCTGCAGCATGACTTCCGTGCCCAGCGCTTTTCCCCGGATCTTCGCGAGCAGTTCCTCGACAACGGGAACGGCTACGTCGCCTTCGAGCAGGGCTTCACGGATTTCCGCCAGCGCCGCGTGCAGGTGCTCTTCGGTGAGCTTGCCCTGCCCGCGCAGGTTCTTGAAGGTTCGTTGCAACTTTTCCGTGAGGTTTTCAAACATGATGGCAAGTCACTTTGCTGGAACTCTGGCCCGCCCAAATCGGCAAAGTCCCATTTTAGGGACGGCGAACCAAGCGGTCAAACCTCCACCGTGCTCGGTTTCCGGATCTCGCGGCGAGGCAACTTTTCGGAAACGACCGTTTTCGGGGATTCTGCGTCTAAAAGGGAGGGTTGCCACACAGAGCGTTCCGACGACCACTCTATCTTTTCTAGGAAATTGTTTCTAAAATAGATGGGTCAAGGTCCGCGCTATAGAGGTTGGTGGGGAGCCGCTGTTCCTTCCGCGAGGTACTGGGACTCCGTTTGCCGACTTCGATCACGGTCTAGGCGGGCCCGGTGGCCTTCCTGGCGAAACATTTGGCCCGCAAGGGGCGTATGAGTAGTTAGAAGCGAGACAATTCCGTAGTTTCCGGGTTTCCCCCGGCAGGTGATTGCCTTCGAGTGCGGGCAAGCGGGCCGTCGTAACAAAAAGGAACCTACTCTCATGAAGATGTGGCAGAAAGTGGCGATTGGAGCCGCCGTCGTGGTGGTCGCGGCTGGGATCGTCCTCTACAGCGTGAATCAGGCGAACAAGGGCGTCACCACCGTCCAGACGGCAAAGGTCGCCAAGCAGGACACGCTGGTTTCGCTTGTCACGGCTTCCGGTGAAATCAAACCGACTACGTACACCAACGTGCAGGCCCAGGGTTTCGGCCGCATCACGGAAATTCTGGTGAAGGAAGGCGACAAGATCAAGAAAGGCGACCGGCTTTTGGTGCAAGACGCCATCCAGGCCAACGCCGACGTGCAAGCGCAGGCCGCCGCACTCAATGCGTCGGAATCCGGCATCGCCGCTTCGGAAGCGAGCTACAAGGCCGCGCAAGCGGACTTGCTGACGCAGAAAGCCAACCTTGAGAAGGCCAAGCTCGATTATGAACGCGGCCAGGGGCTTTTCCGGGACGGGCTCATCGCCAAGCAGGATTTCGACCAGCGCAAGACTGCCTACGACGCCGCCGTAGCCTCGGCGGATTCGGCAAACGCGAAGGTTTTGCAGGTCCGGGCGCAGCTCGATCAGTCGCGCGCGCAATTGAACCAAACCAAGGCGGTGCTTACGCATACGCGCGATGTGCTGAATAAGACCACCTACCTTTCGCCGATCGATGGCATCGTGAGCTATTTGCCGGTGCGCCTTGGCGAATACGTGGTACCTGGCATACAGAACTCCAATGGCAGCTTCCTCATGACGCTGTCGGACATGTCCATCGTCACCGCGGAAGTCAAGGTGGACGAAACCGACATCGTCAACGTTCGTATGGGGCAAGAAGCCGAGGTAACCATCGACGCAGTCCCGGGTAAGACGTTCCACGGCAAGGTTACCGAGATCGGTTCGCAAGCCGTGTTGCGCAGTTCCGGTTTAGCCACGACGCAATCCACCACCAGCACGCAGGAAGCGAAGGACTTCAAGGTGGTCGTTACGCTCGACGTCCCGCCCGAGAACCTCCGCCCGGGTCTTTCGACCACGGCCAAGATCAAGACGGCCGAGAAGAAAAACGTTGTGGCCATTCCCATTCAGGCGCTGGCAATCCGATCGCGTAAGGACCTGGAGGATGCCAAGAAGAATTCCAAAGGCGGCGGCAACGGCAGCGTGACGCTCGCGGCTGCTCCGCCTACGGCGCCGAACGATCCGAAAAAGGACGAAATCCAGGGCGTCTTTGTGGTGAACGGCAAAAAGGCCGTCTTCAAAGCGGTAAAGACCGGCATCAGCGGCGTGACCGACATCGAAGTGACCGACGGCCTGGCGGCCGGCGATGAAATCGTCATCGGCAGCTACAAAGCTTTGCGCACCCTGAAACCCGAAGCGCAGATCAAGGTGGACAACTCGGCTCCCAAGAAGGTCGACGAGCAAAGCTAGCAGCGCGTTCGAAGGCCAAGCCGAGGAACAGTTCGAGGAGATCAAATGCCTGTGGCCACAATGGAAACCGAATCCTACCGGCAAGATCTGGTATCAACCGGCGTCGTCATCCGCACCACCGAACTCACCAAGACTTACCAGATGGGCGCGGAAGAAGTGCATGCGTTGCGCGGCGTCAACGTCGAAATCAAAAAGGGCGAATACGTAGCCATCATGGGGCCGTCCGGTTCCGGCAAGTCGACGCTGATGAACCTGATCGGGTGCCTCGATTCGCCTACCGCAGGCCAGTATTGGCTCGCCGGCCGGCTGGTCAGCGAGCTCGACGACGACGAACTCGCCTACATCCGCAATAAAGAAATCGGGTTTGTCTTCCAGACCTTCAACCTGCTGCCGCGCGCCACGGCTCTCCACAACGTGGAGCTGCCGCTCATTTACAACGGCACGCCCGCCGAACAGCGCCTGGAAAAAGCCAAACAGGCGCTGGCCCGCGTTGAACTTACCGATCGCATGCACCACAAGCCCAACGAGCTTTCCGGCGGTCAGCGCCAGCGTGTCGCCATCGCCCGCGCGCTTGTGAACTCGCCGTCGATCGTGCTCGCCGATGAGCCTACCGGCAACCTCGATTCACGCACCGGCGAGGAAATCATGGCCCTTTTCGCCAACCTGCACAGCCAGGGCAACACCATCATTCTGGTCACGCACGAGCACGACATCGCGCAGCACGCGCACCGCAGCATCTTCATCCGCGACGGAAAGATCGCTTCGGACGAAGCGGTAAAGAAATAACTCGTTTGCCAAGAGAAAACCCGCCGCCGTTCGCATCCGGCGCTGTTCGCGTGGGAAATCGTCAACGAACCGGAATGGGCCATTCCGGAATTCAGGCGTTCTCGGAAAGCGGGCCTGCATCTGGCCGATGCCCGCGCCTACTTCGCGGAAATTGCCCAGGCCATCCATGAAGAGTCGCTTTCCGAGCAACTCGCGGCGCTAGCCGGTTTTTCCCGCCGGCTCTGGCTTGGTGAACTTCCCGCCCGCGACTCCTCGGCTCGGTCCTAGTCTCTCGAGGCCGCGCTTACCGACTGCCGTCAAGCCGGTCTTGCCGGGGCGGGCGTCTGGCGCTGACGCTCTCCCGAGTCCGGCGGGTCCGATGTGGCGTTTGGCTCCGTCCAGCCGGAAACTTTGTCCGCGTGGCTGTCCCGAACTTCGGAGTTTCGCGTCTAATGCACACATGAAACCCTGCCATTTGATTCCGCGGGCCGCGATCACCCTGGCGCTCGGGTTTTTCTCAGCAAGCGGGCCGCGCGCCCAGCAGGAAAAACCCGAGCGCCAAAAGGAAGACGAAGTTCGCGGCGCCCCGGCCGAACCGGATGACGCGGCCGAGGTTCGCGCGCAAATCGCCGCAGTCGAAAAGCTCCTGCCCACGTACCTCGATCGGGGAGCGGCCCTCTACTTTCTCGCCGCCGCGAGAATGCATCTGGGCGAGACGCGCGAAGCCCTGGATCTGCTCCAACAATGCGCTGCGCTCGAAGAGGGCTTCGACCCTTCGGGCGGTACCGAATTTGCGGGCCTGCGCAAGGAACGCGCCTTTATCGAAATGGTCGAGCGAATCAGATCCCACTTTCCCGCGGTGGCCGCGGCCCGGCGCGCATTGGTCACCGAAGACAAGGATCTCATCCCGGAAGGGCTTGCCTGGGATGGAAACCGCGAAGTCTTTTACCTGGGCAGCCTGCATCGCAGGAAAATCGTGCAGATCGATCTCCTCGGCCGTGCGAGCGATTTTCTGCGGCCGGAGCCGGAACGCTTCCTGCCGATTCTCGGCATTCGTATGGATCCGCGCGACGGAACCCTGTGGGCCGACACCTGGGAAGAAAAGACCGGCGCCAGCCAATCCGAGATCCTGCACATTGCTGCGGACGGAAGGGTCGTCGCGCGGTTTGCGCTGCCGCGGGGAGAACAGCACGGCTTCAATGATCTCGTGGTGCGCAAAACGGGAGACATTTTCACCACCGACAGTCTCGCCAACCGGGTCTTTCGCCTTGATCCGGCCAGCCGAGCCTTTTCCCCGCTCCATTTACACCGCGAGCTTTTCTATCCGAACGGCATCGCACTGGCCGACGACGACCGCACGATTTTCATCGCCGACTCTCTCGGCGTGCTGAAGTACGACACTGTGAGTTCCACCAGCAGCGACGTGGCACCCGGACCGCACAACACCCTCGCCGGCGCGGACGGGCTTTACTGGTATCGCAGCAGCCTGATCGCCATTCAGAATGGCATCGGCGCGCCGCGTATCGCCGCGCACAAGCTCGCTCGGGATGAAGCGAGCGTAAGCAAAGTGACGATTCTGGAATTCCGCACGCCGTTTATGGCGTTGCCCACGACCGGGGCCATCCGCGGCTCCGATTTCTATTTCATCGCCAACAGCCAGATCGACAATCTGAACGGCGACAAGATCCTGGACCTGACGCTTCTTGAACCCGTGCGCATAGGCGTGATTCACCTGCCTTGAGATTTCCCGCCTTGAATTTTGTCTTGCCTCTCCGCCTCCCGCTTAGGCAGAGTAAGCAAGAATGAATCTCCCTCTCCCTCGTCGGCATAGCCGCGCCTTGCTGCTCGCTCTGAGCTGCGCATTTGCCTTGCTGGTCGGCCTCCTCGGAATACGCAATGCTCTCGCCGCGCACTTTCTCGGGCTGGATACGCGCGATGGCTACGAGCGTGCCGTACGGCTTGAGCCCCGCAATCCCCGCAATTGGTATCTCCTCGGACGCTCCTATCTCTACGACCTCGAGCAGCCCGATCCCGAGAAAGCCGTCAGCGCCTTGCGTAAATCGGTCGAACTCGATCCCTACTCGGCCGAGGCCATGCTGGATCTGGCCATTGCTTACGACAGTGAAGGCGATCCCGCTCGCGCGCGCCTGGCTCTCGAGGAGGCGCAGCGTGTCTATCCGCTCTCGGCCGATGTTTCATGGAGCTTCGGCAACTTTCTGCTCCGCCGGGGCGACCAGAATGGCGCGTTCGCACAGTTCTACAAGACCCTGCAGCTTGATCCGAAGCGCACCGCCGAAGCTTTTTCCCGCTCCCTGCAACTGCAACCCGATGTGCGGATGGTGCTTGACGGAGTCGTTCCGCCTTCGCCCGGAACCTATCTTCCGATTCTGCGCATGCTGTCCGAGGCCCATCAACTGGAGGATGCGCAACTGGTCTGGGACAAGCTGGTGGGCTTGCACAGCAAAGTTCGCCTCGACGATACGGTGTGGTTTTTCGACGCACTGATCAACCGCTGGCGAGTATACGAAGCGTTCAAGCTGTGGCCCCAGGCGACGGCCATGATGGAGAACCCGCCGCCGCCCGATCCTGCCGGCTCGCTGATTTGGGACGGAGGGTTCGAATCGGGTCTGGCGGGCGGGGGTTTCCGGTGGCGGTTTACGCCGGTGACGCGCAACGTGCAGATCTCCTTCGATCGTTCGGAAAAACATGGCGGCGAACAATCGCTGCGCTTGCTCTTCAACGGCCACGAGAATGTCAATTTCGAGGATGCCTGTCATCTGTTCATCGCCGAGCCCGGCAAACGGTACCTGTTGAGCGGCTGGATCAAGACGGAATCGCTGACCAGCAGCGAAGGGATCCGCTTCGAAATCACGACGTATAACGACAAGAACGTGACGGTCGTGCTGGGTGGGGAAATCCACGGAACACAGCCCTGGACGCAGATCGACTTGGCCTGGACTTCGCCCGAAGCGGGCGCTTTCGGCAAGTTGTGCCTGCGACGCAAGATGAGCGATATGCCGGGCAGCGACATTCAAGGCGCGGCCTGGCTCGACGATGTCTCCCTGGTACCCGCGGACAACCCAACCGACGCGGGTGGCAAGCCATGAACCTCGTTCGTACCGGTCTTTTCGGGGTAATTACGTTTGCGGTTTTGAGCCACGGCGCCGTCGAGCCCTGGGCCCGCGCCATTCTCGAATGCGCGACCGGTGGGCTGACGGTGCTGTGGGCGGTGCAGTTCCTGTATGCCGAGCCGTCGCGTCCGATCGTACTGCCGCAGCTTCTTTTCCCGATGGCGGCATTTTCGCTGGTGGTTCTGATGCAATGGGCGTTGGGCCTTACCGCCTCGCGATTTTCCACGGGAACCGAGCTGCGTCTATGGCTTTGCCTGGTCATTTTAGTTTTCCTTGCCGCGCAGGTTTTACCAAGCCTGGCGGAGTGGCGCAGTTTCGCGTGGTTCACCATGCTGTTGGCTTTCTTCGTCGCAGGCCTGGGCATCCTTCAACACCTGACGTTCAACGGGAAGCTGTACTGGTTCCGGGAGATGCATTACGGCGGCATTCCGTTCGGGCCCTTCGTCAACCGCAATCATTTCGCAGGCTTCGCTGAGCTGGTGCTGCCGATGTCTTTGGTCCCGTTGCTTTTGGGCCGGGTACGCAGAGAAAGATTGGTGATCGTGAGCATCCTGGCCGTGATTCCCGTCGCCGCCTTGCTGCTTTCGGCGTCACGGGGAGGAATCATCAGTTTCGGCGCCGAGCTGGCCTTCCTGCTGCTGGTCCTGGTGCTCAAGCGGGCGCACGGCAGAACGACCTATGTCGCGGGAGCCGTGCTGCTGGGCGCTTTTGCGCTGGCGTCATGGTTGGGCGTCAATCAGATCCTGGCGCGGTTTGCGTCGCTGCAGTACCTCGAGGTTACCGAGAGCAAACGCGCGTCCATGCGTCACGGAACGTGGAGAATCTTTTCCGACCACCCGGTTCTGGGGACCGGCCTGGCGACGCTGCAGCAAGTTTATCCTCCGTATGAAACGCTCTATGACGGCAGGATCGTCAATCACACGCACAACGATTACCTCGAGATCCTCGCGGAAACCGGCGTGGTGGGCGGGCTTTGCTGGGCCTGGTTCCTGGGTGTTCTTTTTTTCGGAGCGCTGCGCTTTCTGAAGAACGAGGGTGATTCTTTCGCCAATACCCTGCGGCTTTGCGGATGGACGGCGTGTTGCGGGCTGCTGGTGCACAGCCTGGTGGACTTCAATCTTCACATACCGTCGAACTTGCTGCTGTTCCTGATGATGAGCCTTTTGGCCACGGCCGAAATGTCTTCGCCCAGGTGGTCTGCAAGGCAAGGCAAGGGCAAATTTCGCAAGCGGGTTCGCATGAGACGGCGCGAAGCCGCAGCGGAGCCGGCCCCGGCCTAAAGGTTCCCCGCCGTCTCCGGGCCTTGCGTCAGAGAAACGACGAGACTAGAGCCGGCCCGCTCGCGGCTCGTTACGGTCGGCTTCACGCTCTGCGCCACTCGGTTACGATTTTCGGCGGGCGAACGAGCGTTTGCATGACCACGCAGTACTGCTCGGTTTTTTCGCGCAGCGATTGCAACTGTTCGGGGCCGGCTTCTCCGGCCACAACATCGAAATAGAGACGGATGGCCTCGAAGCCGATCGGCACATCTTTGGCAATTCCCAAGGTTCCGCGAAGGTCCAGGTCGCCTTCCACTTTCACTGCGATCCGTTCGGTGGCAATGCCCATGGCGGTTGCGACCATCTGGCAAGTGATTTGCGCGCACGCTGCCAAGGCGCCTAGCAGCAGATCTCCGGAACAGGCCGAGGTACCCGCACCGCCCACGCCGGTATGAGCTTGCGCATCATAGACGGCGCGTCCAATGTCCACCGAACAGGAGATCGGCTGGTCGGTTTGCGCTCCGGCCGCTCGCAGCGTGATGCGGGAGGACGCCGGGTCGCTTCGGTATTTGTCCTTGAAGGGCTTTTGCACTGCTCTCAAATCCATGGGGTTGTCTCCAACCGCGATTGTAGGCAATTCCAGCAGGCGACACAAAGTGAAGCCAGGGTCCGGCGGTCCTACCGTTAAATCCCTACCTTGACTCAGGGTTAGGGGCTGTATAATCGACCCGTGGGGTCAGCGAATCGATTGCCCGGGTTGCCGGGGCGTGTGTCTTCGTGTCTCGTGGCGTGTCTTCTCGCCGAGGCTTTGGCTGCGCCGGCGCCGAGCTACGCGCAAAACCCGCAACAATCTACGGGCGAGGTGGCGCCGGTACCCGCCGATGTAACTCTGAGTACACCGCAGGAGGCCAACCAACGGATCGTCGAGCTCGCCCGCACCGCCCATGCTCCGGTTCACGACTACATCGTCGGCCGGGGCGACTTGATGACTATCGAAGTATTCGATGTTCCAGAGTTGACCCGCGATGCGCGCGTCAGCCAGTCCGGCACCATCGGCATTCCGCTGGTTCCCGTGCGTATCTATGTCGCCGGTCTGACCGAGCTGCAGGTGCAACGGAAGGTCGCTGAAATTCTGGAGGCCAACGGGCTGGTTTCCCACCCGCAGGTGCTGGTTTCGGTAAAGGAAAAGAGAAGCAAGCCGATCACGATCGTCGGCGCGGTACCCCGCCCGATGGTCTATCAGGCCGATCACCCGGTCACGCTGATCGAGGTGCTGGCTGAAGCCGGAGGCATTTCAAACGACGCCGGAGATACGGTCATTATTACGCGGTCCGACACTTCGCAGGCGAGCGCGCGGGACGCCGAGCCCCCTGAGATCGGTCCCGAAGATTCCGTTCCCGCTACCAACCCCAATTCGGAAGAAAAGGCCGCTCCACCAGGCTCTCAAGAGACGGCGCAAGCGGCGAAGCCCGCCCCGAGTGGGGCAGATTCCATACCAGGCCAGGCTCCCGCGGCGGCCAGTTCGCCGCAGCCTTCCGCCGGTACTGCGACTCCGCCCGCTATCGGCGCTCCGGAAGCCACACCCCTGCCGACCACGATCACCGTGAATCTTGCCGAGATCCTCGAGCGCGGCGACACACAGAACAATATTCCCCTCAAGGCGGGAGATGTCGTGACCGTGCCGCATGCGGGTATCGTCTACGCGCTCGGAGCCGTGGCCCGACCCGGCGGGTTTGTGGCTACCAACGACCGCGCGCAACTTTCTACACTGAAGGTGTTGGCTCTTGCAGGGGGAACCACGCGCGTAGCCCAGAAGGATCGCGCCGTGATTGTACGGAAGGATGCGGCAGGCAAGCAGACGGAGATCCCGGTCGACCTCGGGAAAATTCTGAAGCGTGAAACCGAAGATGTACGCCTGATGCCCAGCGACATCCTTTACGTTCCCCCGAGCGGGGCGCGTGCGGTACTGATCCGGGTGGGCGAAATCGGCGTCGCTGTCGCCACCGGGATTTTGATTTACCGCGTGCAATAACTAGGACTCTGATGGCGGACGAAAACAAGCTCATTCCGCGTGAAAACCCGCCGGGCGCCGTGGAAGTCATACCGCCCGCGCGATTCCCGTCCGTCGATTGGTCGCCGCGGGAGCCGCACCTCTACGACTACCTGCTGATCCTGCGTAAGCATCAATGGCTGATCCTCTCCTTCCTGCTGGCCGTCGTAACCATCGTCTCCATCGCCACCTTCCGCATGCAGCCCATTTACACCGCGACCGCCAGGATCGAAATCGATCGCGAGAATTCCAATTTCCTGCCATTTCAGGCTATGGATTCCTACGATTACATGACCGATCTCGACAACTACATCGAGACGCAGTCGAAGGTCCTCACCAGTGAGACTTTGGCCCTGCAGACCATTCGCAATAGCGGCCTCATTCCGCACTCGGATATACCCGGCGCCCCGGTTTCCGACGCTATTACTTCCGGCAGTCTGGCCAATCACCGTCGTCCGCCGGAACTGGGTACGTTCTTGGGCAGCCTGGCGGTAAGGCGTGTTCCGCAAAGCCGGCTGCTCGACGTCAGTTTTGAATGCGGCAATCCGGACTTGGCCGCGCAGATCTTGAACGCCCATATCAACAATTTCATGGAGCAGAATTTCCGCAGTAAATACGACGCAACGGCCAAGGCCACGGCGTGGTTGACCGATCAGCTGAGCGAACTCAAGGTCAAAGTGCAGAACTCCGAGGATGCGCGGTTGGCCTATGAACGCCAGCATCAGATCTGGCAGTTGGACGACCGGCAAAACATCACCACGCAGCGGCTGTCCGATCTGAACAAGGAGCTTACCGACGCGCAAAACGACCGCATGCGCAAGGAAGCGCTGTACGAATTCGCCAAGGCCGGGAATATCGATTCGGTGCCGCAGCTCCGCGAAAATTCCATGCTGCAGGAGTTGCTGAGACGAAGATCCGAACATTATGGGTCGTTCGTGGACGCTATGAATCAGTACGGGCCGAACTTTCCCAAGGTGCAACGCATCCAGGCCCAGTTGAAGGAGATCGACTCGCTCATCGACAACGAAAAGCACAACATCCTGGAAGCGCTGGGCAATGACTACAATGCGGCACGACAGCGCGAAGGCTTGCTCGACCAGGCCCTGAACGAGCAGAAGAACGATGTAAATCAAATGTCGGAATTCATGGTCGAATACAACATCCTGAAGCGCGACGCAGAAGGCAACAAGGTCATGTATGACGGCCTGCTGACCAAGCTGAAAGAGGCCACATTGGCCGCCGGCCTCAAGTCGTCCAATATCCGCTGGGTGGACCCGGCGATGATCCCTTCCACGCCCACGCGCCCGGCGAAGACCCGCAACATCGCACTTTCCTTTCTGGTCGGTCTGGTCGGCGGCATTGGCCTCGCGCTGCTGCGCGAGTATCTCGACAACACGGTGAAGACGCCGGACGACGTCGAAACCCTTGCCCGCTTGCCTTCGCTCGCGGTGGTGCCGACGTTTACCGACGAGAATGGCTCATCGCGGAAACACAGGCTTTTGGGCGGGGCCTCGGTCAACGGCCACGAAAAGCGGATTGAACTTGTGGCGCAGCACCTGCCGAAATCCCAGATGTCGGAAGCCTTCCGCGCCCTGCGGACTTCGCTGCTGCTTTCGCAAGCCGATCGCCCGCCGCAGGTCATTCTGGTTACCAGCGCTCTGCCGCGAGAGGGGAAAACGACGGCCGCCGCCAACCTTGCCGTTACGCTCGCGCAGTTGGGCGATCGGACGCTGCTGATTGATGCCGACTTGCGCAAACCCGGAGTGGCGCGCCTCTTGAACCTAACCGAGGCAAAATACGCGGGCTTGAGCTCTTATCTGGCAGGCGTGTCGAGCCTCGATGTGGTGACGGTTGCGCACCCCTCCATCGCCAACCTGGTGGCCATTCCCACCGGGCCCCTGCCGCCCAATCCCGCCGACTTGCTGTCGTCTCACAAGCTGGCGGATGCGGTCCGGCAGCTGCGGACGCAGTACAAATTCATCGTGATCGACTCGCCGCCGATCATGGCCGCAACCGACGCGGTCATAGTCTCGGTGCAGGCGGACGGCGTTTTATTGGTGGTGCGCAGCGGCGAAACGCCCAAGGAGGCGTTCACGCGGGCTCGCGATCTCCTAATCAGCGTCAAATGCCGGTTGCTGGGCGTGGTCTTGAACGCGGTGGATTCAACCGCTCCGGACTACTACTACTCCTATCGATACTATCCGTATTCCTATGGCTACGGGCCGCAGGAAGCGGCCGAGCTGTACTCGTCAGAGGACGAGGCCCCGGCTGAATCATCCCGCGCAAAGTATGCCGACGACGATTCGCAGTCGCTTTGATTTTCTGCGGGAGGATTCGTGCGTTATCTAATTACGGGCGGCGCCGGATTTATCGGGTCCCATCTTGCCGAACGCCTGCTGGACCGCGGCGACCATGTGGCGCTGCTCGACAATCTGTCCACCGGCAGCATGGAGAACATTCGCCACCTGAAGTCCAACCAGCGAATGGAATATCACCTCGATGCCATTGAAAACCGCCAGCTGGTCGCGGAACTGGTGGATGATGCGGACGTCGTGGTTCACCTTGCCGCCGCCGTCGGCGTTCGCCTCATTGTGGAAAGCCCGGTTCGCACCATCGAAACAAATGTCAACGGCACACAGATCATCCTGGAAGCCGCGGAAAAAAAACGCAAACTGGTTCTGACCGCTTCCACCTCCGAAGTGTATGGCAAGAGCACTCAGGTGCCTTTTCAGGAGGAAGCGGACTTGGTGCTTGGCCCCACGACGAAGGGCCGCTGGAGCTACGCCGCATCGAAGGCGCTGGACGAGTTTCTGGCCCTGTCGTACTGGCGGGAACGCAAGGTGCCGGTGATCGTGGTGCGGCTGTTCAACACCGTGGGACCCCGGCAAACGGGCCGTTACGGCATGGTCCTGCCCAACTTCGTAAAACAGGCTCTCGACAACGCTCCCATTACGGTTTACGGTTCCGGTACGCAATCACGCTGTTTTTGCGACGTGCGCGATACCGTGCAAGCCCTCATGCGGCTCATGGACACGGATCGCTCGGTCGGCGAAGTGGTGAACATCGGCAACACCGAGGAGATTTCCATCGGCGATCTCGCACATACCGTTAGGGAACGCACGGCCAGCAGCTCCCCAATCACTTATGTCCCCTATGACCAGGCCTATGAGCCCGGCTTCGAGGACATGATGCGCCGCGTGCCTTCCGTCGAAAAGCTGCATGCGCTGACCGGATTCCGTCCGCAAACCAAGCTCGGGGAGATTATTGACCGCGTTGCTCTCCACCTGAGCGAAAAAAAGACCGCGTCCCGGCCGCGCGAGGTTTCTGGCACGCCCGCGTGAGCAGATCCTGTTCGCGTTTGGCGAAGCAACCTCGCTTTCTCGAACTAGAGTGAAGCAGCAGGGTCAGACCAGGCTGGCGATTCCGGTCAACAGCCGGGATTGTCCGGCAAAGACAGCAGGGAAAGCTGCCGGTTTTGTGGAACGCTTGAACGACGCAAAAACCTCATCGAATCGTCTGCGGAGATTCCCGCCGCAGGTATTGCTTTTGCTGCTGACCGTTTCGCTGCCCCTTTTGAATCCGTGGGTGCGCGGAGACGGCGTGGGCTACTATGCCTTTGCCCGCGCGCTGCTGCTCGAGCGCAACCTGGACTTTACCGCGGACTATCAGCACGCGAACCCGGGTTTCCGCGAGGCGCGCCTCGATTCCGACGGAAACCCGCGTGGTATTTTTCGCACCTCGACCGGCCATCTCGACAATCATTTTACGATCGGTCCGGCGATCCTGTGGGCGCCGTTTCTCCTGCTGGCTCACGGCGGAGTCTTGCTCGCGCGTCTTTTCGGCGCGCAGGTCTCGGCTGACGGTTTCTCGCTGCCGTACCTGCTGGCGATGGCCGTGGGCACGTTGCTCTGCGGCTTTCTGGCACTTCTGATTTCTTACCGCATTGCCTGCCGATTTGTGGCGGAACGCTGGGCATTGCTCGCGACGATCGCCATCTGGTGGGGCAGTTCGCTGCCGGTCTACATGTATTTCAATCCGTCGTGGTCGCACGCCCACTCTGCGTTCACGGTAGCTTTATTTTTCTGGTACTGGCTGCGCACGCGCGAATCGCGCACGGTGTCAGAGTGGTTCTGGCTGGGACTCATTGCCGGACTTGCGCTGAACGTCTATTACCCGAACGCTCTGGTATTGCTGCTGCTGGTTCCCGAGGCCGCTGCCTCCTACCGGGCGGCCAGGGAGAAGGTTGGCAACGCGCCCGGATTCGCCCGGCTGCTCAAAAACCACCTGCTGTTCTGCGCGGTCGCGCTGGTCGCGCTGCTCCCCACTTTCCTGGCCAAATATGCCATTTACGGCGGTGTGTTTGAAACCGGCTATCTTCCGATCGCGCAATGGAGCTGGAGCTCGCCCTGGTTTCTGGCTTTGCTCTTCTCCGCCAATCACGGCCTGTTTTCCTGGACGCCCATTCTGATTTTCGCCGTTGCCGGAATTTTCGTCTTGGTGCGGAGCGAGCGCCGCGTCGGGAGCTCCGTGCTCTGGGTCCTGCTTGCCTTTTACTACTTCATGGCTTCTTATCCCGATTGGCCGGGCATCTCATCCTACGGGAACCGCTTCTTTGTCTCGCTCACCGTTTTTTTCGTGCTGGGCCTAGCTTCGTTTCTCGAGCGGCTGGCATCGTTGTTTCGCGGGCGCCGCGCCGCTATGGCCTCGCTGACCGCCGGGGTGTGCCTTTTTATCGTGTGGAATTTGGGCCTCATCTTCCAGTGGGGAGCGCATCTCATTCCGGCGCGCGGCCCGGTGTCCTGGCACCAGGTCGCTTATAACCAGGTTGAGGTCGTTCCGAGACAGGCGCTCTCGCAACTCGATGTCTATCTGTTTCGGCGGAAAAAGCTTCTGCATCAGATCGAACAGCGCGATCTAGAGGAGCTTCGGCAGCCCGCGCGATGAGTTGGACCCGCTCCCTTGCGCAGAGCTTATTTTTCCCAGGCCTGGCGAACTCTCATCGCTTGATCCGCCCGAGCTGGGGTATCTTGCTTGGCGGGACTTTCGGCTGCGGCGGGGGGCAGGGTCTGTTGCGACTTCGCCTGCGGCCTGCGACAGGAGCCTCATACACTTGCACATTCTGATCACCGGCGGAGCCGGCTTCGTGGGATCCGAACTCGCCATCCGCCTGACCGAAAAAAACCATCGCGTGGTGGTCATGGACAATCTTGTTCGCCGCGGCAGCGAATCGAATCTGGACCGCCTGGCCCGCCATGGCGTCCGGTTCGTCCACGGCGACGTACGCAATCCCGAAGACTTTGAGAATCTTCCCGCCGGCATCGAATTCCTGGTCGACGTGAGCGCGCAGCCCTCGGTGGTTTCCGGCTACAGCAACCCGGTCTTCGACATCACCAACAATTCGCTCGGTGTAATCCGCGTCCTTGAATTCGCGCGACGCCACCGCTGCCCGATGATTTTCTTCAGCACCAACCGCGTTTACCTCGTGGACCGCCTGCTCGAGCTTCCGCGCCGCGAGGCGGCCACGCGCATCGAATGGGACGCAGCAGTTTGGAACGGGCTTCCGCCAGCAGCCCGTCCTCGCGGCTTCGATCCGGTTCATGGCGTTTCCGAGGAATTCGCCGTGGACGGAGGCCAGCGCAGCGTCTATGGTCTCAGCAAACTCATCGCGGATCTTTCCTGCCAGGAATACGCGCGCGCTTTCGACATGCCGCTGGTCATCAACCGTTTCGGCGTCATCGCCGGCACCGGTCAATTTGCAAAACTCGATCAAGGATGGGTGGTTTGGTGGGCCATAGCGCACTATTTCAGGCTGCCGCTGCAATACATCGGCTGGAACGGCAAGCAGGTCCGCGACATTGTCTTCTTGGACGACGTTTGCGCTCTGGTCGAACTTCAGATGGCAGAGATCGGCCGCTTCCGCGGCGACGTCTTTAATTTGGGCGGGGGCGCCGCCAACTCGCTGTCGCTGCGCGAAGCCACGCGCTTGCTGGAGTCGCAGCTCGGCCACGGTACGGAGATCACCGTCGAGGATTCGCTGCGCAAGGGTGATTTGCCGATCTATTTCACCGATAACCGCAAAGGCGCGCAGCAACTGGATTGGCAGCCGCGGGTTTCTTTGCAGCAGGGATTCGACAGGATTTTGCGCTGGATTCGCGCCAACGAAGACCAGCTCAGAAAGCGTTACATCTTATCCTAGGGCGCGCTTGTCGCTTATAGGGAAAAGAACTGTCCCAGCCGTGATTTCTTTCGGGCCGTCGCATTTTCCTTTCCAGCCAGCTGCCCCGCAATCTTGGCGAAGCCTTCCGTCAACGGATCTCCGTCCTTCACCACGGGAACGCCTAGTACGGTCGCTTCCGTCACCTGTTTGAAGTTGTTGGGCAATCTTGCGAATACTGGCATCTTCATGGTGCTTTCAATATGCGCCAGGG
>Ga0182037_10000235_pt1 | contig 25890 bp, 23 predicted proteins | sample sta12Cox44000082_FD_125974 | JGI IMG/M metagenome (GOLD analysis project Ga0182037, IMG submission 125974) | Lab enrichment of tropical soil microbial communities from Luquillo Experimental Forest, Puerto Rico - statoxic.12C.oxic.44.000.082 | ecosystem: Environmental > Terrestrial > Soil >... | reverse complement strand
AGACGACCGCAGGTCTGGTTGGTTACTCCGAGCCGCCGGAGCCGAACAGGCGCAACACCACGCCGGCGGAAGCCCAGTAATTGTTCTGGGTCGTGCCGCCAAAGGAGGTGCGGTAGTAGTCGACGTCGATCACGCGGATCTCCCAGTGTTTGCCGACGCGCATATCGATTCCGCCTCCGGCCTTATAGGAAATGCAGCTATCCGAGGTTCTGTATCCGCCGGCGCCGCTGACGGTGACTTCGAAGCGCGATCCACCAACCAGGCCTTCCACGAACGGCGTTAGGTTCCACCGGCTCACGCGGTGGTAGAAGTAGCGGCCGCCGAAATGGTTGCCGTACAAAACGTTCTTGACGCCGCCGGCGCTGACCAGATTGTAGCTGGTGTCGCCAACAATCTGGAGCCATGGCTTCAGGTTGTAGCCAAACGAGCCCATGCCGCCGCTCAGGTTGCTGGAAGTTCCGGCGCTGCTGACGCGGTCAAACGTATACCCGGAATAGAGTTCGACCAGGAAGCTGTGATAAACGCCGGGCAACGGCCTCTCCCAGCTCGAGCGCATGCCGGGACTGCGCACCGGATCGGGTTCAGGTTGCGCCGCTTCGGGAGGCGAAACTGGCTCTCGAGCAGCCGATGATGGAGCTGAATCTCGAGCGGAACCGGGCACCGGGGTGGTCGTTGGTGCCGCTGCCGGAGCCGCGTCTGCGGCGCCCGAAGGAGGTGCAGGTGGCGCTGGTTGCGGCGCGTCCGGGGACAAAGGCCCAGTTTGAGCCGGGCTGGATACTTCGAGCGGTGTTGACGGCGAACTTGCGGCGGGCTGAGCCGGAGCAGCTTGCGGGATAGCACCTTGGACCTGTGAATCGGCTTGCGAAGGCGCTGCCGGCTCGGGTCGTGACGCTACGGAAACCGCGCTGGTTGAAGGCCAAGGTGCTGGCTCAGCTGGAGCAGGCTGTGGGGCCGCAGGAGGCGCCAGACGGTTTGCCGCTGAAGAAGGGGCCGTTCGGGAGGACCAGTCGGACGGTGTCACGGGTGGCACGGGAGGCGTTGGGAACAACGGCCCAGCTTGGGCCGCAGGCTTCTCCGGTGCCGAGGTGGTCGCCGGAAGTGAATCGATCTTAGCGGCTGCATTCCGTTGTGTTGAAGAGGCCATTGCCGGGGCATTGGTTGGAGCCGCAGGCGCTCTGCTCGAAGCCGCTCGCGCGGCGGGCTGCGAAGCGTTGGCGTCGCCACGATCCGGGGTGATCAGGTTCGAGTAGAGATAGCCGGTCTTGCCGTCATTGGTTTGGACGCGTGAGAAGACAAAGCCATAGACCAAAATCGTAAAGCGCTCCCCGCACCGCACGGTGCCAAGAGCGTCCGGTGTTTGCCGGGCTTTGCCGAACAGCTGCGCGCCCTCCGCATGGCTCGCGCAGTCGACGTAACCCAAGTCGTCCGCCCAAGCGGCGGAGGCCACCAGAAAACAGGCCGTGAACAGAGTGAACAAACGTATGCGAGGCATCGCCCCTCCGTCGGCTCGGGGACACGCCGAGCCTTGCCATCCATTTTGAGGCCGGCAAAGCACCGCGTGAAACGGGCCCAAAGGCCAGGGATTCCAAAAAAAACACCTGTTCGGGAGACGGGGTGCTTCGGGCGCGGGGAGAGAGACGGCAGGACGCCGGTTCTGAGGATTTCGGCCTGGCTAGGAGTTGCCCAGGCGTTTCAGGACTTCGGCGGCGTGGCCCTTGGCCTTGACCGCCGGCCAGACCGCCGCAATTTTGCCAGTTTTGCCGATAAGGAACGAGCTTCGCACGATGCCCACGAATTTCCGTCCCATGAACTGCTTTTGCTGCCAAGCGCCGTAGGCTTCGATGGTCTGGTGGCTGGGATCGCTGAGCAAAGGAAAATTGAACCGATATTTGGCCTTGAACAAGGCTTGCGCCTTCACGGAATCAGCGCTCATGCCAAGGATGGCCACCTTGAGCTTTTCGAACTTCTTCTTTGCGTCGCGAAACTCGGACGCTTCGACGATTCAACCGGAAGTGTTGGCTTTGGGGAAGAAGAACAACAGAACGCGCTTCCCTCTGAAGTCTTTGAGCGAAACCGAGTTGTTTTCGTCCGATTGCAGGCGGAACGCAGGTGCCTTGTCTCCGGGCTTGAGCATGAATCCCCCGGGGACATTCTAACAGGGCAGGCGGATTGCGGCATGGGAGCGATGCTTTGACGGAGGGGAAAGGCGGCGTCGCGGCGCCTCTCGGCCACGCTCAGGGCCGACGCGCCCCGAGAAAAATCAGGACAGGAGCCTGCGGAGGATGTCGTTGACGGATTGCGGGTTGGCCTGACCGCGCGTGGCGCGCATCACCTGGCCGACAAAAAATTTGAAGACACCTTCGTTGCCGGACTTGTATTTGGCCACGTTGTCCGGATTCTTGGAGATGACGTCGCGGGCGGCGGCTTCGATTGCTGAATCGCTGACTTGGGCGCCGAGCCCTTCGGCGGCGACAATGTCGGCGGCGGCGCGGCCGGATTCGAACATGGTGGCGAAAACCTTTTTTGCGACGGCGGCTGTGATTTTTCCGGATTCCACGAACGCGATGAGTGCCGCGAGCGATTTCGCACTGACCGGGCTCGCGTCAATTTCCTTTCCGGAATCGTTCAGGCGGCGAAGAAGTTCGGTTTGCATCCAGTTGGCCGCGGCTTTGCCGAGAGCGCCGGCTTTCACGACAGCCTCGAAATAGTCGGCCAGCGCCTTCGTTGCCGTGAGAACTCCCGCATCGTAGGGCGTGATGGCGTAGGAGGCGACAAAGCGGGCGCGCTTGGTATCGGGTAGCTCGGGGAGCTGGCGACGAACTTCGTCCCTCCAGGCCGTGCTGATGTGCACGGGGAGAAGATCGGGCTCGGGGAAATAGCGATAGTCGTGGGCTTTTTCCTTTGAACGCATCCCGACGGTGCGGCCTTCGGCTTGGTGCCAGAGGCGCGTCTCCTGGGCGACTCGGCCGCCGGATTCGAGCACACCGATGTGGCGCTCGATTTCATATTCGAGCGCCTTTTGCAGGAAGCGGAAGGAGTTGAGGTTTTTGACTTCGACCTTGGTGCCGAATTTGTCGGTGCCGCGCAGACGCACGCTGACATTGGCGTCGCAGCGGAGCGAGCCTTCCTCCATATTGCAGTCGCTGACGCCGGTGTAGAGCATGATCTGGCGGAGCGCGGTGAGATAGGCGTGGGCCTCCTCGGAAGAGCGGATGTCCGGCTCGGAAACGATTTCGACGAGCGGCGTGCCGCAGCGGTTGTAGTCGATATAGGCCTTGGTCGCTGATTGGGAAAAGCCTTCGTGAAGGTTTTTCGCAGCGTCTTCTTCAAGATGGAGACGCGTGATGCCGATGCGCTTTGTGGCGCCGGCGACCTCGATGTCGAGCCAGCCGCCAGTCGCGAGCGGGAGTTCGTATTGGGAAATCTGGTAGCCCTTGGGAAGGTCGGGATAGAAATAATTCTTGCGGGCGAAACGCGAACGCTCGTGCACGGTGCAGTTCAGGGCGAGCGAGGCGCGCATGGCCATTTCGACCGCGCGCTTGTTGAGCACGGGAAGCGTGCCGGGGAGACCGAGGCACACCGGACAGACATTGCTGTTTGGCGGATCGCCGAAGCGCGTCGAGCAGCCACAGAAGATTTTGGTTTTGCTGAGCAGCTGGACATGGACTTCGAGGCCGATAACCGGCTCGTATTTCGCCAAGATTTCTGGCGACACGGACGCTTCTTCAGGAACGGATTTCGCCATAAAGAACGACACATTATAGCATCAGCGGCCGGCGTCGCTCGGCTGCGCCAAGGATAGGGAAGTCCGTCGCTACAACGCGCGCCCGGAACCGCTCGAAAGTTGGCGGGTAAATGCGTTGATGGCGTTGCGGCCGGTCATGGTGAGATTCGCAGGCAACTCGTCGAGGCTGAACCAGCGGACCTCGTGGGTTTTACCAGGCTCACGGTTGGTCGCCTCGCCAGACAAGACTTGTCCGAGGTACGCCGGGGAGACCCAGTGTTGGTTTTCGTCCGGCAGGCAGTGATTCGTGACGCAGAGCAAGGCGCCGAGCGAGATTTCGACACCCACCTCTTCCCGAGCTTCGCGGATGGCGCACTGCTCGAGAGTTTCGAGGAAGTCGACCTTGCCGCCCACGATGCTCCAGCAGCCAGCTTCCGGGGGCAACTTGCGCAAGGTGAGGAGCACTCGGCCCTGGTTGTCGGTCAGCAGAACGCCGACGCCAACCCTGGGATGGCGAGCCTCCGGGATGGGAGCGATCACGGGGCACCGGCCGGAGCAGGCTCGCGAAAAACCGGAACGAAACGACCGGCAACGGCAAAGCCCCCAAAAAACAAGCACGCATACAGGGCATCGCCCGCGACCGTATTCCAGAAGAGTCGAAAGCCGGCAAGATAACAGGCTACGAGGCCAGAGGCCGTTTTTGGATAGGAGTTCAGGAGCCACCAGACGCCGAAATTCGTCACCACAAAAAACTGCAGGGAACCCAGAAGAGTGGCCCCCGCGATGCGAGGAAAAGTGCGACGCTTTTCTAGCGCGCGTCCGATGAGGACGCTGAGAAGAAAACTCGAGTAGACCAGGACCATAAGCCCGAGCTTGTAAAAACCGACAAACAGATCGCCGGCCAAAAGCACAAGCACCGGAAAAGCGAGGGCGAGGCGGCGATCGTTGATGATTGCGCCGGAAAATAGAGCCATCGCGCCGACAGGCGTGAAATTCCACGGGTGCGGCGCAATGCGAAGAGCGGCCGCGACGGCAATGATGGCTAAGGCGAGGAGCCGGCGATAAAACAGGTTTTCTTTCCGCGAGAATTCAGCGCTCATGTTTGACTCCTTGCTTGTCAGGAAGTAAATCGCAAAATACAAAGCCGTCGCGGTGGACGATCTCGCCAGTTCGAATAGAGACCGGCCAGCGGAAAACAGGACCGTTGAAAACAAAAGTGTGAAACTCGCCGTTTTCGCCACAGGGGTCCGCGTTCGGCGGAAGATCGCGGAAAAAAGAATCGTCGAGTTCGCGTCCCGCGAAGCTGCGATCGAGAACGCTCGTATCAATGCAAACCGCGATGGCGCGGAAACGCTGCGCGTGGAAAAAGCGGATGAGTTCGCGCGTATCGCGCATCCAGATGGGAAACAGAGCGGTCATTCCGATGCGGGCCAGATTTGTTTCGCGATAGGCGCGCAGGTCTTCGAGGAAAATGTCGCCAAAGGCGACCTTGCGAACGCCCTGATGGTAGAAAACGCGCAAGGCCTGCTCCATACGCGCCTCGTAGATGGGATTGACGCATTGCGGCGGAATGAGAACTTCGTGGAGGGGCAAGCCGATGGAATCGGCCTGCTGGAGGAGAAGCTCGCGGCGGACCCCGTGCATGCTGATGCGGTCGTAGAGCTCGGTGACGGTGGTGAGAAGGGCGGCAACACGGAATTGTTGTTGCTGGAGCAGCGTGTACAGCGCGAGGGCGCTGTCTTTGCCGCCGCTCCAGCAGAAAAGAATGGGCTCGGGGATAGCCATCAGTTTCTTCCGGAAAACTGGTAACAGAGGCCAAAGCGATAGTCGCGACCGAGGGCCGGATAGCCAAGAACGTCCTGGTATTGCTTGTCGAACAGATTTGTGGCGCGGGCCGTGAGCAGGAAACCTCGAATGAGGTTGTAGCGCACCGCCATGTCAAAGCGAGCGTAGCCGGGATTGTTGGTCTGGGACGGATTGACAAAGTTAGTGTCCGTGCGAACTCCCGAAAAGTAGCCAATGAAGTTCCAATTCACTCGCGCGTAGTAAATGTTGATTCCCAATGAACCCGAGTGAACCGGACGGCGGATCAACGGTTTGCCGGCGACCAGCGCAGGGTCACCAAACGCATTCTCGGATTGGAGGACGCGGGTATCGTCATAGGTGTAATTGCCGTAGACGAAGAGCCATTTGCGCATGCGGAGTTCTGAGGCAAAGTTCACGCCGCGAGCAAAGGCAAGGTCGGTATTGAAATAGGTTCCGCAGAAATCTGGATTGGGCGAGGGATTGGGGGCAAAACTCACCATGTCGTAAAATCGATTGTAGAAATAGTCTGCCGAAAGTTTCAGGCGATCCGAAAAGAGCTTCTGGTCGAAGCCTGTGCTCCAGCCTTTGCTCGCTTCGGGTTTAAGATGGGGATTCCCGGGAAAGCAAGGATCTGTGCCAAAGGTCTGGTCGAACCGCGGCTCCTTGATGCCTTGCCCATAGAAGGCACGATAGCGCGTATCCCCGAACAGGCCCTTGCCGTAATGCAACAAATAGGAACCGCCAGCGCGAGGGACCACGCGCGTGCCGAAGCTGGCGTTTGCCTCAGCTCGAATGCCGAAGTCAAACGAGAGGCGTGGGAGCGGCGAGTATCGGAAGTCCAAATAGCCTCCCTGGTTGTTGCGGCGAAGATGGCCGGGCGAGACAAAGGAAATACCGCCATTTTCCACTTCATATTGATAGCCGGCAGCCGCACTAAACGAACGCGCAATATAGGTGGATTGAGCGGCGAGGCCCGCGCGATTAAATCTCAATAGCGTGTCGTATGTGAATTGGTCGGGTGGAGTCGCAAAGCTGTGCTGGCGCGTATAGGATTCCGTCCCGTTCAGTTCATGCCGCCAGTGAGGACCGGTAGCCAAATCCCAGCGCGCATGGATTGAAAGAATATGCTGGCCGTAGCCTTGGAAGAGATCGGGTGGGGCGACCAGCGTGGGGCCCGGGATGCCGGCATCGCTCGTGTTGTTGCGCAGGGAGAGTCGGAGTTGGTTGGTTTGCGAGAAGGCGTAGCCAAAATTCCCTGAAAGGGCGCGATTGAAGAAAGCATCGTTCGGTCCCTGTCCGTCGGTTCGGGAGTAAGAGGCTGCGGCAGAATAGTCGAATTTGCCTGCGAGCCCACTCAGCTCCCCACCGCCGCGCGCGGAAGAATAGCTTCCGCCCTGCGCATACAGGCCAAAGGCTGGGACGCGCGTTTCGCCGCGATGGGTGAAAAGCTGGATCACGCCGGAGACCGAATCCGTGCCATAGATGGCGCTTTCGGCGCCACGCACCACTTCGACCTTGTCGATATTCTCGGTGGTGAGGCTGGAAAAATCGACGGCGCTTCCCGGCGGATTGATGGGCGTGCCGTCGACAAGGACTTTGGTAAAGTCGGAGTTGCCGCCGTTGAGAAAGACCGAGGCAGTACCGCCTTCTGCGCCGGTGCGGCCAATGGCAACACCAGGAGAGAACTGCAACAAATCGGGAATGGAAACTGCCTGCCGTTGCTCGATTTCTTGGTGGCTGAGGACGTCCACAGGTGCCGGTGTGCGGTTAGCTTCGAGAGGCTGGGCGTTGGCCGTGACGACCACGCTCTCAGAAAGGCGCTCGATTTCAAGGCGCAGGTCGAGCGCGCGGCTTTCCCCCGCGGCCAAATCGAGCACAAAGTCGCGCGGGACGAAAGAGGTGTGCCCGAAATGAATGCGGTAGCGGCCCGGTGGCACGCGCAGAAGATATGCGCCATCGGGGCCGGAAGTGGCTGAAACACCGGGGGCATTGGGGCTGCCTTCGAGCTCGGCCGTGATGCGAACGTCGCCAACCCCGTAACCGGAGAAATCCGTGAGTCTTCCCGAGAGCTGGACTTCTGAAGTATTGCGTTGGGCCGGCAAGGAGATACTTAATCCGAGGACTGCCAGGACGAAAAAAGCAGGACGAAGGAAAGTGGTTTTCATGTTGTCCTCCACTCCCTCACGCGCGGGAGTCTGAAGGTTGTCCTGAGCGGAGTGAACGCACAGGCTGCAGACTTCGCCGGTCTCCTGGCTTGGCGGTAGGAATGGCTCCGAGCCTTCCCGCGGCGCTTTTCGTCTTTCCCCATGGCTGACCCGGGAGGGGGTCGCGTGGGACCAACGATGGAGCGTTTTCCGCAGTGGCCTGCGAACCTTATTCACGTGCAACCCTTGCCGGGTTGCCTTCGAAGCGCACTCAACATCCTCTCCTGCGACCCTGGCCGAGTCGCGGGGACGTGAGCGGCTTCCGCCTTACAGTCGCGCGGCGGCGACGGATTGTCTCGCGGCGACTCCGAAAAAAACCGGAGCCGACGAACCGTCTTCCCGAGCACGAAGTCTGCGGTGAATGGAATCCGCGGAACAGCGCCGCAGGGTTGGGGTGAACGAGAAAAACAGCAAGTTATTAAGAGTCCGACAAAATCGTCACGCGAGGCCGCCCGTGGCCGCGCATCTCCACCTTCAGGGGAACCTGGAAAACCTGCTCGAGCAGTTCGCGCTTATAGATGGCGGCCGGGGGACCAACGCGCAGGCAACGGCCGCTGTGCATCAAGAGGATCTGGTCGGCGTATTCGGCGGCGAGATTCAATTCATGGGTAACCACGATCACGGTGTAGTGGTTGTGCGTACAAAGGCGGCGAAGAGCGTCCAGTAGGCCGACTTGCGAACCAATGTCGAGGTGCAGGGTGGGCTCGTCGAGCAACAAAAGCAAAGGCCGCTGCGCCAGGGCGCGGGCGAGGACCACGCGCTGTTTTTCTCCGCCGGAGAGCTGGTCCATCCAGCGATCGCGGAGTTCGGCGGCGCCGACTTGCAGCAGTGCGTTTTGCGCTATGAGGATGTCGTCGCGGGACTCGAAACGGAGTGAACGGCCATGCGCGTGCCGGCCCTGGAGGACAAATTGCCAAACCCGCGCGGGAAACAGCAGGCGGCTCTCCTGCTGGACCATGGCGATGCGTTGCGCGCGAGTGCGCGGGCTGAGGGAATGGATGACAGATCCGTTAAGAAGAACGCGGCCGGAGAGCGGGGCAAGTACACCGGCAATCAATTGGAGAAGCGTGGATTTGCCGCTGGCGTTGGGGCCGAGAATAGCAACGATTTCGCCGGGCCGAGCTTGGAAGCTGGTGGCCTCGAGGGTAAAAAGGGGAGCTTGCGTGGGATTGGCGGAGTAGGCATAACTGACCTGCTCGACGGCAAGGCGAATTTCGGTGCCCAAACGGGCCGATTCGGGGGGCGTGCGAGGCGCGGCTGAACCGCGGCTGGGGCTCATGCGAGCCTCCGCCTGAGGAGGTAGATGAAAAGTGGCGCGCCGACAACGGCGGTTACGGCACCCACAGGCAGCTCGTTGGGAGCGACGACGATGCGCGCCAGCGTGTCGGCGACAACTACGGCAATGGCGCCACCGAGCGCCGCGGTAGGGAGTAACGTGCGGTGGTCGGAGCCGAACATCAGGCGCATCACGTGAGGAACGATGAGGCCCACGTAACCGATTGCGCCGCTGACGGAAACGGCGAGGCCGGTGAGAAGCGAAGCGGCAAGGTAAACCACGAAGCGCACGCGTCGAATGTCCACGCCGAGATGCATGGCTTCTTTTTCTCCCGCGAGAAGAATATTCAAATCATTGGCGGTCGAGTAGATCACCGCGGTGGCGATGAAAAAGCCGGCGGCCAGAAACAAATAGATGCTTTTCTGAAAAGAGGTAGAGAGATTGCCCATCAGCCAGAAGACCATGCCCCGGGTGTTGCTGCTGTTCACCGTGCTCATCAAAAACACAATGACGGCGGAGAGAAACGAGGCGGTGATCACGCCGCCGAGGAGAAGCGTGTTGCTCTCAATCTGGCGCTGCCGGCGGCCGAGAAAATAAACGGCGGTGATCGTCACGGCGGCACCGAGAAACGCACACAAGGGCGTAAGCAAGGCACCGAACGCGGGTGGAAGCACCAAGTGAGGTTCGGCGATGAGCGAGAGGATGGCACCAAGGGCCGCGCCGCTCGAGACGCCGAGGACGTAAGGATCAGCCAGGGGGTTGCGCAAGAGCGCCTGGAAGCTGGTGCCGGCAATGGAGAGAGAGGCCCCCACAATGATGCCGAGGATGATGCGCGGGAAGCGGATGTTCTGGATGATCAGGCCGTAATCGCTCGAGATTTGGCTGCTCTGCCCAAGAATGACGCGGAGCAAATCGCGGCCAAGAGCGTAAAGCGAAACGGGCACGGCGCCGAACTTCAACGCCCCAACCACGACAAAAAACAAGATCACCAAAAGGAAGAAGCACTGAAACAGAAGTTTGCTGAAGGTCAGCGGCCGCATGCGGAGCCTCCGGTGGAGCTCAGATGGGCGTGAAGTAGAGGGTGGACTGCGGAAGGAAGCGCGAACGACGTCGGCTGAGAGGTAGGATTGCCCTTCTCACTTTCTTTCTCGGGGTCAACGGACTTTTCTGCGAAAGCCTTTGGGTGCAACTGGCGTGCCAGTTCTTCGATGGCGGAAACGATGCGCGGGGCGGGGCGATTCACCGCGTCACTGACCACCGCGTAGCGGTGATTGTGCACAGCAGCGAGAATCTTCCACCCCGGGAGCGTCGCGAGCCTCGCCATCTCGCGGGAGGCGTCCCCGGAATGCGACTCGGCAAATACCAGGAAATCCGGCTGCAAACGAGCCACCTCTTCGAGGTTCACTTGGGGCCAATCTTGCGACGAATCGACGATGGACAGGGCTCCGGCACGGCGAAGAGCGTCGGCGAGAAAAGTATTTTTACCGGTGGAAATGAGGGGCTGCGTCCAAACCACAAAGAGAACGCGCTTGGGAGGCAGGCCGGAAAGGCGTTGCTCGAGGTCGTCGAGACGACGCTGCACGGCCTCGGCAGCCGAGGCGCCGGCTTCCGGGACACCGAGCACATCGGCCAAGGTTTTTACCGAAGACATGATATCCGCGACGGTGTGAGGGTCGGTGGCGTAGGAGGAGATTCCCAATCTGTCGAGAGATTGCGTCGTTTCCAGACGATTGAACGATTTGGTGACGAGAACAAGATCCGGATGGAGGGAGGCAATCACCTCCAGGCTGGGGTCGATTCCGCCGCCGACCTTGGTCTTCTTCTTCGCGTCGGGAGGGTAGTCGCAATACTCGGTGTCACCCACGAGGCGATCCTCGAGACCGAGCGCGTAGATGGTTTCCGTCAGGCTGGGCGCCAAGGAAACGATGCGGCGAACCGGCTGCGGGATGCGGACGCTGCGGCCCGTTTCGTCGCTGACTTCGCGAAAAACGGGAGGCTCGCTAGGCGAAGGAATGGCGGCGGTTTGCGCGCGCGATCGGGCAGCAGCGCAGGAAAAAACCACCAAGGTTGCACAAGCCACGACAGCAAGACGCGACGGCGGCAATTTTCTCAAACAATATCCCCACGATGCTGGCGACAATCTTTCCTAAAAACGAAAAAGCCCCGCGAGACGCCAGGGGGCTTCTGGCTTCGCCCTTTCTCGCGAAGAGCGCGCGCCGCTGTGCCAAGGGAGGGTGGCCTGGCTTACGGCTGCTTCGAGCCGATCACAGTGGCGGGACCGCGGCCGATTCGCACGGCCTTCCCCGCTTCCCCGGCTGCCAATTGAAAATTCAGTGTAAGCCGCGCGTGAGGGAGTGTCAATCGAGGTGTGTGAGCCGGTTACATCAGAAAGCGAGAGAGCTTCAGCGATTCTTCCAGTTGGGTTTGCGCTTTTCGACCAGCGCGCGCAAACCTTCCTGAGAATCTTCGAGGCGATACAGTTCGTTGAGGAAGATATTCATGGAGTGCTTGAGGCCGTCGCGCAGCGACATGCCCATGCCGCCGAGGATGGCTTTTTTCGCCATCGTGAGCACCGGCCCGGAGTGGCTGTTGATGCGATTCACGAGATCGGCGACAGTTTTTTCGAGCTGTGCTTCGGGGACGAGGCGATTGACCATGCCCAACTCAAGAGCGCGTTCGGCGGTCACGGGTTCCCCGGTGAGGACAAGCTCCAGCGCGGTTTTAGGCCCGACCAGAAAAGGAAGGATGGTGGAGGCCAGCGGCGGAAAGACGCCGATGCTGATTTCCGGTTGGGCAAAGCGGGCTTTGGGAGTCGCAACAACCAGGTCTCCGAAAGCCGCGAGCTCCGCACCGCCACCGATGGCCGGACCGTTCACCACGCAGATGACCGGCTTGCCGAGTTCGAGCATTCCGGCAAAAGTGGCGTGGAAGGCGTCGAGCATTTGGAAGACGCGCTGGGACGTATACTCGCCGACGTCGATGCCGCCACAAAAGACTTTGCAGGCGGAATCGAGAACAATCAGCTTGATGTCGCCGCGCTCACCGGCGTAGTCGATGCCGTCGGCCATTTCGCGAAGCATGGCCTCATTCAGAAGATTGTGCTCGGGGCGGTTGAGGGTCATGCGGGCGACGCCGCCGTCGCAGCGCAGCTTCACGAATTTGAATTCTTCGGGCGTCCGCTTCGCGGCTGTTGAGAATTCTTGGTTGACCGGCTCGATCATTTGCACCCTCCTCCTGGGAACCCGTGCCCGTAGCGACACGAAAAGCGTGGTCGAAACACCAAATTCGATGCTAGCACGGCATAATCGAAGCGCCCGGTTGAACCAAAAGGGTGGTGCGCAAAGAGTTGAGTTCGAACAAGCGGGAGGGGACGGAGATTCACGGCATGACAAAACGGAATGAGCTTGCAAAACCGGCGAAGGCGGTGGCGGTGCGAATGGCGGTGCCCCCCGATGCGGAAGGATTCCCGACGCCGTCTTCCTGGGGGCGGGCTGTGCCGCTAGGCTTCGACGCCGACTGGCAAGGAAAAAATGCAGACGCCGCGCGCGAGACTGAAGTGCGATTGTTGTGGACGAGCGAGACGCTGTTTTTGCGGTTTCGGGCCAAATACCGCACCATCAACGTTTTCCCCGATGCCGAGCGGAACGGCAGAAGGGACGAGCTTTGGGATCGCGACGTGGCCGAAGTGTTCTTGCAGCCGGACCGTTCGAGTCTCCGCCGATACAAAGAGTTTGAGGTGAGTCCCAACGGCTTCTGGATTGATCTGGACATCGCGCCCGGCGAAAAACATGACCTGAAGAGCGGATTGCGGCGGCGTGTGGTCCGCGATGAAGCACAGAAGATATGGATTGCGGAGTTGGCCATCCCCGTGAAGTGCCTGGTGGCACGATTGGATCCCGCCGCGACGTGGCGAGTGAATTTCTACCGCGTCGAAGGAGCGGCGGAACCGCGATTCTATTCGGCGTGGAGACCCACGGGCACGGCCGTGCCGAATTTCCACGTACCCGAGGCGTTCGGGGAGTTGGTCTTCACCGGGGACAAGAGAGGACGAAAATAGCGGAACGCTTGCGGGAGATTTCTGCGCGACGCTGGTGCGAGGCCACGTTTTTGCCTATGCTCTTGCTGTGAAAAAACTCTTGCTCTTTTCTCAAGATCGTTTCCAGGAACGCCATTTCCACCGAAGCCTTCTGATTGCGCTTGCTTGTCTAGAGAGCTGGGTCGGCTCGGCGCGAGGCGCACCACCTCAACAAAATTCTCGCGACTCAACGGTGAGAGTAACGAAGGTGGAGCCACCGAGTTGGTGGGTAGGATTCACGCCCGGAGTCATGCTCCTGCTTTCCGGGCAGGACCTCGAGGCGACCCATGTGTCGTGCAATCTGCCGACGCTGGGCGTTTCGCGCACACAGGCTACCGCGGGAGGGAGGTATCTTTTTGTCTGGCTGAAGATCGGCGCGGACACGAAGCCCGGAACGGTGGTCTGCCGGATTGCGGCGCCGAAGGGCAAGACTTCCTTTGAGCTGCCGCTAGCTGCGCGTGCGCCGAGGCTTGGAAGATTTCAAGGGCTGTCGGCAGATGATGTGATTTACCTGATCATGCCGGACCGCTTCGCCAACGGCGACCCTACGAACGACGAGCCGGCGGAGTCACCGGGATCGCACGATCGCACAAAACCGCGCGCCTATCACGGCGGTGACCTGCGCGGAATTCAAAGTCATTTGCCCTACCTGAAAGACCTTGGCGTAACGACTTTGTGGCTTACGCCGGTGGTGAAGAATGGTGCAGCCGACGATTATCACGGGTACGGCGCCGTGGATCTGTATTCGATCGATCCGCACTTGGGCTCGTTGAAGGATTATCAAGACCTGGTCGCGGCAGCGCACCAAGAGAAAATGAAGATTTTTTTCGATGCCGTCCCAAACCACGTCGGGGCGCTCCATCCATGGGTTCGAAACCCGCCGCTGCCGGATTGGTTTCACGGCACGAAGCAGCATCACCTGGAAGCGTTTTCGCCCCTAAAGGAAACGTTTTACGGCAAGCCGGCCGGACAGCCAGGGGGGAATGATCCGTTCGAACTTCTGATCGATCCGCACGCGCCCGCATGGATGAAACGAAACCTTACGGAAGGGTGGTTCTCCGGGACCTTGCCGGACATGAACACCGAGAATCCCATGGTTGAGGAATACCTCCTCGAGAACAGCTGGTGGTGGGCGGAAATTTCCGGGCTCGACGGCTACCGCGTGGATACCTTCCCGTTTGTGGGCCGGAGATTCTGGGCTTATTGGCACGCAGGACTGCGACGCTTTTATCCGAATTTGACGACGATCGGCGAAGTGTTTCATCCCGACCCAACCGTGACTTCGTTTTTTGTCGGCGGAGCGCTCCGCTACGACGGCATTGACAGCGGGCTCTCGACGGTTTTTGACTTTCCCATGCTGTTCACCTTGCGGGATGTGCTGTTGCGCAATGCGCCGGTCGGCCGCATTGCGGACGTGCTGCGACACGATGCGCTCTACCCGCGTCCCGACTTGCTGGTGCCGTTTTTTGCGAATCATGATGTGCCGCGGTTGCGAAGCGCGGAGGGCAGTTCTCCGGCGAAGTTGAGGCTGGCCTTCGGCTTGACGCTGACCTTGCGTGGCATTCCGGAACTGTATTACGGCGACGAAATTGGTATGCCGGGAGGCGGCGATCCCGATAACCGGCGCGACTTTCCCGGAGGATGGAGGGAGGACGCGACGAACGCGTTCACCGAAGCCGGGCGAACCCGCGAACAGCAGGAGATCTTCTCGTACGTGCAGGAATTGTTGCGAATGCGCCGCGAGCATGAGGCGCTTCGCGGCGGACGGCTGTGGCATCTCGCCGCGGATGAGAACTCCTATGTTTTTCTGCGAGCGTCGGAGGAAGAGCGCCTGGTCGTGGCTTTCAACAATGCCGACAAGACGAGGAATTTGACGATTCCTTTGCAGGGAACACCGGTCGAGAATGCGGAGTCGATCTCGCTGCTATGCGGCGGAGGAAAAGGGGAATTGGCGCCAAGCGAATTACACCTCTCCGTGCCGGCCGAATCCATTTCGATTTTTTCTATGAAGGGATCAGTTCCGCCCTAAGCAATCAAAAGGCGAGGCGGACACTCCAGTTCTTTAAAGCGTCAGCCACGGTGAGCGTGACGGTGTGCGTTTGGCTGTCGAAGCGCCAATCCCGGGTGACGCGCTCACCGATGCGAACCTCTTTGGGGGCATCGGCAGCGCCGTAGACCGTCAATGAGGTGCTCGTCCACCAGGGCTTATAGGCTTTCGTTTCGATGCTGCTGGTAATCGTGAGGGAAGAGGGTGAAGTTGCGCAGGCGTAATGGATGCGCAGGATTTCGCCTTTCTGGTACGCCAGGCTGTGGCCGTCATCTTCATAGAGCGAACCCCCACAGTCCTCTCCGGGATAAACTCGCAACCCAAGAGGACCGTTCGGAGTTTCGCCGGTGTTCTGAACCACCGCCTGCATGGGAAGAATGGCCCCCGCCCGAACATAGAGAGGCATTTCATCCAAGCGGGGACGCAACTGGATTTTCTCGCCGTGTTCATGCCTTGCGCCGCTCCAAAAGTCGTACCAACCGCCGGGAGGAAGGCTGATGTCTTCGGCATCCACCATTTCTGTGGTCACCGGAGCGACAAACAAATCTCGGCCAAACAGAAAATCGCGGTCGTCACCATAGAATTCAGTTGCCTGCGGATATTCGAGAAAAAGCGGGCGCATCAAGGGAATACCCGACCGCGCGGTTTCTTCGATGGCGGTATAGAGGTACGGCATCAGTCGATAGCGCAGCTCAATATATTTCTTGCGAATGGCCTCGTGCTCGGGTCCGTGAACCCAGGGTTCCTGATCCGCGGTGCCCTTGGCGGTGTGATCGCGATAGATGGGATTGAGCGCGCCGACTTCGAACCAGCGCGTCAGCAAGTCGGCAGGTGGAGAGCCGGCGAACCCGCCGATGTCGTCACCGACCAAAGGCATTCCGGAGATTCCCATGCTCAGAAGCATTGGCGTGCTCATCTTCAAGTGATTCCAAGTGCTGCTGTTGTCTCCGGTCCAGGTGGCCGCATAGCGCTGGGCGCCGGAAAAGGCCGCGCGAGTGAGCACGAAGGGGCGCTCCCCGGCTTCGAGTTTCAGCAAGCCCTCGTAGGTGGCGCGAGCGTTTTCCATGCCGTAAATGTTGTGTGCGGCGCGATGGTCAACGCTCGTGCCATCATCAAGGCGGTGGACGGTGTCGAGCGGCATGGTCTTGTCCGCGCGGAGAAAGACGGAGGGCTCATTCATGTCGTTCCAGAAGCCGGCGACGCCCATGGCGACAAAATCCTTGTAAAGGCTGCCCCACCAATTGCGCACGCGGGTCAGAGTGAAATCCGGGAAGACGCTGTCGCCGGGCCATACCTTGCCGAAAAAAGCGGAGCCATCGGGGTTTTTCACGAAGACGTCGTTCTTGATGCCGGAGTCGTACGGCGCGTAGCCGTGGTTTGCGTCTTTCTTGATGTGCAGGTCGGTGATGACAATGGTGTGAAAACCCTGAGCGCGAAGATCGGAGAGCATCTTTTCGAACGTGGGGAAGTACTCGCGATTGATGGTGAAGGGCGCATAGCCCTGCTGGTAATCGATGTCGAGGTAGATGACGTCAGCGGGAATTTTCTTTTCACGAAAAGTTCTGACAATCTCGCGGACGCGGGACTCGGGGTAATAGCTGTAGCGGCATTGTTGGTAGCCGAGCGACCACAATGGAGGCAGGGGTGGGTGTCCGGTCAGCGCAGCGTATTTTTCCACGACTTTCTTTGGCTCGGGCCCGGCAATGAAGTAATAGTTCAACTCGCCGCCGTCGGCGCCAAAGGAGAAGTAGTCGCGTCCTTCCTTGCCAAAATCGAAAGAGCTTCGATACGTATTGTCAAAGAAAACGCCGTAAGCGACGCCCTTGCGCAATCCGATGAAGAAAGGGATGGTCTTGTAGAGCGGGTCGGAAGATTCCTGCCAGCCAAATTCGTCGGTGTTCCAGTTGGTGAAGACGCGGTTGCGGCGGCTCATGGGCCCGGCCTTGTCGCCCAGAGCGTAGTAGTTTTCATCGGCGGGCATTTCCTTCCAGACCTGCACTTGCGGACCGTTCCAGGCCATGGGCAAGCTGGGCTCATCGGCGAGCAAAACATTTCCGGAGACGTCGGAAAAGGTAACCAGCAAGGGCGATTTCGTGACTAACACATTGACGGCGCCAGCCGTCATCTTTACTTCATTCTGTCCATCGAGGAGCCGGACAGGGCTGCTTGCCTCGGGCAAAGGCGTCCCGGCCAGGGCCCACGAGAAATCCTTGGGAAAGTGTCCGTTGGGAGCGACACGCACACGAATAATGCCGTTGGAAACCTGCGTAATTCGAACCTTGGCCTTGCCGGCAGTCAGCTCGGCGCCGTCCTGGGTGCCGTCCTTAAATGCCTCGACGCGCTCTACTTTGCCGATGTGCTGCCAGCCCTGGGCAAGCAGACCGGCGCTTCCTATAGCGCAGAGTAGCAGCCCCGTTCCCAGCCGTCGAGCCAGCTCTCTCATGTCCATCCTCCTGATGGTTTCGAAGGGTGCAAACTGCATGTTGTCCAGGGGTTCACGAAAAACCTGCGACGCTTGCCAGTGGTGTCAAGCGGCAAGCCACTGCTCGAAAAACGCAGACGCTTTCGCTCCTTCCATCCGCCGTCTTATGGCGTCCATCACTCGACAGTGGACAGAACCGTTGCGCTCATAGAAACCAAGCCAATACGGCAGATGGAGCTCGCATGGGACTCGGGTGATTTCTATCCACGGATCACGCAACTTGAAGAACCCCTGCTGGAAGATCACACGCAAGACTTTTTCTCGCAGCAGCCCGGCAGCGCGCTCCTCGGTCAGTGCCGGCCCGAGCAAATTGCGGCTGTTGCGGGTTTGGATTTCCCCGTTGCCCGGGATTCGCGGGAATTCGAACAAGTCCAAAGAGCCGTCTACGGCATCGATGGCAAAGAAGCGCGGCGGCATGGCCGTCGATTTGACGTAAAACAAGAAATAGGGCACGTAAACGTCCGCGATTCGCCGCAAGCGACCGCTGCGGATTCGCCAATAGAGCGCGGAAGCCCCGGCCGAAGAAAAAGCAGAGAGGGCTTCTTCCTGAGTGACATTGGGCTTCAGGATCCGGATGCGCTTTGCACTCATGGTGGTCCCATCAACGGCTCCTAACGGAAGTAGATCCACAGACCGACGACGGTGCCGAGCAACAACAGGCTAAAGGCGATATTGATGCCATGCTCGAGCGGCGTTTCCTTCGCGGGCTTGCGCGCCGGCGGGCTGCCCACGGCGACGGTCTCGAGCTTGTCGTCCACGGTTGCGAAGGTCAGACCGGCAAGCTTCTTGCGGTCGGGCGCAGGACTCAAAAGGCTGACGCCAACGAGCACAACGCAGCAAACCACGAACATGAAGATGGCGTAGTGCAGGAAATTCATGTCAATGCACCAGCGCGCAATCGGAGATTCGAAGCGATGAGCGCCGGCACGGTCGGCAAGTTCCAGGATGAAACGCGCTGTGCCCAAGACAAAGCCGGAAAGCAATGATGTGATGGCGCCGGAACCGTTTAGACGCGGCCAGAGGATTCCGAGCACGAAACACGCCGCGATTGGCGGGCTGATGTACGCCTGAACGCTCTGCAGGTAAATGTAGAGCTGGCTGCTGATGTAATGAATGAAAGGAACCCAGAGCAGGCCAAGCACGACCATCATGCCTGTGGCAATCCGGCCGAAATTGACGAGTTCACGCTCGGAAACCTGGGGACGGAGTTTCTTGTAAAAGTCTAGGGTCACGAGAGTGGAAGCGGAATTGAAGACGGAACTCATCGCACCCATGACCGCGGCGAGCAGTGCGGCCATGACCAGCCCTACCAGCCCGACGGGCAGGAGATTAAGGACCAGCGTCGGATATGCGAAATCAGGCGTTTTCAACTGGTCGCGAAACAGCGCGGCGGCGATGATCCCGGGAAGGACCAGCATGAAGACCGGCAGGATCTTGAGGAACCCGGCGAAAATCGTTCCCGCTTTCGCGTGGCCTTCATCGCGCGCGGAGAGCACGCGCTGGACGATGACCTGGTCGGTGCACCAATACCAAATGCCAAGGATCGGAGCGCCAAAGAAAATGCCGGTCCAGGGGAAGTTCGGATCCGAGGCGGGCTTGATCATATGGAAGTAATCCGGCGGCACCATCGTGTGCAGATGCGCGAGGCCGCCAACGCGTATTAGCCCGATGACCGTCAGCGCGACCGCGCCGGTAATCAGAATCAACGTCTGGACCGTGTCGGTGTAAATGACCGCGGCTAGTCCGCCCGCGATGGTATATATGCCGGTAGCAATGACGAGAACGACTGCCGTCTCCCACAATTTCCAACCTGCGACGCGTTCCAGGACCACGCTTGCAGCATAAAGCTGCACGGAAATCTTGGTAAAGATGTACGCGATGATGGAGATTCCCGCGAGATAAACGGCGGACTGGCGGTTGTAGCGGCGCTCCAAGAACTCCGGCATGGTGAAGACGTTGCTGCGCAGATAGAACGGCACGAACACCCAGCCGAGGATGAGCAGAATGAGGCATGCCAGCCACTCAAAATGGCCAACCGCGAGGCCGGAAGAGGCGCCCGTGCCGGACAGTCCGATGAAATGCTCGGTGGAAATGTTCGAAACAAACAAGGACGCGCCGATGAAGAACCAGCCTACATTGCGACCCGCAAGAAAATAATCTTCGGAGGTTCGCTCGCGTCGCGCAAAATACATGCCAATGGCGAACACCAGCGCGAAATAAAACCCAATGATGACGATATCCGGAGTTGCAAGTGCCCGGTGACTACTCTCGACCAGTGAAGCGAAGAGCATCTACTCCTCCTTTCGGGCCGTAGCGGAGCAACCATGCTCAAGCAGCGAAAAAGTTGTGAAGGCGAAGTCTATAACAGGGGCACCAAAGCCTCAACGGGGTTTAGGGTGCCGCCGCCATTCGAGATGAACTTTCCAACCTGCGGCAAGGCAGCCCGATGGGGGAAGGCCAGAAGTTGACCTCGCCGTAGCTCGGGCATCGGGTAAAGCCTCTGATTTCCATAGCGAGAATGTGCGGAAGCATGTTCGGGAGCCCGTGGACGCTTGCACGGCCCAGGGCGTCCGCATCTTCGCATTCCGAGGAGCGGATATCGCCGTATGGAAGAGAAATCGCATGGAGACTTTGCAATGGGCAAGCAAGCCGTTGCATATCGCAAGAAGGATGGTTTGCGATATAGTGGATGATTCATTTCTGGCAACTCCGGGCGCAGGTGAGAAGCGTGCCGTCCAAGGGAACAGAGCGGGGCAAACTGCGAATCGGCGACGATTGGAACGCGATCCGCATTATCGCGCTCTCGCAAAGCAATCCCCTCAAAACCATAGCCGAGCTGGTTGAGAACAGCATCGATGCACACGCAAAGACCGTTGTCATCACGCGCGGTCGCGAGCATGGCGGCCACTATCTAAAGGTCAAGGACGATGGCGAAGGTGTGCCGCTCGATCCGAGCGGGCTGCCTGATTTCAAGTATGTCGCGACGCATATCTGCGACTCCATCAAGCGGCGCTTGAAAACGAACGGCGATGGCGGCGGAATACAAGGGGAATTTGGGATTGGCCTTTTGAGCTTCTGGACTGTCGGCGACATTCTGTCGATGACTTCCAGGGGAGCTGATCAGCGCGCTTATCAGATGATTATGCGCAGAGGGGATCCTCGCTATGTTGTGAGCGTGCGACGCACGCTGTTTGCCGAGGAAGGCACGGAACTCAAGATCAGTCCTTTGCTCGAGGGCATACGCAGTTTGAGCGGTGAGAAGATCCAGTGGTACCTCGCTTCGGAGCTTCGCGATCGTATCCGCAATGCAGAGGTTCGTATCACTGTAATCGATAAGCTTGCGCGCAAGCAGTATCAGGTCGAGCCGCGGCAGTTCGAAGGGCGCTTACTGCACCAATTAGCCCCGGTCCGCTCGCCGTTCGGCGAGGCATATGCCGAATTGTATCTGACAGAACCGGCCGAGGAGTGCTGTGTCGCCCTTACGCGAGGGGGTACGCGCGTGGTCTCGGATATCGGTACGCTCCAGGGCTTGGAGCATCCACCTTGGAACTCCCGCTACTTACAGGGTCTGATCGACGTGCCGTACCTTAACCTTACACCCGGAACGCGTTCCGGAATCGTGCTCGACGAGCGCTATGCCTCTTTTGTGGAAGGTTTGGTCAAGCTTGAGGCCCATCTGAATGGTCTCATTGACGCACAGCGGCGGGCCGAGGAAGAACAGGCAAATCGGGAATCCCTGCGCGCCATCCAGCGCGCGTTTCGCGAAGCCATGCTCGTTTTGCCCCGTGAAGAATACGATTGGTTTGACATCCCATCCCGCTCCACGCAGAATTCCGGCGCCAGCGAGCCGCTCGAAGGAGACCTAGAATCCACGGCCGGAGCGGTGTTGAGTGCTAAGGAGCCAAGGAAAGAAGCAGCCGAGCAGCGTCCATTCTTCGACTATGGCGGGCCCCTCCACTCCGTACTGATTTCGCCAGCAACAAGCACCATCACAGTGAAGGAAAGTCGGCGCTTCCGCGCGCTGCCGCGGGATCGCTCGCGCCGCCGGGTCGAGGAGGATTTGACCTTTGCCTGGGAGATCGTGGAAGGAGGCGGCACGCTTTCGTCCACCTCCGATCAGGAAATCACCTTTGCGGCTCCTGATGCGCCCGTTCTCGTGCGCTTGTCCGTCACTGCCTCGCAAAGCGATATACGGTGCAGTGCCGAAGCGCTGATCACCGTGACGGACAGCCTCGATATCTCTGTGAGCCCTTCGGTCGTCAATGCGCGCGGACTTCCGGGTTACACATTCGAACGGGCCGCGGGCGAACTGTGGCGCTCGCGATTCGATGCCGACCGCAACTTGATTGTCGTGAACAGCGGCCACCGCGATTTTGTCTTCGCCACGCGCAGTCGGGCGCTCCAGCTGCGCTATCTCGTACGGCTGTACGTTAAGGAGTTGGTGCTTAGAAACTTTGCTGGAGTGCCGGCCGAACAAATAGCAGAGCGGATGATTGAGCTCTCTCTCTATGTCGAAGAGAAATTGAAATTCTCCTGAAACGTCGGGCGCCAAAGAGGCAGGCGGAAGAATTGCAGGTGGTTGCAGGTTGCGGGTGCACCAGATCAGCGAGTGCGCTCGGCGTCGGGTTTGACTCCAGTGCCGGGCGGAACACACTCGATAGCGCGGGAACTGCACGATACATTGCTCGAGACCATCCAGGGCAGCAAGCTGGCGGCCGACCACGCGCTAAAAAGCCCAGACGATCACGCACGGAGTGGTTCGGGCGATCGAACAGCTGTCGGCCTGGCGCGAAGAAGCAACCGAGCAAGGGCGTGTTCCTCTGAACTCCTTGCGAATCTCGACAACCGTCAAGAATGAGGCGTTTCGGCGGGCGGTCGATGGTTGTCGAAGGAGGCTCAATGGAAGGTTCGCGGTAGGAGACCGTCGGAACCGCGATTTCCTGCCCGCCGGCGCGGAAGCCTTTGCCCGAGACAACTCGAGAGCGACTGTTCATTAATCTGGATACTGGCCATTTCGCGCTGGAGACTTAGGTCGAGGAGATTCTGGCGGCGATGCGCCAATTCTTGGCGACCACGCGAACCTAGAAAGGGTGTTGGATGGCCATGGGGTATTGCCTCGATCGCTACCGCTTCCGTGCTGCCGTCCACCGGCCATCGGCTTTGCCTTCGACCTTCATGCGGCCGCCGGCGGATTCGCCGTCAATCCAACCTGCCAGCGTGGCGACGGCGGGTGTTGCTGCCCCTTTGCTGTCGGTTGGCCACTCTGCGCTGAAGCGGAGCTCGACATAGCCGTTGCGCCACGTTCCGGTAATGGAGCGATTCTTGCCTAGCTCGCCGGACCAGGTTCCGACGACTTTATCGGCATCGCGTGTGAGCTGGAGCGTACCCTCAAACGGTCCGGCATCGCTAGCACACTTCACTTGCCACGTGCCGGCCGCGTCCGCGCCATTTTTAACGGGTAGCGGAGTCGAGTTGCTGATGCGGAGATTGGAGAAGTACGCTTCCTCGCCCTGGTAACCCCACAGCGCGATGCCGCCGCGCAAATCCTCACCCTTGAGCCCGTCCACGATGAGGTCTGGCTGCTCCGACTCGTTTAGATAGATCTTAGCCACGCGGCCCTTGACGTCAATCTTGACCTTCGTCCAGGTCTCTGTTTGCAACTCCGCGTGCGACTCGTAAACCCAGGGCCATTCGCGGCGGAGTTTGTACCAGCCGAAGTCCGGCTCGGAAGTGTATTGGACGACATGGTTGCGCATGGCCTGATCCTCGGAGTGGGAGTTTCCCGGCCGCAGGTAGAAGAGTTCGTAGCGTGAGGCGTCCGGCCGCGCCCGGAAGGCGATGCCGACAAAACCCGGCATTCGGACGCCCGGGGGAGTGGTAATTTTTAGAGCGATGTCGGCCTCGATGGTGCCGTCCTGAAAGTCGCTGCCACGCAGGAGGGCGAAACCGTCTTTTTCCACGTCCTTTGTGAGCCGGACGGCCTTTCGTCCTTTGTATTCGACGGCTTCGGCTTTGACGTTGAGCAACACCAGATCCCGGGTGTCACTGAGCGCGAATGTTTGATCGTTGGGTTTGGCCTGGCTGAAGCTGGCGCACGCCAGTACGATCGCGGCAGCCTCCAGTGCTCTGTTCATTGGCCATGGGACTCGAGACATATTCTCCCCCCTTTTCAAGGTGACTCGGCGCTCTGTTTTCTTAGACGTCGACAAAGAAACTCTGGCGCTCAGTTGGCGACGCCAAACGCTTTGGCGGTTATTCATAGTAGAGCGCGACCATGGGATCGACACGCGACGGCCTGGAATCCGGCATCCCGACGAGCTGAGTTCCGATCGGTCGCCCAAGCGTCGTCGAGGGGTGCATCCAATGTTCGCTGAATTTCTGTGCAACATTTGTACGATTTAGATTAGACAGCCCGGTTTAGCGGCGGCTCTCCGCGTTCGAACCGCGCTGTTGCAGGCCACTGCGTCGGCGATGTCGGAGTAGGACCGGTTGGTGACGCCTCCCACATGGGCGTGGCAATGACGTTAGGTTTTTGGCGCGGCAAATCGACTGGCTGGCAAAACCGTTTACAGTGTTGAAATCGCAACGAACGGCAAAGACCCGAAGGGTCCAAGGCGAGGGAGGCGTGCTCTGGTTTCTTGCGGAAACCAATCACCAGCTTCTGAATAAGACCTTCGCTTCGTTGCTACTGGTTTGCGGCGTTAGCACGCGCAACGTTCGTGACCCGGCACTTTTTGCTTGCCTGAGGCGTGTTGCGCCGACCGTACGCCGCCTCGCATCCCTTTGCGTCGGCTCGTTCTGCTTGCCGAAGCTGGCTTACTGAACGGGAAAAGGGCGACTTCCCATTGGAGGTTCGCCAAGGAATTGGCGCGACGATATCCCGATCCGAACCGGTGTGGTCAAAGACGAAAACCAGTATATGTCGGCAGGAATTTCGGCAGGCATCGATTTAGCTCTCGCGTGGGCTGAAGAGGACTGCGGTCAGGCGATCGCACACGATTTCGCCCGCGAGCTCGTCCTTTTCCTTCGCCGATCCGGTGGACAGAAACAACTGAGCCTTACTCTGTCCGCTCAGGCGTCCGAGATCAAGAACTGAGGCAGGGGCTGACAATTCGCATCGACAACGAAGTCGACGCGGTTTGATAAAATCCTGCCGGTAGACAGGCTAGACCAACGGAAATCAGCAAGTTCCGCCAAAAAGCTGCGAACCCACTTCTCTTTTGTTATTCACGTTTTAGTCGCAGTTTGCCGCGCTTCACCGCGTCTCGCGTGACCTTCTTGTGACAGCAGGAGGCGCTATCGCATGGTCACATCGTGCATCTCGAACGCTTCGTGCGGGCGCTCGCATCGAACGCAGAAAAGCCGGTCAATGTGAGACGCATGCGCTCGTGACGGCCATTCTGGTTTGCGTAATTGTGATTCGCCCGCCGATGATGACGCTAACGGCAGGTCCCATAACCGGCTAAAATGCTGACGGTTTTCCGCCACAGAGTTCAATCGCGTGCTTGAAAGCTTTTACGAAACGTCTGGCGTTATCTCCATTATCAAAGACGAGTTCAATCCGCGCGTGTTTGTTCCTTTCTTCGGTCTTCCCACCCGGGGGAGCAAAAGATTCCGTGACCCTTTTTTCGCTATTTGTTGTTTCCACGGCTACCGCATTCTCGAAGGGATTGTCTTTCACCGAAGCTACGCTACTGGGGTCCAGGTCTTTCAGCGAAAAGTGGTAGGTGTGCGTGCCGAAATCTTTATAGTTCACTGCAACTGACCACTTTATCGTAGCGAGACAACCGTGACTATCGAAAGTGGTCACATCATGGCGCGGCTCGCAGCCTGGGGTACCCAGCTTACAAGCCCCCTTATCAGTGTTTCTCTGCCCAGTGAACTGGCTTCCGTGATCAGCCGCAAAATTGTCCATCCACACCAAAGTATCTTCCAAACTGGTGGGTTGTTGGGCATAAGCGGTCGCGCTTACAATGACCATGAGGACCAGCATTTTTCGCATGGAATGGACTCCGATGCGGGCAAGCGTATCGTGTGAAGGCTACTGTTTCAATCGCTACTTTTCGGATGGTCACGGAGATGCCCGCTTGCAGGCGCCGCACGGATTCTGCATATACGCGCGGTCGAATCCCACGAAACAATTTGTGCGGCGCTTGCGTATAGCACGATAAGCGTCCGCGCGCATCCATTGCCGCTAGGTTGGGTCTGTCGAGGGTTCGGGCTTGCCTAACGGTTAGGGTGCCGAACCGCGGGCCTGCTAAAAGGGTGGTCTCGTT
>Ga0182037_10000227_pt1 | contig 26128 bp, 33 predicted proteins | sample sta12Cox44000082_FD_125974 | JGI IMG/M metagenome (GOLD analysis project Ga0182037, IMG submission 125974) | Lab enrichment of tropical soil microbial communities from Luquillo Experimental Forest, Puerto Rico - statoxic.12C.oxic.44.000.082 | ecosystem: Environmental > Terrestrial > Soil >... | reverse complement strand
CTGAAATGTCGTGGCGACGGAACAGATCAGCAAAAACGACAATCAGTAGCCAAAACCACACAACGAAAAAGAATATCCCTAGGACGTCCATCAGAAAGTTGCGATAGGTGAAGCCTTCCTGAAAAAAGAACATTGCGGCGATCCTCCTTTGCGCGCCTCAGCTGCCACACCCAAAGCCATTATCTGCTCCGGCAAACCGAAACATTTGATCTAAATCAAGCTATTTCATCCCCACTCCCGCCTACCGCTTCCTCCCGCCCTTGGTCGTGCGCGTAGGGTCAGGCGCGTAACGTTAATCGGCTTTTATTTGTTTGGAACCCAAGCAGTCCTAGCAATCTAAGATCCGAATAAACTAAACCAACAGACATTGGTTACTTTGAAGGTTCCGTGACGGCCATCACGGAAGATCGCCCTTTTCCCGGATAGCTTCCCCCCCTGAGCGTGTGAGAAAATGCCTCTAAGGGAACTGATGCTTATTCTCATTGCTGTTGGGATCGGTTTTGCGGTCACGGTCGGGATGTGGCTATTGGGAATCCTGATCGCGGGTGGAATCAATTTGTTCTGATCTGTGTGCCGCAAGCAATTTTGGCGATGCCAACAGAGCCAGCGCGGCAAACGCCGATTGCAAGACAATCATAAATGGTCACGGTATTTCTTTGCGACGTTTCACGACCGCTTCACAGAATGTTCGCGCCCGCAACATGGCCGCTTATTGGTCATAACTGGTGCAGATGTAATGACCGTGTTGCCACGTGCCACTCGGGCGGTACGGCAGAGCCAAAGCTTGGGAAGCAAAAACCATTCCCATCGCGAAGGCGATACCCACTAGCAGCGTCTTCATAGCCGATCTCCCCAAATTTCCTTACATTCATAATCTGGCAATTCTGTCATGCATTCTGTGACGCCCATCACGAATTGGTGTTATCTCGCGGGTCATTGGAGGCCCATATCGCCAAGATGCCGGAGCGATTGGGCAAGGATTGACCGGGGCTACAAAGGCTCGACTCTTCGGGCACTAATTCCTAATAAAGGGCGTATGTCGTTACGTGAGCGTACCCGCTCCGGATTGGATATCATCGATGCCTGCGATCGCCCGCGAAGGCTCCGCCGAGCGGTCGGCTGAATTGACCAATTCTGGCGCGGCACGATTAAGCGGGCGTGCGACTGATTACGCGCGCCGGAAACGATTTCTCGTCTCGCTTCCCCGGCGGGCTTACCGCAACCATCGGGATTTTGTAGCGTTTTCTAGCAAGAGGTCGCGCCGTGCCAAACGACGATGACAATACCCGTCGGCACGCTGCCGCGCGCCGCCAATCGCTGATCGCGCTCGTCGTGGTCGTGGTGCTGTTCGCGGTCGGCTGGTTGTTGGCCCGCGAACTGTATTCCAACCAGAAGGTCGAGGATTGCGTGTTGTCCGGCCGCACCAATTGCGTGCCGATCGACACGCACTCATCGTCCTACTGAACGCGCCGTTCTCACTCTCTGTCGTTCTGGCACGAAGTGTTCTTTAAGGAAGGCTTCTCTCAGGAAGGCTTCGCTCCCAGGAAGGCTTGGCGCGCCAGCTATGTCGCGTCGCGCAACCCGGCAGCTAATGACCGAAGTTCGAGGCCATGCCTGGAACATAAACATACGGCCGCGCTGGATCATCAAGAGAACTCGGCACCGCAACAACTGCACGAGAGTCGATTTGAGAACGGCTCACTCTCAGATGTTTCTTGTGATGAACAGAAATTGACGAAGCATTTTGGGACGCATGCTGAGCCAATGCCGGATGAGCGATGCTCACGGCTGCAATTGCAGTACCAAAAATCAGCTTTGAGATATTTGTCATGATTCCCCCCTGCGCGTTGCTAAACGGGTCGATCACTAGTGACCGACGCGCAGTGGATTGAATTACATTGCCGTCCATTCCATCACGTTCTTTTGAACGTGATACGAGCCCGGTCGAGTGAGCCACGCCGCATCGCGTTCCTCGAACGCTCACTTTTCAGGATGATGCATTAAAGCCACAAGACCTTCACGCATGCGTCGCCGCGGTGCCACAACCGCATGCGAGGGTCGCTCAAAGGGATGTGGTGAGGGGCGTGCGTCCAATGAGGAATCGATCATGCCGAATGAGCCCGCACGCAAGGCTCCAGTTACGCAGGTTCAAACCACTGATCATCGCACGCGACGCGGCCATTGGCGGCGGCCGAATTGCCCGCGCTGCGGCGTCGTTGTCCTCGTCGCCGAACGATCGCGTTTCAACCTGGAAGGACGAATCGACCACACTTGGCATTGCGACGATTGCAGTCATGATTTCGCAACGACGATCAGCCTATCGCGGCAGCGGCATGTTTGAAGCGATAACGCGTGCTGGCACGTCGGCATCAAGAAGAGCGGCGCGTTCAGCTTGTGAAATTATGTTTTGAGTTTAGCACCTGGATTATCAGACGGCACTAATATATTGTTTTGACGGTAGAAAGCGGACAGTTGAGGGTTTTTCTGACAAGCCCGCCACGACGTCACGTAGGCAATAACAAGTGGAACTTCGGTGTTTGTGCTGACATCGCGGAACCGCGCATCCAGGGAGGTTTACATGCGTCAATCGTTTAGTCGTCGGTCCTTATTGGGCTATGCGGCAGGGACCGCCGCCGGCGTCGTCTTGTTGACTTCGGCAAGGCCAGGCCTAGCTGCGCCGATGAAATTTAAAGCCGATATGAAGGGAGCGACCGAGGTTCCTCCGACCACGAGTAGCGGCGCCGGCACGCTCACCGCGAGCTACGATCCAGCCACCAAAATGCTGACCTGGGAGGGCTCCTTCTCCGGTCTGTCGGGCCCGGCCACGGCCGCGCATTTCCACGGCCCCGCCGAAGCCGGCAAGAACGCTGCACCCGCGGTCTGGATTTCGGAAAAAGGCCAACCCTTCTCGAGCCCGTTCAAGGGCTCGGCGACGTTGACGGACGCCCAGGCCGACGATCTGCAAAAGGGCATGTGGTACGTCAATGTCCACACCGCCGCCAATCCGGGCGGCGAGATCCGCGGACAGGTCGTCAAAGGATAGGCGGTTCTGCACAACCCGCTGGCGCGCAGTTTTGGCGCCAGCGGAGTTGTGCCATCTGAGTTCTAATTATCGAAACTGCGTCATTACGCCGGCCAGCCTATCGGGCCGGCACTTTTTTCACGGTCGTCATGGACTTGTTCCGGCCATCGACGTCTTTTGTGCCGTGATTAGTCAAAGACGTGGCTGCCCGCCATAGGCGAGAGCAGCGACGGCGTTTTACCGAATGGCTATGCGCGGGCATAACGGGTGTCCTCACCCCAAATCGCTTTTCGCCACCCATTGCGACTCGACTTCGGCGCTGTAATCGGCAAAGCGGCCGCGCGCGATCGCTTCGCGCGCACCGGCGATGAGGTCCTGGTAGTAGTAAAGGTTGACGATCGATAATAGCGTTCCGCCGAGCGCTTCGTTGGCCTTGAACAAATGATGCAGATAGGCGCGTGAAAATTCGCGCGCGGCGGCGCAGCGGCTGTCGGGATCGAGCGGACGCGGATCTTCGGCGTGGCGCGCGTTCTTGATGTTGATCGCCCCGAAGCGGGTGAAGGCGAGGCCGTGGCGGCCGTTCCGTGTCGGCAATACGCAATCGAACATATCGATGCCGCGTGCGACGGTCTTGAGAATGTCGGACGGCGTGCCTACGCCCATCAGATAGCGCGGGCGCTCGGCCGGCAATACCGGCGCGGTCGCGGCGACCATACGCAGCATCATCTCTTCGCTCTCGCCAACCGCAAGCCCGCCGATCGCATAGCCGTCAAACTTCAGTTCGATCAGCGCTCGTGCGCTCGCCTCGCGCAGCCGCGCGTCGTCGCCGCCCTGCACGATCCCGAACAGCGCGCGATCGGCCGGCGCTTTTTCGAAGGCGTGCTTGCAGCGCTCAGCCCAGCGCAGCGACAGCCGCATCCCCCGCTCAATATCGGCAGGTTCAGCGGGGAGCCGCACGCATTCGTCAAGCTGCATGGCGATATCAGCGCCAAGCAATATCTGTACTTCGACCGCGCGTTCCGGCGTCAATTCGAGCATCGAGCCGTCGAGATGCGAGCGGAAGGTGACGCCCGCCTCGGAGACTTTACGCAACGGCGCCAGCGACATGACCTGATAACCGCCGGAATCGGTCAGGATCGGCAGCGGCCAGCGCATGAATTCGTGAAGCCCGCCGAGCGTGGCGACACGCTCCGCCGACGGCCGCAGCATCAAGTGATAGGTGTTGGCGAGGATGATGTCGGCGCCGGCGGCGCGCACATCGTCGTGATGCACGCCCTTGATCGCGCCTTGGGTGCCGACCGGCATGAAGGCTGGCGTGCGCGCCACACCATGCGCGGTCGTGATTTCGCCAGTGCGCGCAGCGCCGTCAGTCGCGATCAGCCGGAATGAGAATGAGCCTGCCATAGCCGCCTACTTATCGGAACAGCAGGCAAGCGTCGCCATAGGAGTAGAAGCGGTAATTGCTCTTAATTGCATGGCTATAAGCGCGGCGCATGACATCGAGCCCGCAAAAGGCGCAGACCAGCATGAAAAGGGTCGAACGTGGCAAATGAAAATTGGTGAGCATCGCATCGACGGCGCGGAAACGATAACCGGGGGTAATGAACAAAGCGGTCTCGCCGGAAAATGGCCGCAGCGCGCCGTCACCGGCGGCGGCGCTTTCCAGAAGGCGCAGCGAGGTCGAGCCGACGGCGACGATGCGACCGCCGGCACGGCGCACAGCGTTCAAGGCTGAAGCAGTCTCGGCGCCAACGCTGCCCCATTCCGGATGCATCTTATGGCTATCAGTGTCTTCCGTTTTGACCGGCAGGAAAGTGCCAGGCCCGACATGCAGCGTGACGCGATGGAGCGCGATGCCGGCCTCCTTTAAGCTTTGCGTCAGGCGCCCGGTGAAATGCAGCCCCGCCGTCGGCGCGGCGACCGAGCCCTCGGCGCGAGCGAAAATAGTCTGATAATCGCTGCGATCCTGCGCATCGACTTCGCGCCGGCTGGCAATGTAAGGCGGCAACGGCATATCGCCGCGTTCCTCCAGCGCTTGGTCGAGCACCGCATCGGTAAAGGCGAAGGAGAGCGTCACCTCGCCGGCATCACCCTTCTGCACGACCGTGGCGTCGAGCTGTTCGAGGAAACAGACGCGGCCCTCGGCGCCAAAGCGCACCACGTCTCCTGGCGCGAGCCGCTTTCCCGGTTTCACCAGTGCCCGCCAGCGCGAGCCATCGAGCCGCTTGATCAGCGTCGCCGTGATCGCCGGCTCGCGATCGCCGCGGCCGATGCGGCGGCCGTGCAACATCGCCGGCAGCACTTTGGTGTCGTTGACGACGAGGGCGTCGCCGCGGCGAAGGAGCGCCGATAGGTCGCCGATCATGCGATCCTCGATCTCGATCGGCGCCCGTGGGCACACGACAAGAAGCCTCGCCGCGTCGCGCGGCGCGACCGGGCGGAGCGCGATGCGCTCTTCCGGCAGCGCGAAGTCGAACAGATCGGTGCGCATCGGCAAACGGTGATCTTAGATCTTTAGAGGGCGAACGGCTTTTCCACCAGCATCGAGGTGCATTACAAAGGACATATCGCAACTCATTGAATGGCAATCAATGTAATGGCCCGTGTGACGCCCTATGCCACACCACATGCGACGCCCCTTGCGGTCATTCAGGTCAAACCTGGGATCGGCGACGTCATCTGGCATTTGCCGTTCGTTCGCGCCATTGCCGCTGCTGCTCCCGGCGGCAAGGTGATATTCTTCGCCCCACCGACCAGCGCTGCGAAGGAGTTGCTCGCGGCCGAGCCGTGTGTTGCCAACACGATCTATTTTCGTAACGCCGGATCGGAATTGCAGCGCGGCGTCAACCTGATCCGGCTTGTCGGGCTGCTCCGCCGGCACCGCTTGCAATCGATCTGGATTCTCGACCGCACCATCCGTCCGGCACTTGCGGCGGCGCTTGCCGGCATTCCGGAACGCATCGGCCTTGGGCTCGGGCCGCAGAGCGCCTTCATCACCAATCCCGGCATTGGTCAGGATCATTTTCACGATCACCCGATCGATTGGTTGCGCGCTTTGATGACAGAGATGAAGGTGCCGCTCCATTCCACCGAACCGGATTTGCATTTGCCGGCTGACGTCGTGGCTGCGATCGAGAAGAAATTTGCGCAATTTGCTCGACCTGGATCGTGATTGGGATCGGCCAAGAGCAATGAGCACGGTGCCGCCTAATCTCCAAGCCGCACGCGGCAGATTTTTCCCTGCGCCGGAATGACAATGGTTTGGGGCAGCTTTGCTCCAGCGCCGCACCTGCCAAGCGATTGCGTCTCGCTTAAATCGATCGAGACATCGCGTCCGACGGTCACCTTCACGCGATCCGGCTGGTCCGGATTCCACGGGGAGCCGTTAGCGATGAGCGTCGCACCACCATCTTCCGACCATACCGAGTCTTGGCCGGTTCGAGACGAATCAATCGTGCATGCAAAGGGTGGGTGCCCGTGCAAGGCACACCAATAAACATCCACCTCCACTCTGATGACCGCGCCCTGCGCAAGCGTGACGCGCGCGTCACCGGAGGCACAACGCGCCTTTACTTCAAACTCGCACCCGCGAACGTCTTGCCCGTCAGCATGAGCGAAACTGGCCAATACGATAGGCACAAGGAGAACGACGCAGTGGAGAAGATTTTTCATCACTGCCCGACGAGCGCGATTGACGCCCTATTTCATATCCGCGGCGACTTGGGCGTGGACGATCTTGTCGGGATTGGCCGGGGGCTCGCCACGTTTGAGCTTGTCGACAACGTCCATGCCGCGCACCACCTCGCCGACCACGGTATATTTGTTGTTGAGGAACGAGCCGTCGGCAAACATGATGAAGAACTGGCTGTTGGCCGAATTCGGATCGGACGTGCGCGCCATGCCAACGATGCCACGCGTATACGGCACATTGGAAAACTCGGCCTTCAGCGCCGGGTATTTCGAGCCGCCGGTGCCGTTGCCGTATTGACCGTCGCCGGTCTGCGCCATGAAGCCATCGATGACGCGGTGAAACGGCACATTGTCGTAGAAATGGTCACGCGCGAGCTGCTTGAGCCGTTGCGCATGACCGGGCGCGATGTCGTTGCGCAGCTTGATGATGATGCGCCCTTGCGTGGTGTCGAGGATGAGGGTGTTTTGCGGATCAAGCCCAGCCGGCAGCGGCTGCGCGGGCTGGGCGGAAGCTGAAGCGGCACACATGATGGCAAAGAGTAGAGCAAGAACACGGGTCATGTCATCTCCCGGCGGTGAGGTTTGGTGGATGATGAATTTCAAAAGGTCAGTGAGGCTTTAGACCTAGTAGAGCGGGTTTGACATTCGCTACCTACCTAGTCGCGAGTTCGGAGAGCGAATGCCAAATCCAAAGCTCCACTAGCACTTTAATGCTTGCTAGTGGTCCTTTGATTCTAACATTCGCAAAACACCCTGCCGCTCGGGGATGCGAATGTTAGAATTGGACCGCTAGGCGAATTTTTTCTTCAATCGCGCCGCGACGCCCGCCGGCACGAAGCCCGAAACGTCGCCGCCCATGCCGGCAATCTGCCGCACCAAAGTGGCGGTGATGGGGCGCACCGACGGCGCTGCGGGCAAGAATAGCGTTTGGATTTCTGGCGCCATCGTCCCGTTCATTCCCGCCATCTGCATCTCGTAATCGAAATCGGTCGCGTCGCGCACGCCGCGAACGAGGATGGTGGCGCCGGCGCGCCGCGCCGCGGTGACAACGAGATCGGCGAAAGTGACAGTGGTCAAGTCGCATCCAGCGGCGCTGGCGAGCGGGCCGCAAACCTCATTGATCATCGCCAGCCGCTCATCGGCCGAGAACAACGGCGTCTTGCCAGGATGAATGCCGACGGCGACGACCAGCCGGTCGGCAAGCTGCACCGCCTTGGCGACGAGATCGACATGGCCGTTGGTGATGGGATCGAACGATCCGGCAAAGAGCGCGATGCGTTGGCGGGTTTGCGTCGTGGCGGCGGGCATGCTCGCGGTCTAGCCCGCGCACTGAGTCACCGCAAGGCTGACCGAAGATTGGCGCAATCCCTCGCCAGCCAACAAATCCACCTGCGGCGACCAGAAAAAACATTAGAAGCTTAGTCTTTCCAGTTGGTTGGCGGAAACGTCGGGTTTGTGACTCGCATCATCGAATTGTTCGGACCTTTGCGCAAGGAGCAAACATTCAGCAATATCAATAAGGTTTGCCAGTTTAGTTTCCCCTTCTGTACTGGGGTTTGCCACTTTGCGCTTCCCACTTATCCATCGCTGACCTTGCCCTACGCCGTTGGTCATGTCGCTTCGCATAGTGCTGAACCATCTGCACAGTGCGGTGTCCGGTGATCGCTGCTATCTCGAATGCGTCACAGCCCGCATTGGCAAGCTCTACAGCCGCGTTCTTGCGAAGCCCGTGGATCGAATACCCACTGACGCCCATCTCGCGCAGTTGACGCGCTATTAGGGCGCCCAAGCTTCCGGCAGTCAGTGGCCCGCCACGTTCTCCAACCAGAATAGTGTCCGCAGTTCGCGGGACACTTTCTAATTCAGCCCGCAGTGCCTTGTGACAGGGGACAGAAACCAGCGCGCCGGTCTTTTGCTGGCGAACCTCAATGAACTCCCCGTCGAACTGACTCCATTTCATTTTCACAAGGTCGCTTCGACGCTGCCCAGTGTAGAGCGCCAGCTTAATGGCCCAACGCAGCGACGGTCGGGCTTCGCGCATAAACCGCTCAATCAATTCTGGCGGCCAGGGTTCGTGTTCATTCTCGACTTTGTGAACCCGCTTCACTCCATGCGTCGGGTCGGCATCAAGTTCGATTCCATTTTCAATGGCAAATTCCCACATGGCCGAAATCAGCGTCATGGCAATGTCGGCGTCAGTAGTGGACCGCTTGGCGATTTCGTTGCGGATTACTCGGACATGGCGCGGTTGCAAGTCATTGAGCAACCCGGTCCCCCAGCCCCGGCGCAAGTGATCCAGTGCGCGGCGATAGTTCTTTTTGGTCGTCTTCGCCTTCTCGTTATACAGCGGTGAGTCTAGAAACTTCTCAATCGCCCAAGCCAATGACCCCGGCATGTATTCGACATTGCGCCGGGCGTTGATGCCCGCCAGTAGCGCATCGTAGGCGGTTGCGAACCCTTCGCTATGCGGTGCCGGTAGCGGCCACTGTTGCCCACGATAGCGAAAATAATAACGTGCCTGACCGTGGCGATCGGTAAAGCAGTGGAGATATTTGAGGCGGACTTTGGTCACGGCGCTTACAGAAACTTGATTCTGATTTCGGCCACCCGCTTTCCCCATTCTCCAAGGTCCTCATAACGGGCCTCGACCGCATAGCGCCCATCACCGAGGCCGGTTTGCGCGACAACAGCGACGGGACATTTGTGGTCGTTCGTTAGCTCCCAAGTTCGGATGCCGTTTTTCGCGCATTCATTCAGGTCCAAATCGCCATCAATCCACCGATAGCTTGCCTCTTCGCCCTGACACGGATCGCAAATTATCAAGTGACCGCTATCGACACAGACCTCACCAACCGTCTGCCATTGCCGCTTCTTAAGCATCGCCCGCCCCTACTTCCGCATGATCTTGTCAAAGCTGTTGTTGCTATCGGGCGGAACGTCTTCGCCTTCCGGTGCGGTTAGGTGAAAAACCACCCCAACCCCGCCAACCGTTAGTTCTACTTTGGGTACGCCCGCCTTTTTGGCCGCTTGAATAATCTGCTTGGCGTCGCGTTGCCGTATTAGTGCTGGTCTACCGCTCATATGTCCTCGAATGCCGCTTTGAGTTGCGAAACACCTGATTCAAACAATCGCAGACTTTTGGAGTCCCGCAAGTCCCGGCCCAGGCGATTTCCCCCGCCTTTGTTGGAAAGCCCCGAAATCCCCGCCTTTGTCCGGTTTCCCCGGTTTTACACACTCAGCGGGGTTTGCGCGTCCCCGTCAGGCGCACGCCATCATCGGTGATCCGCACTCCTCGGCGCAGCGGCCGGGGCTGCAATTAGCCGCCCAGCACGCGACGGCGATGTCTCGTTCGGAGTAGCTCGCTCATCCTTCTGGGTGCTGGAACGGTTTCTGGAAGGATGCTCGGCTCGCCGCAGTAGGCGGGTCCGGCTAGTCCCTCGATTGCCGGTCGCGCTAGTGGCCCGGTCCTCACCACCCTCACCCCCAGCTGCGGGCCGGGCCACGCCCACTCGACTCTTTCGATTTCAGTTCCTATTAAACGTGCATGTCGTTGCGTGAGCGTACCCGCCCCGGGCTGGGCATCATCGAACCGTGTCTACCGTCGCCCGCAAAGGCTCCGCCGAGCGGTCCCGGTTGGTTGCACGAAATCAAACACGACGGCTTCCGCATTCTCGCACGGAGGGATCGTGCCGGGGTCCGACTGATTACGCGCGCCGGGAACGACTTCTCATCTCGCTTCCCCTTTATTGCAATGGCGGTCCGCAGCCTGCCGGTGCGCTCATGCTTGATCGATGGCGAGGCGATTGTTTGCGACGAGAACGGACTTGCGGTTTTTGAACTGATCCGTCGCCACGGCGCACTCGCAAGTGCGGTGCATTGCGCGTTCGATCTGCTTGAGCTTGACGGCAAGGATTTACGGCGTCAGCCAATCGAGATACGCAAAAGTTTGCTCGCCAAACTACTCAAGGGGTCTCATTCAAGCATCGTCCTCAATGAGCATTTCGAGGAGGACGGCGCACTAGTCTATGGTGCGGCCTGTCAGCTCGGATGCGAGGGCATTGTTTCAAAGCGACTTGGCTCGCCATACCGCTCAGGCCGCTCACCGCATTGGGTGAAGGTCAAAAATCCGAAGGCACCGGCAGTCAATCGCGAGGCCGAAGAGGATTGGCGGTGAAACGTTAAACGAGAAATGACACTCGTTACTACCGCGCATTAATGTCGGTCGAGGTGCCGTCTATTCTCGAGGCCATCCCGACTATTAAAAGCATGGCAGAAATGGTTATAAAAGCGTACCACCCGTATGAATTGAGGCCTAGAAAATTTGGTGCAGCGACAAGTCCAGCCGCGCCAGCTATGAGGCATGCAGATGACAGCAGTTGGTGCCTGCGAAAGCTTTTTAGCGTTTCCCTGACTACGGCCAGCCTCTTCTCAGCGCCATAATATTTATCCTTCAAGTCATAGTATTTGTCTTTGAATTGCTTCAGCTCCGCGTTTTCTTCCATAATCCTATTTATCTCGGCGACGAGAAAGCGGTTGGCAGCCGCACTAGATAATTCTTTTTCAGGTTGACCGATTATCGAAATCGCAGAAGCGGAACCATCAGCTGCGCGGTTCGTGGGAGGCGCCGAAATCTCGTCGGTTCGCAAATCACTCGCCATGATCGACCCCATCACGCGATATCGATCTAATAGCTGGTATGGATAGTTAGTGTGAGCGGTAAATGACAACCAGACCCCGAAAGGCGTAACCACAAAGAGTGCGGCAAAACGGCTTGAAAAAACCACTACTCGGCTGTGAAATCTCTGCGCCGATCACCCCGCCTTTATCTTCCAAGTGGTCGGTCAGAGCTGGGATGACGTGCTCACGGCGGTTCGCAGGCGGGAGGCCATCATCCCGGCTCGCAGTTTGCCGCCAGATAACACCAGTTGGTCCGACACCCAACGTTGCCGCGTGCGCACCTGGCAGGGTTCAGCACGGCACGTATGGGCGACAAGGCAAAGCCGCCGGTCGTGAAACCCGCCGACGGCTTTGCTGCGAGTCTGCAAATGACAACTCGCCGCTTCCCGCCGCCTCGGACTGTCGAGGAATTGGACGCCTGCTTTGTCCTGATCGACAACGGCCAGCATTTGCCGCACGCTTAGAGTGCGGTTATGGAGCTAGGTTTGCGAAGGGCCCAAATTTTATTTGGTGTTGTCCTGTACCTTGCGGCGGCGGCCTGCACGGCGTTACCAGAGAGGTTTAAGCGCATCGACGGGCGGTGGGTCGAACAGAGCCAGTTACTTTACGATCAGTCGATCTGCCGGGCTGAAATCAAGAACAACCTTTCGGCGGCCAACCAGACGACGACCTGGGGAGGACCAACTGAGGACGCAATAACCGTCTATACCGGCTGCATGGCACGGCACGGCTATAGAGCTGCAGAGTAACCTGGTGAATGGCCCGCCGCTTCCCGCCGCCCTGGTCTGTCGAGGACATTGGCGCGGCCTTTGTCGTCCGCGACCATAGCGGGCAGCAGCTCGCCTATGTCTATTTCGAGGATGAGCCAGGGCGAAGATCGGCGGCGAAATTGCTCACGCGGGATGAGGCGAGACGGATTGCTACCAATATCGCCAAGCTGCCCGAGCTTTTGCGGAAGCCGTGATGCCGCGATCCTAACTGCTAGGACACAAGGCCAAAAAGAGAAGGCCGCCGAAGCGGCCTCCGTATATGTTATTTATATCCCCAGTCTTGGTGCGTCCCTCCATAGTAGTCCCACGGACCATGCTGATAGGGCTTACAGACGCCGCCCTGGATCGTCCAATCCGGCGGGCAGCCGTTCCCTGTGCGCCATCCGCCGTGGTATCCGCCACCGCCGTAGTAGTTGTAATAGCGGTGATGGTAGCCGTACCAATCAGCGGATGCTGGCAACACGCCGTTGATACCAATTGCGCCGACGACACCTAATGCCGCGGCGATTTTCCCTAAGGTTCGCATGATTGCTTCTCCATTCTTAGGAGAAATAACGCGGAACCCTTAATTGAAGTTGCATGAATGAAACCTAAACGTAGCGTTCAGTCGCTTTTTATTTGGCCGCACGGAGCGCCGCCGAACAGAACTATGACGACGCCGTTGCCAGCTACCAAGTCTGCCTATCAAATCTTCAAGCAGCCTGAATTGAAATTGCTTGAGTGTTGCGCGGCAATTACCTGCTGAAAATTGGGGAACCGAATAATAATAAGGAGGCGCGGCGGATTGCGGTCAATATCGCCAAGCTGCCGGAGCTGTTGCGCAAAGCTAGCTGAGCCCGGCTTAGCGGAACGCTCCTTAGCCGACTCGCTTCTCCAGGAGCGCCTACGGCTTTAGGCGGCCAAGGAAAGGTTCTCCGGTCTCTGAGATGTCGCCGCGCGGAAATGCCTCTGTAGGGTTAGGAACGGCCGCTCAATGACATAATATGACAGGTGCGCAAACAGGAAAGTAAGCACGATGGCAACGGTGAAATCGGCAATGCCAGAGAGCCAGCGCATCGCGATGACAGCCGCGATCCAATTGAAGGCGTACATCGAATATGAGAGCGCTCCGAGATGACGATAGATCGGCGCATTGAGCTTGAGGAGGCTGTTTCGATTGGTTGCTAGGTTAAAGATCAGCGCGCCAAAGATGATGGCCTGCGAAAGATGGTCCTGTCGTGCCAGTGTGAATGGAAGTGCCGCTAGAACCACAATCTGCGCCTGACGTGAGCGAAAAATCGATGCGAGACTCGTTAGTAGTGGCTTTGTCATCTCATGCAACGTGAGAGCGGCGAACAGCGCGCCAATCGCCATGCAATCAAACCTCAACATGCCCATCAGGGAGGGCAGGCGCCGAGGGAGCCAGCTTGTGCCGACCCATGCGATAGCAATAATGGCAGCGACTGAGACGGCTGGTCTAAGCCCCTCACGAATCACCAGCGGCCATACAGAATAAAACCATTCTTCAACACCAATAGACCAAAGGACACCGGCAAAGGGGATGGCTGGTAGCCAAGTCTCCGCGACGTGCGGCGCAAAAATCATATACAGCGAAAAACTTTCCCACCAGCTTGTCGTCCCGGCTGAATCGTAACCCGGAACCTGCATAGCCGGGATTGCTGGCAGGATAAAAAAAGCGATGAAAATGAGCGCAAAATAGACCGGCCAAATGCGCAGCGCGCGACGCGCATAGAAATTGAGTAGACCGACGCCGCCACTCTCAAACTCATCGAGCAAAAGAAAGGTGATCAAGAAGCCGCTAAGGACGAAAAATGCCGATACACAGGTATCACCGAGGGTATAGATGAGGGAATAGACGTTAGCGACGCCAAAGATCGAGGCTGCCTGCTCGGCGTGCATGATCGCAACGCCCAGGGCCGCGTAGAAACGGAGTCCATCCAGACCTGGAAAACGCCCCCTACCCATACGCTAATGCACTACTCCCGATCCCGAGCTTCCACAAGTGAGAGATTATGGCTAAGGATCACCCTGCCGCCTTCATCAGCGCCATCCATCAGAGTACCCGGAAATAAGAAGGGTCGGGCAGTGTAGTTAAGCCGCCCGACTAAGTTGGGCTATCGCGCCATTTGGGTTGGCGACAGGATAGTTGATTATTCACCACCAACTGCGCGATTTTTTCATCCACTTGCCAACATCGAAATTGCGACTGCCTAAATCTGCCGACCCGTCGTCTTCCTGAACGAAAACAATCGTCGGTTCTGGAGGTGGCTTCGGAAATTTCATTTCCATCCAACTATCAAGCGCATCAGACAACTGCTGACGCGCGGCGGCATTGGCGGCTGACCGGACAGCACTGTGCCTGAACGCTTCCTGCCGCATGGCGTGGCTATGCAAATCCGACAATTGCCGGTCCCGCAGTTGCCGGTCGCTTTGCTGGCGCATCTGTTCCTGCAACTGCCGAGTCCGTTCAGCCCTAGTAAAAGCTTCCTGTTGCCTAGCTTCACGTTCAGCCACCGCAACCGCTTCCGCCCGCCGACGTTCACGTTCACGCCGTTGGTGTTCGGCCCGCTGATGTGCGGACTTTGGCGCGGAATTAGAACCCTTCCCCTTTTTATGCGTCGATGTTGGCGCACTTCGCTTTTTCGCGCCGTGTGTTGTCTTATTGCGTGGTGGTTTTTCCATAATCACTTTCCTTTAAGTTATTGGGTCAAATCCATGCTCGTCACGAATCTTCTGCCGGAATTCATTATTGGACATCGTTCCATAACTCGTCGGCGGCTCCGGTCCTCTCCTCTTGCCCGTCGCAGATTTCATCTGCCATGCTATGTCGGCTTTCAGTTCGGTCGCCTCTCGGTTGATTGGCGGTTCCCATGCGCGACGATGAATATCATCCTCCATCCGCCGCAGAACGTTTGGATTGCCGAGAACGACCTTTTCCAACCATTGGCCATGCGCCACGATACGCTGGAGCGCGGCTTGCTTACGCGGGTCGTCTGGACTGGCGAGAACCTGTTGATATAGCTGTTGCAGCTGCGCCAACTGTGCTGGGGCCCGTCGTCGTTCCGCAGCACTCACCCCGCGAGTTTCCCACGCCGCCCTAACGTCATCGCGGTGGGCATAGTAGGAAAGTTCGCGCACAGCCCTGTCAGGTTCGGCCCACTCAGGAAGGCGCTTCTGTAGGTTGTTTGCAAAGTCCTCAAACTCGGCACGCTCGAGTCTTTCGGCTTCGGCACGCTTGAGGGCATCCAACTCAGACCGCATGGCGTTGCGCTCGGTCTCGGCGTTCGAGTCCGCCAGAAGTTGGTCCAGTTCGGATTCGGCTGGTACATTGTTCACCGGCTCCGGTTCGGGCTTAACGCCAGCGTCGAACTGGGCGAGCAATTCATCGAGCGTTGGTTCTGCCGGTGCTGGCGCAAGCTGGTCAGGAACATTGACCAGTTCGGGCGCGGCCTCCGCCTGTTGTTCAATAGCGGCTTACGAATAGCCGCAAGATAGAACTGGCCGAGTTCGCTAAATGGAGTCGCGAGCGGGCCAAACGTGAAAAACGTAACGTCCCACGCCTGCCACTGCGCCCTCTTACGCGCTTCACCAGTCAGCCATGGAAATTCGCTACTCATTGAACAAACGACCTAACAATCCGCTCACGCCCGCCAACGGTTTTGCTTTTTCTTGTCCCGGCTGCTTACCGGCGACCACTGCGTTAAGCGGTTCCTGCAAATAGTGTATTGTTTCAGTGATTGTTTGGAACGTCGGCGCAACAGGAACAACACCAAGACTTGGGAAGCCGTAACTGGTCTTATTGACCGTGCTTCCCATTAGTCTGCTGTTCTGTTGTCGGCTGGATGACCACCTGTAATTAATAATGCTCATTGCTGCTTGTCCTTGTCTGTTTGTTGCTGTTTCTCGGCGGCGAGTTTTGCCAGTTTCTTCCGCCGCTGCTCCTCGGCCCGGTAAAGTTCACGTTCAGATTTTATTGCGCCCCTCGCATCTCGCCGTCACAATGGCCGTGATAGCGACAGCGCGGCCTGCCAGCGCCGAGGAGACCTATCCCATCCGTCCAATCCGGCTGATCGTGCCATTCCCGCCGGGCGGCCCGACCGACGTCATGGGCCGCCTCATCAGTCAGGGCCTCTCTGACCAGCTCGGACAGCAAGTCTATGTCGACAACCGGCCCGGCGCCGGCTCGACGCTTGCCGCCAAGATTGCCGCCAATGCCGAACCCGATGGTTATACGCTGCTCCTCGGCAGCGCGGCGACGCAAGCCATCGGGCCGACGCTTTATCGCGACGCCGAATACGATCCGAAACGTTTCGAGCCGGTCGCGATGGTCGCCGAGGTGCCCTATGTGATGGTGGCGAGTCCGAAGGCGCCCATCGCGAACTTCGCCGAGCTGATTGCTTACGCCAAAGCGCATCCCGGCAAGCTCAATTTCGGTGTGCCCAATGGCGCACCTCCACACATGCTCGCCGCCTGGTTTAAGAGCCTCACCAATATCGACGTCGTGCTCGTGACCTATCGCGGCGGCGCCAATGTGCTGAGCGATCTGTTGGGCGGCCAGATCGATCTTGCAGTCGAAACCTGTTCGATCCTGCTGCCACAACTGCGCGAGGGAAAGTTGCGGCCGCTCGGAACGCCGTCGCCGCAGCGGCTCGACGTTCTCCCCGACGTGCCGACTATGGCGGAGAACGGTGTGCCGGATTTCATCGCCAGTTCCTGGACCGGCATTGTCGCGCCGCCGGCCACGCCCAAGCCGATTATCGACAAGCTCAACCGCGCGACCAATGCCGCGCTTGCGCTTCCTGCCACGCAAGCCAAGCTCAAACCGCTGGAAGCCCAAGCCATGTTCGGCACGCCGGCCGATTACGCTGACTTTCTCGCGCGCGAACTGCCGAAATGGATCGCGATGGCGAAATTGTCGGGCGCGGGCGCGGAGTGATCCGCGTTAACCGCCGCGCCTCGACCCTGCTATCGACGGGTGTTGTCTGACCCCAGCAGTGGTATACGAGCGTCTATGATCATTCTGATCGACAATTATGACAGTTTCGCCTTCAACCTCGTGCACTATCTCGGCGAGCTAGGGGCGGCGGTCGACGTACATCGCAACGACAAGGTGACGGCGAGCGCGGTCGTCGCCGCCGAGCCCGACGCCATCGTGCTCTCGCCCGGGCCGTGCACGCCGAACGAGGCCGGCATCTGCCTCGATCTGATCGTCGCGGCGTCGCCGCGCATCCCGATCCTCGGTGTCTGTCTCGGTCATCAGGCGATCGGCCAGGCCTTCGGCGGCAAAATCGTGCGCGCGCCGATCCCGGTGCACGGCAAATTGTCGGAGATTAAGCATCGCGGCGCGAGCGTGTTCCGCGGCATCAATGCGCCGTTCAAAGCGACGCGGTATCATTCGCTCGTGGTCGAACGCGAAACCATGCCGCGCGAACTCAGCGTCACCGCCGAGACCGATGATGGTCTCGTCATGGGGCTCGCGCACGGCCGGTTGCCGGTGCACGGCGTGCAATTTCATCCGGAAAGCATCGCCTCCGAACACGGCCGTTTGCTTTTGAAAAACTTCCTCGACATCGCTGCAGGGTGGAACCAGGCGAATGGACGAGGCAGCGCCATCGCGCCGGTCGCCTCGCGGGTCGCCTCACCTGCCGCCCACAAAGCGCGGGCACGGGTCAATTGAGGGTGACGCCGTGACCATCGAATTGAGGCCGCTCATCGCCAAAATCGCAACCGGCGCGGCGCTCACGCGCGAGGAATCGGCCGCGGCGTTCGAGCAGATGATGTCGGGCGAAGCAACGCCGTCGCAAATGGGCGGCTTGTTGATGGGGCTTCGCGTGCGCGGCGAAAGCGTCGAGGAGATCACCGGCGCGGTCAGCGTGATGCGGGCAAAAATGCTGCGCGTGCATGCACCACCGGACACGGTCGACGTTGTCGGCACTGGCGGCGATGCCTCCGGTTCGTTCAACATTTCCACTTGCGCAGCGCTCATTGTCGCCGGCGCCGGCGTCCCGGTCGCCAAGCACGGCAATCGCGCGCTGTCGTCGCGTTCCGGCGCCGCCGACGTGCTTTCCGCCTTGGGCGTGAATATCGAACTGTCGCCGGAACAGATCGGGCTGTGCATCCGCGAAGCCGGCATCGGCTTCATGTTCGCGCCGGCGCATCACCCGGCGATGAAGAACGTGGCTGCGACCCGCGTCGAGCTCGGCACGCGCACGATCTTCAATCTCCTCGGCCCATTGTCCAACCCTGCGGACGTGCGCCGCCAGATGATCGGCGTGTTCTCAAAACACTGGACCGAACCGCTGGCGCAGGTGCTTAAAAACCTCGGCTCGCAAAGCGTCTGGGTCGTGCATGGCTCGGACGGACTTGATGAGATCACGACGTCGGGTCCGACCAGCGTCACGGCATTGGAGAACGGCACGATCCGCAATTTTCAGATTTCGCCGGAGGACGTCGGCTTACCCAAGGTCAAGCCGGAAGCTTTGCGCGGCGGCGACGCGGCCGCCAATGCCAAAGCGATCGAGGACGTGCTGGAAGGCAAGAAGACGCCTTTGCGCGAAGTCGCTTTGTTGAATGCGGCGGCCGCGCTCATCGTCGCCGGCAAGGCCAAGGATCTTGCGGCCGGCCTCGATCTTGCCACACGCTCGGTCGATTCCGGCGAAGCCGAGGGCCGACTCGATCGCCTGATCGTGGTGTCCAACGATGGCTGACATTTTGCAAAAGATCGCAGCCTATAAGCGTGAAGAGATTGCCGCGGCGAAGCGCGCCTGGCCGTTGGCGACGCTCGAGCGCGAGGCCAAGACGGCCGACGCACCGCGCGGTTTTCTCAAAGCGATCGCGCAACGGCTTGCGGCAAAAGATTTCGCGCTCGTCGCCGAGATCAAAAAAGCGAGCCCCTCGCGGGGGCTGATCCGCGATGATTTCGATCCCGCCGCGCTGGCACGAGCCTATGCGGTCGGCGGCGCAACCTGCCTTTCGGTGCTCACCGATGGGCCATCTTTTAACGGCGCACTCGATCATTTGCGTGTCGCGCGCGCAGCCTGCCCGCTGCCCGTGTTGCGCAAGGATTTCATGTACGATCCGTATCAGGTCGCGGAAGCGCGCGCTCATGGCGCCGATTGCATCCTCATCATCATGGCCGCAGTGAACGACGCCTGTGCCGCCGAACTTGAAACCACCGCCGGCGCGTTTGGCATGGACGCGTTATTGGAAGTCCATGACGAAGCCGAGCTTGCCCGCGCGCTGCGGCTCAATTCAAAGCTTATCGGCATCAACAATCGCGATCTGAAAACATTTGCGACCACGCTTGCAACCAGCGAGCGGCTGGCGCGGCTTGTCCCACGCGACCGCATCGTCATCGGCGAAAGCGGAATATTCACGCCGGACGACCTGGCGCGTCTCGCCGGCGCCGGAATTTTCGCTTTCCTCATCGGCGAGAGCCTGATGCGGCAGAACGACGTCGCAGCGGCGACGCGTTCGCTGTTGGCACGCCGCCCTGCGCTCGCCCGCTAAAGCCATGCGGTGAACCGTGCCGCGCCGGACCAAGAAGCTCACCCACCTTAATCGCAGCGGCGACGCCCGCATGGTCGATGTTTCGGCGAAAGCCGCGACCGAGCGGGTCGCGGTTGCCGAAGGCCGCGTGATCATGGCGCCGAAAACGCTTGCGCTCGTCCGCAAGGGCAACGCCAAGAAAGGCGACGTGCTGGGCGCCGCCCGCATCGCCGGTATTCAGGCCGCCAAACGCACGCACGAGCTCATTCCGCTCTGTCATCCGCTGGCCATCTCGCAAATAGAAGTCGAGCTCATCCCTGACGCCAAACTACCGGGCATCGTGGCGCGGGCGCGGGTCAAGGTCGCGGGCAAGACCGGCGTCGAAATGGAGGCGCTCACCGCGGTATCGGTAGCCTGCCTCACCATCTATGACATGGTGAAAGCGGTCGAACGCGGCATGCGCATCGAGGGCATTCGGCTTCTCGAAAAAAGCGGCGGCCGGTCCGGCCATTATCGCATAGCATGATCCCGAAAAGTGGGAACCGGTTTTCGGACGATCATGCTCAAACTGGAGTGATGCGGTGGCGCTGATCTCGGTGGCGGAAGCGCTCGATCATGTGCTCGCGCATGCCACGCCGCTGCCGCCGGAAACCGTGCCGCTCGATGCGGCGCTCCACCGCGTGCTCGCCGCAGAGCTGAAGGCGCTGCGCACACAGCCGCCGGCCGACGTCTCGGCGATGGATGGCTATGCGGTGCGCGCGGCCGATGTGGGTACCGTCCCTGCGCGGCTGCGCGTGATTGGCGAAGTCGCCGCCGGGCGGCCGTTCACGGCCACGGTCGGCGCCGGCGAGGCGGCGCGGATTTTCACCGGCGGCGTCGTCCCTGGCGGCGCGGATACGATTGTTGTTCAGGAAATCACTGAACGGACCGGCGATGCCGTCACCGTGCTCAAGCCGGTGAGCAAGGACCGCCACATTCGTCGGCAAGGCCTCGACTTCCGCCGCGGCGATACTTTGTTCGCGGCCGGCCATCGGCTCACCGCGCGCGACCTGGCGGTCGTCGCCGGCATGAACCACCCGATCATACCGGTGCGTTGCCGCCCGATTGTCGCGCTCTTTGCCACCGGTGACGAATTGGTGCCGCCCGGCGCGGAGCCCGGGCCAGGACAGATCGTCTATTCCAACGCTTTCGCGCTCACCGCGCTGGCGCGCCAAGAAGGTGCTGCGGTGGTTGATCTCGGGCTGGTCAGGGATGACTTCCAGGAAACGGTCGCGGCCATACGCAACGCGCGCTCCCGCGCGGCCGATATTCTTGTCACCACGGGCGGCGCTTCGGTCGGCGAATACGATCTCGTTCACAAGGCCTTTGCCGCCGAGGGCGTGGATCTGTCGTTTTGGAAGGTCGCCATGCGCCCTGGCCGTCCGCTGATGCACGGCCGGCTCGGCCGCATGCATGTGCTCGGGCTCCCCGGCAATCCGGTCTCGTCTTACGTCTGCGCCTTTCTATTCCTGGTGCCGCTGATCCGCCGCATGAGCGGACGCGCCGATCTAACTATGCCGACCGAATCGGCATTCCTTGGCTCTGACCTGCCGGAGAATGACGAACGCGCCGATTACCTGCGGGCAACGCTGCGGCACGGGGCCGACGGCGAAATCGCCACGGCCTTCCCGGTCCAGGACAGTTCGATGATGGTGCCGTTGGCACAGGCCGATTGTCTCATCATTCGAGAACCTTACGCGCCGCCAGCGCTGGCCGGAAGCCGCTGCACCATCGTTAAATTCGAGCGTTAGCGGGCGGTTTGGGCGGTCCTTCGATCTTCACTCCAAATTAAATGGTTGCGGAACACATATGGAACGGATAGGGTCTGTTCATGATTTGTTTTCGGCTGCCGGTCGGCAGTCTCGGGACTCGCAGGTGAAGAGAGGACGCGCCGATGTTGACCCGCAAACAAGCCGAGCTGTTGCGCTTTATCCATGAGCGCCTCAAGGAAGCCGGCGTACCGCCCTCGTTCGATGAGATGAAGGACGCGCTCGACCTGCGGTCGAAGTCCGGCATCCATCGCCTCATTACCGCACTCGAGGAGCGCGGCTTCATCCGCCGCTTGCCCAACCGGGCGCGGGCGATCGAAGTCATCAAGCTTCCGGAATCGGTGGCCCATGGCATGGGTGCCGGACGGGCGCGGGGATTCACGCCGAGCGTGATCGAAGGCAATCTCGGCCGCGTGCGCGCGGCCTCGGAAGACGATGGCGGCCGGCCGGTCGCCGTGCCGGTGATGGGACGCATCGCCGCCGGCACGCCGATCGAGGCGATCCAGACCCGCAGCCACACCATCAATATGCCGCCCGATCTTTTGTCCACGGGCGAGCATTTTGCGCTCGAAGTGCGCGGCGATTCGATGATCGAGGCCGGCATCCTCGACGGCGACATCGCCCTGATCAAACGCGCCGATGCGGCCGATACCGGCGACATCGTCGTCGCGCTCATCGACGATGAAGAGGCGACGCTTAAGCGTTTCCGCCGTCGCGGCGCGTCGATCGCGCTCGAGCCGGCCAATACCGCTTACGAGGTTCGCATCCTGCCGCCGAACCGCGTGCGCATTCAGGGCAAGCTGGTCGGCCTGTTCCGGCGGTATTGAGAAGAACACAAGCCGGATCGAGCGAGGTTCGCCACGCGCTCTAAGCGGTGCGAACTGTCATGGACCGGTCCAATCGAATGGAATGTGTTTGCTCGAATTCGTCGTCCATTGGAACTTGAAGCCAAACGCATCGACTGAACACGCGATCGACTTGCCCCAGGTTACAAGCTGCCCGGGTCCAGTCTCAGAACCAGGCGGGTTCATGAGCTGCGGATATTTTCCCGGCAGGCTTGTCGGGCCGGTCAGGGCCTTGGCCCACGCTTTTACTTTGCCAGCGATCTCCGTTCCCCATTGAGCGCGGTCGGGCGCGATCTCGAAGGTGATCCGCGCCCGCTCCACACCGCGCGTCTGCCGACCTTCAGCGAACAGCGTAGCAACGAAGCCCGGAAATCCCCCTGCGCGGCCGCCAAAAATGCGGGGAAGCACCTCCGCTTGGCGTTCATCAGCGCGTTCATCGATGAACATGCCGGCAACACCCTTGGCCTTTCCCGCCCATATATCGCCTTCCCATCGTCCCACCCGGACAAAGCTCAGATCGTCGAGATTGATATCGCCGAAATGACCGGAACGGATGTGCCAGAAAAGCACCGATTCGCAGAAGCCGTTGTCCGGGGCCTGCGCGAAGGTGCAGGGGCAAGCGACGGCGCAACTGCAATTGTCGAACCAATCACCCGTGATGTGCCAGTTGGGAATCTCAGTCATGAGTATCTCCAAGCAACTTGAGGCAACCGTGCCGGCTGCTGCGCGCGCGACGCGACCGCCCCTGCGGCGGCGATGCCGACAACTGCGATGTAAGTGCCATTAGCAGTCATGTGACGTTCTTTGGCGCCACCTTTAGCGGACGACGGTACTGATTGCCGCCATCCGCTCGCTTGTTGGCTATGAACTCTATTGAGCGCCTATGCTTGGCAGGGATACGCGCGTGACCGGCGGCGGGTTCCACTTTCCGGTCAAAGCCTCCGCTTTCGGCGCGTACATCCGAAGCAGCAGATTGAACGCGCTTTTTGGAGCAGGAAGCCAGTTCGTCTCCTTGTCTGTGCCGGGACTTTCGTTCTGGAAATAAAGATCGAGCGAGCCGTCGGCGTTGTATTTAAATGGCATCCAACTGCTAACGGCAAACCTGTTAAGCGGGTTGGCAACCTGAAAGCCTTCGCTGTCGTAGAGCGTGACGGACCAGAAGGCACTCGCGGGCGGCATATTATCCTTATCGAAGTGGAGTGTGTATTTATTAGTTCCATCCAGCGGCTTACCGGACTCGTCGGCAAGATTGGCGGGATAAATGGCATCTTCGGGAAGATTCGCGCCGAGGCCGAGCTGCGCGACTATCGCGCGCTTCAAATAGTAATTGCCATAGACGCCCATCGTATCCGTATTCATTGACCAGCCGTTCACAACGCGCGCGAGCGTCGGCAGCTTCCATGCCATCAATCGCTGCGCGTCCTCGGGGGTGCTTTCCAAAGCCTTGCGAATAGCGGGACTGACTTTGTCCCACTCAAAGCTTTTGCCCGGCTCCAAACCGATCTTTTTTAATTGTGCAATCATCGGCTGGTCGGTGATGTGCGGCGGGATCACTTTGAGAAGCTCGGCGGCATAAGCGAAGTATTTTTCGGCGGGCATGGTGTCTACTTGAACCTTTGGCGGTGTCTTCATGTCTACCGATGGGTCAATCGTGACTGTGGGCGGCGAATAATTTTGTGAGAGTGGCGTAATTTTGTCCTGCCTGTATCTTGTGAACCGCATCGTAATCTTGCGGCCCGTCCGTTTTTGTCCGCCCGATAATCCAAACATAAGGCGTCGGCGCGTCGATGCGTGTCATTCCCGAAGGAGTGTCACCGTTCCAACCGGGTGGAGTGATGAGGAAGTTTCCCGCCTGAGTGCCCGTCGTGCGCCAACCGGGTGAGGCGAACACGTCGGTCCACATGTCGAGCATAGGCAGGAGATAATAGCGGCCCCCAGTATCCGGCGCTGACACGATGACAGGTTCTTTAGTCATGTCGAGAAAAGCAGCGGAGTAGAGTGTATCGAAATTTGGGCGCACGACGGTTTTGAAGTCCGCCGTAGGAAATGCTGAAAAGTTGTGGAACATGTTAGCGGGACCAAAGCCCGGTATCTTGCCAGCTTCGACATTAGTGGCCACCTTTCGGGTAATTTCCATGCTCACCAGCGGATAGAAATACAGATAAGCCGCGACGCCGATGGCATGGGCCTCCTGCTCGCTGAGCGCGGTTTGTGCGCTGGCTGAAGCCGCGCCGAAAACGGCCGACATCGCGAAACCAACCAGTGTGACGAAAATCCTTCGCCTCATGTGTGGACACTCCATGCAAACTGATAAGGACTGCGTCGAGTTACCAGCTAATTGTTAGGGCGGGTCTTTCCTTGATATGGATCAAGGTTCGGCCCCGAGGGAGGAGATCATTCAGCTGGTGCCCGCTTTGAGTCAGAAGCGCGGACACTGATGTCTCCAGCAGATCTCGCTTTATCCCAAAAGCAGACATCAAGCGTTATGAGTACACGCCCTAAGTCTCTACTGATCGGCCTCGATGTCGTCCGCGCGCGGCGTGGCGTCGCGCGACGCCCGACCGCTGGCATCGCTTTCGTCGGAGCCGCTCAAAGGCGCGGCGGCGAGGCTTTCGCGCGGCGCTGGGGCCGGCGCCCACGGCCGGTCGAAATTCTTTGGTCGCGCTGAATCGATGACGAAGTCGGAGCCGCTTCGGCGCAGCGCCAGCGCGCCCCGCGCGCGCCAGACCGCCCGCCCAATCACCATGGCCCGACAATCCGCCGGGGGGTCGCCGCGGGTCGCCACCACCAGAACGGCGCGGGCGCAATCTTCGTCGTAGGCTTCCGGCGTGACCGCGTAAGAGACGAGCGCGCCGTCGGCGAGCTTGCCGATGCAGCCGGATGGGTCGCAGTTGATCCCCTGCCCCAGGCTTTTGTCATGCACGTCGCGACCGTCGGCGTCGGCGGCGAGCCATTCCTTGATGGCAAAGCTGTCGCCGCCCACCTGATGGATCGCGAGCCGGCCGTCGGCGCCGCGGACCGCGAAACTGTGTCCATCGGCGCCGATCAGCACGTCTGGAAGCGGCGCGGACGCCGCCCAGACCACGGCGAGCGGGATCAGCGCGGCGCCGCTCCAGCGCAGCGGGGTTTTTAGGAGACCGATGACCAGAAAGCCTGCGGTCATTAGCGACAGTGGGCCGGTGCCGAACAAAGTGACGCGGCCGAAGGCGGCATGGTGAGAATGCCGAGGATGCCCATCGGCATGAGCCAAGCCGAGACGATCGGCATGGCGGCAAATGGGTTATGGCATCGAGTGGATGAACGCGGTTGGGCTTTGGGTTGCGAGCCTGCCGGGGCGAGCAAGTTCGTCAGCACGCCATAGGGCGCGATGCGGTGAAAGTGGAAAGCTGCGTATGGTGTCGTCGCGAAGCCCGCGAGCAAGGATGCGACCGTCAAACCGATGATCTCGTTGACGCCCCACAGCGTCGCCCGCGCGCCAAGCGAGGTGTCGGCGCCGGAGCGCAGCTTGATCGCGCCGCGCTCATAGCCCGCGATCAGCGCCAGCGTTGCGGCAAATGACATCTGGAAACTTGGACGATCGATTCCGGCGCGAATAGCAGCACCACGAGCGCAGCAATGGTCAGTGTGCGCATGGTGAGCGTCGGCCGATCGCACAGTACGCCCACGAGCACAACGCCGATCATGATAAACGAGCGCTGCGTCGCCACCTGATTGCCCGACAGGACGAGATAGAAGCCGGTCACGACAAGCGCGGCGAACGCGGCCCATTTTTTGATCGGCGCGCGATCGGCGAGGCCGGGGATCAAGGCAAAGAAGGCGCGGACGAGG
>Ga0182037_10000212_pt1 | contig 26804 bp, 23 predicted proteins | sample sta12Cox44000082_FD_125974 | JGI IMG/M metagenome (GOLD analysis project Ga0182037, IMG submission 125974) | Lab enrichment of tropical soil microbial communities from Luquillo Experimental Forest, Puerto Rico - statoxic.12C.oxic.44.000.082 | ecosystem: Environmental > Terrestrial > Soil >... | reverse complement strand
GTGGCGAAGAGTGGGAGAGCGGCGGGAAGCGCGGCGGGAAGTTCCGCAGTTCCACGCTCTGTATCCGCATAGTTAGCCACAGGCCCGCAGATTTTCTCCATCGTCCTTTCGGTGCCGACTAGGCTTTCCCCCGTCATAACAACGGGAGACTTAGCCATGGCCACCACCACTATCGATTGGGCCGCAGTCCGCCAGCGCGTCGAACTATGCGCCACCACGCTCGCCACACGGTGTATCGCGCTAGGATTTCAGCCTGATGGCGGCCTTCTCGATCGGGCGCGGGCTGATTGCACGCCGGAAGCTGGCGGCGAGGGTGTTATCGAGCTTGCCGAGCGGTACAGCGTAAGCCTCGACTGGTTGATGTTCGGCGACGTTGGCGCGCTTATCGCCAGCGCGGCGAGCGATCATCTCCAACGGGAAAATGGGCACCGAATTAGCACCGGACTGAGCGGGACAAGAGGGTATTGGCAAATACAGCAGTTCTAACGGTGCCGCTTGGTAGGCCAGCCGTCTGTTAGAAGGCCCTGTAAACGGCCTAGGGCGGCCGCTGACGCGCTATTTCCCGAAATGTGTGCCGATTGCCGACCGTGGCCAGCGTGGTCTGGCTGATAACTTTTGCGACGCCCGAATATGACATTGCACGGCCGTCATTTGATGAGAGCCACAAAGCGGTCTACGCAACGATCTACAAGCTGCGCCGCGCGACGCAATTGCTTGCTCCGGGCCGAGATTTTACTTGGCTCAGCGAGATCGAGAACGATCTCGCACTCATGATGCAGCCGAAATCGCGGCACTACCGTCACTATGCTTGCCGAAGCCAGATGCACCGTCCCGGAGATCGCCGCCATCACGGGGCACAGTTTGCGACGTGCCCAGGAGATTCTCGATAAATATTTGTCACGAACGAGCAAGCTGGCAGAAAATGCCATCGCAAAATTTGAAGAGAACGTCGTGCAAACAAAATTTGCAAAACGGGCTGCAAAACAACAAGGGCCAACTATCGTTAAGTAGTGGCGCGCCCGAAGAGATTCGAACTCCTGACCCCCAGATTCGTAGTCTGGTGCTCTATCCAGCTGAGCTACGGGCGCTGATACCTGTTGCCTCGAAAGGCCCACGGAGCCGTGGCATAGCTAACGTCTCAGGGTTTCATTGGCAAGGGTTGCGGGCCTTATCTTGTTCCGGGGGCGCGAGTAAGCGAGCGCTACGTTGATTGGCCCGTTCTGGCTCGTGGTCTGATTCAAGCGAAGTCAATCTGCCGCCCAAAAAACAGAGTGCGATTTTGCGCGCCGTCATGCACGTGTCCGCTTGCCACGCCGCGAACTCAAATCGACCGCGCGGTCGGGGATCTTGATGCTGAAGGTCGCGCCAATGGTGCCCGGCACCAAGTTGATTTCGCCGCCGTGGGCGCGCACCAATTCAGCGGCAATCGCGAGTCCAAGCCCAACGCCGCCGGCACGGGTGGAGCCCTGAAACGCCTGGAACAAGTGGGAGCGCGTATTTTCCGAGACACCGGGCCCGGTGTCGGAAACCTCGATCACCACCACGCTACCTTCTCGTCGGCCTGTGATGCGGATCTGATCGCGCGCCGGATCGCGCGCGCCGCGCGCCTCCAGCGCCTGCACGGCATTGCGCGCGAGGTTGACGAGGACGCGGAACAACTGATCGTGGTCGGCATCTACCTTCAGCCCGCGCTCGACCGAGACGATCCAACGGATCGGCACGTCGAGCCCGAGGCCGAGCGCATCGTGCACCTCCTCGATGAGCGGCTCGACCTCAATGGTCTTGCGTTCGGGCGGCGGCTCCTGCGCGGCACCGTAAGATAGCGTCGACTGGCAGAAGGCGATGGCACGTTCGAGGGCGCGCATCAGCTTGGGGGCAAAACGCTGTACCTTCGGATCGGGCGAGGTCGACAGCTGATCGGAGAACAATTGTGCCGAGGCGAGCAGATTGCGCAGGTCGTGATTGATCTTCGACACGGCCAGGCCCAGCGCTGCCAACCGGCTCTTCTGATGCAGCATCGAGGCAAGCTCGCGCTGCATAGCCGCCAGCTCCTCCTCTGCCGTGCCGATCTCGTCGCCGCGGCCGGACACCGCGACGATGCGCCCAGCATTTTCCGGATCGCCTCGGAAGGCGATCATGTTGGCGGTCAACCGCCCCATCGGGCGCACCAGCAAGTAATGCAGCGCGAAAAACACGAGTGTCGCGGTGATGCCGGAGATCGCCAACGAGAGCAGCAGGATGTTGACTGAATAGACCAGCATGGCCTTGCGCAGCGGCACTTCGTCGAGCACGATCTCGAGAAATTGGCCTTCGGCCATCGGCGCCGGGCCAACCACCCGAACGACGCTCTCGTGTTCGTCGAACAGCATCGTCTCGAACGCGTCTCTTACTGCAGGCCACCAACGTACATCGCGCATGTCGACATCCTGCTCGATCCTCGTCGGTACATTGGAGGCGGCAAGCAAGCGGCGTTGCGTGCCCATCTTCATCGCCACCGCCCGTGCGCCGATACTGTTCAAAATTTTTCGGGCTAGGCTCTCCGGAACCGTGCCGCTCGGCGCGGCGTCGAGCACCAGCGCGGCGGTGTGTGCGGCCGCCAGTCGGTCGTTGAGCCAGTTGAGGCGGAAATTGACGATCGACGGCACATAGATAAGCACTTCCGCCACCATCACGAATAGGACGGTGAGGAACAACAGCTTGCCGGAGAGCCCGAAGCGCGGCTTCCGCGGCGTCACTGCTTGTCTTGTTGGCTCGGTTACCGGTTCCAATCGATCCTCAACCGAAGATTCGCAGCCAGCCGATGATGCGCCGCACCCGGGGGCTGGTCAAACTGGGCGTCAAAAAGTCGACGGCTGCGCGTTTCGCAATCTCCGACAACGTCGGATATGGCAGCACGATCCCAGTCAGGCTGCGAATATTTAGCCCCTGTGCGATGGCCAGCGACCATGGCGCAATCAATTCTCCCGCCTCCGCGCCGACAATGGTGGCGCCCAGGATTCTACCTTTCACTGTGGTGATGACCTTTATATGACCGTGCGTCTCGCGCTCGGCCTGGGCGCGGTCATTATCGTGATATGGACAACGCAAAAAGCGGATCTGGAGCTTGCGCTGGCGCGCTTGCGCCTCGGTAATGCCAATATGGGCGAGCTCCGGCTGCGTATAAGTCACCCATGGAATTAGGTCGTTGTTCACCTTGGTGCGCAGGCGGAACAAGACGTTCTGGATCACCAGGCCGGCGTGATAATTGCCGGCGTGGGTGAACTGAAACTGCCCGGCCGCCACATCGCCGATGGCATAGACGCGCCTGTTGGAAGTCTTCAGCCGCTTGTTCACTTGGATTCCGTTTCGGTCGTACTTGATTCGGGCGGCCTCGAGGTCGAGGCCATCCGTGGTCGGCTTCCGTCCGGTCGCGACCAGCACATGACGGCCCTCGACGGTTTCCTCGCCCGCTCCGCTTGCAAGCGTCACCGCCACGCGGCCGCTCGCATGCTTGACGCGCGTGACCTTGACGCCGCTGCGGACAACGACGCCTTCGCGTTCCAGTTGGTCGAGTACGATCGCCGCACATTCGGGATCGTCCTTAGCAAGCGGAGTCGCCTCCTCCAGTACGGTCACTTCACTGCCGAGGCGACGGAAGGCCTGAGCGAGTTCGAGACCGACGGAGCCGGCACCGATGACGATTAGCCGGTCAGGCCGCTCGCTGAGATCGAAAACGGTGTCATTGGTGAGATAAGGGCCCTCGTCGAGGCCCGGGATCGGTGCCAGCGCCGGCGTCGATCCCGTCGCGATCACAAAACGCCGTGCGCGGATCTCGTATTGACTGCCGACAACGACGGTCTCGCGGTCTTTGAATCGCGCCTGTCCCTTGATCACCCGTACGCCCAATCCAGAAAAGCGCTCTGTCGAATCGGTCGGCGCGATCGCAGCGATGACGCGCCGGACGTGATCCTTCACCCTGTCGAAATCGACGTGGACGGCTGTTGCCGTCACGCCGAACGTCGCGCCGTTGCGCATCGCGTGCGCGCGCTTGGCCGCCGCAAGCAGTGCTTTCGACGGCACGCAGCCGGTGTTAAGGCAGTCGCCGCCCATCTTGTACTTTTCGATCAGCACCACGGAGACGCCGAAAGAAGCGGCGGCGGCAGCGACCGATAGGCCGCCGGAGCCGGCGCCGATGACGCAAATTTCGGGTGTGAGTCTTTCCGGCATACCCCTTAACTCTTGCCCCAATAATAACGCAGAAATCACATAGTCGCGCGCGAGCGCATACGCAGCCGCTTCACCAGCACCGGTATCAAGGCGAGCAGACCCAGCGCGATCAGCACAGCGATAAGCTGCGGCGTCAATACGTTGCGCGCGTCGAAGCTCATATGACAATCGGTTTGCCTCGCGGCCAAGCACGCGTCGTAGGCGACCCTCTGCGCGGCGATGACGCCGTCGAGGCCGGTCCCAGCGAAGGCATAGACGAGCGCCGCTGGAATCACGCCCAGCATGGTGGCGGCGACAAAGGGAATTAGGCGCACGCCGGCAAGGGCTGGCACCAGATTGACCAGGAAGAAAGGAAAGGCCGGCACGAGCCGCAGGAATAAGAGATAGCTAAAGGCGTCGTCGCGGAAGCCCTGCGCTAGCTGCGCCGCGCGCGGTCCTGCCCGCCGCAGCAGCGGCCCGCAGAGCGCGGTGCGCGCTACAAGAAAGATTACAGTCGCCCCGATGGTGGCGCCGACCACAGCGGCTGCCGTCCCTACCGCCAGGCCGAACAGGAAGCCGCCGGTGACGGTCAGAAACACCGCCCCCGGCAGCGACAGCGCGACCGCAACAATATAGAGACCAATATAGCCAAGCACGGCCAGCAGGGGGTGTGCGTTGACGAAGTCGTCGATGGCCGCTCGGTGCTTGACCAGCGATTCCAGTGACACCCCGCTGTGCCCGAGCAGGAAGTAGCCGGCGACGGCCAGCAGGATGAGGACGATCAGCGGAAGCAGCCTGCGGGTGAACCTGCGCGCTTGAGCCTCGGGCGGGGTTGCTAACATGCGTGTTTTATACACGACATGCGGTTTGCCGCTGCTGAGGCGGGCGGATTTCACCGCCTTGTGAGGCTTTGTGAGCGTTTGGCGTGTGCGCTCGACCCTGCGCGCATATCACATTGACGCGCCCTGGCCCCTCCCTTATAAGCCGGCAAAATCGCGTGCCGGCCCGCTCGCTTTGCGGGTTTTCATGCCAGGTCCCGAGGCTTTCGCGCCTCCATCGACTCGGCGCGACCAGCGGAGAATTCAACGTGAAGCGGACCTATCAACCGAGCAAGCTCGTACGTAAGCGTCGTCACGGTTTCCGCTCGCGCATGACCACCAAGGGCGGACGCAAGGTTCTGTCGGCACGCCGCAAGCGCGGGCGCAAGCGGCTCTCGGCCTGACAGCCCCGGGCAGCCGCGCATTGCTTCCATGGAACGGCTGAGGCAACGGGCGGATTTCTTGGCCGCGGCGTCGGGACGCAAAGTTTTCGCCGCTGCCTTCGTGTTGCAGTCGCGCAAGCGGAGCGATGAGGGCGCGGCGCGGTGCGGCTTCACCGTGTCGAAGAAGGTCGGCAACGCCGTTCAGCGAAACCGTGTGCGCCGGCGGCTGCGGGAGATCGTGCGGCTTTCGGGCGCAGGCAGAATGCGTAGTGGATACGATTACGTGCTGATCGGCCGCCGCGCGGCGCTGAAAGTTCCGTTCGCGCGCATTGCCGACGATTTCGAGGGTGCGCTGCGGCGCGTGCATGCGGGATCGCTATGACCGATAACAAGAACACCATTCTTGCCATCGTGCTGTCGGCCGTTGTGCTGATCGTCTGGCAATTTCTTGTCGTGATCCCGCAGGAGAAGACGCGGCAGCAGCAGTTGCCGGAGCAGGCCGCCAAGCAGACGGCGACGCAGCCGGTGCCCGGCGCCGCTCCCACGGCAACGGCACCGCCGCAAACGCTGCCCGGGACGCCCGCGCCCGGCACCTCAGCGAGCCGCGCCGACGCTCTAAAGGCCTCGCCGCAGCGCGTGCCGATCGAAACGCCGAGCGTGCAAGGCTCGATCGCGCTCAAAGGCGCGCGTATCGACGACTTAGCGCTGGTGAAATTCCGCGAGACCGTCAATCCAAAGTCGCCGCCGATCCTCTTGTTGTCGCCGTCCGGCACCGCCGATCCGTTCTACGCCGAATTCGGCTGGAGCAGCGCTGGGGACGCGAAGGTCAACGTGCCGACCACCGATACCGAATGGAAACAGGAAGGGTCGGGCGCGCTCGGGGTCGGTCACCCAATCACGCTCACTTACGACAATGACGAAGGCCTGCGGTTCCGCCGCACCATTTCGGTGGACGACAAATATCTGTTTACCATCAAGGATGAGGTGTCGAACAAGGGCGCGAGCGCGGTCACGCTCTATCCCTATGCGCTGATCTCGCGCCACGGTACGCCACATACGCAGGGCTACTACATCCTGCATGAGGGCTTGCTCGGCGTCCTCGGCGACAAGGGCTTGCAGGAATACACCTACAAGAACATGGACGACTTGAAGCCCAACGACCGGGGTCTCAGGCAGCTCGATTTCAACGTCACCAACGGCTGGATGGGCATCACTGACAAATACTGGGCCGCGGCGCTGTTACCGGACACCAGCGCGCATCTCAACGCGCGCTTCTCGGCCGACGCGGCCGGGGGTGTGAAGACCTACCAGACCGATTACCTGCTCGAAGGGCAGACGATTCAGCCGGGGGCGACCGGCTCGGCCAATGCACGGCTGTTTGCCGGCGCGAAGGAAGTTGCGGTCATCAACGACTATCAGAAGCAGCTCAATCTCAACCGCTTCGATCTCATGATCGACTGGGGCTGGTTCTATTTCATCACCAAGCCGCTGTTCCAAGTGCTCGACTACTTCTACCGGCTGTTTGGCAACTTCGGCATCGCGATCCTGATAGTCACGGTGCTGATCAAGATCGCCTTCTTCCCGCTCGCCAACAAGTCCTACGCCTCGATGGCGAAGATGAAGGCAGTGCAGCCGCAGATGGCCGCACTGCGCGAGCGCTACAAGGACGATAAGGCCAAGCAGCAGCAGGCCCTGATGGAGCTTTACAAGAACGAAAAGATCAATCCGCTCGCCGGCTGTTTGCCGATCGCGATCCAGATCCCGGTGTTCTTCTCGCTCTACAAGGTGTTATTCGTCACCATTGAGATGCGGCACGCGCCGTTCTTCGGCTGGATTCACGACCTGTCAGGTCCCGACCCAACCAATATCTTCACGTTGTTCGGCCTCATCCCGTTCGACCCGACGATCCTGCCGTTGGTCGGCCCCTTCCTGCATCTCGGGCTGTGGCCGCTGATTATGGGCGTGACAATGTGGGTGCAGATGAAGCTTAACCCGACACCGCCCGATCCGACGCAGGCAATAATCTTCAACTGGATGCCGATCATCTTCACCTTCATGCTGGCGAGTTTCCCGGCCGGACTGGTCATCTACTGGGCCTGGAACAACACGCTGTCGGTGATCCAGCAAAGCGTGATCATGCGCAAGCACGGCGCGAAGATCGAATTATTAGACAACATCAAGGCTGTCTTCGTGAAGAAGAAGGCGCCGCAATGATCTTTCTGTTCTGAACTCCTCGATCGCCGGGCGATGAACAAATTCACCCGTGAGGAGATCGAGGCCGGCCGTAAATTGTTCTCGAGCGACTGGCGTTTTGTCGTCGCCGCTGGCTCTGCCGTATCGCTACCGCCGATGCGCGGCGCCGAGATCGCGTTTGCCGGCCGCTCCAATGTCGGCAAATCGAGTCTGATCAACGCGCTCACCGGCCGCAAGGCGCTGGCGCGCACCTCGCGCACGCCCGGGCGCACGCAGGAGTTAATCTTCTTTTCCGGCGGCGGGCGCCTCAAGGTCGTGGATATGCCGGGCTACGGCTACGCCGCCGCCGCCCGGGGAAAAATCGCTGCCTGGACTCAGCTGATCCACGCATACTTGCGTGGACGCGCCAATCTTGCCCGTATCTACGTGCTGGTCGACGCTCGCCACGGCCTCAAGGATACTGACAAACCGATGTTCGAGGCGCTCGGCCAGGCGGCGGTTAGCCATCAGGTTGTGCTCACCAAATGTGATACGGTGACGCCTGCCGAGTTATCGGCCCGCATCGTCGAGGTCGAGACGGCGCTCACAAAACGCCCGGCCGCCTACCCGATCGTACTGGCCACCTCAGCGCACGACGGCCGTGGCATCCCCGAGTTGCGCGCAGCGATCGCTCGGCTGTTGAAGGAGCAGATGCGCTAGCGAAGGCCGATCGCATCAGCTAGAACCCTGCGGCATTCACGCAGGGCCGGCGCAATGAGCAAAGCCCCCAAGATCGATCCGCAGACGATAGCGCGCATCCTATCGGAAGCGCTGCCACACATGCAGCGCTACGACGAGGAGATCGTCGTGGTGAAGTACGGCGGTCACGCCATGGGTCAGGAGCAGATGGCGCGTGACTTCGCCCGCGACATCGTCCTGCTTGAGCAAACCGCGATCAATCCGGTGGTGGTGCACGGCGGCGGGCCTCAGATCGAGGCCATGCTCAAACAACTCGGCATCAAATCTGAATTTGCCGCTGGCCTGCGCATCACCGACGCCAAGACCGTTGAGATCGTCGAAATGGTGCTTGCCGGCTCCATTAACAAGCAAATCGTCGGCTACATCAACGCTGCCGGCGGCAAGGCAATTGGATTGTGCGGCAAGGACGGCGACATGGTGCGGGCGCGCAAGATGAAGCGCACCGTGGTCGATCCCGGCTCTAACATCGAAAGGGTGGTCGATCTCGGTTTCGTCGGCGAGCCGGAAAAGGTTGACAGCACCATCCTCAGCCAGTTGATCGGACGCGAGATGATCCCGGTGCTAGCTCCGTTGGCAACATCAGCCACCGGCGGCACCTTCAACGTCAACGCCGACACGTTCGCCGGCGCCATCGCCGGCGCGCTCAAGGCCAAGCGCCTGCTGCTGCTCACTGACGTGCCCGGCGTGTTGGACAAGGAGAAGAACCTGATCGAGGAACTCTCGGTCGCCGGCGCGCGCAAGCTGATCGCCGACGGCACCATTTCCGGCGGCATGATCCCCAAGGTCGAGACCTGCATCTACGCGCTCGACCAGGGCGTCGAAGGTGTGGTCATCGTGGACGGCAAGGTGCCGCACGCTGTTCTGCTCGAACTGCTCACTGATCACGGTGTCGGTACTCTAATGCACCGCTAAAGGATGCACATCCGCGGGCGGAGGACTTGGCATGTGTCGTTTGTCACGGGGTGCCTTCGCTGCAGATCCTTGGCGGACATAACGTCGGATGCGCTTTAGTATAGCAGCCGTGATTCGCCTATCGATTTGCGGCGTTGCCCTGATATGCACCGGATTGGCGCTCACGTCGGCGCGCGCCGAACTCATTCTGTGCAATCGCACCAGCTACCGCTTGGAAGCAGCCATCGGGCTGGAGAAGCGGGTCACCATCGCTACGCGCGGCTGGTTCCGCGTCGATCCTGGCGACTGCCGACAGGTCGCTGAGGGCGCGCTCGACACCGACATGGTCTATCTGCACGTGCGTACGCCGCCGACTTACGGCAGCGCGCCGATGCCACCCGGCCGCGTCGAGCTGTGCTTACGCGACGGCGATTTTGAGATCGCGAATGCGCGCGGCTGCCCGGTGAACGAGCAGGCTCGATTCAGCCCCGCGCATCCGTCCGACTCGCCTAAGGGTCCGACGGTCTATCTGGCGGAAGAAGCCAACTATAACGACGCGCAAGCCCGCCTTGCTGGCATTCAGCGGCTGCTGACCATCGCTGGCTATGATACTTATCCGATTGACGGCGTGCAGAGCGCGAAAACGGAGGCGGCGATCTACAAATTCCTCAGCGACCACAAGCTGCCTAACGACGCGGTCTCGAAGCCGGAGATGTTCGACGCGCTGCTGCAAGCCGCCAACAATCCAGAAGGCGCCAAGTTTGCCTGGTGCAACGACACCAAGTATACGGTGATGGCCTCGCTCGGCATCGTCGAGATGGGCGCGATCGTCACACGCGGCTGGTATCGCGTGCCGGCCGGACAATGCCTGCGGCCGGACTTGCGCGGCGATCCACATCGACTCTACAGCTATGCCGAGGCGATCGACGTCCATGGCCGCACGATCAGCCAAGGCGACGCCACGCTCTCCTGGGGCGGGAACATCGCGCTGTGCACACGCGACGGGAAATTCGAATTGAGCGACCACAAGGATTGCGCCGCACGTGGGCTGACCACCGCTGCCTTTGCCGTGTTCGACATCGGCAATCAGCCCTCGACTGTGGTGCGCTTCAGGGAACCGTAAGAAAATCGGTTGAAACGATTAACGTGTCGCCCAGGTGGTTAAGCTATCGTTCTGGATCTATGCGGAATCTTGCTAGCCCGTCAGCGCGCGCCATCCGGCTGCGCCACCCCAGAGATCAATGATCGCGCGGCATTTTCGAATCCCAAGCACCCAATGGGCGACGTCCTCTCCGGCTACAAGGAAATTCTTGACGTTTCTACGATCCGCTTGGCCGCGCAAGCCCGCCTCAATGCCTCATCGCGATGCTCAACCGCAACGACCGGCGCCGCGAACTCCACGCGGGCGACCCGCGCTGCCGCGTGGGCTCACTGAAAACGGTCCACCGCATTAGCAAGGCCGTGCGTCGCACGAAGGACATGATCTGGAGTACCTTCATGGATTGCGCGTGCAACAATTCCGCGGCTCTCGCGTTATATCGTGCTGTTGATGGCGATCTAATCTAGATGTGTCTTCGGATCGTTCTCGAGCCGCGTGATCGCGGAGATCGAACAGCGGATCGCGGCCTTGTATCAGGCGCAGCCGGCAACCGGTGCGGCCGGCTCGCGGGCCGCAGCCGCGATGGCCTTGGCACGAAAGTCCGTATCAAAGCCAAGCTGACCTAGTGGCGATGCAACACTGGACACCAAGCGGATTCCGCCATATCGAAACCTGGGTCTTCGACCTCGACAATACGCTTTATCCGCACCATCTCAATCTGTGGCAGCAGGTCGACGCGCGGATCCGCGCCTATGTGTCGGATTTCCTCAAGGTGTCGAAGGACGAAGCCTTCCGGGTGCAGAAGGACTACTACAAGCGCTACGGCACCACGATGCGCGGCCTAATGGCTGAGCACGGTATGAAGCCTGACGACTACCTCGAATTCGTACACCAGATCGACCATTCGCCGCTCACGCCGAGCCCGGCGCTCGGTGACGCTCTGGAGAAGCTGCCCGGGCGCAAGCTCATCCTTACCAACGGCACTCGCAAGCATGCCGACATGGTGATGAAGCGGCTGGAGATCGACCGTCATTTCGATGACGTCTTCGACATCGCCGCCGCCGATCTCGATCCCAAGCCGTTGCCGCAGGTCTACAAGCGCTTCCTGCAACGCCACGCTGTCGATCCGGCGAAGGCCGTCATGTTCGAAGATCTCGCGCGCAACCTGGAGACGCCGCACGCGCTCGGCATGATCACCGTGTTGGTGGTGCCCGAGCACACGCGCGAGGTCTTCCGCGAGGGCTGGGAGTTGGAAGGGCGCGAGGCGCCACACGTCGATTACGTCACCGATAATCTCGCCGGTTTCCTTGCGCGAATCGTCACCCCGCCGCACACGGCTTGACATCTTCGCCCCGCCCCGACAAACCGCAACCGAATAGCCGGAGTGGCCGATGGTCCATGATGAGCTCGCCAAAATTATCGACGACGCCTTCGCGGGCCGCGACAAGATCGGCCCTAAGGCCAAAGGCGCCGTGCGCAAGGCGGTCAATACCGCGCTCGACCTGCTCGATACTGGTAAGGCGCGCGTCGCCGAGCGGCAGGCGGATGGACGCTGGCAGGTCAATCAGTGGCTCAAGAAGGCTGTCCTGCTGTCGTTCCGCCTCAACGACCTGAGCGTGATCCCGGGCGGGCCGGGCAAGGCCGTATGGTGGGACAAGGTCGAGTCCAAGTTCAAGGGCTGGAACGCCGCACGCTTCCGTAGGGCGGGCTTCCGCGCCGTGCCGGGCTGTGTGGTGCGTCGCTCGGCCTATATCGCGCCCGGCGTGGTGCTGATGCCTGCGTTCGTAAACCTTGGCGCTTACGTCGACTCTGGCACCATGGTGGACACCTGGGCCACAGTCGGTTCCTGCGCACAGATCGGCAAGAACTGCCACATCTCCGGTGGCGCTGGCATCGGCGGCGTGCTCGAGCCACTTCAGGCCGGGCCGGTGATCATCGAGGACAATTGCTTCATCGGCGCGCGCTCGGAAGTCGCCGAAGGCGTGATCGTGCGCACTGGCGCGGTGTTGTCGATGGGCGTTTATCTGGGCGCCTCCACGCGCATCGTCGACCGCGAGACGGGTGCAATAACGCAAGGCGAAGTGCCGGCCTATTCGGTGGTGGTGCCGGGCACGTTGCCGGGTAGGAGCGGCGGGACTGGGCTTTACTGCGCGATAATCGTAAAGCGCGTCGACGAGCGCACGCGCTCCAAGACTTCAATCAACGATCTGCTGCGGGATTGAACCTTTTGGGTCGGGCGCGACCAACTCAAGACACGGGCCGTTTCCTCGACCAGACCCCTTCACCTCCAAGCGCCGCCACCGCAAGGCTAGTGGCTGCTGACAGTCACCTATACGCCGCCCGCGCATATGTGCGGCCATTGGCTAGTGCTCTGTTCTTGGGTGCCGCTTTGGATTCCGCCCAAACCTCGCTGTGGGAGGCTTCGACATCATCCTCGTGGCGGGCCGAATTGTCGTGCAGATCTGGGCGCTCGTCGATCCGGCGTCCTGCGTAGCGAGACCGGGTCGAACGATGACGGGGCCGGATTGACGGTGTGGCGCGGCGCCCGCTAAAGCCAGATCATGTCTGCCGATCCCATTGCAATTGCCCGCGACCTGCTGCGCTGCCGTTCGATCACGCCGGCGGAAGGCGGTGCGCTCAAGTTTCTCGAGAGGACGCTAAAGGCGGCCGGCTTTACCGTGCAGTGTACGACCTTCAAGGAGCCGGGCGCCGATGACGTGGAAAATCTTTACGCCCGCATCGGCAACATGGGGCCGAACCTGGTTTTTGCCGGCCATACCGACGTGGTGCCGCCGGGCGACGAGAAAGCCTGGAAGCATCCGCCCTTTGCCGGGGAGACAGATAACGGCGAACTTTACGGCTGCGGCGCCGTCGACATGAAGGGCGGCATCGCCTGTGCGGTCGCCGCTGCGCTCGATTATCTCACCGCGCACGGCGGCAAGCCGAAGGGCTCGATCTCGTTTCTGATCACCGGCGACGAAGAAGGAATTGCGGTCAACGGCACGCCGAAGCTGTTAAAATGGGTGGCCGAGCGCGGCGAGAAGTTCGACCACTGCATCCTTGGCGAGCCGAGCAACCAGAACGAGCTCGGCGACACCATTAAGATCGGCCGACGCGGCTCGCTCAACGGACATTTGATCGTTACGGGCAAGCAAGGCCATGTCGCATATCCGCAGCGCGCAGAGAATCCGATCCGCGGCCTGGTGGCGCTGATTGCAGCGCTGGATGCCGAACCGCTCGATGCCGGCACCACGCAATTCGCGCCGTCGCACCTAGAATTCACTTCGGTCGACGTCGGCAACCAGACTGTCAATCTCATTCCCGGCGAAGCGCGCGCGCGCTTCAACATTCGTTTCAACGACAAGCACACGCTCGACTCGCTGAAAGCCCTGATCGAGCGGCGCGCGGCAGAGGCGGCGGACGGCAAGGTCAAGTTCCGATTCCAGTGGGAGCCGTCGAACGCGCCCGTGTTCGTCGTCCAGCCGGGACCGTTCACCGAGCTGGTGGCAAAGGCGGTCAAGCAGGTGACCGGCCGCCAGCCGGAACTTAGCACTACCGGCGGCACCTCCGATGCGCGCTTCATCACTGCCTATTGCCCGGTAGTAGAATTCGGCTTGGTCGGGCAGACCATGCATGCGGTCGACGAGCGCGTGTCGCTCGCCGATCTACTCGCGTTGACCACGATCTATCGCGTGATCCTCGACCGCTATTTCGCCTAAACGGGCGATTGCGCAGCGCCTTAGGGCTTCACAAGGCCGATTTTGAACCTACAATTCGCGTGTTCTGTTCAGGGGGAACCAATGTACCGAGTAACCACACCGCTGATTGCCGCCGCTACCTGCCTGCTTGCCACCACTGCCAGCGCACAGGAAAAGATCAAGATCGGTCTCATATATTCGCTGTCGGGCCCGCCCGCTGTGCTCGGACAGCAATCGAAGAACGGTTTCGAGCTCGCGCTCAAGGAACTGGGCGGCAAGATGGGCGGTCGCGAGGTCGAGCTTGTTGTTGCCGACGACGAGCTCAAGCCTGACGTCGCCATCCAGAAAGTCCGTGCGCTGATGGAGCGCGACAAGGTCGACTTCGTCGTCGGCCCAATCTTCTCCAACGTGCTGGTGGCGATCCACAAGCCGGTGATGGACGCGGGCAAGATCTTGATTAGCACCAATGCCGGCACTTCCTCGTTTGCCGGAGCCGCTTGCAACCCGAATTTCTTCGTCACCTCGTATCAGAACGATCAGATATACGCGACGCTTGGCACCGTCGCGACAAACCGAGGTTACAAGCGGGTCTACGTCCTGGTGCCGAACTACCAGGCCGGCAAGGACTTTGTGGCCGGGTTCAAGAGCGCCTACAAAGGCGAGATCGTCGAGGAGTCTTACGTCCCCCTCAACACCCTCGACTTCCAATCGGAACTGAGCAAGCTCGCTTCGATTAAGCCAGATGCTCTGTTCACCTTCATGCCGGGCGGTCTGGGTGTTGCCCTGATCAAGCAATTCAACCAGGCGGGGCTGAAGGATCAAGTTCCGATCCTTTCCGCCTTCACTGCCGACGAGGCGACGCTGCCGGCCTTGCAGGACGCGGCGCTCGGTATCTATGGCGCACTTACCTGGGCGCCCAACACTGACAATCCGCAGAACAAGAAATTCGTCGCAGACTATGAAGACGCCTACAAAGCGGTGCCTGGTTCCTATGCCATGCAGGCGTACGACGCTGCCATGCTGATCAACAGCGCGGTGACGTCGCTGAAGGGCAATATTTCGGACAAGGCCGCCGTGCGCGAGGCGATCAAGAAAGCGGATTTCAAGTCGCTGCGGGGCGCGTTCAAGTTCAACGTCAACGGCTACCCGATCCAGGACTTCTACCTGACCAAAGTAGCCAAGCGCACTGACGGCAAATTCCAAACGGAAATCGTTGAAAAGGTGCTGGCCAACAACGCGGATACCTACGCCAAGGACTGCAAGGCGCATTAACAACCAGCGTAGTTCATCGCGCCTACTTGATCGATCGGGCCGACGCCGTTTTACTTGCTGGTCGTCAGCGTGATGGCTTCTTCCATATGCCTCGCTTCTGCATCAGCGCGACTTGCTTGTCGATTACGCCACGCTTGTAGTCGGCGTGCTTGGGCGGTAGCTTCTTCATATAGCGGTTTTTCGGGTAGAGCGGCTTCTCGTAGATGATCTGCGCGAGCTCGGCGCGCACATCCTTCATCCAGTTGGTGACCTGCGCCGACTGCCGATGATGGCGAAGCGCTTCTATGTTGATCACGCCAGCGACGAAGGTCGATCCATTGGTATCCCGTTGCTTGCCGACCAACTGGCCCTTGTAGTCAACGATCATCGACTGACCGCCACCGGCATCGATGCCGACCGGGTGATCGGCGTCTAGGTGATAACTGCCAATGTTCGGCGCTACGATATACATATTGTTCTCCAGCGCGCGAGCGCGATTGGAGATCTCGAAGATATCGTTCTCGGTAAACGGCGCCGGCATCGAGGCGCGGTAGACCACCTCGGCGCCGTTCATGGCCAGCCCGCGGCCATTCTCCGGATAGTTGCCCTCCATCGCCATCATAATGCCGAGCCGACCAATCTTGGTGTCAACCACCGGCCAGAAGGCCTGTAGATTGCGGCCGTATTTCTCGATCCACCAGTCATAGACGTCGTGCGGCGAGACCGAGCGCTCGACCGGTAATAGCGCCGACAGCTTGTAGTGCTTGAGAATGATCTTGCCGTCCGGATCGACGATGAAGCCAACGTTGAAGAAGCGGTTCTTCCAGTCGGGATGGCGCGCCTTGGCCTGCGCCATGATGTAAACGCCCCATTGCCGCGCCAGCTTGCCCACCTCGTCGGTTTCAGGACCAGGAATGTCGATGCAGCAGGTATTGGCGTAACCGGCATGATCGACGTCGAGCACTTCGTCGTTGAACCCCATCAACGCGCCTTCCGGGATCGCCAAGAGTTTCACTGGAATATCGAGATTCGACAGCCAAAAAGCGGCCTTGGTCAAACCTTTAAGGTGCTCGATGTTGTGCTTGATCTCCTCGCGGCGACGGATGCCCCAGAAGCTCGGAATCAAGCCGACGGCGTTGTAGGGCTCAATCATAATGTTATCCCCTTATGCCACTTACGCAGCGACGCTCGGTAGGCCAGCGAGCGCCATGGCAAGCTCTTTCTCGTCGTAGTCTTGATCGACCAGCTTGCCATCGAAATAGTTGATGTAGGCCTGCATGTCGAAGTGGCCGTGGCCGGAAAGGTTGAACAGGATCGTCTCCTTCTTGCCTTCCTTCTTGCAGCGCACCGCTTCGTCGACCGCGCAGCGCACCGCATGCGTCGCCTCCGGCGCCGGCACGATGCCCTCGCAGCGCGCGAACTCAACGCCGGCCTCGAAGCAGGTCTTCTGGTGATAGGCGCGTGCCTCAATCAGGCCGAGCTCTTTGGCATGTGAGACCAACGGCGACATGCCGTGATAGCGCAGGCCGCCAGCGTGGAAGCCGGGCGGGATGAAGGTCGAGCCGAGCGTGTGCATCTTGACGAGCGGCGTCAGATGCGCGGTGTCACCGAAGTCGTAGGCGTATTTGCCGCGCGTCAGCGACGGACAGGCCGCAGGCTCGACGGCAACCATACGACGCTTGCGACCGCCGCGCAGCTGCAGCCCGAGGAACGGGAAGGCAAGGCCGGCGAAGTTCGAGCCGCCGCCGGCACAGGCGATGACGATGTCGGGATCGTCTCCCGCCATCTCGAATTGCGCGATTGCTTCCTGTCCGACCACAGTCTGATGCAGCAGCACGTGGTTGAGCACCGACCCAAGCGAATACTTTACCGCCGGATCCTTCGCCGCCATCTCCACCGCCTCTGAAATGGCAATGCCGAGCGAGCCTGGACTGTCCGGGTGCTTCTTTAGGATGGCGCGGCCCGAGTCGGTTTCATTCGAGGGCGAGGCGATGCAGCGCGCGCCATAGGTCTCCATTAGCGCGCGGCGATATGGTTTCTGGTCATACGAGACACGTACCTGGAAGACGGTGACGTCGATGCCGAACAGCGAGCCGGCAAAGGCGAGCGAGGAGCCCCACTGCCCGGCACCGGTCTCGGTGGAGAGCCGCTTCACGCCCGCCTGCTGGTTGTACCAGGCCTGCGCCACCGCCGTATTCGGCTTGTGCGAGCCGGCCGGCGAGACGCCTTCATACTTGAAATAAATCTTGGCTGGCGTGCCAAGCTTCTGCTCCAACCGCCGCGCCCGGATCAGCGGCGACGGCCGCCACATGCGGTAGACTTCGCGGATCGGCTCGGGAATGGCGACGTAGCGCTCGCGCGTGACCTCCTGCATGATCAATGCCATGGGGAACAGCGGCTCGAGGTCGGCGGGGCCGACAGGCTGTTTCGTTCCGGGATGCAGGACGGGCGGCGGTGGCTTGGGGAGGTCGGCCGTCAGGTTGTACCAGACCCGCGGAATCTTGCTCTCGTCCAGTACAAACTTGACCTGCTCACTCACGCGACTCTCCCACGTTTACTGACCAAATTTTGCGTCACCATATCCGAGCGCACCGGCAATGTTAACGGGCGCCGCATGGCTTTAGCTTGCGGCTGCGCGCGCATTTACTCAAGCAGCTCTTTGATTATTGGCCGGCGGGATAATCCACGCGCATCAGGTAAAGCCCGTCCGGCGGCGCTACCTGGCCGCAGGCGGTGCGGTCGCACGCGGCGAGCGCTATGCTCAGATCATCGGCGCTCCATTTGCCCTCACCCACCATTACCAACGAACCAACCATGGAGCGCACTTGCGTGTGCAGGAACGAGCGCGCCGACGTGGTCACGTTCACCGCATCGCCGTCACGTGCGACAGCGAGCACGTCGAGCGTCTTTATCGGCGACCTGGCCTGGCACTCGGAGGCGCGGAACGTCGAGAAATCGTGCTTGCCGATCAGACGCTGCGCCGCGGCGTGCATGGCCGCCGCATCGAGCGGGCGCGGCACGCGCCAGGCATGGCCTGCATCGAGCGTGAGATCGACACGACGATTAATGATGCGATAGAGATAGTGGCGCTTGATCGCAGAAGTGCGAGCGTTGAAGTCGTCGGCGACGCGTTCGGCAGCCAGGATCGCCACCGGATGTGGGCGCAGATGCGCGTTGAGTGCGTCGCGCACGGTGTCGGTTTCCCAATCCTTACCCAGATCAATATGCGCGACCTGGCCGCGTGCATGCACGCCCGCGTCGGTGCGGCCAGCGCCTTGCACATTGGTCTTCTCGCCCGACAGCGCTTCGATCGCCGCCGTCAGCACGCCCTGCACGGTCAGGCGGCCGGCCTGGATCTGCCAGCCGGCAAACGGTGCGCCCTCGTATTCGATAGTCAGCTTGTAACGCGGCATCCGCCGCTATTTTCCCACTAGCTTTACCGCGTCGTCGTGCACGCTGGTATCAACGAGCATGGCCGCAGGGACGGTTTTCGGAATGACGCCCGCCTTGACGAACAGCTGCTCCATCCACTCCAGGCGATCAACCGGAACCGCCAAGGTCGGATCTATCTGCTGTTTGTTGATTGCCTCGTCCGTGATGAACTCGGCGCGCTTGTCCTCCGGCTTGGCGTTAGTCATCTCGCGCGCCAGCTTCACGGTCTCGTCGCGATGAGTGGCAGCGTATTTGTAGGCGTCCATTTCCGCCGCCACAAACTTCACTAGGTCATCGCGCCGCTCGGACAAGACCTTGCTCGAGGTCGCGACACAAAGTCGAATGAATTTCGGTACCGCGGTGCTGCCACTTGCCAACACCTTGATGTTTGGCGGCATGACGGCTTCAAATTCATTCGACACCACGGCCGCGTCGGTGATGCCGGCGACCAGCGACTTGTAGCGGTCGAGGTCAGCGCCTTGCGTCGCCAGCTTCACCTCGGCAAACGGGACGTTTGCCGAATCTAGCATGCCGCGGAACAAGAGATCGGGCAGCGACCCGGGTGAAGAAATGGCGACTGTTTTTCCCTTGAGATCCGCCAGCGAACTGATTTCAGCCTTGGCGAGCACGACCTGCGGCACGCCCGGCCAGGTGCAGCCGACGATCTTGACGCCGGTGCCGCGCGCGGCAGCGACAATGGACTCCGCAGCGCCCATGTCGACGCTGTCGATTTCACCGGCGATCAGCGCCTTCATCAGCGTGGCGCCAGCCTTGACCTGCAGGATTTCCACCTTGAGCCCATGTTTGGCACCGAAGCCGCCCTTCTCTACCATGGCAATGAAGCCGGAATCGCTCTTGGCCTCGAGGATGCCGTGCTTCCAAACCTTCTCCTGCGCATTAGCAGCCCAGCAGGCAAAAGTCAGAGTGGCGACGAGTGTGATTCTCCTGGCGCGCACGCACATCGGCGTTTTCCTTTTTTATTTGAGCAATTCTAGCGTGCGGACAGCGGGAATTCCTAGGTCCGATTCTCGCCGCCGCGCTTGCGGCCTTGGTCAACGTTGAGAAACAGCTGCTCCAGGGCCGGGTTTTTCTTAATGAGGCCCTGCTCGTGCGAATAGCTCGCGAGCGTCTCGAGATTCCTCCGGTTCTTTTCGGTGAGCCCGTATTCCCATGGGTCAGGACCGAGGATGCGTTCCTGCTCCTCCCACGCAGCACGATACCAGGCGAGTGGCACGATACGAGGATTGATCATCCGCTTCATGGCAACAGCCTTTGCTTCATTGAAGGCGCGGAACAGATTGATCGCGAGCCAGGGATGCTCTTCCGCCAGCGCCTGGCGAAGGCCGAGCACGTGCATGATTGGGAAGATGCCGGTGCGCTGATAATAGGCCACCTCTTCCGCCTTGTGATCGGGGAACAGGCGTACCACGCGCGGATCCTTCGCGATGAACGGCTTGACGAAATCGGAATGAAAGACCGCGTCAAGCTCGCCCTCGGCCAACATGGTCTCAACCGACTTGTTGTTCGGCAGGCAGGAATACTTGATGTCGACCGGCAGCGTGACTCTCACGTCGTCCTCGATCTCGGCCACCCACTCGATCGAGCTCAGCGGCACGCCGTAATCGTGCTGCAGGATGCCGCGCATCCACAACACGGCGGTGGTCATCATTGTCTTCACGCCGATACGTCTGCCCTTCAGGTCGGCCGGCTTGCTGATGCCTTTTGACGCGTTGATGAACATGAAGCCGTGGCGGAAGCGGCGATGCAGGAACACTGGTATGGCGCGAAACGGCAGGTCATTGTCGCGCGCGGCGAGATAGGAGGAGCAGGACACTTCCGCAATGTCGAATTCGCGGTTGTTGATAAAACGCCAATGGCGCGTGGCCGAATCCATGTCGGTGAGGATGGTGAGATCGACGCCATCAACGTTGACGCGGCTGTTGATCAGCGGGCGCACGATCTCGTAATCACCGCAGGCCAGAGTGAGAGGCAATCTCTTCGCCATAAGAGTCCCTCAGTGCCCCGTCGCGATTTCCGCGAGCCTCTCCGGTTCTTCCAGACGGTTGCCGCGCCAGACAACGTGCAAGTCGGGACGCAGCAGGATCAGGTCGTAGCCGTAAATATCCCGCGACTGCGCCTCGTTAATATCGAGGACTGTAAATGGCGCGGCGTAGAAGGCAAAGGCCCGCTGCAATGGCACCACGTCGGCCTGCGCGCCACCGAGGCGCAGCAGCGTGTAACCGTCGCCGATGCAGTCGTGCAGTGCGCGGCCGTCGGCAAGCCACAGATGCGGCAGGCGCGCGCCCGGCCAGGTGGTCGGCTCATATTTCATGAAATTTGGCGCCGGCCCCTCACCCGCCTCCGGCCAGATCAGCGGCGAGTCGACATAGCGGTAGCCGAGTTCGGCGCCGATCATTTCGTTGCTCTTGCGCTGTTCGACGTCGGCGATGCGCGTCAGGTTGGCACGCGTCTCGGCGCCTTCCGGCGTGTTGTCGCGGATGTTGGGCTTCCAGGCCGCGCGCCAAGTACGCCGTCCGTGAGAGGCGAAGCGCGAGGCCTGGACGTTGCGGACGCCTACCTGCCGACGCTCAGTTTCGTACGACGCAAGCAAATTAGGCCCAGCCCAGCCTCGCAGCGTCGCGGCAAGTTTCCACGAAAGATCGATGGCGTCGCCGACGCCGCTGTTCATGCCGAGCCCGCCGGTCGGGATGACCAGATGCACCGCGTCGCCGGCGAGGAACACGCGACCCTGCCCGTAGCTGTCGGCCAGCAGCAAGTTCTGCCGCCACGGCGCGCAGAACAGCATTTCGTATTTGACCGGCATGGCGACAACCTGCTCGAACTGGCTCTTCATCGCCTCATCGCTGCCGAGCGTCGCATGTAGCGTGAAATGCTTTGTGGAGTCCTGCACGATCAGGAACGAATTATGTGCGTCGGCTACGTGGTAGTGCCTGCCTCTGCCGATTGGAATACGCTCGAACAAATCGTCGCAACGGTAAAGCGCCTGCCGTAGTTGAAGCAGATTGGCTTCGCCGGAAAGTTTGATGCCGAGCTGCCGTCGCACCGCGCTGGTGCCGCCGTCGCAGCCGACGAGATACTCTGCGCGCAACGCGATGTCACCTTTGGCCGTCTTCACGCGCGCCGTGGCGGAGCCGGCGTCCAGCGCGAACGACAGGAACTCGCAGCCGTAGCGTACGTCCAACGTGGGCATGGTTTCGGCGCGCGATTTGAGCAGCGGCTCCAGCGTGTATTGCGAAATGAGCTGATAGGGCTCGAGCGGCAACGATCCGTCCTGGCAGTCGGCGATTTCCGCCTGCGCTTGCGCCACCGACGGATAAGGCAGACGCAAGAGCGGTGGTTCGATCAGCGAGGTGACGATGAACACGTCCATCGCCACGTCGCGTGGAAAACCGGCGGCGCGGATCTTCTGCGCTAGGCCCATGCGCCGGTAGATTTCCATGGTGCGGGCGTTGCACCGCTCCATTTTGGGCAGGAGCTGCGGCGCTTCTTTCTGCTCCAGCAAAATGCAGCGCACGCCGCGGCGGCCGAGATCAATGGCGAGCGTCAGGCCGACCGGTCCAGCGCCGACGACGATGACCTCGCTATCAAACTCAGCCAAGTTGCGTTTCCGCTTTCATCGGCGTGCCGCGCAAAAATTCCTCCGCCGCCATCGGCTGTTTGCCGGCGCGCTGCACCTTCGTAAGCCGCACCGCGCCGTCGCCGCAAGCGATGGTGAGATGATCGTCGAGCAGCGTGCCGGGCTTACCGCTGCCCTCGCCTTTGGTCGAGCGCAGCGCTTTGACGCGCACACTATCGGTCTCGAACCAGGCACCGGGAAACGGCGACAGCCCGCGGATTTGGTTGTGCACCTCAATCCAGGGCTTGCCCCAATCGATATGAGTCTCGTCCTTGCTGATCTTCGCGGCGTAAGTCACACCCGCCTCGGGCTGTGGCCTTGGAGTCAGCGTACCGCGCTCGAGCGCCGCCAGCACGCGCGCCATCAGGTCCGCGCCGAGGCGCGCCAGTGCATCATGAGCCTCGCCGGCGGTCATATCCGGCGCAATCCACACCCGCTCAGCCATTGCCATGGCGCCGGTGTCGAGTCCTTCGTCCATCTCTATGATAGTGACGCCGGTTTCCTTGTCCCCTGCCATGATGGCGCGGTTGATCGGCGCGGCGCCACGCCAGCGCGGCAGCAGTGAAGCATGAACGTTGAAGCAGCCGAATTTCGGCGCCTCTAAAATCGGTTTCGGCAGGATAAGACCGTAGGCTACCACCACAGCGGCATCGGCCCGGTGCGCGCGGAACTCCGGCTCCGCCACCTTATCCTTCAAGGTCTTGGGCGTGCACACCCGCAGGCCGAGTTGCCGCGCCTCGCGCTCGACCGAGCTCAACTGCAGCGCCCTGCCGCGGCCAGCGGGTTTCGCGGCGCGCGTATAGACCGCTGCGATCTCGTGTCCGCGCGCAGCCAACTCGATGAGCGTCGGCACGGCGAAGTCAGGCGTGCCCATGAAGATCAGGCGCATTCAGGCACCGCCCTATTAGCCGATGTGATGGGAAGGTACTTGGTCCTCGGCCAGCGGCTTCACGGGCTCGCCGCGCTTGGCCGCCTTGCTGAATTTCTTTACCACCATGTCGCGCTTGAGCTTGGAGATATAGTCGATGAACAGCACGCCGTTGGTATGATCGATCTCATGCTGCAGGCAGGTGGCGAGCAAGCCCTCGGCTTCAATCTCATGCTGCTTGCCGTCCAGGTCCAAGTACTTGACGCGCACTTTCGACGGCCGCGTAACCTCCTCGTAATATTCTGGGATCGACAGGCAGCCCTCTTCGTAGGTCGCCTCCTCGTCCGATTTCCACGTCACTTCCGGATTGATGAACACCTGCGGCGCTTTTGGCTCGTCCTTCTTGGCGAGGTCCATTGTGACCACGCGTTGCGAAACGCCGATTTGAATAGCCGCCAGGCCGATGCCCGGCGCCGCGTACATGGTTTCGAACATGTCTTCAACCAACGTGCGCAGCGGATTGTCGATCGTCTTCACCGGCTCGGATTTGAACCTCAGCCGCTTGTCAGGAATGACGAGGATGTCTCGGAGAGCCATGCGCGCGATGTAAGGCGGTAGCGCAACCTTGGTCAATGCGCCCTTTCCTCTTGAGCCACGGGCATGTCGAACCTAGCGTTCGCCCTTCGTTCCAATGCCGTGCGAATCGGGGTAGAAGCGTCTAATGTCGGAAATTATCCTCATCGCCGCCCTATGTTTGCTCGCTGGTCTCGCCGCCGGTGCGCTGATTTTCGTGCTGGCGCGCCCGCGCACCGCCGAAACCGACCGCGCCGCCGTCGAGGGGTTGGCGCAAGTCAACGCACGCATCGACGCCATGGGCAGTTGGCTGCACAAGACTCAAGGCCAGCTCCAACAGACCGTGCATGAGCGCCTCGACGCGGTGAGCCAATACCTTGGCGAGTCGGTGAAGACATCCACCAAGCACACGACGGAACATCTGCAGCAATTGCATGCGCGGCTGGCGGTGATCGACAGCGCACAGAAGAATATTACCGACCTCGCGGCTCAGGTCAGCTTGCTCCAAAACGTGCTTTCTAACAAACAATCACGAGGTGCGTTCGGGCAAGCACAGCTCGAGTCCATCGTGGCCGATGTGCTACCGCAAGGTGCCTACGAATTTCAGTACACACTAAAAAACAAGTCGCGGCCCGACTGTGCGATTTTCATGCCGGATTCCGGTCCGTTGATAATTGATGCAAAGTTCCCGCTTGAAGCAATGACCGCTTGGCGAGCCGCCGCGACCGAAGAGGAACGCAAGCAAGCTGCTCAGCGTGTCAAGCATGACATCACAAAGCATATCTCGGACATTGCGGAGAAATACCTGATTCCGGGCGAGACCCAGGATATCGCCTTAATGTTCATTCCCTCCGAGTCTGTGTACGCTGATTTGCACGAACGCTTCGATGACATCGTGCAGCGGGCTCAACGTGCCCGTGTAATGATCGTGTCACCAACACTTATGGTAATGGCGATTCAGGTCCTCAAGCAGGTACGCAAGGACGCGCAAATGCGCGAGGCCACGGATCAAATTCGCGGCGAGGTCGGCCACATGTTAAAGGATGTCGGTTTGCTTGCTGAGCGTGTTAGGAAGCTGCAAACACATTTCGGTCAAGCCAATACTGACATCGAAGTAATCTTGACCTCGACCGGCCGTATCGAGAAACGTGCGACAAAAATTGAAGAACTCGAATTCGACGGCGAGCCGCCGAGCGCCGAAATCATCCAGGCACCAATCCGCAAGCTAGAAGCCGGCGAGTAAATGACTGCCGCCCCGGACAGCGCCGCACGGCCGTCCTTCCTTGACACGCTGTCGGTGTATCTGAAGCCGCGCGTGCTTATCGTGATGTTCCTCGGCTTCTCGTCCGGGCTGCCGCTGGCGCTGTCCGGCACGACGCTGCTGGTGTGGATGCGCGAATCCGGCGTCGATCTCGGCACCATCGGCTTGTTCGCGTTGGTGGGAACGCCTTACACCCTAAAATTCCTGTGGGCGCCGCTGACCGACGCGCTCGACGTGCCGTTGCTGTCGCATTGGCTCGGCCGCCGCCGCGGCTGGCTGGTGTTCACGCAGATTCTGCTGATGGCCGCGATTATCTTTCTCGGCTCGAGCAATCCGGCCGCGGCGCCCGGCCTGGTGGCCTTTGGCGCGCTCTTGGTGGCGGCCGCCTCGGCAACACAGGACATTGTGGTCGATGCCTTCCGCATTGAGAGCCTGCCGGAAAACGAGCAGGCAGCCGGCATGGCTTCCTACGTCGCCGCCTACCGCGTCGGCATGCTGATCTCGACTGCCGGCGCGCTCTTCCTGGTCAGCGGCATCGAAGCCCATGGCTTAGACAAGCAATCGGCCTGGCATTGGGGCTATGTGGTGATGGCGGCGATGGTGCTGATCGGCACGGCGACCGCCCTCGTCGCAACGGAGCCCGAGCGTTCGCGCGACGCCGAGGCGGCGCATGCGCGTGAGAAGCCGCTCACGCGCGTCTTCGAAGCGGCCGTCGGCGCGTTCAAGGATTTCCTTGGCAACGAATTGGCCTTCGTGATGCTGGCTTTCGTGGTGCTGTTCAAGTTCACCGATGCGCTAAGCGGCGCAATGACCGCACCCTTCGTGATCGACCTTGGCTTTTCCCGCAACGAATACGCGGCCATCGTCAAAGGCGTGGGTCTCGCGGCCCTTCTCGCCGGCGGTTTCGCCGGCGGCTTTGTGGCCCGCGCGCTGCCGCTTGCCACCAGCCTTTGGTTCGGCGCCATCGTGCAGGCTATTGCCAATCTGGGCTTCTGCTGGGTCGCGCTCACCGGCCATAGTCTCACGGCGCTGACCGTCGCCATCACGCTGGAGAATTTTACCAGCGCTATCGGCACCGTGATGTTCGTTGCCTACCTCTCGGCGCTCTGCCAGAACCCGATGCACACGGCGACGCAATACGCGCTACTCACGGCGCTCGCCGCGGTCGGCCGCACGTATTTATCATCGGGCGCCGGTTTTGTTGCCGAATCGACCGGCTGGGTGTGGTTCTTCGTGATCTGCGCGCTCGCCGGTTTGCCCAGCCTGCTGCTGCTAGCCCGGCTTCAGCGGCGCGGGCATTTCAAACGGCTGGTGCCGAATAAAAGCTAATGCCCAGGCGCTCGGGGACTGCCTTGGTCACGACGGCGTCGCCGACGTGCAAGGCAGCGGTGAACCCCAATTACCGCAGCTTTCTTTCCGAAGGAACGTCTGAGCCGTTTTAGTCTGCTTATCCTTGAACACGACGATGTGGAATGTCACCGGCGAATGATCGGGGCAGAATTCGTCCTTGTCAGCAAAGAGACGCGGATCGTCCGCCGTAACCGTTAGACGCTGAACCAGGTGCCGTTAATGTTGCGCGCGGAAAAAGAACAACTTCCACCGACTAGATCGTCTTGCTTGAACGGTTTCTGCGCCAATGATGGCACGGCGATGAAAAAGGTGAGGAACGAAAGGAACGTATCAGAAAGCCGTCCGCTGCTTGATCGCCGTCGACAGCGTGCCCTCGTCGAGATAATCCAACTCACCGCCGACCGGCACGCCATGCGCCAGCCGCGTC